>Ga0334722_10002896_pt1 | contig 18892 bp, 13 predicted proteins | sample C3_bottom_MG_FD_207210 | JGI IMG/M metagenome (GOLD analysis project Ga0334722, IMG submission 207210) | Sediment microbial communities from Yellowstone Lake, YNP, Wyoming, USA - C3_bottom | ecosystem: Environmental > Aquatic > Freshwater > Lake > Sediment | place: USA: Wyoming | collected...
AGTTCGACTTTTCCATCGACCTGCCCCTCAATGGTGAGATTCTCACTCCCATTCAATTCGCCCTTGATCACGACCGACCGGCCAATCAGTGCGACGCCGTGGTCCGGGTAGCCCGCCACAACCGCCGAAGCCTCGGGTGACATGTCGTTACTGTCCCTCCTGGCCCACGAGACGGCGGGGCCGGCCGGATAATCCCTTCACCCGCCCGTCGAGCCTATTCACCAACACCAGACAGGCGCATGCCGCGAAGTATATGGAACGCTTTCGAACCTTGTCCACTGCTGAATTGAATCGTGTGGCGCTGCCGCCGCTCTGCGGCCGGAGGGCGGTTCCTCCGCGTCCCCGCTCACACTCGCCGGCAAAACCCACCTACCGAGGCTCGTCGCCGACCTCACGGTCGCGCTATTCGCGCAGCCTGTCTTGGCTCTAGCGGTGTGTTTTGCGAACTGACGCCCTTCGACAGGCTCAGGGCTGGCTGTCGGCTCGGTTCGAGGGGCCACTTCGGAAGCCGCCGCTCCGCCCGGGGCGGCGCAACATTCGCCATGGTCGAGCGTGGGATGGTATCTTTGAGTCATCGTGCCCATCTATCTGGACTACAACGCCACGACCCCGGTCGAATCCGAGGTCGTCTTTGCCGTGACCGCCGCGCTCCGGGAGCAGTTCGGCAACCCGTCGAGCATCCACTCGTTCGGCCAGCAGGCCAAGACCCTCCTAGACGAGGCGCGCGATCACGTCGCCGCCATGCTGGGGGCATCCCCGTCGGAAGTCGTACTTACGGGTGGCGGGACCGAAGGCGACAACCTGGCGCTGCGTGGACTGGCCGGCATGCCGGCCATGGCGACGCGGCGGCATATCGTGGTTAGCGCGTTCGAGCATGAGGCGGTGCTCAACACCGCCCGCGCCCTCGGCAGGCTGGGTTGGGCGGTCACTGAGATCGCGGTTGGCCCCAAGGGCGTCATCAGCCCCGAGACGCTGAAAGATGCGCTGCGGCCCGATACGGCGATCGTGTCGGTGATGCACGCCAACAACGAGATCGGCACCATCCAGCCGATTGCCGAACTGAGCCGGTTGGCCCACGACGCGGGTGCGCTGTTTCATACTGACGCGGTCCAATCTGCGGGAAAGATCCCGGTCGACGTCGGGGCACTTGGTGTCGACATGCTGGCCATCTCGGCGCATAAGTTCGGCGGCCCGAAAGGCGTCGGCGCCATCTGGATTCGCCGTGGCCTCACCCTGATGGCCGTCAACACCGGCGGCCGGCAGGAGAGAGGCCGGCGGGCCGGGACTGAAAATGTTCCCGCGCTGGTCGGCCTCGGCGTGGCGGCCCGCATTGCAAGCGAGCGTCTGGCCTCGGGCGGCGCAGGCCGACTGGCGGCGCTCAGGGATCGGATCGAGGCAGGTATTCTCGAGCGCGTCCCCGGCACCGCGATCAACGGCGATTCCGAGCACCGCGTGCCGAACACGACGAACATCAGCTTTGAGGAAGTGGAGGGCGAATCCCTCGTCATCGGTCTCGACCTCGAGGGCATTGCCGTGTCCACTGGATCGGCCTGTTCCTCGGGCACGCTCGAGCCCTCCCATGTGCTGCAGGCGCTTGGCCTGCCGACGTCCCGCGTCCAGAGTGCGATTCGGTTCAGTCTCGGCCCGCAGACCACCGACGCCGAAATCGACCGTGTCCTCGACGTGCTGCCGGGCGCTGTGGCCCGACTGCGCCGCCGAGGCGACCGCCGGCTGAGCCTCCGGCCGGCTCCCCGATCGTGAGCCGTCCATGAGGGTCGTCATGGCGATGTCCGGCGGCGTGGATTCTTCCGTGGCGGCTGCCCTGCTCGTCGAGGCCGGACACGACGTGGTTGGCGTATCGATGCAGCTGTACGACCAGGAACAGGGAGACGCACGATTTGGAACCTGCTGCACCATCGATGACCTGCACGATGCCCGTCGGGTCGCCGCCGGCCTGGGAATCCCCCACTACGTGCTCAATCTGGAACGCCAGTTCGATGAGATCGTCGTCAGCAACTTCGTCCGGGAGTATGCGGCGGGACGTACGCCGATTCCCTGCGCGCATTGCAACAACGAACTGAAATTCGCGACACTTGTCGAGAAGGCGGCTGGCTTTGGCGCCGACATCGTCGCAACGGGGCACTACGCCCGCGTCACGCTCGGAGACAACGGCAGGTACCATCTGTGGCGCGGGATAGACGATACGAAGGACCAGGGGTACTTTCTCTTTGGCCTGACGCAGGCGCAACTGCAGCACGCCCTGTTTCCGGTTGGCGAGATGCGCAAGGTGGACGTCAGGGCGGCCGCGCGGGCGCGACACATCCCGGTGTCCGACAAGCCCGATAGCCAGGAGATCTGTTTTGTCCCCGATGGCAACTACGCGGCCGTCGTCGAGCGCCGCATGCCCGGAGACGTCTCAGGCGCAGTTGTTGACCAGACTGGCGCCGTGCTCGGCCGGCACGAGGGCGTGCATCGATTCACGATCGGTCAGCGGAAGGGCCTCGGAGTTTCCGTGGGAGAGCCGGTTTACGTGGTGAAGCTCGATGCCGCGCGCAGGCTGGTCACGGTGGGACCGCGGGCCGCCATTGAACGACGCGCACTGACCGCCTCGGGCGTCAACTGGATTGCCGGCGCCCCGCCGGACGGTCCGGTTCGGCTCACCGCTCAAGTGCGTCACCGGCACCGCCCGGCCGACGCGACAGCGACCCCAGTGGCCGGTGACCGGATCAGCGTGGATTTCGACCTCGCCCAGTCGGCCATCACTCCGGGCCAGGCAGTCGTCCTCTACGATGGCGACGAAGTGCTCGGCGGTGGTTGGATCGACTCCTGATCGGACCTCGGATCCGGCTGTAGGCCGGGTCTTCAGGCCCGGCACTCAGGCTCGAGCGGAGTCCGCGTTACTGTCCCTCGAGGAATCGTTCGGCGTCGAGCGCGGCCATGCAGCCTGATCCGGCGGCTGTGATGGCCTGCCGATACTTGTGATCCTGGACGTCGCCGCACGCAAACACACCCGGGACACTGGTCTTCGTGCCGTCGTGTGTCGCGATATAGCCAGTATCATCGAAGGCAAGAGCTCCGGCAAACAGCGACGTGTTGGGCGTATGGCCAATCGCCACGAACACGCCATCGACGGGCACCTCCCGCGTCGCGCCTGTTTCGACATGGCGAAGGACCATGCCGGTGACCTCGCCCCGGCCCGTGTCCTTGATATCCTCAACGACCGAGTTCCAGGCGAATTCAATTTTCGGATTGGCCTGCGCCTTGTCCTGCATGATCTTCGTTCCGCGCAAGCTCGCGCGGCGATGCACGAGGGTGACTTTCGACGCAAACTTCGTGAGGAAGATGGCTTCCTCGAGCGCGGAATCTCCTCCTCCCACCACCGCGATGGGCCGCCCGCGATAGAAGAACCCGTCGCATGTTGCGCAGGTCGAGACGCCGTGGCCCATCAACGCGCGCTCCGCCGGCAAACCCAGCAGCTTGGCTGAGGCACCTGTCGCGATGATCAGCGCGTTGGCCTTGTACTCCGTCCCGTCGGCGGTCACGCCGAACGGACGGGCCGACAGATCCACCGCCGTCACGTCGGTCTGCATGATTTCGGCCCCGAAACGCTCCGCCTGGGCCCGCATCTCGGCCATCAGGTCGGGTCCCATGATGCCGTTCTTGAACCCCGGGAAATTCTCCACTTCCGTCGTCATCATCAATTGGCCGCCTGCCAGCAACCCCTCGATGATCAGCGGCTTCAGATTGGCCCTCGCGGTGTAGACGCCCGCCGTCAAGCCGGCTGGCCCCGATCCGATAATGATGACATCGCGTGTCGTATTCACGGTGTTCCCTCGCTGCGCTGATGAGTGCTTCGGCTCGCAAGAGCGGCCTATGTTCTATGACGCCGATCCGATTAAAACGGCTCGCTCAGCACTAGGCCCTGAAGCGACGAGGCCTAGCCAGCGATGTGGGCCGTCACCATCTTCTTCAGCTCTTCCTTGGGCACCAGTCCAATCGACTGATCCACCGGTTTGCCGCCTTTGAACAGCACCAGCATGGGGATCGACCGCACGCCAAATCGGCCCGGCGTCATCGGGTTCTCGTCGACGTTCATCTTGCCCACGATGAGCTTGCCTTCGAACTCCGCCGCCAGCGCGTCAACGCTTGGCCCAAGCCGAAGACACGGCTGGCACCATTCCGCCCAGAAATCGACCAGGACCGGCACGGTCGCGTCTGTGATGGTCGCATCGAAATTGCCGTCAGTAATTGTCTGCACTTTGTCTGAAGCCATGATTGCCTCGTTGGTTGTCCTATTTGAAGCCGTCACCATAATGATTCACTTTCCGGGCGTTGGTTTCAATGCAGGAAATGGGGTCGGACAAATCTACTTCTGGATCGCCTTCTGGTACACGCTGATGTATTCCGCGGCCGAGGCGGCCCAGGAGTGATCCTGCTTCATGCCGGCCGACTGGATCTTTCTCCACAGGTCCGGCTGCCCGAAGGCCTCGATGGCCATCCTCAGCGCCGACACCATGGCCTCTGGCGAATACAAAGTGAACTTGAAGCCGGTGCCTTCTCCTGAGGCCAGGTCCACTTGCTGAACGGTATCGTCGAGTCCACCCGTCGCACGCACCACGGGCACCGTCCCGTACCGAAGGCTGTACATCTGGTTCAATCCGCACGGCTCGAATCTGGATGGCATCAGGAAGATGTCGGCACCCCCCTCCACCAGATGGGCCATCTCCTCGCTGAAGCCCACCGTCACCGACACGCGATCTGGATAGCGCGCCGCCAGCGACCTCCACATCCTCTCGTACTTCGCTTCGCCGGTCCCGAGTATGACAAACGTCGCGTCGAGACCCATCAGGTCCTGAGCGGCGGCCTCGATGAGATCGAGCCCCTTCTGGTCGACCATCCTCGACACCATTCCCACGATGGCTCGCCTGACGTGGTCGGCGTTCTTCATGCCGCACCGCGCGAGCAGGGCCCTCTTGACGGCCGACCTTCCCGCCAGATGCTTCGTGGTATACGACGCGGGAAGCCACGGATCAGAGGCCGGATTCCAAATGGCGGTGTCGATCCCATTTGGGATACCCACCAGCACGCCGCTCCGATGCTGCAGCACACCCTCGAATCCGCAGCCGTGTTCCGCGGTCTGGATCTCCTGCGCGTACTTCCGGCTGACGGTCGTCACCACGTCGGAGAAGTTGATGCCGGATTTCAAGAAACTGACCTGTCCCCAGAACTCGAGCCCCTCGCCGGTAAACGACTCCCATCCGAGATCGAGGGCGGGCAACCCGTCGCCGGCAAACAGCCCTTGAAAGGCCAGGTTGTGGATCGTGAAGACGCATGGTACGCCCGCCAGAGTCGGGACGCTCTGGTAGCGATACTTCAGGTACGCCGGCACCAGGCCGGCCTGCCAATCGTGAGCGTGCACCAACGAGGGTCGCCATTGCAGCAGAACTGCGGTTTCCAGTGCCGCTCTGGCAAGAATCGCGAATCGGCGGTCGTTGTCCGGGTAGTCGTGCCCGCCGCTGCCGTAGACGCCAGCCCGATCGAAATACGTCGGACAATCAACCAGCCAGAACCTGACGCCATCGTCGTGGATCCTCTGCACGACGCGCATTGCCGGGCAGCCTGGCCAACTGCCCTCAGCGAAATGGGCAACCTCAACTCCCTCGGCGCAGCCTCGGTACCGCGGAATGGCGACCGTGACCGCGCAACCGAGTCGAGCGAGTGCCGACGGAAGCGCGCCACCGACGTCGCCGAGGCCGCCGGTCTTCGCGTACGGCACGGCCTCAGACACCACCATCAACACGCTCGGCAGCGTCGTCATCACAGCATTCAGTCTAGCCCGGATTATTTTCGATCGTGGCAATAATCCGCCCTCTGTGGTTCGACGTCGCTCACCACACCCTGAGCATGTCGGAGGGTGGGCTTCGACTCAGGCCGGAGTTCATGGCCTTCGCTCAGGGCTGGCATCGCGGCGTACACGAAGACGCCCCGGGGACCGAAATCCCCGGGGCGACGTGGGCCCGGTCACCCGGGCATTGCCTGACGTGCGGCTTCAAGACCCGTTTTCGCGGCCCGAAATGCGGACCGCTCACGCAGGTCTTGTGACCGTCCCTAGAAAGACCAGCGGCCGCCGAGCGTAATCTGCCGACCCGCGTTGATCGCCGTCGGGTCGCCGAACTTGACCGTAAACGACTTGCCCTTCAAGTCCGTGAGGCTGATGTTCGGATACCGCGTCTGCGGCGACGTCATGTACGCACGGTTGAGGGTATTCGAGATGTCCGCGTAGATGCCAAACCTGTGGAGCCCGATGTCGAACACCTTTTCAAACCTGAGGTCGAGATTGGTGCTGTTGGGCGTCACGAAGTAGCCCCGTTCCACCAAGTTGATGTTGAGCGTGCTGCTCCACGCCGTGGTGCCCGTACCGACGCGCACGTACGGCGAGTACGGCCAGCCCGACAGATACCTGAAATAGGCGTTCACTGAGATTTCGGCCTTCGGGATTTGATAGCCCGCGAAGATCTTGACCTCATGTCGCCTGTCGTAATCCGTCGGTCCGCCCGCGTTGACGACGATGGTGTTTGGCGTTTCGAATTGTCCGCTCGACACGCCCGACGTCGACGAGTTTCGAATGGTGCCCGTCGTGCTCGAGAGCACGTAGGAGATCTGCGCCTGCCAGCGATCCCGGAGCGCTCGCTGGAACTGCAGCATGATGCCCTTGTACTGCCGAGTGCCGGCAGCGTGGAGCACGGACCCGTTCGTCAGGTTATAGTCGACGTTGTCAGTGTTCTGGATGAGGAACTGCTGTGGAACCACTCCCTTGTTGCCCCACTTGAACAACTGCAGTTGCGTCGGGCCTATGACGGGCGACTGGTTCGTGAACGTCGAGTTGAACGTATTTGGCGTCCACGTGCCGCCGATCAGCATGGAATTGATGAAGTTCTTCCAGTTACGGTAGATCCCCGTCGCCGTGAATTTGAACGCCCTGCCGATCTGCTGATCCCACGAGACGTTCACCTCGTCGACCCTTGGGTGTTTGAGGTTATCGCCCACTTTGTACTTGAGCGTTGCCGGAACGCGGCTGTCCTCCTTCACGCTCTTCCAGTTTGGGCCGACTGTATAGGTGATGAAGTCGGTCAGCCCCGGCACTGCCCGTCCCCATGAGGCAAAAATGGCGCCGTCATACATCTGGCCGTAGAACGCCCTGACGACCGACGTGCCCTTGCCGCTGAGGTCAATGGCCGCACCCAGGCGCGGACCATACGACATGGTCGAGTAGAGGTCCTTCTTCTCGGTGGTCGATTCCCCGCGAATCCGGTCTCCACGCACGCCAAAATTCAGCGTGAGGCCGCGGCCAACCTTCCATGCGTCCTGGGCGTAGAACGTGTCCCGTTTGTTCTTGCCCTTGATGTCGTACGTGTAGCCGTACGCGTACGACGGCGCACCGTAGTAGTCGACGAAGTACCCGGTCGGCAAACCAGCGCCGAGCGGCGAGTATGCGAAGCGGTTCCGCACGTTGCTGCGCTCGATTTCGGCGCCGAACTTGAAGCTGTGCGACCCGACGTACTTTGACAGCGACACGTTCAACTGATTGCGCGTGCGATCCGCCTGATACCAGTATCCCGCACCGCCAGAATAGGCGCCCGTTCCCGCGTCATAATGCGCGGCCGCATTGCTGACCGGATTCAGATCGTAGTAGCCCCAGTACCCGAGGAACTTGGCCTCGAGGAACGTCGACGACCCGAACACCTTCCGCCACTGAGCGTTCCAGATGTACTCCGGCGAGTCCTGGTCGATCGTCTGGGAGTGGTTGGTGATCGCATAACTCGGAATGAAGGCCGTGCGCCCGGTCTGGTTGTACTGGTCGTACTGCAGCGACCCGGTGATCGTGTCGCTCGACGTCGGCTGCCAGGTGAGCTTGCCGTTGAATCGAGGGCTGATTTCGCCGCGGACCAGACCGGTGAACGTCTGGCTGATTTCATAGCGCTGGGCGCTCAGGAAGAAGAACATCTTGTCCTTCTTCAGCGGTCCGCCCAACTGCACGGTGTAGTCTTTGAGGGTGAGCACGGTGGTCGGAGACGCCAGGTTCTTGTTCAGCGCAATCATCGCCGCCGTGGCGTTCTTTGAGCCGAGACCCTCTGTTGAGTAGCGGTACTCGGCCAGGAGCGAGAACCGGTTCCCGCCAGACTTCGTAATGGTGTTGATAATGGCGCCTGTGAAACCGCCGTACTCGGCAGGCTGCCCGAGGCTTCCGACCTGGACCTCGTCGATGATGTTGTAGTTGTAGAACGTCCACGCCGTCCCGGCCTCCGGGTCGCGTGTGTCGACACCGTCGAGCATCAGGCTGTTGCCGCTCGACGCCGAACCGCCAAACGCTGACGAGTCGTTGACGCCCGGCGAATAGTTGAGCAGACTGACGGCCGGGTTATTGTGCGTAATCGGCATGCTGAACAGCAGCGACTGCGCCATGTTCGTGTCGGTCGCGGTCGTGGTCGGGTCAATCGTCATCGCGTTGGCGACGACCTCGACGACCTCGGTCATGCCGCCGACGCCCATCGACAGATTGACATCGACGCTCTTCCCCATCGACACATCCAGATTCGACTGGGAAGCTGAGCGAAAGCCCTGCAATTCCGACTTCACGTCGTAGGTGCCAGGCGTCAGCCCGACGAATCGGAACTCGCCCCTTGCGTCGCTGACGGTGGTCTTGACGCCGGTCTTACCGGTCAGGGTCACCGTCACACCTGGCAGGACAGCGCCCTGCTGATCGACAACCTTGCCACTGATTGTGCCCGTCAACGTCTGAGCGGCAGCCATGCCCGCCGCCGCCATCACGAGGACCAGGGCCAGAACAATTGTTCTCTTCATCATGTGCCTCCTGGCCTACTTCTGCCCGGCTCGGACGACCGAGTGAATGCGATCCTGCTTCATGGAATACGCCATGTAAGCGCCGCCAGCGGCGACGACGACGAGGGCGATGATACCGGCGGGTTTCTTGAAGAACGACTTGGAACCCAGCTCGGACTTGTCCACCGGGGCCGCGCCACTCTGCGCGCGGGCCTTAGCGAGTGGCACCGCGGCTGCGGCCTTGGCGATCGCGTCCTTGAGCACGGGTGCCGGAGCGGCAGTTGGACCGGTTTCCCCGGCCAGAGCCGGCATCGGGGCGGCGGCAACGGCCAGGGCCAACAGCAGCACCCGGGCCATCAACAGCCATGAACGACTGTGTATCTTCACGCGTGTCCTCCTCTTCGCTGGCGATCGTGACACGGGCCCCCGCCCGCAACTGACACAACCGCTCGGGTGATAGGGGGCAGAGTATACTCCAATGAACCGCCCGTCAACCCGCCGCTCCAGGTCGGGGTTCGGGATTCGGGATTCGGGGGTCACGCTGCCGGCTGTCAGGGCGGGCAACGGCGATGACGGAGCGTTCGTGAATGGTGAGCGCGGCTGGTTCGCCCCGATCTGCGTCGGCCCGCATCGAGGACTCACGATTGATGGCTAGCCGCGGCAAGAAGACAACCAGACAGGGCACAACGCGCCCCTCTCCCGTGTCCGCACCTCCGTCCCGGAGAGCACGCCGGTGGCTGATCGGGGTTTTCGGGGCCCTGGTTCTGGTCGCAGCCGGTGTCGGCGGCTTCTGGTGGTGGCTCGTCAGCCGTCCGATTGTTGCGGCATCAGGTACCACTCTTGGCCGACTCGTCGACCGTGGTTCGATCAAGGACTTGAACCTCCTGGTGGTGACGCTCGATACCACCCGCGCCGATCGCATCGGCGCCTACGGCTTTCGCGACATTGAAACCCCCGCGATCGATCGCCTCGCCAGCGAAGGCGTCTTGTTCGAACACGCGATGGCTTCGGCGCCCCTCACCCTGCCGGCCCATTCCAGCATCTTCACGAGCCTGTTTCCCCCCGAGCATGGTGTGCGAGATAACGGGGGCTTCTTTCTCGCACCGACACAGATCACGCTTGCGAGCACGCTCAAGAAGGCGGGCTTCGCGACTGGCGCCGTTGTGGCCGCCTATGTGCTCGACGGAAAATGGGGGCTGAATCAGGGCTTTGATAAGTACATCGACGAGTTTGACCTGCCGACAGACAAAAGTCTCGGGTTGGGAGAAATCAGACGGCCGGGCAACGAAGTGGTTGATCGCGCGCTGCCGTGGCTCGAAAAGGTCAAGGACCGGCGGTTCTTCGCCTGGCTCCACTTTTACGATCCCCATTCGCCGTATGACCCTCCCGAGCCGTTCAGTACGCGGTACTCGGAACATCCCTACAGCGGCGCCATCGCGTTCACCGATTCTCAGGTGGCACGTGTGATCGCGTTTCTCGAACAGAACAAGCTGCTCGATCGCACCATCGTCGCGATTATCGGCGACCACGGTGAAGGCCTCAATCAGCATGGCGAAGGGACCCATGGATTCTTCGTCTACGAGTCCACCACGCGCGTGCCCTTCATCATCCGTGCGCCCTTCGAGGCGATGCGCGGCCGGCGGGTTGCCGACCCGGTCCGCGGCGTCGACCTGATGCCGACAGCGCTCGACCTGCTCGGGATTCCTGCACCGAAGGATCTGGCAGGCGTGAGCCTGGCGCCACTGATGACTGGCGCGAAGACCACGCTGGATCTCGAGGGCTACGCCGAGGCGCTCTACCCGCTTCACCATTTCGGATGGAGCGAGCTCCGCGCCTGGCGCGCAGGCCAATACAAGGTGATCGACGCACCGCGGCCGGAGCTGTACGACCTCAGCAAGGATCCGCACGAAGAGACCAACCTCTACGCCGAGCGGCGGACAATCGCCGACGGGATGATCAGCAGACTGCGTGCGCGAGAGAAGGAAGCCAGCAGCCGCGCCGCGGCCCAGCCGGCCCCCGAGGTTGACCCAGAGGCCAGGGCTCGACTGGCAGCGCTCGGCTACGTGGGGTCGTTCGTGGCCACCTCGTCGGGTCCAGCTACCGACAGGGCCGATCCGAAAGACAAGATTAAACTGTTCAATCTGATGTCGGAATCCCGCGAAATCGGGAGAAGCGAGAAGTCCTTCGATCGCGTCGTGGCGATGCTGACGCAGGTCGTCACCGAAGATCCAAAAGTGATCGACGCGTGGTTCAATCTTGGCAACGCGCACTTCAAAGTTGGTCGGTACGAGGAGGCCATCAAGTACTTCAAGCGAGCGCTCGAATTGAAACCCGACTACGACCTGCCCGTCATCAATATGGCCAACGCGTACCGGCGATTGGGACGAGACGACGCGGCGCTGGCGGGCTACGAGCACTATCTCCGCATCGATCACAAGAACCCAAGTGTCCATTACCCGATCGGTGAGATCTACCTTGACCGCAACGACATCCCTCGGGCCGAACAGAGCTTCCGCCGAGCGCTCGAGATCGACAGGCGCACGGCCTCGGCGCTCAACGCTCTTGGCGCGATTGCCATCAAAAGGGGCGATCTCGCCACTGGCGAACGGGAAGCGCGCGCCGCGATTGCGATCAAGGCGACGGTGCGCCTTGCCCATTTCAACTTGGGGGTCATTGCCGAGGAGCGCGGGGACCTGGCGGCCGCCGAAGCCGAGTACAAGAAGGAACTCGAAATCTACTCGGATAGTTATCGCGCGGCATTCAACCTGAGCCGGATCTACGAGGGCCAGAACAAGCTCAACGACCAGCTCGCTCTGCTCAAGCAATCGATTACCACGAATCCCGTGTTTGCCGAGGGTCGTTTCTATCTCGCCAAGGCCTATCTCGACGCGGGAACGAACCTGCCAGAGGCCCTCTCGCTCGCGCGGAAGGGGCTGGAGATCGACCCGAACTCCCCGGTCGCGCCGCTCGGCCATTTCGTGATCGCCGGCGTGCTGCTCAAACAGGGGCGATCAGCGGAGGCGGCCGCCGAGCTGGCTCGCGGTAACGCCCTTGAAGCGCGGCTGGCGCGCGGCAACAAGGTGCCCCGATGACGACCCCGCCAATCAGGCAGCGTCTCGAACGGCCGGACACCCCAGAGGTGGCGGCGCTCAGGCGCCTCAAGGCTGCGCAGCCGCAACTCGCCAGCGCTGTCGACATGCAGATCGAGATCGTGACGCTGTATCGCCGCGCTCAGACCCGGGTCACCACCAGGGTGTTCGACCTAAGTGCCGAGACGCTCGCGGCCCAGCTCGCCGCCGGTGCGCCGATCGTGCGATTCTGCGACGTCCCGTTCGACTGGCCCGAACTGCGAGGGTTGTTTCGCCAGATCGTGGATCTGCTCCGCCGGTTTGAGCTGGTCGAGCTGGCGGAATATGACGCATTGCAGGCGCTGGTGCGATCGGGGCGGCCAAACCCCGACGAGGTTGCCGCCTGGTACAACAAGACAGCCGCTCAGGGTGGCGCGGAGGGCACCGACCCTTCGGCCGGTGGCACTCAGGCCCAGGTGCTGGCTGTGGCCAGCCGGCCGTTCTTGAGCCGAGCGGTCGAGATGATTCACGAACGCGTGGACCTGTCGGCGTGGACCCGACCGTACTGTCCGTTTTGTGGCGGTGACCCCGAGCTGGGCTCTATCTCCGCCTCTGGCGAACGTCGGTTGATTTGCGGGCGATGTGCCGGGCAATGGCCGTTTGACGATGTGACCTGCCCGTATTGCGGCTCCCGCGATCGAGATCGATCATCCTCGTTTGAATTCAGCTGCTGGCCCGACGCCAACCGGGATGGCATCTACCGCCTCACTGGCTGCGACGTGTGCCAACGCTACCTGAAGTCGTATGTCTCGCGGGGGGCGTCACGTCCCGTGATGCTGGACGTTGACACGATTGGCTCGCTTCTGCTGGACGCAGCCGCCGCGCAACGGGGGTATTCGGGGGGTTAACTGAGGTGAGCGGGGACGCGATGAGAGAAGCCAGCCCGCTGGAGCTCGCGGGGTTGATTCTCTCGAAGCGGCCCCTCGAACCGAGCCGACAGCGTTGGTTCGCAAAATGTGCCGTGAAGGCCAAAACGGGCTGCGCGAATAGCGCGAACGTCAGACCGGCGACGAGTCCTGGCAAGGCACGTTTTGCCGGCGAGTGTGAGCGGGGACGCGATGAGAGAAGCCAGCCCGCGAGTGCTGGCGGCGACAACGTAGCCGGAAGTAGATTTTAGTGATGTTCAGGCGCGGTGCCGTCGGGATGTCCAGGACCGCCGCCGCGAAGCAGCGACTGCGCCTTCGCCGTGACCCAGCTGAGCAGGTTCTTCGTTTCCGAGAATCGGCTCGCATTGGAGCGTGCCCCCAGAACGACCACCGCCACCGTCTGGTCCAGGTCGGGCAGATGGAGCAGGGTCGCCAGGCAGTAGCCTGCCTGGTTGATGAAGCCGGTCTTGCCTCCCCGCACGTCCACGCCGCTCGAGCGAAGCAACTGGTTCGTGCTGTGGATGGTGACCGCTTTCATGCTGGTCCGGAACGAGTAGGCTTCGGTCCGCATGATGTTCGAAATCAGGGCATCGTCGGCCGCATAGGCGATGAGCCTGGCCATGTCGTAGGCTGACGATACATTTTGAGGAAGCAGGCCCGACGGATCGGCGTAGCTGGTGCTGCTGAGGCCGAGCTCGGCTGCCTTCTGATTCATCCGGGCCACGAACCCGGCGGCGCCGTATGGAGAAACGCGAGCGATCGCTCGTGCCGCCGCATTATCCGACGCAATCAGCATCAGGTGCAGGAGATTCTGCAGCGACACCGCCTCGAGCGGCCGCAGGTGTGTGACCGACGCACCGCGAATATCGGCGCCGGTGATGACCACCTGCTGCGCCAAATCGGGTGCTTCTTCGAGGAAACACAGCGCCGTCATCACCTTGGTGATGCTCGCGATAGACCGCTGGTCGAAGGCCTTCTCTTCCCACAGCACCTTATTGGTGGCCGGATTGTAGATGATGGCGGCCTCGGCGCGAACATCGGGCACCATGTCGCCCTGGGCGTCGAGCTTCAAACGGGGCTGACTCGCCTGCGCCTCCCGAGCCCTGGCGGACGCCTCGGCCTGGGCCAGCTTCGCCTTTCGGGCACGGGATGTCGCTGCCGAGTACTTGGGAGCCGTTCCCGCCTTGCCGGCACCCTGGGCCTGCACCTTCGCCACATAGAAGTCGGCAGCCGTCACGGCGATCAGGCACAACATGCCCGTCGTGGCGACGCGCTTCAGGTGACGTTTTGGTAGGCGCATAGCGTCAATTCGTAGCATCTGAGCCGACTTGAACGGAGAGTCTAGCAAATCAAGGCGCAAAGACATACGAAAAACTGAACTTCCAATTCGCGTGCCACTTCAAGGAAGACCAGAACCGGTGAGCGGTTATGTGCAGGCTTGGACAACCGCAGTCGTCGGGGGGCTCGACCAAGCTACAGTCGGCGTGGCATCCATCGGAGGATTAGCTCCACGCCGAGTTGACTGTATCACATGTGCCACATTGGCTCAGTCATCATCGTGCGGATCGCGTCCGACTGACTCCGGGAGCCGAAACGGGTCTTCTCTCGCAATGGCTTCCGCGTGTTCAATCACCCTGGTCCACGTTTCGACGTTGAAGCCGACGACAGCCTCGTATCCGGCAACGAGCGTTGGCACCTCCGTTCGACCGGTCAGCGTCAGCATGTCTCGTAACGCCTCTGAATCCTGCGAGATGTCGTACTCCGTGTACACGGGCGCCCGACCATCGAGGAACATACGCGCGTCGCGACAATGCGGGCAGTCCCGCATCGTGAACAGCTTGTTTCTCATTCCGCGCCACCCATACCGTAGTTATCGGCACGAACTGTCGGCGAATGCGGTCCTACCTGCCGTATTTCGTCAATCGACGGAATAAACTACACGACGACGATCCAAGGAACAGAATCGCTTATCCAATCGTCCAGAATTATAGACACTGCGGAGGGGGCGACACCGGTCGATTCAGGCGATAGCTGGCTCAAGATCCGCATGCTCCGGCCGATATTCTAAGTAGGCGGTCCAGTTGTCGCAATATTGATTCTGTGTCGCACGCGGGTACATGTTTTGCAACACGGCTCAACAAGGAGAACGTTATGAGCCTGGTTCGGCTTCTCGGATTTGCGACGCTGCCGTGCGGTTGCGTGGTTGGTCGATACCGCGAACTGGCTACGAACCGTGAGGTTGCCTACGTTGAAGAGAAGGGACAGTGCTGCGACGCACATGCCCACCGTCGTAATCACACGATTCAGGCGGGCCGTGGCGCGGTGACAGCGTTCCCTCAGCAGCTGGCGACGGCAAAAGCGTCGTAACCCGACAGTCTCCCCTGCTGCCCCGACCGGTGTCATCTTCCGGTCGTCGGGGCGTCGGTATCCCGTCCAATCGCCTCACTCCCTGCTCTATTCGCCGGCCAGCCCGCGAAGGCGTCGTCGCCGCCACGCTTGGGCCGTGCCCGAGTTGTCGAGGCCGGCCGAAAGTGCCCGGAAAAGACAAACGGGGAACGGCGCACCAAAGCGCCGTCCCCCGTATCCAACCGAACGACTCTGTCAGAGTCCCTAGAACCTGATTCGGCCGCCGAACTGAATCTGCCAGCGCGAACGCAGGTTGTCGAAGGAGTACCTCGGATTCGCCGGGTTCAACATAAACGCGAGATCGTACCCAGCCAACGGGTTGGTCGCGGACACACTGGCCGTCGAGACGACGCCGGTGCTCGGGTTAAATGACAGCGGCGTGAGCGCCGTGTTCCCCGCATTCGACATGTAGCGAACGATCCCGTTCTTCGAGTTGATGAGGTTCAGGACATTCAACGCATCTACGGTGAGCTCGACCTTCACCTTCTTGAACGACGGCAGTTGCACGCTCAACCGGGCGTCCAACGTGTTGGTCCAGGGCCCGCGGCAGGCATTGCGCGGCATGACCTTGCCGAGGAAGCCGGACAGGCACGGCTCGACGCTGAGCCAGTCAAGCAGTTGCTGATAGGTACCGTTGGTGAAGGTCATTTCGCTGGCGGACGCCGGGAGATAGGCAAGGTCGTTGGCGTAGCCATCGCCGTTGATGTCGCGGTAGACAACCAACGAGTAGGGCCGCCCACTCTGGCCCGAATAGAACGCCGACACGGTGGCCTTCGCATCCTTCCAGATCCGCACCTCATAGGCGGCGGTCGCACTGATCCGGTGGCCCGGATCGAAATTCGACGTCGCCAGGGGAACGTTGTTGGGCGAACCCGGCGTGTTGACGTAGCCCCAGTTGGAAGCCGCCTGATCGGATGTTCCATCCATGACGGTCTTGGCAACGCCATAGGAGTACGACGCCGACGCGAAGAAGCCCTTGCTGACCGGTTTCCTCAGCTCATAACTGACATTCCAGTTATAACCCTCGCGCGTGTTCTGGAGCAGCGGCGCCGCGCTAATCGACGAGAGGACTGGCTTCATGTAGATCCGGCCACCGAAGCTGGCCGCCGCAGGATTCAGGACGAGATTCACGTTGTTGTACTTGATGTCCTTGAGCGTCTTCGACCACAGGAACTCCGCGGTCCCGACCAGGCCGAACGGCAGTTTCCGATCCCATCCAACGTTGCCTCGGAGGATCGACGGGAACTTGAAGTTCGGGTCGATCAGGTCGATCTCGTTGGTGTAGGACCCAAGGGTGCCCGCGCCGGTGACCGCGGCCGGCTGCGCGAGCGGATCGGAGTAGAACGGGATCATGTTGGTTGAAGTCGGGTTCGCGCCGATTCGGTTGATGTCCATGCCGGTGCTGCCATACTGGTTCGAAATCCAGACATAGGCCGGCCGGCCGGTGAACATCCCGATCCCGCCGCGAATCTGCTCGTCGCCGTTGGTCTTGGTGTTCCAGTTGAAGCCGATCCGCGGTGACCACTGCAGGGCGTTGGGCACCACATCGGTGGCATAGCCGTATGTCGACACGGCCAGCGGATTGGCAGTCGGCTTTTTCGGGAACCGGGGGGCATCGAGGCGGAAGCCGTAGGTGAGGCTGAAGTTGTTGCGCACGCGCCACTGATCGCCGGCATAGAGACCCAACTGGGTGACACTGAACCGGGCGGCCCACTCCGGATCGCTCCCCATCGGGAAGCTGCGATCGTACCCCTGCGCGCGCCCAATCTCGAAGTTGGCGAGACTGTAGAAGTTGTAGACTCCGACGTTGTCGCGGATGAACAGGTTTCGGAGCTTGAGGAACTCGTTGTGCGACCCCAGGGTCATGGTGTGGTTACCCTTGATCAGGGTGTAGGCCTCGTTGAGTTCGATCATGTCCTGATCGATCGCGTTGCGGGACGAGTACCGCTCGGTTCCCGCCACCGCCGACTTGCCGGTGGTCAGCGTCACCGTCACCATCGGGAACAGTGGCGAACTGGCGGTCTTGAGAGGATTCTCGCGGTGATCGCGCACGCGAGTATAGGTCACGCGCAGTTCGTTGACGCCTCTGCCCCATGTCGAGTTCAACTGCGCCACGGCCGAATTCGTGTTGCTCACATACCGGTAGAAGTTGTCCGGGAAGCGGTAGGACGACGTCGAAGCGGAGCCGACCTTGTCGTCGAACGACTGGATGTAGTTGTCGCGGATCGTCAGTCGATGGTTATTCGACAGATTCACGTCGAATCGGCCGAAGTACTTGTCGCTATTGGTGGTGCGGGTGAATTCCTTCTTCGCCTCCGGGCCCAGGTCATAGCCGTAGAGGTTCTTGAGATCGCTCAGGAACTGGTCGATCAGGGCCTCGTTGCCGAAGTTCTGCCCCGAGCCAGAGACCGAATACCCGGTTGGGCGCAGCTTGCGGCCGAAATCGACCGTGCCGAAGAAGAACGCCTTGTTCTGCATGACCGGGCCGCCCAGGGAAACGCCGTACTGCTTGTCGCTGAATGTCGAAATGGCCGCCACCGAGGTCGGCGTCGTCAGGAGGATGGGATTCAAATCTCCGACCCAGTCCTGGTTGCGCCCGAAGTAGAAGCCCGATCCGTGCAACTGGTTGGTGCCACTCTTGGTGATCGCGTTGATGCCGCCGCCGGCGAATCCTCCCTGCCGCACGTCGTATGGCGACACCACCATCTGGAGTTCGGCAATTGCGTCGAGGCTGATCGGCTGCGTCTCGGCGGTGCCCCCGGGCGCGCCGGCCGAGCTCGCGAGGCCAAACAGGTCGTTGTTGGCCGCGCCATCGATCTGGAGGTTGTTGTAACGGAAGCTCGTGCCAGCCACCGACACGACCGACGCGCCGTCGCCAGCACCCGACCCCATCTGGTTGAACATCGGCCGGATGCGCGCGATATCGGTCAGGCTGCGTGCGATCGTCGGCAGCGAGTCGATTGACTGCTGATCGATGTTCGAAGCGGTGCCGGCCCGCGCCGTATCGATCAGCTGTGCCTGCGCAACGACGTTGACCGTCTCCTGCATCGACGCCAGTGCCAGCGTGATCTCGATGGTGCGCGCCTCACCGAGGGCGACATTGACATTGGTCACGTCGTGGCTCTTGAAGCCGCTCATCGACGCCGTCAGGGTATACGGACCGCCAACACGGACCTGGAGGATCGCGAATCGTCCATCCGCCTGTGTGATGGTTTCATACTTGGTACCGGTCGGCACATGCACGGCCATCACCGTGGCGCCGGGCAACATCGCCTTCTGGGCGTCCATGACGACGCCCATCAGGTCGCCGGTTGTTACGTTCTGGGCCGACGCGGCCTGCGCGCCCGTCATCAGCGCGCACACGACGGCGATCGCCAGCAAAGTCTTCGTCATTCGCAGCATGAGTTCTTCTCCAGAATGAGCGTCCTTCTGACTGGGGGCTACGCGTTGGGAAAAGGCGCCGGCAGCGGTATTCGAATCCGACGGCGAGGAGGAGAATCCAACGCGTAGGGGAGCAGTATACACCGTGTCCTTCCGGCAAGCCTGCGTAACGCTCCCGGCGTCACCAATTACGCGGCGGCCGTGACGGCGGCGAGCGTGTCCCGGTAGTTCCACGGCAGCCACGCAGTCGGCGTGGCCACGAGGGCGTCT
>Ga0334722_10002897_pt1 | contig 18890 bp, 13 predicted proteins | sample C3_bottom_MG_FD_207210 | JGI IMG/M metagenome (GOLD analysis project Ga0334722, IMG submission 207210) | Sediment microbial communities from Yellowstone Lake, YNP, Wyoming, USA - C3_bottom | ecosystem: Environmental > Aquatic > Freshwater > Lake > Sediment | place: USA: Wyoming | collected...
CAGTGCTGAGACCCGGCCTCTCCCTTTTTGTACTTCTTAGTGATCAGTGCTACCAGTTAAAGACCTTGTCGAGGTCTTCATCTTTGACATCGAAAGTTACGTTGTGCGGAGCAACCGGCTCTGTCGTGAAGTAGCGCGGCAGACGGTCCTGCTGGGGGGTAAAGCCGGCCCGTGTATTGAAATCACGCTCCATAGAGAGGACTTTTTTCCCGAGTTCCGTCACACCGTCAGCGGTCAGATTCAGTCCGTAGAAGGCATTCAGCATGTCGAGCATGGCCTGAAAAGTTTCGGGCTGATCGAGTATCGCAAAGGCGATGAAAAGGCACATCCCGGTCGAATCGATGGCAGCAGTGGCGATCTGGAGATTCCTGGAGAGTTCCACCTGTCCTTCGGGCTTAAGCGGGTTGACGTCGCCCCCTACCTTGAGCACATTCTGGGCCACCGCATACCCGGCTGTGTGGTCGGCGCCCATGGGGCTGGTAGCATAGGTTACTCCTACTCCCTGCACCGCGCGGGGATCATACGCAGGCATGGCCTGTCCCTTGACGACCGGGACCCGCTCAACGCCGAACGCCTTGCCGGTAAAGGCAGCCCCGTTTCCGAGAATGCGGCCGAGGTGCGTGCCTTTACCCACTTCGTGCACCAGATTTATTGCTGCTTCGGCATCACCGAACTTTGCAACTCCGGCGTCCATGGCAACGCCTATGGTTGCGCCCATTTCGATGGTGTCTACACCATAGTTGTCGTCAAGAAAGTCGAGTTTGGCTATGGCATCGATGTCGCTGATGCCGCAGTTGCCGCCGTGCGCCCAGACTGTTTCGTATTCCGGCTGTTTGGTGAGATAGTGGCCGTCCTTGTCGTGGTAAACGCCGGAGCACTGGATAACACAACCGCGGTGGCAGCCGTGGGTGGCCATGCCCCCGCGTTTTGTTTCCAGCTCAGCCATGGTCTCACCGCTGATTTTCGATGCGCCGTCGAACCGGCCCTGCTTGAAGTTATAGGTCGGATAGCCGCCGACTTCGTTGAGGATGTTCGTCAATATATTGGTCCCATAGGCCGGAAGACCCTGGCCGGTGACCGGGTGTTTCTTGAGTCCTTCGACAAACCGCTTGTTGGCCTCTTTGAATTTCTCCAGGTCCTGGGGGGGACGCATCGGCATGCCGGCGTCATCGAGAACAATCACCTTGACCCCCTTGGAGCCCATGACCGCGCCGACGCCTCCGCGTCCGGCGTGACGGGTAGGCCTCAATTCCATATCCGTGCAGGCTATCGAGGCTGCGCTCATCTTCATCTCACCGGCAGGCCCGATCGAAATACAGGCTATCTTCCCGCCGAATTCAGTCTTCATTTTTTCGACGAGATCATAGTTGGGGAGCATCCTGAGGCTGTTGTCGACGGTTATTTTTACGCCATCTTTATTAATGAATATTTTGTAGAGGTCATCTCCCTTCGGTTTCCCGTCAAGGACGATTGCATTGTAACCCAGCCGCGCGAGCACCTGGGAGGGTTGTCCTCCTGAGTTTGCCTCTTTAATGCCGCCGGTGAGCGGGCTCTTGCAGCCTATCGAGAGTCGTCCCGACATGGCGCCCGCGGTCCCGCTCAGCATGCCCGGGGCTATGACAAGTTTATTCTCCGCACCCAGGGGATGGCAGAGGGGTGGGACCTCCTGTGAGACTATTGCCGAGGTCAAAGCCCGGCCTGCAAACCCGGCATATTGGGCCACAGGGACTTCACTTGCCTTGGGACCTCCATCAGCCCCCATGTCGATTCTCAGGATCTTATCCATACGTTCCTCCCGTTTGGTTGAAGAGTTATTTGATGTATCCCATTCAGTTATGAACAGGACAGAAGTTGCCGGATGACAGCATTGTTACATATCCAAAACAGGCAATAACGGTTTATCCGTTTCTTGTCTTTAAATTAGATCAAGATACTGGATTTGTCAAATGAAATTTATTAATAAGATTAATTAATAATATATATAAAAAACACTGTCTTGTCCCGTATCGCCGGACTCAGCCCGCGCAGTACCCGTTATATCAAAGGGGTCGGGCTGCTAGTTTCGCGGCCTCTTTCTTTTCGACCACACAATAGATACCGCCTTCCTTGAGCCCCGGTCTGAAGCAGCCGTTGCAGGAGATACAGCGTGCAGGTGAGAGGTCCCCTCCTATCCAGCGGTTGATCAGACGCGGCTCCCTTATGAAGGGCCGGGCCATCGAAATATAATCCATGCCGTCATCGACTGCAGCCTTACTGATAAGGTCAGGCGACCTGAAACCGCCGACGGTCATGACGGGGCAGCTGACCGCTTTTTTGATCTCCCGGGCGAGGGCCAGATTGTAGGCTTCCTTTTCGGGGCTGTCGATCTTCGTCCTCACGGGGGTGCTTTCCCCGGAGGCGGAGGTGCCGCCGCTGACTTCTATGGCATCTATCTTTTCCTTATCCAGCAGGCGCGCCGCATGGACGGCATCGCGTATGTCGAGTCCTCCCTCCAGATTGTCCGATCCGTTGAGTTTGACGAAGACCGGGAACCCGGGTCCTGTCTCTGAACGGACGCGGCGGTATACTTCGAGAAGAAAACGGCAGCGGTTCTCTACCGGGCCGCCGTATCCATCGGTCCGATGGTTGGTCAGAGGAGAGAGAAACTGGTTGATAAGGTAGCCGTGGGCTGCATGGAGCTGGACCGCGTCGAACCCGTATGCCTTCGCCCGCCGTGCGCCGTCGCCGAAGGCCGCAACAATTTCATCGATATCCTGCTGACTCATTGCCTGGGGTTCTTCAGGGAACTGCTCAACCTTTACCGCGGACGGCGCCAGAGGCCGTCTGCCTGCTGTTTTTGCCGTTGTCTGGCCTCCCGCGTGAACGAGCTGGATGCATACCTTGCCGCCCTCGCCATGGACCGCCTCGGTAAGCCCCTGCATCTCTGCGGCAAAGTCGTCCGAATGGATTCCCATCTTCCCCGGCATCTGTTTGCCGTCCGGCCTGACAAAGGCATAACCGGTGATGATCAGTCCGACGCCGCCTGCAGCGAGCTCACGGTAGCAGGAGGCAAGCCGTGGTGTCGGCCGCCCGTCTGTTTCAGCCATGCCTTCCCAGGTTGCGGACCGGACAAACCTGTTGCTGAGTGTCATGCCATTGATCGTGGTTGCTTCGAAAAGTCTTTTCATGGATTAACCTCGTGAAGAATCAGATCTTATTTTCCCAGTGCCTGTTCCAGGTCCATCGCATGTTCCTGCTCGACCGCCAGTATGGTCCGCAGTTGTTGCGCGAGATGGTACAGGTCCAGCTCTTCCGCCTGACGTATCCTTTTGCTATACCGTGCGATGGCGTCATTTTCACCGGCGAGGTCCTGCTTCAGCATGGTTACGCTGTCAGCCGAGATCTTTGCGGGCGGCACGTTAACGGTCGGCACCCCGCCGAGGTAATCGATCTGGGCCACAAGTATCGTCGCATGCGCAAGTTCTTCCTGGGCATGTATGATCAGTTCTTTCTGCAAAGTCTGATACATTGCGCCCTTCAACGTCCCCTGGTGCTGCGTATACTGGACCATCGCCGTATATTCGAGCCCCAGATCCTTATTCAATAATGCCAGCAACTCTTTCTTTGTTATCTTTGCCACGGTTACACCTCCTGTTATTTTGTAATACGTATTTGCCTGTTAACATTTTAGCAACCTTTTGGCTGTCAGCAAAGGGGGAGCCTGAATCATTATCTCCCCGCGACAGGCCGGCTGCCGGCTTGGGCCCCTGTTTCCTTTTTTCGATAACTCTCAACAAGGTCACCTATGCGAGCCTTATTGAAATCGTTTATCTTTAAGCCTATCTTCTGGCCGGGCATTGCCTTCTGGATTGGGCGGTCCCCGATGTGCAAGGAGTTTATCGTCCCAAAATAGACCGGACCTGCTACAGAAATGATCCGGAAATGCTGGCCCAAAGAAAGATGTCCATCCGAAATCTCACAGCCCAATATTGTCCCTTTCCGGCTGCCTTTAAAAAGGGCAATGACCCTGGCAGAGCCGATTACCTGCTCCTCAGGTGCGACAGGCTGAGCACCTCTGGAGAGGGCTTTCATCTCTTCGGTCAGTCTATAAATTACCTGGTAGGTGCGAAGGTCGACGTGATGCTCCCTGAGCAGTTTATCAACACCGGGGAGGACAGACACCTGAAACCCCACAATAAGCCTGCTGCCTGTCACAGCCATGTCAACGTCGGACTTGCTGACAGCCCCGACCCCGCTGTGCATAATGCCGATATCCGCGGCATCGAGCATTCCGGACAGTGCAGTCAAAACCGCCTCCAGACTGCCGGCAGAGTCGCACTTGAGAACGATCTCAAGCCCGGGTTTCAAGCCGACTTTTGGGCCGACTTTTGGGCCGGAATCGATCTTCACGGGAGAGCTCTTCATGTCGGTTCTGACGTGCCTATTCTCCATGATACTATGCTATCACGGAACATCCTGAGGCACAACATGCGGCCGCTGCCAAAAATCCACCGTGATGTCTGCTATCTCCCTATCCAGTGATGAGTCCGGATTGCGAACAGACCTCCGGCGCGTTAGAATAAAACATGATACGCATCATCAGGGCAGAGGAATTCATCATCGAAACCGAGCCGTTTTACCTTCCTTCCGGGAGGGAGATCGAGTTGTTCGAATCAGCTCACCGGAACCTTATTCCCGTGCTTTTAAAGGGTCCGACCGGATGCGGCAAGACCCGGTTCATGGAATATATGGCCTGGAAACTCGGGAGACCTCTGATAACCGTCTCGTGCCATGATGATCTTACCGCCTCCGACCTGGTCGGCAGATACCTGGTGCAGGGAGGAGAGACGGTCTGGGTAGACGGCCCGCTGACCAGGGCGGTCAGGGTAGGAGGGATCTGCTATCTCGATGAAATCGTAGAAGCGCGGAAGGACACTACCGTGGTCATCCATCCCCTTGCCGACGACCGGAGAATCCTGCCTATAGAAAAGAGGGGGGAGATACTGAAGGCACCTCCGGAATTTCTCCTCGGCATCTCCTATAACCCCGGATATCAGAGCGTGATGAAGGACATCAAGCAGTCGACACGCCAGAGATTTCTCGCCCTCGAGTTCACCTACCCGGAAAAAAAGCATGAGGCTGCCATAGTCTCGCGTGAGTCCGGAATCGACGGCCGGGTCGCTGAAAGCCTCGTCAGCCTGGCTGAAAAGACCCGCAACCTCAAGGACCGCGGGCTTGTCGAGGGCGCCAGCACAAGACTCCTGATCCACGCGGCGAAGCTTATCTTGTCAGGGATAGACCCTGCCACCGCATGCAACGCGGCCGTTGCTGCACCGCTTACGGATGACCATGAGATGCTGGAGGCGCTTACCGAGCTTATACGCTCGCTGTTCTGATGCCGCGGACTGCTGAGAATCGTCCCGACGGGCTCAGAGAGGATTTTATCCGGAACCTCCGTCTCGATTTTTTTGATGACGACGAGATTGCGGCTGTTCTGTCGGATATTGACACCCTTGACCCCGTGATACGGCAGAAGGCCTTTGCCCTCTGCCATTCCCTCTCCCAGTCAGGTTCGTCCCTCCTGCCGAACACGGTAAAGCGAATGAAGACCGCAGCAGCGTTCCTCCGCCCGGCCGACTTCGGGCGCTGGCTCGGGCATGCCTATGATATCTTCGACCACCAGGGGGTCGGCGCGCTTATAGACTTCATGTCCCGCATCGATGAGGAGACCCTGCAACGGTTCCATCCTGCCAAAGGCCTTGAACTCAGGGAGGTCCTCCCGGTATTGGAGACCTGCCTTAAAGGCATATCAGGCCTTGACCTGAAGATCCTGGCTGCCGATGAATCCTATACCGACACTTCCACCGTCTACCTGCAGTCCTTCGAAGATGCCTATGAGGACCGGGACCGGAACTATCTCATCTACAAGTTCAGGATTGCCTATGCCTGGGCGCAGATAGCCTTCGGGACCCTGACCCCCGACAGAAGGACGCTTGACGAATTCGTGAAAAGCGGGAAAGCAGGACACGCTGACAACAGTCACCCGGACATTAATCCGGATATCCATCCGGATATGGCATCATTCTTCCGGCTCTTCCCCGAGACTGAGATGGCGCTGGACTTATACAACATCCTCGAAGGGGTGAGGCTCGACCGTTTTCTCGAAGAGGCCCTCCCCGGTCTCATGAGGGAGATACAGGCAATCAAACAGGATCTCCTGGCGAAACGTCCGTTTTTTTCAGGCCTTTCTGAGAAGGCGGCATTCATCGAGATGTTGTATCGTTTTTACCTCAGGGGAGGACCCCAAAAATCAGCACTCGAATCAGCACTCGAATCAGCACATGAATCAGTTGCAGAATCAGAGCCTGGACAGCCTGATATCACCGGTGCACTGGTATTTTTGAAAACCGGGACCGGACCTGAGCAAAGCATGAGGCTGCTTCTGAGACTTTATGCAATCTGCTCAGGGCTCGCGGGAGATTACAGGCCGGAAGGGCTCGAACTTCTGCTCGGAGCAATTCTGCCGGAGAGGGTGTCCCTTGTCCTGAAGGCAGGGCGGAGAGCGCAGCGGCAGCGCATGGATGGCATGATAACCAGGCTGCTCGAAATGCCGGACTTCGAGCCGCACAGGACAACCGCCCGACCGTCCGCACTGCGTGAGAAGAAAATAGATCCTCAAAAGGAGTATCTCCTCATAAAGGGGCGGGTCATTGAGCTCGACGGCGAGATGCGGGAGCTTCTCGATGAACGAGGGGGTGTTCCGGGAGGCATCATGGTCAAGGGTGCAGATATGGGCGGATCAGCGAGTCCCCTCGGACTGAGCGATCTAACGGAAGAGGAGGCTCCGTCCGAAGTGGCCGTGAGGGAAGGCGGTATCCACTATGACGAGTGGGATTACAAGAGGGGCGGATACAAAAAAAACTGGTGCCTCCTGCATGAGAAAGAAGGCCATTCAGGCCACGAGCCGTTTGTCGAAATGACGGTGCGGCGTTACGGGGGCGCTATCAGGGTGCTGCGAAAGAAATTTGAGCTCCTGCGGCGGGAGCCGAAGATCCTCAGGAGACAGAGAGACGGCGACGATATAGACCTGGATGCCGTGGTTGATGCATTATCGGATATCCGGGCGGGGCTTCCACCTGCTGAAAACCTCCTGACCCGATACGACAGGCAGGAGCGTAATATTGCCGTACTCTTTCTCCTCGACATGAGCGGTTCTACCAAGGGATGGGTCAATGAGGCTGAAAAGGAGGCACTGGTCATGATGGCAGAGGCCCTCGAGAGCCTTGGCGACCGCTATGCCATATTCGGCTTCTCCGGCATGAAGAGGAGCAACTGCGAATTTTACCGGATAAAAGGGTTTGGGGAATCATACGGCGACACGGTAAAAATGAGGATCAGCGGGATAGAGCCGAAGGACTATACCAGGATGGGTCCCGCTATCCGGCATGCAGGAGGCATTCTGAAATCAGTCGAGGCCCGCACGAGACTTCTTATCACCCTGAGCGACGGCAGACCCGAGGACTACGATGACTACAAAGGGCAGTACGCGATCGAGGACACCAGGAGGGCCCTTATCGAAACAAGGGAGCAGGGCATTCACCCTTTCTGCATAACCATAGACAGGGACGCAGAGAAATACCTCGGGCATATGTATGGAGAGTCGCATTACATTGTGATCGACGATGTCAGAAAACTGCCGTCAAGGATCACCGAGATCTACCGGAGGCTCACCACGTAAACGACTATTTTTTCGGCAGGGTAACGCTGAATGTGCTGCCTTTTTGCGAGCTGGCTCGTGGCCCAGATTTTTCCCTCAGGGGCCTCTATGAGAAAGGACTCGATGCCCCTGCTTTCGGGGAGACCGAGGTCTGCAACGATGATATTTTTGAAATATATTTCTGCAGGAATATCATGCGGTTTTCATGGTATTCTTAACAGTAACGCATCATCCCAATTCCATGGATTTAAGATGAAAGAAGAACTATTACAGAAAACAGCGGCAAAATCATTCTCTCCGTATACAATACTGGCGGGAACCTTCATGATATTTCTGGGACCATTTCTCCTGGTGGAACTGTTTCCGGCCCAGCTTGATGCCGTCATTGATAAAGATTCATACCTTGTTTTTCATAATATAGTCGAGTTCTTCAGCATCATGGTTTCTCTGGCCGTATTCAGCGTGGGGTGGTACACGTATGATCAGTCCAAAGACCGGCATGCGCTTTTTCTTGGGACTGCCTTTCTTGCCGTCGGACTCCTTGACTTCATGCACACGCTGAGCAACGCAGCCATGCCCGCCTTTATATCGCCGAATTCCACGAACAAGTCGACCCAGTTCTGGATAGCAGCCAGGCTTTTTGATTCCGCCGCGTTTCTGCTCAGTGCCTATGTCTATTCTGACAAACAGCACAGGCTGCTGTCGAAAAAGGTGCTGATGTCAGGCGCATTAGCCGTTACCGGACTGGCGTTTGCCGGCATTGTTTTCTTTCCGTCATATCTGCCTGCCACTGCTGTTCCGGGGATTGGTCTTACCCCCTTAAAGAGAATCCTGGAATTCGTGGTTATCCTTTTTCTGCTCCTTGCACTAGTGGCATACTGGAAGCGGATGATGAGGACAGGGGACAGGTTGATCCTCTACTATCTGGCCGCCTTCATCATCTGTATTTTCAGTGAGGCTGTTTTTGCTTCCTACCACACGGGTTTCGATACCCATAACGTGCTGGGGCATATCTATAAGGCGATAGCGTTTTACCTGATCTATCAGGGAGTATTTGCTTCATCAGTCAGAAAACCGTACGTGGCGCTTTCCGATACCAACGAAAAGCTCCTTGCGGAAATCAGCGAGCGCCGCAAGGCAGAGGAGGCCTTAAGGCGATACCAGGAACATCTTGCCGAGCTTGTTGCAGAACGGACCCGGCAACTGTCTGCGGCCAATGAAGAGCTTCAGAAGGACATCGACGAGCGCAGGCAGGCCGAGGAGAAGCTTGCTGCTGCCCATACGGCGGTCGTGAACGAAAAGAACCTCCTCGAGGCGGTCATGCAGGCATTGCCGGTGGGGCTGAGCATTCTGGATGCCCATGGCGGGGTCCTCCATGCCAATCCGGCCTTTGAAAAGATATGGGGCGGTCCGAGGCCGGCGACCCGCTCCGTGGATGACTATGCGGCTTACAAGGCATGGTGGGCAGATACGGGCAGGACGGTTGCCCCGGCTGAATGGGCATCGGCGATCGCGATACAGACCGGCGAGACCGTGGTCGGGCAGTTATTGCGGGTCCAGAGGTTCGACGGTTCCAGTGTCTTTATCATCAACAGCGCCTCGCCGGTTCTCGATGCCGCAGGAAATATTGCCGGTTGCGTCGTAGCCGTACAGGATATTACGGAACTCAAGCGTGCGGAGGCAGCTCTGCGTGAACATGAGCTGAAGGCGAGCGCGCTCATCAACGCTGCGGGCGAGTCCATTTGGCTGTTCGGGCTTCATGACGAAATCCTCGTTGCCAATACAATTGCTGCCCGACGGGTGGGCAAGACGGTTGCTGAGGTTGTCGGGAATAGATGGACTGATCTTATCCCCTCCGAGCTGGCGGCATCACGCAGAAGGAAAGTCGAGGAGCTTCTGCGCACCGGCAGTCCTGTCCGCTTCGAGGACGAACGCGCCGGGATGTTCTTTGATCACACGGTCTATCCCGTGCACGACGACAGAGGGGAAATTGCGGCGGTTGCCTTTTTCAGCCGGGACATCACCGAACGCAGGAAGGCGGAGGAACGGATTCGAAATCAGACCATGATTTTGGAGGGGATCAATGCCGTATTTCAGGTTGCCATGACCTCTGATACCGAAGAAGAACTCGGAAGGGCCTGTCTGACGGTGGCAGAAGAAGTGACCGGGAGCAGTTTCGGATTTATCGGAGAGCTCGGCGGGGACGGGTTCCTTCATGATACCGCCATCAGCGACCCGGGGTGGAATGCCTGCACCATGTATGACAAGACAGGACATCGCCGGCCGTCAGGGAGTTTCAGGGTCCACGGACTTTACGGCCGGGTACTCCTGGATGGAAAGGCCTTTTTCACGAATGATCCGGCCTTGCATCCGGACAGTATAGGCACCCCTGAGGGACATCCGCCTCTGAAGGCCTTCCTTGGTGTCCCCCTGATCCATGGCGGCAAAACCATAGGCATGCTGGCTGTCGGCAACCGCGCTGGCGGCTATCGCCACGAGGACCTCAAGGCCCTGGAGGTCCTTTCTGTCGCGATCGTGCAGGCGCTCATGCGGAAACGGGCCGAGGCGGATGTCCTGACGTTGAGCGAAGAGATGGCGGCCAGGAACCTCGAACTTGAGGACCTGAACAGGGAGCTTGAGGCCTTTATCTATTCAGTGTCGCATGACCTGCGGGCTCCCCTCAGATCAGTATCCGGCTTTGCAAAATTCCTGGCTGAGGATTGCGCTGACAGGCTGGACGATGAGGGCAGAAATTATCTGGAGCGGATTACCGCCGGCGCTGAGAAGATGAGCAGGCTCATCGAGGACCTCCTGGACCTTTCGAGGTTGTCCCGGCAGGAGGTCAGAAGGTCGGAGGTCGACCTGTCTGCACTGGCCGCCTCGATCGTTTCCGGGCTTCGCGAGACAGATCCGGGAAGGCGTGTGGAGGTTTCCATAGCAGAGGGCCTTACTGCCTGGGCAGATCCCTCGCTGATGGAGATCATGCTTTCGAATCTCATCGAAAACGCCTGGAAATTTACGTCTAAGAATCAGGACGCACGCATCGAGTTCGGGGTAAAGCCGCCTGCTCAAGCGAACCCACCTGCTCAAACTAACCCACCCCTTCACCCCTCCCAAGAGGGGACTGTTTATTATGTGCGGGACAATGGGGCAGGGTTCGACCCTCAATATGCTGCCCCAATGTTTCAGCCTTTTCACCGGCTTCACGCAGGGGATGAATTCGAAGGGACCGGGATCGGGCTGGCCATTGTCGAGCGGGTGATCCGGAAACATGACGGCAAGGTCTGGGCCGAGGGAGCAGTGGGCAAAGGTGCGACATTTTATTTCACTGTGCAATAAATACTGCGTATGCTCTATGATCACAAGCCGGAGGTTTGCCCGGATATGCTCCTGCTTACCGGCGGCCGGGGAGCTGTCATAAAGAATATAGTATGAACGAGACTGCCCATTATCGTACGCCGATGCAGAAGGCCGTTGCCGTCTCCCTGGTTATCGCGTTTGGTTCAGGCCTGTATGTGATCAGCCGGTATAACTATTTGTTCTTCCACAGCCTGGTTGAGACCTTCAGTGTCCTTATCATCTGTGTCATCTTTGTCCTGGCGTGGAATTCGCGCCGTCTGCTGGATAGCCACTACCTGCTCTTCCTCGGTATCGGTACCCTGTTCGCCGGCGTCCTGGAGATGATTCATACCTTTGCGTATAAAGGATTCGGGGTGTTCCCCGGGCAGGGTGCAAACCTCCCGACGCAGCTCTGGATCGCGTTTCGGTATGTCTTCAGCCTCACGTATCTGGCCGCCCCTTTCTTCATCACCCGCAGACTCAAGGTTGCCCCAGTACTGGCCGCCTATAGCGGCATCACGCTGGCGATCACCGGGTCCATCTTTCTGGGGCTCTTTCCCGACTGTTTTGTTGAGGGCCGCGGGTTGACGACCTTCAAGGTGGCCAGCGAATACGTCATCATTTTCATACTGCTCGCATCACTTCCTCTTCTGCTCCGGGAACGGGCCGCCTTCGACCGCAGGGTTCTGCAGCTGATTCTTTTCTCCACCCTGGCTTCGGTGGCCGCTGAACTGGCGTTTACACAATATGCGAGCGTTTATGGACCTGCCAACCTGATCGGGCACCTCTTCCTGCTTGCCTCGGTCTGTCTCATCTACGAGGCGATCGTCGTGACCGGCATTGTGGAGCCGTCGAGTCTTCTGTTCCGGAACCTCAAGCTGAGCGAGGAAAGGGCCAGGGAGAGTGAGGCAAAATACCGCTCACTCTTCGAAAACATGCTCAACGGCTTTGCCTATCAGGAAATCGTCTGTGATGAATCGGGGAAACCGGTCGATTATATCTTCCTCGAAGTCAACCAGGCCTTTGAACGCCTCACCGGATTGAGGCGGGAAAATATCCTGGGCAGAAGGGTGACTGCGGCGCTGCCTGGTATCGAAAAAGACCCTGCCGACTGGATCGGCAGATACGGAAGGGTTGCGCTCACCGGAAAGGGGACCAGCTTTGAACAGCATGCAGAGGCGCTCGGCAGATGGTATTCCGTCTCTGCATACAGCCCGACAAAAAATTATTTCGTAACGATTTTTGAGGACATCACCGAGCGCAAGAAGGCTGAGGCCGAGGTCATAACCCTGAGCGAAGACATGGCTGCCAAGAACATCCAGCTTGAGGCCTCACGCGAAGAACTCCAGTCGTTGAATGAAGCGCTGATCACAGTGAACGCTCAGCTTCAGGGCAAGATCGAGGAGCAGGATGTAACCAACAACGACCTGAACAACTTTCTCTCAGGCACAAACATCCCGACGATTTTCCTTGATACTCACTTCCGGGTGAAGCGCTTTACCCCGGCGATGCTCAGGCTGATCAAACTCCTTCCGTCCGACGTGGATTGTCCTCTCATGGACATGTCGCAGGAAAACCTCGGCCCTGATTTCATCTCGGATTGCCAGGGGGTGCTTGAACAGCTTGTGCCGCTGAAGAGAGAGTTGGCGATAAACGGCGGCTGGTATGTCCGGGCTGTCCTGCCTTACAGGACAGGGGACAACCGCATCGAGGGGGTCGTCGTCACGTATTCCGATGTAACAGAGATAAAACGTGCCGAGGAACGCGCAAGACACCTTGCCTCTTTTCCTCAGCTCAACCCGAATCCGGTCATGGAGGTCAATACCTCGGGGAAAGTCATCTTTGCCAATCCTGGAATGCAGAAAGTCCTGGAAGAGCTTGGCATCGGCAAAGAGGACCCCGGTGTTTTCCTGCCCGGGGATTTCAGTGCAATCCTGCAGGAGTTGAAGGCACAAAAAGAAGCAACCATTTATCGGGAGGTAATGATAGGGGGCAGAGTCTTTGCCGAGACGGTCCAGCTGGTCTCCCAGTTCGATGTCGTACGTATTTATGCCCTTGATATCACCGAACGAAAACGCGCTGAAGAAGAGAGCATCCGGGCCCGGGAAGATTGGGAGCGGACGTTTGCAAGCGTGCCGGACATGATTGCGATACTCGACAATAATCACACGGTCATACGGGTAAACGAGTCCATGGCAAGGCGCCTGGGACGCAGACCCGAAGAATGTATCGGGATAAAGTGCCATGAAGCAATACACGGAACACCAGTCCCGCACGAGTTCTGCCCTCATTGCCGGACCTTAAAAGACGGGCGTGAGCATACCCAGGAGGTGCATGAAGAACACCTTGGAATGGATTTACTGGTCACGACCAGCCCCCTGACGGATAAAAGAGGAAAAATGATCGGGTCGGTCCATGTCGCCCACGACATCACCGAGCGCAAGAAGGCGGAAGAGGCGGCACGACAGGGCGACGAGCAGTTTCGCACGCTGGCGGATTCCATCCCCAATCTTGCGTGGTGCGCTGATGCAGACGGCTACATTACGTGGTACAACCGGCGGTGGTATGCGTATACCGGTACCACTCCGGAACAGATGGAGGGCTGGGGCTGGCAATCCGTGCACGACCCCGCGGTACTGCCCGAAGTTCTTGAACGCTGGGAAACGTCGATCGCCACCGGTGAGCCCTTTGATATGGAATTCCCGCTGCGCGGAGCCGACGGAGTATTTCGCCCCTTTCTGACCCGCGTCGTGCCTGTGAAGGATTCTGCCGGGCGGGTCTTCCGCTGGTTTGGGACCAATACGGATATCACCGAACGCAAGCGGACTGAAGAGTCATTGTGCGCGAGCGAAAATCTTTTGAGGCTATTCGTCGAACATGCACCTGCGTCCCTGGCCATGTTCGACCGAGAGATGCGCTACCTGAGTTTGAGTCGCCGCTGGCTGCGTGATTACGGGCTCGGAGAAGGGGATTTGCGCGGGCTTTCTCACTATGACGTCTTCCCGGGAATCCCTGAGCGATGGAAGGCGATACACCGCCGGGCACTCGCCGGTGAGGTCGTCCGCAATGAATGCGACCGGTTCGACAGGGCTGACGGCTCTGTGCAGTGGCTTCGATGGGAAGTGCGCCCCTGGCACGACGCAGCGGGAGATGTCGCCGGTATTGTGGTCTTCAGCGAAGACATTACCGAAAGCAAGAAGGCGGAAGCAGACGTCATGAAGCTGAGTGAAGATATGGCGGCCAGAAACGTGGAGCTTGAGGATTTGAACACGGAACTGGAGGCGTTCATCTATTCCGTATCCCATGATCTGCGGGCTCCTCTTCGGACCATGTCGGCTTTTGTCGGGTTTCTCTGCGAGGATTACGCCGAGAACCTTGACGACCAGGCTAAAGAGTATCTGACCCGCATCAGCAGGAGTTCGGCGAAGATGAGCAGACTTATCGAGGACCTTTTGAATTTATCGAGATTGTCGCGCCAGGAGATAAACCGGACAGAGGTTGACCTGTCTGAGCTTGCCGCCTCAATCATTTCCGGACTCCGGGAGGATGATCCTGGCAGGGACGTTGAGGTCTGCATAGAGGACGGCCTTATTGTTGCGGCAGACCCTCTGTTGATAGAGAGCGTTCTATCAAATCTTATCGGAAACGCCTGGAAATTCAGTTCAAAGGCAGAGACCGCACGGATTGAATTCGGGACCATGGAAAGAGAGGGGAAAACCGTATATTATATAAGAGACAATGGCGCGGGCTTTGACCCTCAATACGCGGCGATGATGTTCCAACCCTTCCACCGGCTCCATGCCGCGGAGGATTTTGAGGGTACCGGCATTGGACTTGCCATCGTCGAGCGTGTAATACGCCGGCATCACGGCAGGGTTTGGGCCGAGGGAGTAGTCGGCAAAGGTGCGACCGTGTATTTCACCCTTGGATAATATATGGAGACTGCAATAAAACAGACGGTGCTTATCATAGATGACGACGAGTCTGAAAGCATTATAACCGCGAGGCTCCTATCGAAGATCGCGCCGGCACTCGGGACAAAAACCGTTTTCAGCGGTGAGACAGGACTTGCGTTTCTTCGAAGCGGAGGCCCTCTGCCGGCGATGGTCCTTCTCGACTTGAAGATGCCGGGGTTGAGCGGCATCGATGTCCTTCGTCAGATACGCGCCGACGAACGTCTTAAAGACCTGCCGGTAGTCATTGTCACCAATTCCACACTCGAAGCAGACAGACAGAAATCGATCGAAGCGGGAGCAGACCATTATCTTCACAAGGATTTTAATATAGAGTATTTCAGCCGGGATATAAAATACCTTGTGGAACGCTGGCTGAAAATCTAGTTGCTTCCTGTGCCCGGTAGCCTGGAGTAAGCTGTGTTATTGTGCTATTAATTAATTAATGACGGCAATAGATAGATACACGCAAGCAAACGATAACACCCGCAAGAAACTTGAACGCCTGAGGGAAGTATGCAACGGGGCGAATAATATCAGCGTCATAATATACGCGAATCCTGATCCGGACGCACTCGCCAGTGCCTTTGCCCTCAAAAAAATACTTGAGACAAGAAAGAACACTGTCAATATAGGATATACAGGGGCCATCGGGAGGCCGGAGAACGCCTCGATGATAAGGCGGCTAAAGATTCCGGCATTTCCGTTCAGCGAGGAGGAGGCCGGCCGGTCGGATATTATTGCGCTGGTTGACTCCCAGCCCCATTTCTTCACCGATTTCATCCTTCCGCGGTGCGATATCGTGATAGACCACCATCCACTCCGGGATGTTATCTCAGCCACGTTTGCCGATGTACGGCCCAATTACCTGTCTGCTTCGTCAATATTGACAGAATATCTGAGGACCGACGGCAAACGCCTGACAAAAGACCTCGCAAGTGCCCTTTTTTACGGGATTAAAACAGACACGCGCCATTTCATGGGTGACATGAGCCACGGTGACGTGGAGGCCATCAGATGGCTTAGGAGCAAGGCAGACCTGGATATTGTTCAGCAGATAGAGTTCTCTCAGTTTTCCAGGGAGGGGCTCGACTACTTCAGTATAGCGCTGCTTCGAAGGCATTTTTTGAAGGGAGTTATGTTTTCGCATCTGGGGCCGGTCCCGTTCTTCGACGTTTGCGTGCAGGTGGCCGACTTCTTTATCAGGGTGGAAAACGTGTCATGGGCGTTGGTTTCCGGGGTGGTGGGCAGCATGCTGGTAGTAATCTTCCGAAACGATGGCGTTAACAAGGACGCGGGCTACCTGGCCCGCAGCGCATTCGGACACATGGGCAGTGCGGGTGGGCACGAGTCCATGGGACGAGCGGAAATTAGGCAGGATGCCTTGCCAAGAGGACTCCTTCTGTCTGATAACAGAGGTATCGAAAAGTTCGTGCTTCGTTCACTGGCTAAGATTGATCCTGCTTTTCTCAAGGTCCTCAAATCGCTCCACTGATTCCGTACAGCCACAGGCAAACGGAATAGCAATAGCGCTTCGCGGCTCTTTCCCATATCAGTTCAGATGAGGCGGTCTGCAAAGAGCAGGGCCGTTACCGCGAACATATAGAGGTTGATTCCGGCAAAGGAATGGGCATAGACAGACACGCCTCTTTTTTTTCTCAGCATGCCGGTGGCCTGAAGGGCCAGGCCGAGAGATGCTGCGACAAGCAGATATCTGACTGCATTATGGAGTGCCAGCCCGTAGGGGATGAAAAAGAGTACGGAGACTGCTGTTGAGATAATCCATATGAACAGGACCCGCGACAACTGCCTTTCCGAAAAAACCGTGGTCACTGCCGGGAGTCCGGCCCGGCGGTACTCTTCTGCAAGGCTCGCGGCGCAGAGCCAGAAATGGGGCACCTGCCAGATGAAGAAGAAGATACAGAGAACAATAAGCCCCGGGTCCGGGAGAGTGCCTCCGGCTGCGTGCCACCCTATCACCGGGGGGACCGCTCCGACAAGTGCGCCGGGGACCGCGGCAAAGGCGGATTTTCTTTTGAGACTGGTATAGAGGCCGTTATACCAGGCGACGGCAAAGAGGCCGGAGAGAAGTCCGGGAATTTTTCCGGTGATGGAGATCAGAATAAGACCGGACAAAGCAGATCCCCCGGCAAAGAGCAGCGCCCCGCCGGCAGTTATCATTCCCGAGGGAAGAGGCCGGGACCTTGTGCGTTCCATCAGGGCGTCGATATCCTGCTCCTGATACTGGTTAAGCGCCGATGCGCCGCAGGCCAGGAGAAAGACGCCGATGCCGACGATGAATATCGCCGGCTGCAGGGAATATGCCGCTAGGATGTACCCGGTCATTGCCGACAGGCCGGCTGCAAGGGATATGCGCATTCTCCCTAGTCGGGCATAGCTCACCAGCAGCCTTGCGCTCATCCCCAACCCGCCACGGAATTCTGCCCGGCTGTGTAATAGACAGCGTGGCAATAGCATGTAAGCGGATTTAGCGGCGTGTTGCGCCGGTACCTCGGAGGCCCATCTGTATCGGGCCGAGAATGAGCGCACATGCTGTTGTTACGCTGTTTACCGTATCGTTGATGATGAAGGACCGGGTTCATTTCAGCTCCCTGATATACCCGGTGATCTCCTCCAGTTCCTTTTGGGTGATACTGTCCTTCTGCGGCGGCATAACCGGGGGGAAGCCTTTGACGATGTCTGCCTGTGGATCCATGACGGAGCGGTTCAGATATTCTTCGTCGGCGACGATCTCGCGTTCCTTCCCCGCAGTCACGACCAGCACCCTGCTGCCGAAGAGTCCCTTGAAGGTCGGACCGATCTTTTTGCTCCCGTCAAGGCTGTGGCAGGCGAGGCATCCTTTTTTCTCCAGAAGTTCCCTGCCACCTTCTTTGGCTTCTCCTGCTTCTGCCGCGCGTTTTCCCGCGTACCACGTGTCAAAAGCAGCAGCAGAGATAACTTTCACCTTCGTGATCATCGAGGAATGACCTGTCCCGCAGTATTCCGAACAGAAAAGATCGTACTCTCCGAGCGCGTCGGGAAGGAACCAGAGGTAGGTCAGCATCCCCGGCACTGCGTCTTCCTTTACCCTGAAGGCCGGAATGAAGAGGCTGTGGACGACATCGCGCGAGGTGATGACGAGCTTCACCGGTCTGTCTGCGGGAACAACGAGCTGGTCGGCTGTCCGGCCGTTTTCATATTCGAAACTCCATTTCCACATCTGCCCGAATGCCTTTACCGGCATGGCATTCGGAGGGACAGTCCTCATGAACCGGAAGCCCTTCAACCCATAGAAAAACATCGCCAGGACAATGATCAGCGGGATGACTACCCACACGATCTCAAGCACAAGGTTCCCCTCGATATCCTCAGGCTTCGTGTTCCTTTCCCGGCTGTAGCGCACCACGAACCAGAGCATGGTTACGACAATCCCGGCCAGGAGGGCGACTGATATCGCAACGATAAAAATAAATATATTGTCCACGGTCTGCGTTGAAGTCTGGAGGGCGGACATTACCGGTACCACACGTCGATGAATGTAAACCCGATGATAGCGCCGATCAGGAGTACCGGAAGAAGGAACACACCCTGAAGAAACCGGCTCTCCTGCCGGAGATGCATGAAGAAGATGAGTATGACGCCGGCTTTCAGCGAGGCGATAATGAGGGCTATCGCTACCCCGGCAGTGCCAAGGTGGAGACGGTAGACGCCGACGGTCACGGCTGTAAGAGCAACCAGCATCACCCAGACGATGATATATGTCCTTGCGCCGCTTCCGTTGTCCTCCTTCATATCCTCCTCTTCACCTCAGGTCACCAGGTAGAACAATGGGAACAGATAGACCCACATGGTATCCACGAAATGCCAGTAAAGACCGCCGTTTTCGAGCTTGACGAAATCCG
>Ga0334722_10002898_pt1 | contig 18887 bp, 16 predicted proteins | sample C3_bottom_MG_FD_207210 | JGI IMG/M metagenome (GOLD analysis project Ga0334722, IMG submission 207210) | Sediment microbial communities from Yellowstone Lake, YNP, Wyoming, USA - C3_bottom | ecosystem: Environmental > Aquatic > Freshwater > Lake > Sediment | place: USA: Wyoming | collected...
ACTTCCGTGTTTTCGTTTCCAGCCGACCACGCGATTTTCCGATTGGCAGTAGCCCGGCGAGCCAGGGCGGCGCTTATGGGAAACTGCGCGCGACCGTGATGGAGGGCAAGCCAACCGAGCAGAAGGTGGTCGAACCGGCGGATTCCGCGCATTACTTCGTCATGTCACCGCTGGTGGCCGATGGCGTGGCACTCGGCCATGTCATCCTCGGGTATTCGAAAATTTCCTTTCTGCCGCGCTTCATAGGTCTGGTTGGGCGGGCGGCATTTGTCACCTTGCTGGTACTGTTGTTGATCATGCCGGTTTCCTGGTATGCCGCCCGTCAGACCGGGGCGCCCTTGCTGGCGCTTGCCGACGCCATGCGGCGTGTTCCGGGCGATCTCGATGTCGCGGAGCTGGCCGACCTACCGAAAAACCGCGACGAGATCGGCCAATTGGGGGATTCCTTTCGCCGTATGGTGGGCGAACTCAAGAAGAAGGAAGCACTGGAAGACCAGATGCTGGTCACGGAGCGCCTGGCGGCCGTCGGCCGCATGTCGGCCGGCATCGCGCATGAAATCAACAATCCGTTGGGCGGCATGTTGACGGCGATTAAAACCTATCAGCGTCACGGCGAGGGAGATCCGCTGGCGAATCAGACACTTTCCCTGCTCGAACGTGGCCTTTCGCAGATACGCAATACGGTCGCGGCGCTGCTGGTGGAAACCAAGCCACAGGATCGCCCCTTCGAGCCGGCAGACATCGACGACCTGTTGATTCTGGTCGAGGCCGAGGCTCATGCCCGTTCGGTCACCGTCGTAAGAGAGCTGGAGCTGGAGCGCTCCCTTTCGCTACCGGCGACACTGTTGCGGCAGATATTGCTTAATCTCCTGCTCAATGCCATCGCGGCCGCGGATGAGGGTGGCAAAGTCCGGCTTGGCATCAACATCGACGAGGGAATGTTGCGCCTGTCGGTGTGCAACGATGGCAAACACATTCCCGACGAGCAGATGGCCTATCTGTTCGAGCCCTTCTCCAGCGGTCGTGAGAAAGGCTATGGGCTCGGTCTCTGGGTGGTGTACCAGATCGTTCAGCAACTGGGCGGTGGTCTGTCCGTAGACAGCGAGCCCGGCTGCACTACCTTCCGCGTCGAGATACCCAATGTCGAAGCCTGAATCCACACTGCGCCTGTGCCTCATTGAGGACGACGAAATCATGGGCGAATCTCTCAGCCAGTTGTTGCGTCTGGAAGGTTTCGCCGTTGATTGGTGTCACTCCGCGGCCGAAGGCGCGGCGGCGATCCGAACGCATCGCTACAGTGCCGTGGTGAGCGACATCCGGCTGCCGGACCGCAATGGCGGCGACCTGTTTCTCGAACTCAAGGAGACGCAGCCGGGGCTGCCGCCCTTCCTGTTCATGACGGCATTCGGCACCATCGACCGCGCGGTGGAGTTGCTCAAGGCCGGGGCGGCGGACTACGTCACCAAGCCTTTCGACGTCGACGTCCTGGTGCACAAGGTGCGCGGCCTGGCCGCGGGCTACGGCGCGGTAAGCGATGGCGGGGATGACTCCCTGGGTGTTTCGCCGACCATGAAGCGCATCGCCGAATCGGTGCCGCGCTTGGCGCGGCACGCATCGGCGCTGCTGATCACCGGCGAGTCCGGGGTTGGCAAGGAGCACGTGGCGAAGCTGTTCCACCAGCATGCGGTTGGCGCCGGCGGCGAATTTGTCGCCGTCAATTGCGCGTCGATCCCCGAGTCGCTGATGGAAGCCGAACTCTTCGGCTATGAGCGCGGCGCCTTCACCGGCGCGATCAAGGCCAAGCGCGGCTACTTCGAACAGGCGCACCACGGCACGCTGTTTCTCGACGAGATCGGTGAAATGCCGCTGTCGATGCAGTCCAAGATGCTGCGGGTGTTGCAGGACAAGCGCCTGACCCGCCTCGGCGGAGAAAAGACCATCACCTCGGAATTCCGCCTGGTCTGCGCCACACATCGCGATCTGCGCGCGATGGTCGAGGCAGGGCAGTTTCGCGAGGACCTCTACTACCGCGTTCACGTCATCCACTTGCGCATTCCGTCACTTCGCGAGCGCCCGGAAGACATCCGCTGGTTCGTGCGGCATTTTGTCGAGGAATTCAACCAGGCGCACGCCGGCGAGCGGCGGCGTATCGATCCGCGTACCGAACAGGCGCTGCTCAATTACCCGTGGCCGGGTAATGTTCGGGAACTGAAGCACGCGGTGGAGCGTGCCTGCATTCTTTCCGGCGGCCCCCTGCTCGGTGCCGAGGCTTTTTTTGGCGGCAGCCTCGACGGCGAAATCGCGACGCAAGCGCCTGCGTCCGAGTCCCTGATGGAGTACCTGATGGCTTGTGAACGCGACTACCTTTCACTGATCCTGGAGCGACACGGCGGGCACATGACGAATGCCGCCGAGGCGCTGGGCATTACGCGCAAGACCCTCTGGGAAAAACTGCGCCGGCTCGGGATCAAGGCGAAGGGGGAGCCATAGCCTTGCTCAGAGCGAAAGAATCCACAGTGCAAGGTTTCTGAGTTCGCCCGGATCCCTAGTGTCGACGATGCGGTGCTTCTCTTCCGTACCGTCTTCCAGCTGAACCATGTGACCGCTGGTGATGTGCTCGACGATCACTTCCACCGCATCGGGCTTGGGCCTCAGTCTGGCCGCGACTCGTTTGTAGGCCGGGCCTTTCTTGGTCTTGTCGATGGAGTGACACTTGAAGCAGTCATTCCTCTTCGCCAACACCTGGGCGGCCTCGGCATCGACCTCGGCCTGCGCCGGACCCGCCGCAACCAGCGTGAGTAACAGCAATCCTGTCGAAACAACGGCGGCTTTTCTAGCCATGGAAACACCCTTGCCAGCGGGTTGCGAAAAACACAGGCTGAACGCCCGGGAACCACTGCCCCCAGTGTCCAGCCTGCCATTGCTCCACTTCAGGGCTCGCGCCTTGAAGCGGAAGCCCATCAGTGACCGCCGGCGCCGAAGAAGCCGACCGCGATCATCGCCAGCAGGCTCAAGCCGCAGGCGATCAGCACCAGTCCGAGTATCTTCGAGCCGAGCGTGAAGGGCCGCGACGGGGCGTCGACCAGATACTTCTCCAGTTGGCCGGTTTCGACCAGGCGCTGGTACTGTGCCCCGTGCTCATGCCTGAACTCTTGCAGCGACTGCGTCCCGGTGAACATCACGACATCCGGCGGCGGCAGCTTGTCGGGCCGGAAGTGGTTGTTGAAGAAGTGCACCGTGAAGAGGAAGACCGCCGCGAGGAAGGCTTCCTCGCCATGCACCACCATCGCCACGTTGAACACCCAGCCGGGGGCGTACTTCGCCACGATGTGCGGGAAGGCCAGCATCATGCCGCTGCCGCCGATGATGGCCATACCCCAGAACACCGCCCAGTAGTCGAACTTCTCCCAGTAGGACCAGCGCTCGATGCTCGGACGCGGACCCTTGCCTATGAACCACTTGAACATGCCGATCATGTCGTACATGTCCTTCCAGTTCGGCACGAAGGAGTCGGGTCCGAAGATCTTGAAGTCCTTCCACTTGCGTAGGATATTGACCGACACCGCGATCAGGTGGATGAAGAAGATCCCGAGCATGGTGAACGCGGCCACCCGATGCACCAGACCGGCCGTCTTGGGGCTGCCGAATGTCGCCATGACCGCCTTCGCCCAGCCGGTCTCGGCATAGAAGGCCGCCATCCCGGTCAGCACCAGCGTCATCACGCTGACGGCGAACAGCAGGTGCGCGATGCGCCACATCAGGCCGAAACGACGCACATGCTTGTGGTCGATCTCTATCCGCCGCTCTTCAATCTTCAGATCGGGTGGCAAGTCATGGGTGCGAATATGCCAGTGCGGCGTATGCTCCTTGCGATCCTTGTACTCGCGATACCACCAGAGTATGGAATGCGCCCAGAAGAAGATGAACACGCCAATCAGCAGCGCCACCATGAGCTTGGTGGTGAGCCAGATCTCGGGATATTTCGCGAAGTTGTCGCTGGTGCCGTGCGGGCTGAAGCTCAGGAAGCCAGGCGTCGCCTCGGGCAGATCTTTCTTGCCGCTATGACACTTCTGGCAGGTCTTCAGCCGGTTCTTCGGATGCAGCTTCGAGGCCGGATCCTTGGATGGCTGGATGGCATGACTGCCATGACAGTCGAAGCACTTGGCAGTATAGGCGTAGCCCAAGGTATTGACCTGGCCGTGATAGGAAGCCTTGTAGGACGCGAAGGCCTCCTTGTGGCAATCGCCGCAACTGGCGGTGATCGACAGCTTGGCCTTGTCGGAGGAACTGCCGATGATGTCGTGGGTAGTGTGGCAATCGGAACAGACCGCCGATTTCAGGTTGTGCTTCTCTTTAACTTCCTTTCCGTGGACCGACCCGGTCCAGTCCTCCAGATGATCCTCATGGCATTTGCCACAGATATCGGGAACGGTGAGGTGCCATTCCTTACGCTCGGCGGTGCCGCGCGCAGGCACGTCGAAGGTATGGACATTATGGCAATCGCTGCAGATAGCGTTCTTCTTGGTCGGGTCGTCCTTGTTGTCCCGGGCATGGAAGGACTTTTTATAGGCCGCAACGTTTTCGGCAACGATGCCCATGCGGGGCTTTTCGGCAGTCTTGTTGTCCTTCTTGATCGTCTCCCACAGGTCGAGGTGACACTGCGCGCACTCGGCTTGCTTGACGCCGGCCACCTTCTGGTGGGGCGTTACGTTGTCGGTGATTTCCTTGTGACAGGCTACGCACTCCATCTTGGCGTGCACGCTCTTGGTGTATTTGTCCGGATTGACCGGCAGCAGTGCGCGCTTCTCGCCATCGGCCTTCGGCACTTCCAGCTTGCCCTTCTTGCCATCGTGGCAGGTCTGGCAGGTGGCGTTGTCCAGCTTCTGCCCGGCTGGCGCAGGATTGGTAGCCGCCACGACCAGGCCGCCGCCGAGACTTCCAGCCAGGAAAAATGCTGCCGTCCTGACCCACGCTGTAAACTTGCTGGTACACATAATCTACATTTCCCTATGGCTCGTGGTACTCAAGTGCTCACAATGTTTTGCTTGGCGGGCGGCCGCGCCGGACAAAAAACATCCTGCCGGCCCGGCGTTGTGGGGACCGGCAGAAGGTACGCGATCAGCGCGACAGGATCCACTGAGCCAGGTTGCTCAGCTCTTTCGGGTCCTTGGTCTCGATGATCTTGTGATCTTCCTCGGTGCCGTCTTCAAGCTTGACTTTCTTTCCTTCGGTCATTTGCTTGATGGCATCCTTCTCGCCCATTTTCTTTTCCTTGTACTTGGCGGCGATCTTCTTGTAGGAAGGGCCCTTCTTCGATTTGTCGATGGCGTGGCACTTGAAGCAGTCGTTCTTCTTGGCCAGCGCCTGGGCAGCCGCCTCATCGACTTGCGCATGCACCGGGCTCAGTCCGGCCAAGGCGAAGAACAAAGATCCGGTCAGCAAAAGGGAGGTTTTGACTTTCATGTTAAGGCTCCGATCAAAGTTGGAATGGATTTGAACTCACTACTTACAGCAAAAACTTTGGTGTCTGGATTCATGTCCGTGAGCGCTCGAAGTGTCCGGGTCGATGGCAATCAGACGGGTGCCGGCTTGACCGCGCGGTGAAAGCCGATCATGCCGTAGAACACCGTATCCACGCTTACCTCGACGAAGCCCAGTTCGCGCAGCATGATCGACAATTCCTCGGCGGAATAGAACAGGTCCAGGGCATCGATGAAATACTGTTTGAACTTGGTCGCCGCCGGACTGCTGCCGACGATCAGGCTGGTGAAGTTGAGGCAAATCTTGAGATAGGCGTAGTAGAGGTTCTTCACGATCACGTTGCGCGGACGCAGCATGTCGGAATGGTGAAAGTGCCCTCCCGCCTTGAGCACCCGTTTGATCTCGGTGAACACCTCCCGCACCCGCAGGTGACGCGAGGCGAATTGAAGGGTGACGACATCGAAATGGTTGTCGGGAAAGGGCAGCTTGTGCACGTCGCCGATGGTGCTCTTGATCTGGAAACCCAGCGCGGCGGCATTCTGCTGTCCCACCGTCTGCATCTCGGCACTGCGATCCATGGCGTGCACGTCCAGCGTCGGCTCGCGCTTGAGCAGGGCGATGCCGATGGCGTTGGTACCGGCACAGACATCCAGAACTTTCTGGTTCGGCGTCAAATCCACTGTCTGCATGAAGCGCTTGAGGAAGGTGCTCCACAAGCCGAGCGCGGCAATTTCGTTGGCGCGGTCGTAATAGCGTGCGATATCCGCAAACGCATCGTTCAGTTCGTTGCTCCAGACGGCGCTGAAACGTTCTTCACGTACCGCCTCGCGCGAAGCGAGTGGGGGGGGTGCCATTGTTGTTTTCTCCTGCGGGATCCGTTGTTCATCCAATCAATGTTTCATGCTGCCGACAGCTTGGGCACATTCTCAGGCTGTCGATGCCTCCTGGCATATCCTGTGCGTGCTCCCGCATCAACGCCACGCTTACCTCCAGCTTGCGACGCCCGATGTATGGCGTCCCGCATCTACTGCAGGGAACCAGTTGGTCGCTTGCCAACTCACGCAGCGCCTCGCGCCTCAAGGCATCCGTCAGGAATCGTGGCTGCAGCGTGATGGCTTTTTCAGGACAACCGGCGCGACACAGATCGCACTGGATGCAGAGGCTTTCCTTAAAGGAAAGCACCGGCGCCGGATCGAGCTGGCCACTCAACGCGCCCGTTGGACACAGATGGGTGCACGCATGACAGATCGTGCATTTCGTCTCATTCACTACCACCGTACCAAACGGAGAACCAGGAGGTACCGGGCACGGCCGAGGACTATCGGTTTGCCAGAGTTGCCCAAGTGCGTCGAGCAAATTCAGTAGCTGCATCCGCTTTTCGTCCAGCGGGCTGTCGTTCACCGGCGCAGTCCGCATCGAGGAAACAGAAGTGCTCTTGATCTTCTCGATGCTGTGGTCGACCGTTACGGGCGTTGCAATTTGTAGTCTCGCTGCGTCGCCGCCGTAACAGGCGAGGATCGCACGCAATTCAGCCACCTTCTGTTGCATCAGTTCACTGCTCTGTGGTGGAGTCGTCGGTGCCGGCACCAGTACCACGCCCTTGATGCCACCTAGCAACGCCTTCAGCCACAGTACTTCTGAAAACGCCGGCAGCGGATCGACTTCAAGCAAAAGAACTGCGGACGGGTCCATCGTAGGCAATAGATGCCGTGAGGCGGCATCGTGCACCACGAGGATACCCGCATCTCCGCCCCGCGCTGTCAGCAATTCATTTAGCTTGCCCCGTAGAGTTTTCGTTGCCGGCTGCTGAAAACTCAGCGCACCCGTCGGACAGGCTAGGGTGCAACTCGCACAGCCCTGGCACAGATAAGGGTCCACCTCAATTTTTTCGCCCGCCGAGCGAATGGCAGTTGTGTCACACACATCGAGGCAGCGCGTGCAGCCGGCAACGCCCATCGCCCCGTGGGCACAGAGCTGCGAACGGTAGTCGAAATATTTCGGCTTGTGAAAGTCGCCCACCAACTGCGACAGGCTATCCAGTGCCACAACGAGAGCCGCTGCATCACCGCCCGGCGCATAGTAGCCATAGGGCAGCACGTTCTGACGAAGTAGTGGCTCGCGGCACAGATCGAGCACCAGATCGAAGCGCCGATCCTCGTTGCCACTGAATATGCCCGCATCGTCGACTTTGTCGGCAGCGACACGTACCGATGCCGAAAACTGCCCGAGATGTCCGCTCAGGGAAGCAATTCGGCCGCCCACCGCGGTGATGCCTGCCGGTAGATCCTCGAGTGCAGCAACGCCGGGCGCAAACAGCGCGATCCGCAGTTTGGGCGCCCGCTTGATCAGTTCACGCGCGGCATCGGCCGCCGCTGGCGAGTCGCCAATTAATAGGACTGAGCCACGAGACCGATATAGCACGCCATCGTGGGGCACCGGTGCTCCTGGCGCCATAAAGCGCAATCCGGCCTGAGCAGAAAGGCCGGGGCTCGATAAAGCCGCAGAAATGAATTGCTCAGACATCGATGGCGAAGGATGGCACGGAATCCAGAATGGCATCGATGTCCTCGCGGTCGAGCGCACAGGCGCGCGGCGTCAGGGCCAGCAAGGAGCGATAGAACGGGGTCTCGGCCATGTCCGCTGCCTTCTGGCAATACTCAGGCACCCAGCGCAGGACATGCTGGTCGAGAAAATCCCGCTCGCAACGCACCCAGTCCATTGCCGCCTGCTTGTTGTCTGCGCGCCAAGCATTGCTCTCGCGATGACAGGCGATGGCGAGGAAGCGCAATTCGGCGGCGAGATGATCGACCGGACTGGCTTCCGGCAGAGGCGGATCAATGTCCGCATCGGCGTAGGCGGCGGTTACCGCCAACGCAACATCGCCACCCCAACTGCCCGTGCGCACCACCGACTCGAAGGGAGGCAAGCCACCATAGGATGCGGAAAGACCGCCAAACAAACGGGTGAACTCGATGGCCAGAACGGCGGACGCTTCATCCACGCTCAGGGCTGCCTGCACGGCATCGGCGAGGGCAGCCGTCTCCTCGCCTAGCGACTCGGCTCGATTCACGGGACCGAGTGCCGTAATGAGTTCGCCAAAAAGCGCACGGCCCGGTGCCTCGGCAAAGCCGCGGGCGAGCAGCCAATAAGTACGGCCGCGACGTCCGGCAATTTCCGCCAGGGCCGCGGCCGAAGGGGTGCTCAAGCTCAAACCCCCCAGAACGAATGCGGACCGTTCGGCTTGTAGCCCGGCTTGTGGCAGGTCAGGCAGCCCTTTCGGTCAGCCTGACCCTCGTCGGCGAGCTTTTGCGACATGCGATCATCCTTGCGCAGATACAGAATGTCTTCCTGCACCTTGTCGTGACAATCGTTGCAGTCGAGCTTTTCCTGCTTTTCGTGCAGTTTGTGGAAGCGGCCATCGACGGCCATCGACGGCTTGCCAGTCAAGTGATATTTTTTCTTGACCGGTGCGTCGGCGCCGAAGGCCGGCGCCATTGCCAGGCTCAACCCAAGCGCAAGTGATGCAATAAGTACCTTCATGACTTGGCTCCTTTATCCAGCGTGTAAAACACCTGAGGCGCGTTGCCGAAATGCTTCTTCAGTTGCACGGCACCGGTTGCCTTGATGCGCATCGCGACTTCGGACTTCGGATCGTCGAGGTCGCCAAACCAGCGCGCCTGCGTCGGGCAAACCAGATCACAGGCCGGCGTGTAGTCCTGATCCTTGCCGATGCGATCCTGCTTGCCGTCCTTGATCGCCTTTTCGATCTTGTGCCAGCAGAAGGTGCACTTCTCGGCAGTCTTGGCCTTCTTCTGATGCGTCGGATGCCGGTCGGCATAGGCGATGGTCTCCATGCCTTGCGCTCCCTTGCCCGGATTCAGTGGCTTCAGCTCTGTATTCATCTGCGGCACGCCATACGGGCAGACCGCTGCGCAATAGCCGCAGCCGATGCACTTCTTGTAGTCGATCAGCACCACACCGTATTCGTTCTTGCTGATGGCCTTGACGCCGATGTTGTCGCAGATGGCCTTGCATGACGGCTTTTCGCAGTGCATGCAGTTCATCGTGTTGTATATCTTGTGCACTTCGGGATAGGTGCCCACCTCGTACTCGATCATTGCGTTCCATTGCGCATCGGGAGTGAAGTGATTTTCCACCGCGCAGGCGGCCACGCAGGAGCGGCAGCCCATGCAGCGCTTGATGTCTATGAGTCTTCCAAATTTTGCCATGATGATTTACTCCCTTAGACCTTGGTCAGCTTGCACTTGGTATCGTTGAAGGAGTTCATCCCCGATGGAACGTCCGGGTGCAACTCCAGTACCTGGTTGATCCAGGTTCCCCTATTGGCGCCAGGCGCATAACCGGGACTCCACTGACCGTAGTGATAAGACACTGCCAGCGTATCGGGGCGCACGCCCTGCATGACCTTGGCCGTACCCTTCACCTTGCCGATACGGGTCTCGATCTGTACCGTGTCGCCGGTCTTGATACCCATCTGTTTGGCCGTCTCCGCGTTGATGGCAACGTAGTTGGTGTCGAGATCCGGACCCAGTGCCTGGTTGGTGATCGCGTTGTTGATGGTGTTGCCGGACTGGTAGCGATGCATCAGCTTGTGCGTGATGAGGTAGAAGGGATAGTCCGTGGCCTCGCGATGCGGTGTCGGGAAGGCGTGATCCTTGCTCGGCAGCGGCGCGTAGGCGATCTTGTATTTCGCCAGATCGATCCGGGTGATGTTGTTCGCCTTCGTGATCTTCTCGACCGTTTCATAGGTGCCGACAAAGTGATCCGCATACAGTTTGAACTTCGGTTTGCCGGGGCCCTTGAATACCGGATCGACGCCGTGCAGATACTTGCCCTTGGTGTCCAGCTTCTTGGCGGTAAAACCGTTTTCCATGGCGTAGGCAAAGTCCTTCTTGGTCTTGTCGGTCCAGATCACCTCCACCTGCTCCTTGGTCGTGTAGTCGCGACCGGGCTTGAACTTGACTTCCTTGAGCCCCCATTTCTTGTTCAGCGCCTCCAGATACTTGTCACGGATGCCGGTGCGCTTGGCGAGTTCGAAGAAGATTGAGGTGGCGTTGTGCTCGAGATTGAAGGGATTGGTCATCGGTTGCCGGATGGCAACGATACCGGTCATGTCCGGGTGAGTCTTGGCCGGGGCGTTGTGCCACGATTCAAGATAGGTCTTGTCGGGCAGAACGATATCGCCATACCACGCGGTTTCGGTCATCACGATGTCGATCACCACATTGAAGACCTTCACCATGCCCTCGAACTGCTGCCATGCGTTGGAGGTTGCCACCGCACGATTGGTGCCGTACGAGATCTGCATTTCGGGGACGTAAGACAGCCCCCATGATTTCGGGTCGAGCAGGGTGATGTGAGTCTGCTGCGCAATATTGTGATGCGAGTTTGGATGGAATACGGTTTTCTGCATATCCGTACGCTTCGGCGGATACTCGCACTTGGCAGGCTCCAGATACTCCGGATGGTTGTTGGGATGGTGTATCAGCATGCCGCCCACAGAATCAATCGCTCCCACCAGCGAATTTAGGAGCAGCAATGAACGCGAACTCTGAACGCCGAATTCCTTGGCGGCCAAGCCACGGAAGGTGTAGGCGCATACCGGGCGATAGCGCAGTTTGACGCCGTCGATTTCCTTGAACTCGCCAATGCGTGCTTCCTTGCCGAATGTGGCGGCAAGTCGGGTGATTGTGGTCGCGGGTACGCCGCAGACTTCCTCGGCGTATTGCGGCGTAATGTCCTTGAGGCTGTCGATGAATACAGTGAATGCGGTGCGCACCGGCTTGCCGTCGACCGTGTAGCTGCCCTTGAGCGTCGGCTTGACATTGCCCGCATAAGCGGCGGCAGCATTGGTAACGGCGTCCCAAACCAGCGGCGTCTTGCCATCCTTGTCCAGCAGCACCTTGCCGTCGGCGCTGACCAGTTGCGGGGAATTGGTGTAGGTGGTGAGAAATTCCTCGTCGATGGTACCGGCTTCGATCAGCAGCTTGCACATCGCAAGAATAAGTACAACGTCCTTGCCCGGACGCACCGGCACCCACTCATCGGCCTTGGCGGCACAACCGGAAAGCCGTGGATCCATCGCCACGACTTTCATGCCACGCTCGCGCCCTTGAGCAGTCGCCCAGTCGAGCCAACGCGAGGTTTGCTCGCCTTCGTGATAGTTGGCGCCGAAGTTGAGCAGCAAGTTGGTGTACTTCAGGTCGGGCAGGTGACCGTGGTAGCCCCATGTCACTTCGTCGGCCACGTGGCGCGCCGCTTCGCAGGTTGTCGTGCGGTGCATGTAGTTCGGCGTGCCAAACGCGTCGGCCCACGCGATCATATTGTTGTCGCCGATAAGGTATTTGCCCTGGCCCCACTGGAGAATGAGTTTCGACGGATTGTCGGCCTTGATTTTGTTGAGTCGCTCGCTGATGAGCGAAAACGCTTCCTCCCAACTTATCTCGACAAAGCCGGGGTTTTCGTTCGGCCCCTTTTTTGGATTGGTACGCTTCAGCGGCTTCTTCAGCCGATAGGGGTCGTAGGTGTTGTACATGCCCGAGGCGCCCTTGGGGCAGATGCCGTGGTTATAGACATCGGCACGTGCCGCGTCGGGATAGATGGTCTTGACGATGCCATTGACCACGTTGCCCTGGATGCCGCAGAAGTTCGGGCAGATCGAGCAGCCCGATTTGAAGGTCTTGACCTCCATCGACTTGGCTGCCGCCGCAGGCTTGGCTTTCGCCGCTGCCGCCAACGCATCGAAACCGACCCCGGAGGCCGCCGCACCGCCCAAGGCGCCCATGCCCTTGATAAAACCTCTTCTTCCGAGTTCCATATTTGACTCCTAGTTTTTTGCGATCACTACGGTTGGACGTCACACAATAAAACCTACCTGAAATGCTGTTTTGATCTGCCTCAATGAACAGCTTTAATTTCTAAATCTGCGTCTTGAATGCCGCGATTCCGGTCGGACCCCGAATATTGGCTCGGCTGCCGCAATGACGTTACCTTGCGGTAACCCGAAGTCGGGGTCGTCGCAGGCTTCCCAGTCGGCAATACAACCGGCCAACACTCGTCAACAGGAGTCGGCGTCAACAGCACGGCGCCATATGCAGCAAGGCCTGCAGCGTGTTCGCGGCGAAACTGGCAATCTATGCAAAAGAGAGGTGAAGAATTCACAATAAGTGCCTGCGCGTCATTCATATCCTTACCCATGCGAGAACCATGCCTGGGTAACAATATGTTGTGCTTTCAACATACTGGCATCAACGAGTCAAACGTGCGGCGATACAAGATTGCAAAACAGGATAAACTCGTTACCGTACAGTAACTCATGGAGATCGAGACAGTCATTCGGTTCTGCCGGAGAACGCCAAAAGTGAGCTACGTTAGGGTCGTGGCTACCTTTGGTGCGGTTGAGCCTGTGACGAAGTGATCTTTGTACGAGCGAAGAGAATTGCCGCCTATCTGCCGCCTAACGTGAAGGTTTGAAGGTGCCTTTGAAGAGCTAGCAAATCAAGCGATCGGTTTTGCCGATGGTATTTGATTGATGGAGGCCTAATGAATCAAGATGCGCCAATCTTGTTACCGAACCGTAACCGCCGCCGTTGGCTGATCGACAGCGGATGCTTCGCCGCTGCCGGCCTGATCGGCCTCGCGCGCAAGTCGCAGGCGGCTGGCGGCAAGTTGCGTGTCGGCATGACGCCGGCTTTTCTGCATGACCAGCACAGCCTGCTCGACGAGTGGCGCGACTTCATGGCGGCGTCCCTGCATCGTCCCGTCGAATTCGTGCAGCGGGACAGTTATCGCGAGACCATGGATCTGTTGCGGCTAGAGAAACTCGAATTTGCCTGGGTCTGCGACTATCCCTACCTGCACCTCAAGGATACGGTGCGTCTGCTTGCGGTGCCGCTGTATCGGGGGCGGCCTTACTACCGCTCCTATCTGATAGTGCACAAGGACAATACTCAGGTCCATTCGATAGCCGATCTTTCAGGCAGCGTGTTCGCCTATGCGGACCCGTACTCGAACACCGGCTACCTGTCACCGCGTTACGAAATCCGGCAATTGGGACGCGACCCCGCCAGCTTTTTTCGCAAGACCTTTTTCACATGGTCGCACCGCAAGGTGGTCGAGGCTGTTGCCAGTGGACTGGCGCAGGGTGGAGCGGTAGACAGTTATATCCGCGACACCCTGCTCCATGTTGAGCCGGCGCTGGCCTCGCGTACCCGCGTGGTATGGCGCTCCCCGGAGTATGGCTTTCCACCCTTTGTCAGCCATCGGTCTGTCTCCGTTGCCGACTTTCAAATCATGCAACGCCATCTGCTCGATACCTCGCAAACGGATGCGGGGCGCCGCCTGCTCGCCCGTCTGAACCTGGATGGCTTCACCGCCGGCAGCCCGGCACTCTATGAAGGCGTCGCACGGATGATGCGCGCCTTTGGCGAGACCTGATGAACTGGCTGTTCAATCTTTCGTTCCGCCACAAGATTCCGTTGTGGACCTCGTTCCTGATCAGCTTTTCGATCTTCGTCGTCGGAGCTGCACTGATGACGCGTGCCTATGAGGACATGAAGAACGCGGTGGTGATCAGCGCCGAAAATCTCGGACATACGCTTGCCAACACGGTGGCGCCGACGCTGTTGCACGACGATGTCTGGCGCGCCTTCGAGATCGTGCGCTCGCCGATTCGCGGTGAGTCGGTGAAGACGCCGGTCCAGGTCGATGCCGTGGTCGTGCTCGGGCGGGACCACAAGATCTTTGTCTCCAGCGATCCCGATACCCTGCCGATGCTGACCGAGGCCGCGGCACTGGGCGCTGACTGGCGGCAATTGAGCGAGCGGCTCAGCGCCCCGACCGGAGCGAACTGGCCATTGGTGCTGGAGCCCGACAACTCCGGCTTTCTCTACCTTGTCTTGCCCGTCACCGACAAGGACGCGCAACTGGGACACCTGGTCCTGCGTTATGCCAAATCGGTGTTTCATCCGTGGTTCATCGACACCCTCTGGCAGGGCCTCGGGCTGGGCGTGCTGGTTCTGGCGGTGCTGATCCCCATCAACTGGTACTGGGGCGGCCGCATGGCGGCGCCGCTGGTAGATCTGGCGCAACGCATGGGCACGATGCCGGAAACGGTGCCGCAACCGCTGCCGCCCGACCTGTATCCCTATGACGATGAACTCGGCCAGTTGTTCCATGCCTACGACCGCATGGTGCTGGCACTGCGCGACAAGGCCACCCTGGAAAATGAAATGGTCAAGTCGGAACGCCTGGCTGCGATCGGCCAGCTCACCGCCGGCATCGCTCACGAAATCAACAACCCGCTGGCCGGGCTGATCACGGTGGTCGATACGCTCAAACTGCGCGGCGATCTCGATCCGCGCGCGTTGCGCAGCCTTGAGTTGATTGATCGCGGCCTGACGCAGATTCGTGATACCGTCGCCGCGCTGTTGGTGCAAACCCGGGTACAGGCGCGCCCCTTGAACCAGCACGATCTGGAGGATATTCATACCCTGATCCAGCCTCAGGTCGGCAAGCGCCGCGTCCAGCTTGAGTGGTCGGCGGCCATGCCGGCCGAACTGCCGGCGCCGGCCAGTCTGGTACGCCAGATCCTGATCAATCTGTTGCTCAATGCCGTACAGGCGGCGGGCGAAGGCGGCCATGTCAGTCTTTGGCTGGGCAGGAAGGACGGTTCCGAGTCCTTCCTGTCAATCGTGGTGCGCAATGACGGCGCCCTTCTCGGCGAGGACCAGCTTGCTCATCTGTTCGAGCCTTTCGCGTCGACGCGCGCCAGCGGGCACGGCCTCGGCCTCTGGGTGACCTACCAGATCGTGACTCAGCTTGACGGTCGCATTGCCGCCAGAAATATCGATGGCCAAGTCGAGTTTGTGGTTAACCTGCCTCTTGGAGAAATCCCATGCACCACCGCATCGGCCTGATCGAGGACGACCCCATCATCGGCGAGGCGCTTTCAGAGAGGCTCGAGTTCGAAGGTTTCGCCTGCGACTGGTATCGTGACGGCAAGTCCGCCCGTCGCGGCCTCAACCAGCTTCGCTACAGCGTAATAGTGAGCGATATAGACCTGCCGGATATCAGCGGCGAACGGCTGTTTGGCGACCTGCTTGCCAGCGGTCAGGTGATCGCCCCGTTCATTTTCATTACCGGCTACGGCGCTATCGATCAGGCGGTGCGCCTGCTCAAGTTAGGGGCCCATGACTACGTCACCAAACCGTTCAATGTCGGCGAACTGATCGGCAAAATCCGCAGCTTGTGCGAGCACCAGCAACCTGTAGCAGATGCTGCCGCCAGGCTGGGCATCTCCACCTGTATGAGGCAAATCGAGGGCTTGCTGCCAAGGCTGGCGGCAAGCCGTAGCGCAGTGCTGATTTCCGGGGAATCCGGGGTCGGCAAGGAAGAAGTGGCGCGTGCGCTGCACCTTGCTGGTGATCCCGATAACAAGACCCCTTTCATCGCGGTCAACTGTGGAGCGATTCCGGAAAACCTGATCGAATCGGAGCTCTTCGGCCACGAGAAGGGCGCATTCACTGGCGCCGACCGGGAGCGGCACGGAGTGTTCGAGCAGGCTGACGCGGGTTCATTGTTCCTCGATGAGATCGGCGAAATGCTGCCCTCGATGCAAGTCAAACTGTTGCGTGCCATCCAGGATCGGGCGGTGGTTCGTGTCGGCGGCGCCACCTCACGCAAGGTGAATATCCGTCTGATCTGCGCTACGCATCACGACCTCAAGGCCATGGTCGAACAAGGCGGCTTCCGCGAAGACCTCTACTACCGCATCCACGTCATCCACCTCGACGTGCCACCCCTGCGTGAGCGGCAGGAGGACATCCTCTGGCTGACGACACGCTTTCTCGACGAACGCGCGAGCAAGGGCGAAGCCCGTCGCACGCTGACGGCTGACGCTGAACGCGCCTTGACCCGCTATCCATGGCCGGGCAACGTGCGTGAACTGCACCACTGCCTTGAACGCGCCAGCGTTCTCTCGCTGACCCCGTTGTTGAATATCGAAAGCCTGTTCGGCGCCAATGAGTCTTTTACGGCAGAAGGCGATGCGCTACGGCAACCGCTTAGCGACCACCTGCAGGAATGCGAGCGCGCCTACATCCGGCGCGCCCTGACCGAGTGTGACGGCCGCATCGCCGACACCGCAGCCCTGCTCGGTATCAGCCGCAAGAACCTGTGGGAAAAAATGCGCAAGCTGGAGATGGCTGTGGGCTGAAAGGCTCTCAAACCTTGATTGGCTGCTTTCTTCATGAAGCCGAATGGCTAGAGGCAAGTCTAAACCGAACACTCATGAGCCTACTTCCGGCGTTCGATGAATGGCAGCAACTGGCTGTTATGCATAGCTCCACATAATGGCCACAGGTGGTCGTGTGATAGCAGATGAAGACGAGATACCACCCCTGCTTGGCGGTATAGCTGCGGATAAGTCGCGAAGCATTTTCGCTTCAGTAGTATTTGGTGTCATCTGGGTCAAACTTGCGAATGCTTATTCCAGCAGTCTAGGAAACTGGCTGCCGGGAGCCTTTGGCATTGGAATCGCTGTCACCTTCCATCGGAATATGCATTCTTCAAGCGGATATTGCCAGCACCAAAGTGGTATGAATGCGGCAGAACTACGCCCGTTTCCGTGCTAACTTGCCTACGAGCAACTCCAGGTCGGCTACTCGTTTCGCTTCCTGAACGCGAGAAAAAATCTCTTCCAGGACGGCAGATCGCTTGTCGTCCTGGATGCCGCTCAGAAGTCCCTCGATAGCCATCAGACGGCGAACGAGTTCAGCGTCCGCCTCGGTCTTGGCGTCACTATCGCCTGTATTCGAGGGGGCGCGCATGTCACCTTTACCGGTAAGCAACCAGTGCAGGTCGACCCCCGTGCCCGCAATGGCGAGTAATGATTCACCGCTGGGCACGCTATGGCGGCCCTCGTACTTTCGGATCGCGCTGAGATGAACCCCGGTGGCCTCGGCGAACCTCACCTGGGTCATTTCCAGTACATCTTTCCGCCAGAGTCGAAGCCGATCTGCGATGTCGTTTTCGGGTGTCGAATTCAAAAGCATCCTCTTTCGGTTTCTTTTACAATTGACAACAAACCGAACGATGTATATCGTTAGTCACCGTGGATAGTAGTCCAATTTTGGAAAAGCGACATGAATGACATCATTTCGATTAACCGCCAGTTTCTCATAATGGCGAGAGAAGCGTCGAAGTCCAGGTCCGGAGAGATCATGACGGGGTTATCCCGGACCGCTCTGGACCGCATCGCCCAGATGACTCTGGATGAGATTGATGCGATGGCGCGAGACATAGGCATCAGTGTCATCAGCGTCAGGCTGACGGAGTCCGAAATGGATCGTCTTTTGTCGCTACAGGGGTTGCAAAAAGCGGCCTACTCGATCTCTATTGCGGCATCTGCCAGACCACGGGGAGGGACAGCTTCCTTCCCGACATCCCGCCAGGCAACTGAAGCATGAGGCCAGGGATTCCAGCGTGAGAACTTGTCAGGCTCACCGCCCTGGCGCCTTGTTCCGAGAGGCGAGCATCGCGTTTGATGGCTTCCTTGGCGGTCAGCGGCCATGGAATGCGCCGAACAGCATCGTAGCTTTCATATCAAAGCAGGATGTACTGCTCAGGGGGCGCCGGGCACTTCCGCAGAAACGGCAAGTCTTCCCGTTTATCGAACCGAGGCGATAGGGAGTTCGGTGGTGGTCGCCTTAGCCGAACTCGAAAATCTTCAACAGGCCCACGAGCTCATTCGCGCCGGGCTGAGACTGTCCATCATTCGAGGCATGACACGGATCGGGACGCGAACATTGCGGCAATGGTGGAAAGATGTTCACGGCGTAAAGCCCTCGAACGGGAAATTGCCGGAGACCGTACTCTCCTTCATCAAGGATCGTGACTCCGCGGCCAGACTGTCGGCATTCGCCGCACTCCACCAGCGCATCTTTGCCTCAGACTTGACGACGACCAGTCTGATGACGACATGGCGGGAATATCAGCGGATTTGCGGTCCCCTGGACATCAACGCTGCCTACTTTGCCGCCCGCGACGTGCGGGTGAAGATCGTCATGCTCGTGCCGTGTCAGGTGTGCAATGCGGCGTTCATCTACGACGCCGGCAGCAAACATACCGATCATTGTCCGTTTTGCGAAACAAGCGTGGTTGTCGCCGACTAAGGGTCTCGGAGCAAACAACGCCAGGCTGCGATCGACATTTTTTGAAAAGGTGCCGAGAAGTGCGCTTATCGGGCTGAAATTGTCTGCGGCGATGGCTAGCATCCTCTGATGCTCAACCTCATCTATCGGCACCTTGCCAAAAACGCACCCGGTTATCTTTGGCTGCTGGCCATAGGTGTCCTGGCTGGACGGTACCTCGCCGTATCGATCAAC
>Ga0334722_10002899_pt1 | contig 18887 bp, 12 predicted proteins | sample C3_bottom_MG_FD_207210 | JGI IMG/M metagenome (GOLD analysis project Ga0334722, IMG submission 207210) | Sediment microbial communities from Yellowstone Lake, YNP, Wyoming, USA - C3_bottom | ecosystem: Environmental > Aquatic > Freshwater > Lake > Sediment | place: USA: Wyoming | collected...
TTTTACAATATAACCTGAATACTCTTCTAAACTAATAATAGCTAATGTGTCTGTTGGGTCAATCATTGCAACACTTAGTATTTTATTATCTAAACAAAGTGGTACGCAGTTAAATTTATTACACATATATCTTGGAATTATTTTTATCACATCTGGATCAACTCTAATATAATCAGTAGTAGTGAAATGATTTTGCTGTTTAGCTAAAAAATCAATTAATTTATCTTCTGTAATATAACCAAGCTTAATAAGTATAGAACCTAGTCTTCTGTTTGAAGTTGCTTGTACATTTAAAGCTATATTTAAATTATCTTCAGTAATTAATTTATCTTCTAGTAATAAAATTCCTAAGGGTTTCTTATCTAGCATGTTTTCTCCTTAAATTACTAATGTTTGAAACATTATTGATAATGTTAACTAGATATGGTTATCCTGATTACTCACGGGTCAAGCGTTTAATGCCTGGTCGAGATCGACAATGATGTCCTCAATGTTTTCGATGCCGACAGACAGGCGGATGAAGGATTGGGAGACCCCGGCCGCTAGTTGCTGAACTTCGGTCAGTTGGGAATGGGTTGTGCTGGCCGGGTGGATGGCCAGCGATTTGGCGTCACCGACATTGGCCAAGTGGGAAAAGAGTTCTAATCTCTCAATAAAACGCATTCCTGATGATACCCCGCCTTTGATTTCAAAACCAACCATGCCGCCGAAGCCATGGCTAAGGTATTTTAGGGCTTGGGCGTGAGTCGGGTGGTCCGGCAGGCCAGGGTAGATAACCTTTTCGACCTTGCGGTGAGTCTGCAGGAATTTGGCAACCGCCATGGCGTTTTGGGAGTGCCTTTCCATCCTGAGGGCCAGTGTTTCAAGTCCCTGTAGGAAGAGAAAGGCGTTGAAGGGGCTCATGCAGGGGCCAAGATCTCGCGTGAAGCGTGACTTGAGTTTGACAATGTAGGCGAGTTGGCCAAACTCTTTGAGATAATTCAGGCCCCCCCGGTAGGAAGGGTCGTCCTCGGTCAGTTCCGGGAATTTGCCATTGTCCCATTTGGCCTTGCCGGAATCCACTACCAGACCGCCGATGGAGGTGCCATGGCCGCCAATCCACTTGGTGGCGGAGTGGATGATGAGGTCGGCTCCGAAGCGGAAGGGTTGGCAGAGGAAGGGGGTGGCAAAGGTGTTGTCGATGATGAGCGGAATTCCCGCCTCATGCGCCACCTTGGCTATTTCTTCGATATCAAGGACGTTCAGCTTCGGATTGCCGATAGTCTCGGCAAAGATGGCCTTGGTGTTGCTGTCGATGGCATTGCGGAAATTTTCTGGCTCGGGATCGACAAAGCGGACTCCAATGCCGAATTTTTTGGGAAAGGTAAGGTCGAAGAGGGTGAAGGTGCCTCCGTAGAGGGTCTTTGCGGCGACAATGTTGTCGCCGCAGCTGGCAATGGTCAGCAAGGCCATGAAGGTGGCGGATTGTCCGGAAGAGAGCGCCGCCGCAGCCAAACCGCCTTCAAGTGCGGCGATGCGGGACTCCAAGGCCTCATAAGTAGGATTTGTGAAGCGATTGTAGATTTCACCGGGGAAGTCCGGTGGTTTCAGGGCAAAGAGATTGGCTGCTTGTTCCGTGCTGTTAAAGACATAGGAGGCGGTCTGGTAGATTGGTACGGCCCTGGCTCGAGTTGTGGGTTCTGGAGAGTAACCGCTATGCAGCGCCTTGGTGTTGAATCCGTAGGAGTCAGTCATTGTTGTCACCGTTAGGGTAAAGTTTGTCGGGAAGGTTACGGCGCTTTATGAGTTCATGGTCGTTTTTTTTTATATTATGCAGGAATCTGTTCAAGAAGTACAACACTTTGATGGATGGTAACTGCTCAGGAGTTCAGTGCTCAGGAATCAGAGTCTAGGATACTGCCCGGGAAATGTTGCAGACACTTGGTTGATGTACGTTTCGGTAACCGTTTACCGTCAAAAAATCAGTCATCGACACCAGCGTCTTGCTCCTGGCGCCTGAATTTTGACTTCTGGGCAGTAGTGAGTGAGAGATGACTTGTTGATGTATTGGTCGGTTATGCAGGTTGTCAAAGTCTGTGCCGAGAGGGGGTCATGTCAGTGTAAGAGGATGCTTTACAACAGCGATGCAAGAACCTCGCATTGGCGGCAAATGCTCATCTTATCCTTCCAGCTTTTTTTTGCCTGGCATTCGCAGATGGTGCCGTTGATGAACCAGCAGAGTTTGCCTGCTTGGAATTCCCAGGCCGGGCAGTTTTTACGGCGGCTGGCTGGGCATTTTTTGACGACCCAGCAGGGTTTTGGCTTTTTATCTTCGGACCGGATTCTGGATAAAAGAAAGAATATTTGCCGTTCGACATGGGAAGGGATTGACCTCCATCCTTGCTCATAACTGTGAACGGCTTTAATCGAAACACCGATAAGTTCGGCCAACTGTTTCTGGGTTTTGTTCAATTTTTTTCTTGCTTCAAGGAATTCTTTGGTGTCCATACGTTCCTCAAGTTTTCGGTTAGTATATGGAAGAAAAATCAGCTGTGTCGATAGTCGGAAGAGAACAAGTTCTTTCAGCAACTGGTGAACACGGTCGCGAACGTTCTCTGTTAATTGTACTGGACGTTTCCATCCTGAAAGACTTTACTGCTAAAGTATTATGGGGTCTGGGCAGTGACAAATTTTAGTATAGTGTTTAGATTTGAATTTTGACAATACCACATGGTGGTAGGCTTGTACAAGGAGATTTTTTGTCAGCCTCAAGGTTTGCCCAAAGAGATGTCTGAAATAATGGACCCTGAATTTTAGAGTAAGAAACGTTGCGACGTACTGCAAGGGTGTAAGTGGAGCCGATAGCTCAGCGTTGAATGTTCGCGATTGGGCATCGTTTCTGGAGAGTTTCATGCGCGGAAGCATAGCCAGATTCATAATGATTACTGTGCTGGCGTTTTTAGTCTGTCCCGCTGCCGGCGCTTACGGTGAGGAACGAGTCATGGAGTCTGCCAAAAAAAATACGGCGGCGGTTTTTGTGGCCAAGGAACTGGCCGCAGGCCGTCGGCCCAATCGGCTTATTAAGGAAAAGAGCCCCTATCTCTTACAGCATGCCTTTAATCCCGTTGACTGGAACCCTTGGGGAGAGGAGGCCTTTGCGACAGCTCGGAAGGAGAACAAGCCAATTTTTTTGTCCATCGGCTATTCGACTTGCCATTGGTGCCATGTTATGGAACGAGAGTCTTTTGAAGATCCGGCCCTCGCTGCCATTTTGAATCGCAACTTTGTCTGTATTAAGGTCGACCGCGAGGAGCGTCCGGATCTTGATCAGATTTACATGGCGGTAACTCAGGCCATGACCGGGAGTGGCGGTTGGCCGATGTCGGTATTTTTGACCCCCGATTTAACGCCGTTCTACGCGGGAACGTATTTCCCCCCCAAAGGTGCGGATGGTCGACCGGGGTTTCCCGATCTTCTGGAGACGATTCATAACGCATGGCAGAAGGACCGCGACTCTATCGTTAAGCAGGCCGCCGTCCTGGTGCAACGCCTTTCTGAAGCGCAAACCGATTCGGAGAAGGAGGGGAAAGTAGATGACGGTATTGCCGCCGCCGCTGTCTCTCAGTTGACCAGGGGCTATGACCTCAAGAACGGTGGTTTCGGAGGCGCCCCAAAATTCCCAAGGCCGGTGTCGATGAGTTTTTTGTTGCGCTATGGCAAGCGTTCAGGGGATGGGCAGATTCTCGATATGGTTTGCGAGAGTCTGCGGAAAATGGCAGCGGGTGGGGTGTCCGATCAATTGGCAGGCGGTTTTCATCGCTATTCAGTGGACGCCGCTTGGCGGGTTCCACATTTTGAAAAGATGCTCTACGATCAGGCCCAGCTCGTCGTGCTCTACCTTGAGGCTGCCCAGCTCAGCCACGACCCATTTTTTAAGGAGGTGGCCGCCAGAACTCTCGACTATGCCCTAGGCTCCATGCGTGATGGGGACGGTGCGTTCTGTTCCGCCGAAGATGCTGATAGCCCTTTGCCGGAAGACCAGACAAAACATGGGGAGGGCGCCTATTATCTCTGGACGGATCAGGAGGTTGGCAAAATTTTAGGTGCCGATGAGGCCCGCATGATCAGGTTCCGTTTCGGTATTGCAGCGAAGGGCAATGCCCCGGATGATCCCCATGGTGATTTTCGTGGTAAAAATATCCTTTATCTGGCTAAGAGTTTAAGCGAAACGGCTAAAGAATTTGAAACCGACGAGACCCATGTCCAAACGATCCTTGCTGAAGCAGTCAAGAAAATGCTTGCAGCTCGCGGCACTCGTCCACGGCCCCACCTTGACGATAAAGTCCTGACCAGTTGGAATGGCCTGATGCTCAGCGCCTTGGCCAAGGGGTATCTGGTGCTGGGACAGCAACGTTACCTTGCCGCCGCCGAACAGGTAGCTGTCTTTTTGCGGGATCGGATGGTGGACTCTGCTTCCGGCAATTTATGGCGCCGTTTTCGGGATGGGGATATCGGCATTGCCGGGCTCCTTGAAGATTATGCCTTTACCGTCCAGGGACTTCTCGACCTCTACGAGGCATCTTTTGATTGGCAGTGGCTCGAATTGGCGCTGAAATTGACCGAAAGGCAGATTGACCTTTTTGAGGATGATAAACAGGGCGGCTTTTTCGAAACCTCGGGAAAGGATAAATCGGTCATCATGCGGATCAAGGTGGACTATGACGGGGCGGAACCGGCGGGTAATTCGGTGTCGGCCTTGAATTTGTTTCGCCTTGGCCGCTTCGTAGGTTCGGAGGACTTGTTGGTCAAAGCGGAAAAAACCATGCAGGCCTTTGCGAGTCCGCTTCGTCAATCTCCCGGCGCCTTGCCGCAGATGTTTGTCGCATACGAGTTCAAGCGTCAAAAACCGATGCAAGTTGTCATTGCCGGGGATAAGGGAGCTGCCGATACTTTGGCGCTACAAAGAGTTGTGGCTGATCTATTCCTGCCGAACAAGGTTATGATGCTAACCGACGGGAGTCGTCTGCCGCCTACCTTGGCTGACAAGATGCCGATGCTCGGCTTTATGACCAGGCAGGCCGGCAAGGCGACAGCCTATGTCTGTGAAAATTTCGCCTGCCAGCAGCCTACCACGGAGCCCCAAGCCTTGCTGAAGATGCTGATTAAATAACAAATTGACTTTTGAGGCGATGGATATTAGAAATGGGAAAGAAGATAGCTGTATGAAAAATAATGGATGATGGCGGTTGGGCGAGATGATTTTTTGTCTTGTTCTTTTTTAGGAGCCGTTAAGAAATAACCTGTACAATTCTGACCTTTCCTTTACGGCTCCTTACTCAGTTCAGTCCCCCTTGGGGGATGCCGTTTGGGCTGCCAAGAACGAACATGTTGTTTTTGTACGACGGCTTAGCACACTCGAAAGTAACAAAATATTTTGGCAATACACATAAATTATGAGCGAGAAAAAAAAATCACGATATGCCGAGTCCGGCGTGGACATTGATAAGGCCAATAGTTTTATCGATAGGATTAAACCCTTGGTGGCAGCGACATTTCAACGCGGTGTCTTAACGGATATCGGTGGCTTTGGCGGTCTGTTCGCCTTGGGGAGCGGCCGTTATAAAGATCCGGTGCTAGTCTCGTCGACCGATGGGGTCGGCACCAAGCTCAAGATTGCAGAACTTTGCCAAAAACATGACACCATCGGTATTGATCTGGTGGCGATGTGTGTCAACGATGTTGTTGTTTCCGGGGCCAGGCCTTTGTTTTTTCTTGATTATTTTGCGGTTGGCACGCTCGATGTCGATCAGGCAACCGACGTGGTCAGAGGTATCGCGAAGGGGTGCGAGTTGGCCAAATGTTCGTTGATTGGTGGCGAGACCGCCGAGATGCCAGGCCATTATGCCCCTGGTTCCTACGATTTGGCAGGCTTCACAGTCGGTATTGCCGAGCGTAATGAAATTATTGACGGCACTGAAGTTAAGGTCGGCGATAAGGTTATCGGTTTGGCGTCAAGCGGAATTCACAGCAATGGTTATTCGTTAGTGCGCAAGATTTGCTTTGACGAGTTGGGTCTGTCGGTCACGGATCAAGTGCAGGAGTTGGGGTGCACGCTCGGTGAGGCCTTGCTCAAACCGACCAGGATTTATACGGAAACGGTCCTGAACGTCATTAAAAATTTTCACGTCCACGGCGTGGTGCATATTACTGGCGGCGGTTTCACCGATAATATTCCAAGAGTGCTGCCAAATGGTTGCAAAGCGGTGATCAAGGATGGTTCTTGGCCGAGACTGCCGATTTTTGAATTTCTACAGCAGAAAGGCAATGTCTCAACCGAGGAGATGTTTCGGACCTTCAATTGCGGGATTGGCATGGTTCTTATCGTTAAGGCCAAGGAAGCCGACGATGTCATGAGCCAGTTAACTGCTTTGGCCGAATTTCCTTACCTTATTGGCGAGATTTCATCTCTCAAGGGTGAAGACGATGCCCGTGTTGAGATCGTTTGATTGTTTGTCCCCTGTTAAATCTGTAAACCGCATGAACTAGGCAGGAGAGAGAGTAAGGGTGATTCCTCTCCTGCCGCTTGTCTGCCTTCCGTGTTACCTATTCTTCGTCCCTAATTCGTAACTATTCACTTCCTTCACTTGACGACTCGGCTACTCTTCCTTGCTGGCCATAGCGATAATGGCGTTGGCTAGATGCGCCGGCACCTCTTGGTAATGGGAGAATTCGGTCGTGAACTGGCCGCGACCGCCGGTGATGGCGGTCAATGTCGTGGCGTATTCCAAGATCTCGACCATCGGCGCCTGGGCGGTGATGACTTCCAGTTTGGTCTCGGAATCCATGCCTAAGACCTTGCCTCGTCGACTGTTCAAGTCGCCGATGACATCGCCAACGCACTCCTTGGGGGCTTGGATGGTCAGGTTTGAGATGGGTTCGAGCAGTACCGGGTTGGCTTCCATGAAGCCTTTCTTGAATGCCATGCCGCCGGAAATTTTAAAGGCCATTTCCGACGAATCGACATTATGAAATGAACCATCAATGAGACCGACTTTGACGTCCACCACTGGGTATCCGGACAGAATACCGTGGGCCATGGCCTCCTGCACCCCTTTGTCGACTGCGGGAATGTATTGACGCGGGATGACGCCGCCGACGATCCGGTCGTCGAATTGGTAGCCGCCACCCCGTGGCATTGGCTCGATCTCCAGCCAGTTGTCGGCGAACTGACCGTGACCGCCTGATTGCTTCTTGTGTCGATACTGCACCTTGGCCCGGCCTTTGATGGTCTCCCGGTAGGGAACCTTTGGAATATGGAGTTCCATCTCAACCCCATATTTTCGTTTGATTTTTTCGCCGATGATCTTCAGGTGAATCTGGCCAACCCCGGAAAGCAGGATTTCGTTGGTTTGCTTCTCCCTGGTCAGGCGCAGGGTCGGGTCTTCTTCGAGCATTTTGGTGATGGCGGCAAACACCTTGTCCTCGTCATCCCGTTTGCTGGTGGTCACGGCGTAAGAGACAACAGGGGCAATCGGGGGCGTGGCCTCATAGAGGATGGGGTTAGCCGCATCGCAGAGGGTATGGCCGGTGACGGTCTCCTTGAGCTTGGCCACGGCCACGATCATGCCGGGACCGGCAGAGTCGATCGGGCGATTGTTCTTGCCTTCCAAGAGTAAGATTTGGCCGAACTTTTCATTGGTATCCTTGTTGGCGTTGTAGAAGGAGTCGCCGGAGAGGGTGCCGGACATGATCCGCAGGATGGAGAGTCTGCCGGCGTAGGGGTCGGCCATGGTCTTGAAGACCAAGGCCGAGAACGGTTCGTCGGCGGTGGATTTCCGTTCGCTGACTTCCTGGGATTTAGGATTGACACCGACAAAGGCAGGCCGTTCGAGTGGTGAGGGCAGGAGGTCGGTGATGGCGCTGAGCAGGGGTTCGATGCCGTAATTGCAGAGGGCCGAACCGGCCAGCACTGGATGCAGTTTTCCGGTTTTGAAGGCGCGAATCAAGCCTTGACGGAGGTCGTCATCGTTGAGAAAACCTTCTTCCAAAAAAATTTCAAGGAGGGTGTCGTCGGTTTCCGCCACTTGTTCCATTAGGCAATCCCGGCAGGTAGCGACATAATTATGTAACTCCACCGGGACCAAGCCTTTTTTGATCTTGCCGGTGTTGCCGTCGAAGAGGTAGGCCTCCTGGCTCAGGAGATCGACCACGCCCTTGAAGTTGGCCTCGGCACCGATGGGAACCTGGAGAACTGCGGCCTTGATCGGTAGGCCGGTCCTGATTTCGCTGATGGTCTTTTGAAAATCGGCCCGCTCCCGGTCCATCTTATTGATAAAGATGAGGCCTGGAAGGTGATTTTTCTCTAATAAATTGACAATTTTTTCGGTTTGGTGTTTGACTCCCAACACTGCTTCGACAATAAAAATTGCGGCATCAACCACTTGGGCGGCAGAGCCGGTGTCATTTATGAAGTTGTCGTCACCGGGGGTGTCGGTCAGAAAGATGGTGTGCTTGCCCCAGTCAAAGTTGTTGAAGGCGGCGCTTAAGGTGAGATGGTGCGAAATTTCTTCCGGCTCAAAGTCCAGGCAGGACGAACCGTTGTCGACTTTGCCGAGGCGATTGATCTTGCCTGCGGTAAACAGTAAGGCCTCCGCCAGGGAGGTCTTGCCACACTTACTATGCCCGAACAAACCGATATTCCGTATCATCTGAATCTCTTTCATGGAGTTCTCCGTGGTTAAGAAAATTGATGGAATCGAGTAACTATTCAGCAGCACCACAGCTGCGGAGTTTATACCGCCCTTGCGGGGTATTATAGGCCTGCTCGCATAGGCTGGCTATGGCTCGCAGGCCTATGCCGCGCATCTGCGGCGCTGCTGAATAGTTACGGAATCGAATGAGGTCAGTTATGTCTGCGGTTGTAATTGCCGGAAATTAATCGCTAATAGAAAGAGATGCGGTTGTCAACTGATATTTTTTCAATGGAAATACTTGAATGCGAGTCCTGAAAGACCTCTTTGACCAAAACCAGAACTGGGCCAGGAAAATAAAGGCCTCTGACCCTGATTTCTTTTCAAAACTTTCCGAACAGCAAAACCCGGAATATTTGTGGATCGGCTGCGCCGACAGTAGGGTGCCGGCCAACGAGATTCTCGATATGCTGCCCGGTCGGATCTTCGTGCACCGCAATATCGCAAACCTCGTCGTCCACACCGACCTGAACTGCCTCTCCGTTATTCAATTCGCGGTCGATGTCCTGAAGATCAAGCACATCATCGTCTGCGGCCATTACGGGTGCAGCGGGGTCAAGGCCGCCATGGACAATCAGGAGCATGGGCTCATTGATAATTGGCTGCGCAATATCAAGGATGTCTATCGCTATCACCAAGACGAGATTAACGCCCTGGCCGGTGAAACGGACCGTTTCAATTTGTTGTGCGAACTCAACGTGGTCGAGCAAGTGGCCAATATCTGTCACACCACCATTGTCCAAAACGCCTGGAAATCGAACCAGGAACTCACGGTCCACGGCTGGATTTACAGCATTGAGGATGGCATCCTCAAAGATTTGGATGTCTGCGTCACCTGTCTCGACGAAATATCCCAGATTCACCGGATACTATAATGAAACAGGCCTCGGGAAATACCGGAAAGATTGCCCGCTCGGCGGGATTGGTCAGCGTGGCGGTCATGTGCAGCCGGGTGCTGGGCCTGGTTCGGGAGCAGGTCATGGCCTCCCTGTTTGGCGCAGGCATGGCCTATGATGCCTTTGTCGTTGCCTTCCGAATCCCCAACCTGCTCCGGGATCTTTTTGCCGAAGGCGCGCTCTCCTCGGCCTTTGTGGCGGTATTTGCCGACTACGACAGCACCCGTGGCGAGCAGGAAACCTGGCGTCTGGCCAATAACGTCCTGGCCGGGCTTGGCGTTGTCTTAAGCGTCATCACCCTGGCGGGGATGCTGTTGGCGGGGCCGCTGGTTAATCTGATCGCCCCCGATTTCTCCTTGGTGCCGGCTAAAGCTGAATTGACCAGGCTGCTCACTGTCATCATGTTCCCATTTTTGATCTTCGTGTCGATGGCGGCGGTGGTCATGGGGATTTTGAACAGCAAGGGCAAATTTTTTATCCCCTCACTCTCTTCAACCTTCTTCAATCTTGGTTCCATTGTCGGCGGGGTAGGGATGGCCCTGCTCTTGCCCAAATTCGGTCAACCGGCCATTGTCGGCATGGCCATCGGCACCTTGGTCGGTGGTTTTCTGCAACTTGCCTGCCAAGTGCCAGCCCTGCGCCGTACCGGTTTTCGATTGCAACCGGTGCTGGACTGGTCCGATCCTGGCCTGCGCCGAGTCTTTTTCCTGATGGTGCCAGCCATTATCGGTCTGGGCGCCACGCAGATTAACATCTTCGTCAATACTAATTTTGCGGCATCGTGCGCGGAAGGGAGCGTCTCCTGGCTGAATTACGCCTTTCGTCTGGTGCAGTTTCCGATCGGCATGTTCGGGGTGGCGGTGTCGATCGCCACCATGCCGGTGATTGCCCGTTGCGCCGCCTTAAACGACTTGCAAGGTGTACGCGAAACCTACGTCTCCGCCCTGACCATGGCCTTTTGTCTGTCGATTCCCTCCACAATCGGTCTTTTCTGTTTGGCGGAACCTTTGGTCAAGGTGATCTTCGAGCACGGGCGTTTTAACGCTGTCGATACGGTGAGCACCGCAGAGGCGTTGAAGTTTTATGTCCTTGGTCTTTTCGCCTATTCTGCGGTAAAGATTACGGTGCCGGTCTTCTACGCCTTAAAAGACACCAAGTTCCCGGTGATGGGGAGTTTCTTGGCGGTGGCCGCCAATATCGCCATCATTACCTTGAGCATTGACGCCTTGCAACATAAGGCCATTGCCCTTGCCACCTCTTGCGCCATGATCGGCAACTTTCTTTTTTTGAGCATCGTCCTCCACCGGCTACTCGCCGGCTACTCGCTGACCTATCTGGGGCGGGGATTGTTGAAGATTTGCGGGGCATCAGGGGTGATGTGGCTCTGGCTGATCATGGCCCGTCGTTTTCTTTCGAGCCTGATGATCTCCGATCTGGTGGGCCTGGGATTGATGCTGGTGAGCGGCGGCTTGGTCTATGGCGGGGTGCTGTACAGTCTGCGGCTTCAGGAGTTGACGGTTCTGGTCAACAAGGTCGTGGCCCGGATGCGGTAGCGCGGCGGGAAACGTTCAGCAGCACTGCATCTGCGGAGTTTATACCCCCTTGCGGGGTATCATCGGCCAGCTCACATAGATTTGCTATAGTTCGCCGGCCGATTGATTGACCAACGAATCGGGTCAATATAAATCGCGCATCTGCAGAGCTGCTGAACGTTTACACTTCAGAGACTGCGGGACGCTTGTTTATTTCTGGTGAACGACTGTTGAGTTGCAGTACGAGATCGATTTGGGCGATGATGGCCGGCACCGCCGTGTCTACCCGCAGGATGCGTGGGCCGAGGCTGAAGGGCTGAAACCCCGCTTCTTGAAATTTTGTGATCTCGTAATCGATCCAACCTCCTTCCGGGCCGATGGCGAGCAGTGTCGCTCCGGGGGTCTTGACCGAGCTCGCCCGTTCGGCAAGGCTCGCCCCGCCGTTTGGGTGGGCGATGAGTTTGAGGCTTGCGGCAAGACTAGGGATGACATCCTCGACAAAGGGTTTGAAGCGAGGATGAACCGATACCGTTGGTGCGATGGTGTCCACCGCTTGTTCGAGACCGTTTTCGATGAATGGCGAAAAGGTGTTGTCCTTGACCGGGCTGGCCTCGAAAAAACTTTTTTCCACCCGGCTGGCATTGATCAGAAAGAGATGCTTAACGCCGAGCGCCGTAGCCTGGGCCAGGACGCGTTTCAGCATGATGGGGCGGGGCAGGGCCAGGATCAGGGCCAAGTTCAGTTTGGCTGGGGGCTGGGTCTCGGCCGTGACCTGGAGGATAACTTCATTTCTGGAAATGGCGCCGACGATCCCGATTCCAATCATACCGTTAACAATTCCCACTCGCACCGTATCCCCTGCCTGCACCTTCAGGATCTTGCGGAGATGATCGGCGCGACGGCCTGTCAATCGTACTTCGCTGGCCTGTACTTCTTCTGGCTGAATGAGAATGAGGTTCATGGGGAAAGGGGGTAACTGCCTTTGAAAATTTGACGCCATCAGAATTAACCTTTGGCCTGATTGTAATGCTCATCCTCTATAACATACTTCAACTGCTTGCGCTCCTGGTTCTCGGCCCAGTTCTTGCGCTGTGGGCTATCTCTTCGGCGAAGTACCGGGGGCGGATCCCCAGGCGATTGGGCTTTGGCCTGACAGGCTTGGTGCGTGGTCTGCGGCCGGGAACCAGGGTCTGGATCCACGCCCTGTCGGTGGGGGAGATGGCTTCGGCCCGGCCTTTGATCGAGGCGCTACGGCGGGAGATGCCGGAGGTCGTTATTCTCTTATCTGCCACCACCAGGGGCGGGGAAGAGTATGGCAGGCGTTTGGCCGGCTTGGTCGATTGTCTGGTTCCGTTTCCGTTGGATTTGTACTGGGTGACGGCAAGGTTCGTTCGTGTCCTGCGGCCAGATCTCTTTGTCCTGGTGGAGACCGACTTCTGGCCGAATCTCCTGAGCCGACTGGCTGCGCAAGGGGTGCCATCTCTCCTGGCCAATGGCCGGATCACCACGGAGTCCATGGCGCTTTACCAGCGGTTTCGCTTTCTTTTTGCGCCACTATTTAACGGGTTCACCAAGATCTCCATGCAGATGGCGGTTGATGCCAAACGGCTGGTCCAGTTGGGCGTGGCCCCTGAAAAAATCGTGGTCTGCGGCAACCTGAAATACGACGTGTCTTCCCTGGCGGATGAGGCGGGACAAGCCCTTGATCTTGCAGGGCTGGGCCTTGCCGGCGGGCCTCTCTTGGTGGCCGGCAGCACGCATGACGGTGAGGAGGCTATCCTGCTCGATGCCTTTGCTACGCTTCGCAAAACATGCCTTGGACTGGTCATGGTCATCACTCCCCGCAAGGTCGAACGGGCAGGTGAAATCGTGGTCTTAGCTGCACGGCGTGGTCTGGTCTGTCGTCTGCGCACGGCCCTGGATGCTGCACCCTGTCAGGTGTTGGTCCTTGACACCTTGGGCGAACTGGCGCAGGTCTACCGGCAGGCGGATCTTGCCTTTGTCGGTGGTAGTCTGGTGGCGCAAGGCGGCCATAATCCCTTGGAACCCGCTTTTTTTTTAAAGGCGGTTCTTTTTGGGCCGGACATGAGCGATTTTGCCGAGATCAGCCGTGATTTACTTAGGGCCGGCGGGGCTCGGGAGGTGACCGCCGATAGCCTGTCCGTAGTGGCGGCCGATCTCTTGGCCGATGATGAAAAGCGTCTGCGGATGGGGCGTCTCGCCGGGGAACTGGTCTTGGCCCATCAGGGCGCGACGCTCCGTTATCTGGGGTTGATCAAGGAGATTCTCGGCCATGGGTAATCGTAGGCTCCTGACGGTTCTTTTCGTGTTCGGCAGGATTTTTTCTCCCCTGTACAGCCTTGCCATGCGGATTCGGGCAGGACTTTACGCTCGGGGCATCCTGGTCTCAATCAGGCTTCCAGTGCCGGTCATCAGTGTTGGCAATTTGACCATGGGAGGGACAGGGAAGACTCCGATGGTGATTTACCTGGCCCGACTTTTGTCTGGAGGCCTGCGGCCCGGAATTGTCAGCCGTGGTTATGGCGGTAAAAGCCTGCAGCCGGTCAATCTGGTCTCCGATGGCGCTCGTATCCTTCGCTCCCCCTTCGATGTCGGTGATGAACCGGTGCTGCTCGCCCAATCACTGTCCGGGGTGCCGGTGGTGACTTCCAGAAAGCGTTCGAGCGGCGGGGCGTATCTTGTCGAGCAGGGGCTAGCCGATATCCTGATCCTCGACGATGGCTTTCAGCACCTTGCTTTGCAGCGGGATTTGAATCTCGTTTTGTTTTCCGCGCAGGCATCTGTGCAGTCGATGTGGGTCTTTCCGGGCGGCATGTTGCGCGAACCTCATTCCGCGCTCGAGCGGGCCGACTGCTTTGTCGTGACCGGGGTGGAGGGTGGCGTAAGTAACGAGGCCGCGACGCTTCGAGGTTGGTTGCACGAGAACTACCCGCAAACGCCAGTCTTTGAGGGACGGTATGAGCCGGTTGGCCTTTCTTGCCAAGAGCGGGGCAGGGTGGGATTAGAGGGGTTGCAGAGCGAGTCGCTGTTTGCCTTTTGCGGTATCGCCAATCCCCAATCCTTTCGCCAGACGTTGGAACGGGATTTTTCGATCAAGGGTTGGCAATCGTTTGCCGATCATTATCCCTTTACCAGGGAAGACATTGAAGGTCTTGCGCGGCAGGCCGCGGCCTTGGGATGCACAGGGCTGATCACCACCGAAAAGGACTTTGTCAAGATCAAGGACGTGGTGGTAGGTCTTCCGATCTGGGTCTTGGCGGTCGAACTGCGGATGGGGCATAACTTTGACCGATTTGTGCTGGACAGGGTTGGTACGTCTGGCCAACGAACCGGGTCAAGATAACTCGTACCTCTGCGGCACGCCTTAAGCGTTTCCCTCACCCTCTTCCCCTGTCTCGTCATTGACCGTTTCTCTCCGTTTTCCCAGCAGCGTTTCTAAAGAGTATTATCTCCCCGCAGAGAATTTTTCTTCCAGGTCGAATCGATAGTCTTTCAGATCTTCGATAGTCAGCGCCAAGGCGTCGAGGGTGGACTGATTGGTTGCAGCCCACTCCTCCACTTCCCACTCATTTTTAATGACCACGTCCACTCCGCCGATGTTGAATTCATGGGTATAGGCGAGGTAGTCAGCCATCTTCAAAACGGCAACCAGTTTGATCGGGATGCCGTCTTGCGCTTCCAATTTTTTTTCATGGTGATAGAGAATCGCCTTACAGACTGCGTCGGACACGGACCAGGATTTGGCCATGAGGTGTCCAATAACGCAATGGTCGGAACTGATCATCTTTTCCTCGACCTGCGAAATGTTGACTTTGTGGCTGACAAAGTACTGCGCGTACTTCTGGTAATCGGCGGAACGTTTAGCAAGAATCGGCGTGGCGCAGTCGTGGAACAGACCGGCGAGGTAGGCCATGTCGGTGGTGATCTCGTCTGCCGACAGGGTGGCGCGTAGGCGCTTGGCGATAAATTCCGCCGCGATTGCGGTCTTGATCGAGTGGTGCCAGAAAATTTCCGAAGCGCCGTCGCCGCTGATTGCCTCACGCAAAGCGGTGGTCAGGATGATCTTGAAAAAATTTTGCACCCCCATCAGCGTCAACGCCTGTGGGATTGAATCCACCTTGCGGGAGATGCCGAAAAAGGGCGAATTGATGACATTGATGACCTTGGCGGTGAGGGACGCATCCTGGCTGATAAGGTCGGCGATTTTTTTAAAGTTGGGCGAGTCTGACCCCATCTCCTTGTTGATTTCAAGGACAATGGTCGGTTGCGAGGGGAGTTCCACTTTTTTAACGATTTTTTGGGCCTGCGCCAGTTTTTCGTCTGTTAAAACCTGCATAATTCTCCTAGTTCAAAAACTGATGGCGTCGTGAAAACTTCGATCTGTTGTATGGCAAAAGATTTCTGTTTATTCGGCATGCGGTTTGTTAACAAAATAGAATTAAACAGGAAGATGAACTTTTTGCAAGTTCATCATGACGTAACTTGACATATCTACATTATTTTCCCCCTATTCAATAGTTATGCAACTCAATCAAGCAAGTGGCTTGCCTTTTATCTGTAACTCCCATTTTTTAGGAGATTGCCATGCAGGACAGGTACAAAAAATCTTTGACTTATGAATTTTTTTCTTAGCATCATATTAGAAAGCATTACGGCTGAATACGTCTCTCCAGCGGGTGCGAGGCGTTATGGCTCTCCCCGGAACCGGGTTTGCCTTGCACGAAAGACCCTTGGCCGTGGACGAGGCACTGCCTCTTGTCAACCTCTAAGCCGTTGTAAATAAATAACCGTAACATCGCCATGGGCGGCTCGGCATAAGGGGCCGTATCGGAAATGGCAACTATGTAATGGTTATATCGTAACGGCCTCTAACCTTTCATAAGTGTTGCTTACGCCAATGACTGACGACATCAATGCCGACCAGAAAGACATTATCAGTGAGTTCATCACCGAGGCCCGAGACCTGATTGAAGAACTGGAGCCGACCATTATCGGCTTGGGGCAGATGGCCAATGCCGAAAGTGGGGAGAAGCTTTCCCCTGACGATCTCGCCGCCTTGAACAGCATCTTCCGGCTTTTTCATTCCATCAAGGGCGGCGCTGGTTTCCTGGGATTTACCCACCTGGTTCAATCCACTCATACCGCAGAAAGTTTGCTCGACCGGTTGCGCGACGGCTCTATCCCCCTGGCTGCCCATCATGTTGATTTGCTCTGCGCCACCTGCGATTTCACCAAGGAGGCCTTGGCGTATATCGAAGAGCATTGCAATGACGAGGGCATGGCCGAAAGTGCGGCCCAGGTTGTTAGGAAATTTGAAGGAGAAGGCAGTGCGTCGCAATCGTCAGCCAAGGTCATGGCCGATTCCTTTGCTGTTGAACCTGTCCAGACTACGACGACTCCTATACCAACGACTCCGCCACCAATCGTGCCAACGATTGACCTTGATTTGCCGCCGCAGGCCTTGGTCACCCCGGACACCAGGCGAAAATTTTTGCAGGAAGCCGATGACTTGCTTATGGAAATCGAAACCGACCTCCTGTCGCTCGCCAATATCGGAAACGACCTGGCCCCTTTGGACAGGCTCTACCGCAATGTCCATAGCCTCAAGGGAAATTGCGGTTTCCTGGGGTTTAGCGAACTCCAGACCCTGCTCCACACCGAGGAGACCATCATCTCGCTTGCCAAGGAAGGCAAACATCGGGGCATCAAGCGCGTAGCCGATATGCTTCTGGATTTGATCGACGTTAAAAAAGAGACACTGGCGGTTATCGCCGAGGGTGGGGATGGCGAGGTTCAAGGCCTTGAACTCTATATCGAAATCTTGAATCACCATATCCCTGAAAATCAGCAGACGCCCACCACCGCTCCGCCCAGCCGCCTTGGCGATATCTTGGTTCAGCAGGGGGCGCTCAGCCAGGATGATCTCGACCAAGCCCTTGCCTCGCAGGTAAAACCGATAGGCGAACTCCTGATCGAACGCGGCGTCATCAGCCAGGAAAAAGTCTCGAAGGCGCTGAAAGTCCAGGAACAGCTGCGTTCAGCAGGGGGCGGTACGGCCCCGAGTGCTGGTGCGGTTGCCACGGAGAGCAAACGCCAGGACATCCGGGTCGATCTCGACAAACTTGACGCCCTGATCAACCTGATCGGCGAGATGGTCATTGCCGAGAACATGGTCATCCACAACCCGGACCTGCAGGGCTTGGAGCTCGAACGCTTCAACAAGGCGGCCCAGCACATGGGCAAAATGGTCCGAGAGCTGCAGGAGATGGCCATGATCATCCGCATGATGCCGATCTCCGGGCTTTTTAAACGCATGATCCGTCTGGTCCACGACCTCTCCCGCAAGTCGGGCAAGAAGGTCGATTTCAGGCTGTCCGGCGAAAATACCGAGGTCGATAAGACCGTGATCGAAAAGATCAGCGACCCCCTGGTCCATCTGATCCGAAACGCCATGGACCATGGCCTGGAGGAGGTCGAGGGCCGGCATAGCGCCGGGAAGGACGAGACCGGCACCATCAGTCTGAGCGCCAGCCACGAAGAGGGTGAGGTGCACATTACCATCACCGACGACGGACGTGGCATGGACCGCAAGAAGTTGATCAGTAAAGGCATCGAAAAGGGTCTGGTGGAGGGCGATGGCTCACAGCTCAGCGACCAGGATGCCTTCAAGCTTATTTTCTTCCCCGGCTTTTCGACCGCAGAGCAGATTACCGATGTCTCCGGACGTGGGGTCGGCATGGATGTGGTCCGCCAGAACCTGGAGGCGATCAAAGGCCGGGTGACGATTAACAGCGTCTTGGGCCGGGGCGCCACCATTTCGCTCTGCATCCCCTTGACGCTCGCCATCATCGACGGCATGCTGCTGCGCGTGGGCCAATCCCATTATATCCTGCCCATCCTCTCCATCCGCGAATCGTTCAGACCAGGCGCCAACGCCATCACCGTCACCCCTGACGGCCAGGAACTGGTGCGGGTTCGTGAATCGTTGCTGCCGGTAGTCCGCCTTCATGTCATGCATGGCATCAAACCCGACCAGGAGCGTCTGGAGGATGGCATCCTGATCGTGCTCGATTGCGGCGGCAAGCGTAATATCTGTCTTTTTGTCGATGAGCTGCTCGGCCAGCAGCAGACCGTGATCAAGGGGCTGTCGGACTATATCGGTCACCTTGGCAGCGTCACCGGGGTTTCGGGTTGCACAATCTTAGGCAATGGCGAAGTCTGTTTGATTTTAGATGTTCGGACTATGGATGAGATGCAGGAAGGTGAGGGGAGTTGAGGGGGATTTTCTGCATGATTTCAAAAACCAATAAATTTTCAAAAAGTTCCTTATGCCGAGGAGAACGGTATGAAGATAGACAAACAAAATATCGATGATGAAGATGACGATGACGACCTCTACGATGAGGACGAAGATACCCAGAAAGATAAGTTTTTGACCTTCCACTTGGCAGGCGAAGATTATGGCATCGAGATCGCCCATGTCACCGAGATTATCGGCATCCAGAAGATCACCAAGGTGCCGGATATGCCGGACTTTGTCAAAGGGGTGATCAACTTGCGTGGCAAGGTGATCCCGGTGATGGACGTCCGTCGCCGCTTCAATCTCGAAGCCCGCGACTATGACGACCGTACCTGCATCATCGTGGTGGATATCCGGGGGACTGCGGTTGGCCTGGTGGTGGACAAGGTCAACGAGGTGGCCGACATCC
>Ga0334722_10002900_pt1 | contig 18886 bp, 20 predicted proteins | sample C3_bottom_MG_FD_207210 | JGI IMG/M metagenome (GOLD analysis project Ga0334722, IMG submission 207210) | Sediment microbial communities from Yellowstone Lake, YNP, Wyoming, USA - C3_bottom | ecosystem: Environmental > Aquatic > Freshwater > Lake > Sediment | place: USA: Wyoming | collected...
AAAATTTTGCTAATAGCTGCTCTTTTATTTCTTCAGGAATTTTATCTTGTGTATTTAAAAAAATACTAAAATGCAATGGAAGTTTAGGTGCACTCAACATTGAAGGTGCTGCCATAATAATATAATTAACGTTTTGAAGATGGTCTTGAGTTTCACTTTTTGAAAGGTAGGTATGTATTTTGAGTGGTTTTACTTCAAAAGATTCTTGCATGATTATTTCCCGTTTAGTATTTTTTCTATAAGTGATGTAATGCCGATGTGTAAATTATAGTTGGTTATAGGAAAATCTTGACTTTCGTCTGTAAGATTGACGCTGTAACCACTGAGGTATTTCCCTAAAACCTCTAAATCTACAGGAACATACTCAGTTGCAGTGATTTTTGTTCGTAGAAGTTTGCCTGCATCGTTGCTTTTGGAGAGGGTAAAGGCAAGTGTTTTAAGACTCATAAGATCACACCAGCGTAAAAATAATGCGGATGTTAATTCCTCATGAGCTTTTCCTTCAGGATCAAAGAGAAGATGCTGCTCTCGCAGTGGGATGAGAACACTTAAAATGGCTTCAACATAAGGAATAGTTTTTTGTACCCAAAATACAGCTTCGTCACTACGTTCGAGTGTAGCTGAAATAGCACCGGTTATAGCAGCAGAATTACCCGATTTGAGCAATGTAGTCATAGATGACAAAATCATTAGTTCCCCCTAAATTTTCGCAACTGTAACGTTTTTTGTATAATACCTCCATTAATACTAAAGGATGTAAAAATGGATAAAGGTTGGAGTACAAATATGCTTTCGATAGTTTTGGTTTTGGTGTCGTATTTTTTTGAGGGAAATGTGGCACTTGCCCTTAAAAATGCAGGACTTTTTGCCCTCTCAGGTGCAGTGACCAATCAGCTCGCCATTCACATGCTGTTTGAAAAAGTGCCGTTTTTATATGGTTCAGGGATTATTTTAGATAGGTTTGAGTCGATTCGAGAGGCCTTAAAAACACTGATTATGGAACAGTTTTTTACTCCTGAAAAGATTGAAAGTTTTGTCGCTTCGCAAGAGCGCACCCTTGATTTGGCTCCGATTATTGAAGTAACTGATTTTACCCCTGCGTATAATGCACTGGTCAAGAGTGTAATGGAGTCAAGTTTGGGTGGAATGTTAGGTATGTTTGGGGGAGAGGCGATTATTGGAAAACTCAAAGAACCCTTCTTGGAAAAAATTAAACTCTCTACGATTGAAATAGCACAAAGTGAATCTTTTATGAATGCGTTAAATACCCATCTGCATCAAGGTGCTGGACATTTGACGCAGACGATTGGGGAGATAGTTGAATTACGTCTCGCGGAACTTACGCCGATAATGGTCAAAGAGATGTTGCATGGACTGATGAAAGAGCATTTGGGATGGCTTGTTGTGTGGGGTGGAGTGTTTGGAGGAGCGATAGGAATTGTATCGGTTTTTTTAATCTAAATAATTTCACTTAAAAGACTTGACAACAAGTGACTCAAAGTACTATAATTCTTGTAACTCAATTTAGGAGAATTTTATGTCAGCAAATATTTTTGAAAAATTAACTCATCAAATGACCGAGATGATCGAATCATCGATCTCTTTGGCATTACACAATAAAAACAGCGAAGTTGAGCCCATCCATTTTTTATGGGCATTACTCGCAAATAGTACATCGCCGCTAAATCAAGCATTGATGAAAATGAATGTGGATAAAACAGCCATAGAGTTGGATGTAAGAAGTGTGGCAAATAAGCTTCCAAGTGTTTCTAGTATTACGAAAGAGAGTATTAAATTATCTCGAAATTTTGTTCAGTCATTAGAGCGTTCTGCGGCAGAAATGGCGGTGAATGGAGATGAATATATTGCCATAGATATATTTTTAATCGGAAATCTTAATTCGTCACCATTTAAAGAGATTTTGGATAGATACATTAATGTCTTTGAATTGCGTAAAACATTGGAAGCTATGCGTGCAGGACAAAAAATTGAATCACAAACAGCAGATGAAAATCTCGAAGCACTGAATAAATACGGTATTGATTTGACGCGTATGGCAGTGGAGGGGAAGCTCTCACCTGTTATTGGACGAGATGAAGAGATCAGTCGTATGATGCAAATATTGATCCGTAAAACAAAAAACAATCCGATTCTCTTGGGTGAACCAGGGGTGGGTAAGACCGCTTTAGTAGAGGGGCTTGCGCAACGAATTATTAATAAAGAAGTACCGATTAGTTTACAAAATAAAAAAGTCATTGCCTTGGATATGAGTGCACTCATAGCAGGAGCAAAATATCGCGGAGAGTTTGAAGATCGTCTCAAATCGGTGATTGAAGAAGTTAAAAAAAGTGCTAATATTATCCTCTTTATCGATGAAATTCATACTATTGTGGGGGCTGGGGCTGCTGAGGGGTCGATGGATGCGGCAAATATTCTCAAACCTGCATTGGCACGGGGAGAATTGCATACAATCGGAGCCACAACACTCAAAGAATACCGTAAACATTTTGAAAAAGATGCTGCACTTCAGCGCCGTTTTCAACCCGTTCATGTTGAAGAACCAAGCGTCAATCAAACCTTGCAAATTTTACGTGGACTCAAAGAGCGTCTTGAAGCGCATCACAGTATCACGATTGCAGATTCAGCACTGATTGCTGCGGCAAAACTCTCAGATCGCTATATTAACGATCGATTTTTACCGGACAAAGCGATTGATTTGATTGATGAAGCTGCCGCAGAGCTTCGTATGCAAATTGAATCAGAACCCAATGCGTTAGCAAGCGTCAAGCGTCGGATGACACAGTTGCAAGTGGAAAATGAAGCGCTAAAGATGGAAGAAAGTGCTGCCAATACCAAACGCCTAGAAGAGATTGTTCGAGAACTCGCCGATGTGAGTGAAGAGCGTCGAAGTCTTGAAGCCCAGTTCGCCCATGAAAAAGCAGAGTTTGATCGTGTATCGAAGATTAAGCGGGAAATTGAATCAAAACGTCGTGAAGCAGACAGTGCGCAACAAAATGGTGATTATAGTAAAGTAGCAGAAATCACACATGGTCAGATTCCCAAGCTTCTTGATGAGGAAAAAGAGCTTCAAGAGAAATGGAAAGTGATGCAAGCTCAAGGGACGTTGCTCAAAAACAGTGTTGATGAAGCATCCATTGCTGGAATTGTCAGCCGTTGGACGAAAATCCCTGTAAACAAGATGCTTCAAGGGGAAAAAGAGAAAATTCTCCACATTGAAGATGAACTCAATCGCGATGTCGTAGGGCAAGAAAAAGCGACCCATGCGGTAGCGCGTGCGATTAAACGAAATAAAGCGGGACTCTCCGATAAGAGCCGTCCCATTGGATCGTTCTTGTTCCTAGGTCCTACAGGGGTTGGGAAAACGCAGACAGCGAAAACATTGGCGAAGTTTCTTTTCGATAGCAGTGAGTCGATGATCCGTATCGATATGTCCGAATACATGGAAAAACATGCGGTATCCCGTCTTGTGGGTGCTCCTCCAGGATATGTTGGATTTGAAGAGGGTGGACAGCTCACCGAAGCCGTACGCCGTAAACCGTATAGTGTTATTTTGTTCGATGAGGTCGAAAAAGCGCATCCGGATGTTTTTAACGTCTTGCTTCAGGTTCTTGATGATGGGCGTTTAACGGATAATAAAGGGGTGGTGGTTGATTTCACCAACACGATCATTATTTTGACCTCTAACATCGCTAGCGATAAGATTATGGCGCATCACGGAGAGAGTGGTTTAGAAGAGATGGTTTTAGGTGACCTAAAACTTCATTTTAAACCAGAATTTTTGAATCGTTTGGATGATATCGTGGTATTTAACCCACTTGGAGAAGCACAAATTCTAAGCATTGTGGACCTTTTCTTTGCAGACATCGCCGCCAAAGTGGTAGAGCGTGACATTATGCTAACTCTGAGCGATGCAGCGAAGCATTACGTTGCCGAAGCAGGGTTTGACCCCGTGTACGGTGCACGACCTTTAAAGCGAGCATTGTATGAGATTGTCGAAGACCGTCTTGCAGATTTGATACTCGGAGGTGAAGTAACTGAGGGGTCATCGGTGGCTTTTGATGCAGTAGATGGTGAGATAACGGTGAGTGTGGCATAATTACACCATGCAAAAAATTATTCTTACCTTTCTTTTAATTTTTGGAATACACGCGTTTGGATGTACTGGGGATTGTATGACCTGTCATCCAGCACTTTTAAAAAATATCGATTCGGACAAACGGCACAAACCAATGACCACCTGCATCAAATGTCACAGCGCGAACCCTGCCAAAATGGCAGATTGCGGAAGTGACTGTTTTGCGTGCCATCCCGTGGCAAAAATAGAAGCGGCACGGGTAGCAGAACACGCAGTGATACGTGAATGCCGTGACTGTCACATGAAGCTCAAAGCATCACTACAAATCGACATGATGCCACAAGGGCAATCATCACAGCCTACATTGAGAGATTTTTTAAAGCCTTAAGCGTAAATCGGCTCAAACATTTTATTAAACCCGTCAATGATTTTTTGCATTAATTTTTGAGCCTCATCGACCATTTTTTCGGTAGTTTTCATATTTTTAACTGCATTGTCAAACATATCTACAATCCCTTTTTTTGTATTATTTTTAATATTTTCATCGCTATTTTTTAAATTTCCAATTTGTTTTATGATATCGTGAGCTACTTTATTGATAGGTGAAGTTTGATTTTGATCTTCCAGTTCTTTCATAAATTTATCGATATAAGGTTGTGCTTTTTTCATAAAATTATCGATCTCTTTTTGATCTTGTTCACTAATGCCGTTACTGTCAAGCTTGAAAGAGAATGCCTGCATGGATGAAAAGCTAAATGCGGTTGATTTAGAATTATCATCTTTTTGTGATGAAAGAGAAAGTTGTTGTGTATTTTCAAAGTTAAGTGATAATGTATCTCCGCTACTTGTTTTCATATCCATAGAAAGCTCATGAGAACGGTACGCGTTTAGTGAAGTACTTGAAACCATTTTATACCCTGTTTATTGATTTGTCGCTGTAACAATATCGGCATATTAAATGGAAAATAAAATAAGCTTATCTGAAACTTAATAGCAGTTTAAGTAAGATTCGGCTAACATTTCAAGCTAAAAATATACAAGGGGAATGGCTTATGAAAAGAACATACCAACCACATAATACGCCACGTAAACGTACACATGGTTTTCGTGCACGTATGGCGACTAAAAATGGCCGTCGAGTATTAAATGCTCGTCGCGCTAAAGGCAGAAGCAGATTGGCTGTCTAAGCAATCTCTCAATGTTGAAGCTCAACTCAGAGTTTCAACGAGTTTATAAGCGTGGGAAAAGTGCACATAGTACTTCAATCGCGTTATTTTATCTTCCGTTAGCGGGAGAAAAAAAAGTCGGATATACCGCCAGTAAAAAGGTAGGTAATGCCGTCGTTCGTAATCATTGTAAAAGACGTCTTCGAGCTCTTATGTGTATGTATTCAGCGCTGTTAGGCGATGGATGGTATGTATGGGTTGCTAAAGAACCTTTAGATAGCAATGGTTTCGAAGATGTGCAGCGAGACTTTAGATATGTTTTAAAGCGAGTATCTCCTCTCTTAACGAGTAATGAATGATAAGAATTTTTTTTCTTAAACTCCTTTGGCTTTATCGACACTCTTTTTCTTTAGTGACACGCGGATCGTGTCGTCACTATCCTTCATGTTCAGAATATGCCCTTTGGCAATTTGAAAAAAATTCACTTCCCAGAGCTTTTTGGTCAACATTTTTACGAATTTTGCGCTGCAATCAACTCTTTAATGGCGGGATCGATTATCCGATTATTACAAAACCACTATTGAAACCATCCAAACTCTCATTAATTACGGTAAAATACTGGTATATTCCTACAAAACAGAATTATTTTCTGATTAAAAATTTTAGATACAAAGGGTCCAAGTGCTAGAAAAGTTCTCTCAAAACCAGCGTTTATTGCTTGCCGTTGCGCTTTCGTTCGCATTCTTTATCGGCTATACAACACTCTTTCCTCCAAAAGCGCCTAATGCCCAAGATAGCAATAAAACAACAGTTGTGGCCGCAAAAACAACTTCTGATGTGGCTGCCACTCACAGTATCGATAATAACAAAAGCATCATTTCAGATGTTAAAACTGTTTCTAGTGATACATTAACAACGATCAATTCTAAAGAATTTACGTTAAAAGTTGATACGCTAGGGCGTATCTCTTCGGTTGTATTAAAAAATACAAAGCACGATAGTAAAGATGGCCAATTGGCTGAGTTGATTCCAGTAGAAGGTGCTAAACCGTTGCAAATGCGTTTTGCTGATGAGGCACTTGATGCACTTTCTCAGAAAACACCCTTTTCCAGCAATGTAGATGATGTTGTTTTGGGTGAAAATGGGAAAGCAGAAGTGGTTTTCACACAAGCTTTGCCAAATTTCACCGTAATGAAGAAAGTTACTTTTTTCGCAGATGGTCATTATGAAGCGACCATTAATCTTTCAGAAGAGAAAAAATACTTTTTGTATCTTGGGCAACATCCCAATATTAATAAGAAAATGATGACGGTTGTCGGTGGCATGGTTTATGCGGGCGATAAGTTAACAACGATTTTTAAAGATGGTGGTGTTGAGGGTCGTACGATTTTTAATGATGTTCACCTTGTTTCGGCATTTGATCAGTACTATGCAACGATCATGTATGGTTTTGACAAGTCAACGCAAGTCGCTGTTGAACGAGACATTAATGACAATCCTGTGAGTTATCTCGAAGGGGGCAAAGACTTTTCTTTCAAAGGATATATTGGACCAAAAGAGTATAAAACACTGAATGCTATCGATCCTGTTCTCGTCCATGCGATCGAATTTGGCTTTTTTACGTTTGTAGCTGCTCCAATCTTTAAAGTTTTATTGTGGTTGCATGGCATTTTTGGTAACTGGGGTTGGTCGATTATTGCTCTAACGGCACTTATACGTATGTTCCTTTATCCTTTGACGCAAAAGGGTATGGTCTCTATGCAGAAGATCAAAGAAATTGCTCCGCGTATCAAAGAAGTTCAAGAGAAATACAAAGGTGATCCGCAGCGTATGAATGCAGCGGTTATGGAAATGTACAAAAAACACGGGGCTAATCCATTGGGCGGATGTTTACCATTAATTTTACAGATTCCAGTGTTCTTTGCAATTTATCGTGTATTGCTCAATGCAGTAGAGCTTCAAGGTGCATCGTGGATACTTTGGGTAACGGATCTTTCACGTATGGATCCGTATTATATTTTGCCGATTTTGATGGGTGCAACAATGTATTATCAGCAAAAAATTACGCCGAGTAATTTTACAGATCCATTGCAAGAAAAAATATTTAAATTTTTGCCAATTATTTTTACGTTCTTTTTCTTTACGTTCCCAGCAGGGCTTGTATTGTACTGGTTTATCAACAATATTTTCTCGATCACACAGCAGTTTTTAGTAAACAAACAGTTCCAAGCGTCAAAATTAGCTCGTCATGAAGCGCATCTTGCGGAGAAGCATCATGAAAAAGATTGAAGCTGATACATTAGAGCTTGCATACGCCCAAGCAGCGAGTACGTTTGGATGTTCGATCACGCGTTTACAAGTGGAGATTATTCAATTTCCTTCCAAAGGAATATTGGGATTGTTTAAGAAGCCTGCCATTATCGTAGCGCATCTTTCCAGCCCTTTGGTTGTCACCCCTAGTGTTGAAGTTGTTGCTCCAGAAGTTGTCAAAGAGATTTTTATTACAGAAGAAATTGTAGAAGACGATTTGAGTGTTGCTGATGAAACAAACTTAGATGAACGAAATGAAGAGTTGTTTGCACTTCCTGAAGAAGATGATGAAGAAGAGTTGTATGATGATGAAATGGACATGGCATACGATGAGATGCCTATTGATGAATGTGCTCATGATGTTAAATTCAAAATCAATGAGCTCTTTAAAAGCACCTGTTTTGAGCTCAATGAGATAGAAGTCAGCGTTTTTGATGAACATACCTTGTTGGTTGAGCTCAGTGGTGCTGATTCGGCATTGATGATCGGTAAAGAAGGTTATCGCTATAAAGCGCTTTCCTACATGCTTTTTAACTGGATCAATGCAACGTATGGTCTTCAATTACGTCTTGAAATTGCAGAATTTTTGAAAAATCAAGAAGAATCGATAGAGCGTTATTTGATTGGTGTGTGCGAAAACGTTGAACGTGACGGACGTGCGCAGACAAAGGTTTTGGATGGTGTTTTAGTGCAAATTGCATTAACGCAGTTGAGAAATCGTTATCCTGACCGTTATGTTGCGATACGATCAAGTCGTGATGGCGGTAAGTTTATTATTGTCAACAGTTATCACGAGTATTAATGCACCGTACCATTGCAGCCATTGCCACTGCGCATGGTGTTGGTTCTGTTAGCATTGTTCGCCTAAGTGGATCAGATGCTCTTCCCATTGCTCTTTTGCTTTCTCGCAAGCAAGAGCTAGCTCCCCGTTATGCTACATTAACAACGCTTTATACACAAGACAGTGTCCTGATTGATGAAGTTCTTGTCATTTATTTTCAAAACCCTAAAAGTTTTACTGGCGAAGAGGTCGTTGAATTTCAATGTCACGGTGGAATGATTGTGGCGCAAAGTATTTTGCGTACATGTATTGAGTATGGGGCACGTTTAGCTGATCCGGGAGAGTTTAGTAAACGGGCATTTTTAAACGGCCGTATGGATTTAACCCAAGCCGAAGCAATAGCTTCGCTCATCGAAGCTCGCAGTGATGATGCAGCCCGTATTCTGGCGAGGCAGATGAAAGGCGAGCTGCGAGGATACATCGAAAACATACGTGACGCTTTGTTAGAGATATTAGCGTACTCTGAAGTAGTGATCGATTATGCTGAAGAGGATCTTCCTTTGGATGTTGTTGAACAAATTGTCGGTAAGCTCGAAAAAATCAAAAAAGAACTTTCCCGTACACTCGAATCCAGTAAAAGGCGAAGTGGTTTAATGCAGGGCTATCGCGTTGCCATTATTGGTAAACCCAATGTCGGGAAAAGTTCACTTTTAAATTCACTCCTTGATTATGAACGTGCTATTGTAAGTGAAATCGCGGGGACAACACGGGATACGATTGAAGAGCAAGTGCGCATTGGAACACATCTGATTCGTTTGGTTGATACAGCTGGGATTCGAAATGCACATGATGAGATTGAACGTATTGGAATCGAACGCTCCATTGCAGCGATTGACAATGCGGATGTAGTGATTGCATTGTTTGATTCCAGTAGAGCTATGGATGATGAGGATAGTGCTATTGTCGCATTAATCGAGCAATATTCTCAAGTGAAGCCCTTTATTTGTATTCTCAATAAAGTTGATTTGCCTATATTGTTGCCAGTTGAAAGCTTGAAAAAATATTCTCCCCTAGAACTTAGCTGCAAGCAAGATACCAATATTTTGATAGAGTCATTAAGTGTTTTGATGGATCAGGATAATAGTACAGAGGAAATGATGCTTATCTCGCAGCGACAAATCAGTGCAACAGCCGATACGCTGCTCGCAATTGATGAGGCTTATGAGCCGCTTCAAAGCGGTGAACTGGAGTTTTTTTCTTTTCATATTAATCAAGCTATTCGTGCACTCTCCTCGATTACACGTCCATACGAACTCGATGAGATGTTTGACAAGATGTTCGGTCAGTTTTGTTTGGGTAAATGATGGCGACACTTATTGCGATTGATTTGGGATTAAAACGAATTGGGTTAGCGTTAAGTGCAGATATCGGGATTGTTACTCCGCTTCTGGCGGTAGAGCGAAAAAACCGTAATCAAGCTGCCAATGATGTCAAGAAAGTATTAAATGAATATGAAGCGACAATGGTTGTGATCGGTATTCCAATGGGAAGCACTACCGAAGATGAGATGCGGCGAAGAGTAGAACATTTTATGAATTTAGTCGATTTTAAAGGGGAGATTGCTTATCAAGACGAATCCAACAGCTCTAATGAAGCTGAAGCGTTAATGAAGGGAGAAATCCGCTACAAGCGTGATGGACGGATCGACTCTCTTTCGGCGAAGATTATTTTGGAACGTTATTTAGATTCAGTTAGAAAATAGTTTCTAGCTTCCTTTTCATCGTCACTTAGTGTGGCGAACTCTTTATCGTGGGCAATTTTATCTTTGATAATATCGGCACAGTAGTCAAATGCAAGTTTTTCTGCTTTTTCGATATTGAATATAAATCCTAGACCGCTAAACTGATAAGGTTCTTCTTGCTCAATACAGATCAAAGTCCCTTCACATTTTTCTTCAAATTGATCAACGATGTCACGATATTTTATGTGAAACTCAGTGGCATGCCATCCGATGGTTTCGAGAGTTTTGTCTGAAAACTCAGCAATGCCATCGCCTGAAGTATCATCATATAAGGCTCGAGTACGATTAAATCCGATGATAGATTGCCATGCGGCAGCGGCTTTAATGAGGATACGATCTTCATCTTCAAGAATTTGGTAGTTTTTTCCTAAAATATCGGATAATGGACGAGCTAAATTGGTAGCAAGTGCAGAGACAGGAGGGATTGAACCTTCATATATGGAGATAAGGTCGGGAGAAAATGGTTCGAAAACTACCTCGCCGTTTGTGCTGATTGCAAAGCGTTGATGAGAGTTGAGTCCACGCATAAAATCGCTGCGATTGACAACAATGATCTCTTTAAACAAATTAAATTTTTTCACAATTGCCCCTTATTTTTGAGTGAATTGTAGCATGCAATTTGTCGTATTGGCTAAAGGGAAAATTTAGCTTTCACTTATAAGGGAGCACTTATCTTTGTTTATGCAAAAATGGGATATAATCCACGAAATTTTAAGCCCACAGTGCTTACTCTAAGGATATTCTCATGGCATTAAACGTCTATTATGATAACGATTGCAATATTGCACTCATCAAAAGCAAAATCGTCGCAATGATTGGTTTTGGCTCACAAGGTCACGCACACGCAGAAAACCTACGTGATAGCGGTGTAGAAGTAGTAGTCGGTCTTCGCAAAGACGGTAGCTCATGGGCAAAAGCGGAAGCTAAAGGGTTCAAAGTTATGACGGTTGCTGAGGCATCAGCCTACGCTGATTTTGTTATGATCCTTCTTCCGGATGAAAATCAAGCAGAAATCTACAAAAATGAGATTGCTCCTAATCTTAAATCAGGCGCTACAATTGCATTTGGCCACGGTTTCAGCATCCATTACGGACGTGTTAATCCTGCGGCTGACATCAATGTAACCATGATCGCTCCAAAAGCTCCAGGTCACACTGTGCGTTCTGAGTTTGTTCGTGGCGGTGGGATTCCTGATTTGATCGCGGTTGGACAAAATCCAAGCGGGTCAACTAAAGAATTGGCGCTATCGTATGCATCAGCTATCGGTGGCGGACGTACAGCGATCATCGAAACAACGTTCAAAGACGAAACAGAAACAGACCTTTTCGGAGAACAAGCAGTTCTTTGCGGTGGTGCGGTTTCTCTTGTACAAGCAGGTTTTGAAACATTGACAGAAGCAGGTTATGCTCCTGAATTGGCGTACTTCGAGTGTCTTCATGAGCTTAAGCTTATCGTTGACTTGATGTTTGAGGGTGGAATTGCGGATATGCGTTATTCTATCTCTAACACAGCAGAATACGGTGACTATGTAAGTGGTAAGCGTGTTATCAATGCTGAGTCAAAAGCGGCAATGAAAGAGATCCTCAAAGAGATCCAAGATGGCCGTTTTGCAAAAGACTTCATCCTTGAAGGTCAAGCGGGCTACCCACGTATGAACGCTGAGCGTACCAATGCTCGTGCATCGTTGATCGAGCGCACGGGTGTGAGTTTGCGTGCAATGATGCCATGGATTTCTAAAAATAAAATCGTTAACCAATCTACAAACTAAGAATTGTTTTTAAGTTCGTCATTCCCGCGAAAGCGGGAATCCAGCTCTAAAATACAAATTTAACATAAATGTTCCTTGATGCATAAGCGCTCTTCTTTTTTCCGTTCTCTCTTTTCATTGAAGCATATTGCTGTTTTTTTATCCTTACTTATTATGATTTGTGTCGCCATATTGATTGGCTATTTTATAGGCTTTGATCAAGCACAAGAAGAGATAGATAAAGAACGCGAGCAAACACAAGTGCTCATGGGGAAAATTGAAGAAATAGCTAAAGTTGATACCCAATCGTCATTAAAGTCTTTGGCAGCAAACAAGCGAGAGCCTAAAGAGTTATTGGTTCATGAAGCCATAAGCGCCAATCATGAATATGCTCCAAAAGATAAAAAAGCAATTCCCCCAGAAGCTGAGCCAAGAATTCCTAATCCATCGACAAAAGGCAATGCCAAACTTGTTATTATTATGGATGATGTTTCGTATGCTCATGATGTAAGAGCGATTCATTCAATAGGTTTACCCCTTGTTATGTCATTTTTACCTCCTAGCCCTCGTCATAACGAATCAGCAATGTTAGCGCAAGACATTAGCGGATATATGGTTCATTTACCACTTGAAGCAGTTGATTTTAATGATGAAGAGCAGGTAACATTACGAATAACCGATTCAAAAGAGACAATAGAGACTCAAATCCAAAAAATTAAAAAACTTTATCCAGCGGTCCATTATATTAACAATCATACGGGGTCAAAGTTTACAGCGGATAATGATGCAATGGATCGATTGATTTTGGTAATGAAAGAAAATGGGCTGGTTTTTGTTGACAGTAGAACAACAGCTCAGACAAAAGCAAAAGCGATTGAGTCGAAATATGGTTTGCGTTATATAGCACGTGATGTATTTTTGGATCACCATGATGGTGTTGAGAATATCAAAAAGCAAATACGTGAAGCCGTTGAAATTGCAAAACGTAATGGCACCGCTATAGCTATTGGCCATCCACGTCCCGATACCATTCAAGCGCTTAAAGAATCCAAAGCTATTTTGAGTGAAGTTAAACTTGTCGGGATTGATCAAATCTGACAAATTGTCATATTTTTAAATTTTTATCGTGATATGGTTATTATGATAAAAATTTAATTATGGGTAGTTGCATGATGAAACAGGTTCCATGGAAAATAAAAGAACTAGACTCCATGAAAAAATATCCTGAACTTCTTTATTTTAAAGGATCACTAGATCTTCTTTCACGTCCAAAAATTTCCATTGTTGGAACACGCAGACCAAATCCATACACACGTGCCATCACGCTAGAACTTTCTAAAAAGCTTGCCTATGCAGGAATGGTTATCGTAAGTGGAGCAGCAGCTGGGGTGGATACCATGGCGCATGAAGGCTCGGGTGTAGAAAATACGATTGCCGTTCTTCCTGCTGGAATCAATATCCGTTACCCCAAAGCTAATGAAAAGCTCATTGAGTCAATTGAAAATCAGGGCTTAACGCTTTCGCAATTTGAGCCTGACTTTATGGCGAGAGAGTGGAGTTTTGTTGTGCGCAATGAAATAGTAGTTGCGTTGGGTGAGTGCCTTATTGTCACGGAAGCAGATATGGGCAGTGGGAGTATGCGCTCAGTCGAGTATGCATTGCAAATGGGAAAACAGATCTATGTTTTACCACACAGAATACGTGAAAGTGAGGGGACGCATCGATTATTATCAGAAGGCAAAGCGATTGCGATTGAAGAGATTGACAGTTTTGTTTCAATGATTACTAAATCAGTGAAAAATTCGATAGATGACACCCCCTTTATAGCCTATTGTCGAACGATGCCGACGTATGAGGAGGTTGTTACACGGTTCCCAACGGAAACATTTAATTCTGAGCTTGCTGGAGTGATTGAGGTACGTAATGGTAGAGTTGTTGTTAGCTAAGAAGACTTGCCTATTATGAGGCAAGATGCTTAATGTTGCGCTGTACTTTCGAATCCGTAATTTTTTACGAGATAATTGATAATCGTTTGCTGGTCTTCTTTGGGAATCGGTGCTTTGAATTCATTGACCATTTTTTGTACGGTTCCCTTCCAGTAGGGACGGCTTTTTTTCCCTTGGTTTAAGATATATCCCCATGAATGGCAGATAAGACAATACTGCTGTGCCACATCGTCATGATCTCCTTGGATTATAGGGTACTCAACGTAGGGCATTTCAAGTGGTTTAGCAACTTGTGCAAAGAGTGTTGATGTACTCACTAATAATGCAGCTAATAATAATTTAGTTTTCATAATCTCCCCTTACACTATTTTTACATTGACATGATCGACGGCATTGTATTGGTATCCACCTGCATTCCATCCAATCTCATCTGGCATAGGCTGAATATTGCCGATACGATTGATGGCACGAACCATGATAGTGTACTCCCCTTTGGTTTTTGCTTCCCACTCATAACTCCATGGACGGAAAGCAAATTTGCCGTGATCTTCCCCCAGCTTAGCAGCACTCCATGTTTTAGCGTTATCGAGTGAAATCATCACCTCTTTGATCCCTTTGCCTTGATCGAAGGCTACGCCTGCAATTTTAATGCGAGACCCTTTTTTGATAGCACTTTCTGGCAGAGGATATCCGATAACGGATTTAACTTTCATTGCAGCGATTGGTTTGCGTTTGTATTCAAAGTCACTTCCAGAGACGACACATTCGCAGTCGTTATCGGGAACGGTGTAGGCAACGTCCATAAAAAAGCTTTGTTTGTAGTCATCCATTACCATAATTTCTGAGAGCATTTTAACCCAGCTATCCGAGAAGTGTCCTGGAATGACAAGACGTAGTGGAAAACCATTGAGATACGGGAGATCTTCACCGTTCATGGAGTAGGCAACGATGATATGATCTTCAAGGGCTTCTTTGAGCTCCATCTCGCGAAAAAAGTCAGGAGTTTCTTCCATGGCTGGTTTTTCTAAACCGTTGAGTCCAACCCATTTTGCCGAATCTTTGACTCCTGCATGGGCTAGAAGGTCTTTAAGACGTACCCCTTTCCATACGGCACATCCCATGGCATCATGATCCCATTGTACACCGTGCGTTGCTTGTCCCGTTACGGCATAATACTTACGACTGTTACCACCACATTGGAGGACAGCAACGATTTCTGTAGGCTCAAATTTTGATTTTAAATCATCAACGCTAAGAGAAAGGGGAGTATTAACTGATCCTTTGACTTCAAGACGAAACTCGTTTAAATCAACATACATCGGCATATCAGGCAAGTGCCATCGGACAAAGAACTGATCATTTGGCGTGATTGCTTCAGTAAAGAGTTCGCGACCTCGATTGGAAGCTAGTAATGCCGGACGGTCTGAGATGGTTTTCATCGGTTTCTTTTCCGGAAAAGTAACAATAGGGGGTATAAAGTCAGGTGCTTTAGTGATGATAGCTTTGGTTGTTTCTTTTGCAAAGAGGCTTGATGCACCAAGCAACAACCCAGCACTTAAGAAATTTCTGCGGGAAATTTTATCCATAATAGGTACCTTTTGAGTAATTGCTGTCATTTTAGCATAAATAAGGTTTGTTCATGCAATAAGCATAGCGTCGCCGTAGGAAAAAAAGCGATATTTTTCATCAATTGCGCATTTATAAATACGATGTGTTTCATCCAATCCTATAAAAGAGGCAACCAGCATCAGAAGGGTTGATTGGGGAAGATGAAAGTTTGTTAAAAGATAGTTGGCGCGTAGTGGGGGATTGTTGGGATGTAAAAAGAGATTGGCTTCGCCTTGCAGCTCACCGCTACGTGCATAATATTCGACGGTTCGCGTTGAGGTCGTTCCGATGCATAGGAGTGGAATGTCATCTTGTATAAGCGTATGTGCTTGAGGAGTGATCTGAAAATACTCCGAGTGCATCGGATGATCGGTGATGTGTGCGCATTCGACGGGTTTAAATGTTCCAGAACCTACGTGTAAAGTGACAAAGGCGTGCGGTCTTGAATGCGATATTGTTTCAAAAAGTTCATCGGTAAAATGCAGTGACGCAGTAGGTGCTGCAACAGCTCCCTCGTGTAGGGCAAAAACACTTTGGTATTCGCGTTCATCTTCGGAGTTGTCTTCACGACCAAGGTAAGGGGGGAGGGGAATGTGCCCAATGCGTTCAAGTAGGGGTAAAAGTTCTTCAAAACGCAAAAGAGTCCCATCTTTGGTGAACTGTACTTCGCGTGATCCGTCTTCATGAAGAGCAGTTACCGTTGCAGTGATAGTTTCAGCAAAAAGCACTTTGGTGTTTTTTTTGACACGCCCTTTAATGTACACATTGATCGTATACGCATCGAGTGGACGATTGATGAGAAGCTCAATGCTGCCACCGCTTTCTTTGTGTCCATACAGTCGTGCTTTGATAACTTTGGTATCGTTAAAAATAAGGGCACATTGTTGAGGTAAATACTGTTCTAGTTGGTCAAAGCGAGCATGAGTGATCGACTTGTCACTACGTCTGTAAACGAGCAGCCGCGCATGATCTCTAGGATGAACAGGGTGAGTTGCTATAAGCTCACTGGGAAGCTCATAATCATAGCTAGCGGTTAAAAGAGGGTCAGTCAATCGTCTCTTCTTCATCTTCGATTAACGCTTCTTCGGGTGCTGCTGGATTAACAGCACGTACAATGAGAATGGAGATACCATAAAGAAGAATCAATGGTACGGCCATCAGGATTTGTGAAATGACATCGGGAGGGGTTAAAATAGCCGCAATAATAAAGATTAAAACGATAGCATAGCGAAAGAAGTCTTTCATGATTTTATCGTCGATGAGCCCTAATAGAGCGAGAAAATAACAGACAACAGGAAGTTCAAAGGCCAATCCAAAACCAAATAAAATTTTGCTAAAAAACTCAACGTATTCTCCGATATTGTACATAGGGACAAACGAAGCACTTCCGAATTCAATAAAAAATTTAAATCCTAGTGGGGTCACAAAATAGTAAGCGAATGATGCTCCCATCAAGAACATTGCTGTTCCTCCCACAACGATAGGGATCATCATTTTTTTCTCATTGGAATAAAGACCTGGAGCGATAAACAGCCATACTTGAGAGAGTATGACGGGAAGAGCTAGAAGGAGTCCTGCGAAAAAAGAAACTTTCATGGCAACAAAAAAAGCTTCTGATAGCTCTCGAGTTACGATCATCCCCATGGCTGCTTTACGGGAAATTTTTGCTGTGGCAGTTAACGCATCAACAAGAGGAGCGGTAATCCACGCTAAGAGGGCATCATGAAAATTCCACATGATAAGAGACATTACAATGATTGCAACGACACTGACCCCCAGTCTCTTACGCAGTTCAATTAGATGGGGGCGTAAATCATCAAACATTAAGCATTCTCTTGGAGGGATTTGGTTTCAATAGGTTGTATTACTTTTTCTTTTGGTGTAAAGGTGACCACTTCAGGCTCTTTAGGAGCAGCTGGGGCTTGAGTAGTAATGCTGTTAAAATCAAGATCACTTTTAATGGCTTGAATTTCACTCCCAATTTCGGTGATATTGGTCATTCGCTCAAGTTCTGAACTGGCGTCTGTAAGTTCTTTTTTATAGCTTAGAGCCTCTTGTTTCATTTCTGAAAAATTCATCTCTTCTTCAAGGGTGGCTTTGGCACTATTGACCGTTGATTTAACGCTACGAAAGAATTTTGCAATGTCCACCATGGTTCCTGGAAGTTTGTCCGGACCCAAAAAAAGAACCGCTACAATCGCAATAAGAAGAATTTCACCGATACCCATACCAAACATATTATGTGCCTAATGCTAAAGATGGGGCAATTTTAGCGAAAAAAGAGTTAATATCCCTCAACACGAAGTGCAATTTCATCAGCAAGGAGAAAATCGGTGTTGAAATAGGTTTCATTTTGAAAGATCAGTATTTTTCCATCGGTCAGTAAATCGGCTTGGATTTGTTGTTTGCGCGTTAAAATATTTTTATGAACACCAACGCAACTGCGAAATCCTAAAAAAAGTTTTTCACTCACCCGTGCATCATGATCTAACAGTTCTTCAGTAATTTCAAGCGGATGCGCAATGTAGTGCTCAATATCCGTTGACGGGTAAAAACGTTTTGTATTTAAAAAACCTACAGCTCCTGCACCTAGGCCGATGTAGTTTTTCCCTTCCCAGTAGCCTAGATTGTGTGCTGATTTGTTTTTTCCAAAATTGGATATTTCATAATGTTCAAATCCTCTTGAGGTTATTTGATTAAACAGCCATTGCGTCAACTCCAGTTCTTCATGGCTGCGTTCAGGCGTTTTTTCAAAAGCAGTGTGCTCTTCGATGGTGAGAGAATAGAGGCTGATATGATCGATAGGGAGTGAAAAAGCTTGCGCTAAATCGTTTAGTAATAGCTCCTGAGAATCTCCGCGTACACCATAAATAAGATCAAGAGAAAGATGTTTAAATCCGATTTTTTGGGCATTTTTGATAGCTTCTAGTGCGTGTGCAGTATTGTGAGCACGTCCTAGAATTTTCAGTTTCTCGTCGTTAAAACTTTGTACACCAAAACTAATACGATTAACTCCATGGGCATACATTCCTTCCAACCACTCGAAGGTTGCACTGTTTGGGTTTGCTTCAGAAGTTATTTCGGCATTAGGAGCTAAAAAGGGACGAATAGTATTAAAAATTTCTGTATAAAGTATGGGATCAACAGTAGAAGGAGTCCCGCCACCGATGAACACAGTCTCAATTAAGTTGGTTTCGTTGACGTTAAAACGCATCAGTTCATGGCCGAGTTGAAGACTAAGTGCACCCATATAGGACTCACGCTGAGAGAACTTGTCAACATAGGAGTTAAAGGCACAATACGAGCATTTACTGTCGCAAAAAGGGATGTGAATGTATAAAAGCATGGCGGGATTATAGTATTTTTAATGGCAAATAGTTTACAATGCGGGTCAAAAAGACGAAATAAATGAGCGGAACAAAATATTATCG
>Ga0334722_10002901_pt1 | contig 18885 bp, 9 predicted proteins | sample C3_bottom_MG_FD_207210 | JGI IMG/M metagenome (GOLD analysis project Ga0334722, IMG submission 207210) | Sediment microbial communities from Yellowstone Lake, YNP, Wyoming, USA - C3_bottom | ecosystem: Environmental > Aquatic > Freshwater > Lake > Sediment | place: USA: Wyoming | collected...
GACAATTTCAACTGCATTGACGCCAGTCAGTTTAGCGAGTGCTGCAAGTAACTGCGTGTCGTCATTAGCGTGCACCACACAGGTCGACATGATGTCGCCGTCGTCGTAGTGCGCTGATAGAGGTTCTGCGGTGCGGTCGCGCCACACGCGGACGACACGGCCACTAGAGAGGTGAACTCGTCGCATGGATTCGACGCAGGGGAATTTGTGTTTCACGATAATTGTACGTATTTCCAAGCTGTCCCGTTGTGTATCCACAGATAGTTTCTGAAATTTACGGAATTTGTTTCCAAATAGAGTGGTGCATTAAAGCCACTAGCACCGCTGTTTATTGGTATTCCAGTTGGGGCAAATGGACTTTTTGGAATGTACATAAACCCAGTTGTCATACTGACTGATCCAGTAGGTCCAATGAAATCATTTACGTCGTCCCTCCATGCGCCTTGTTTTATAAGTTTGCCGGTCGTTGTGTCAAAGACGCAAATGTTGTTGTCGTAAGCACTAGCTGGCCCGACCACATCGCCTGTGCCTGTACCAGTGGCGTTTAACACGTTGCCAGTGATGGACATATTACTACCCAACGTAAGCTCAGTGAGTGCTGACGAAGAGGCATTGCTGCCGATTATTTTTTTGATGCCGCTGGCAGACTGCATCTTTGCGTAGGTCACTGTGCTATTACCTATGGTTGCGGTGAATGACCCAGTGCCAGAACCGGTGACATCACCGGTCAGAGTGATGGTTTGGTTGCCGGTGTTCGTACCGCTAAGGTTGGATCCTGTGACGGTGCCTGTAGCTGCTACTGAAGACGGTGTTATTGCACCTAGTGTAAGGCTTATTGCCGGTGTTGTCGTTGGGTTCGCCACCGTACCGCTGACTCCATTGGCCGTCGTGACCGAGGTGCTTGTAACGGTGCCACTACCGCTGCCAGATGCATTGAGTGTGTTACCTGTGATGGAAAGGTTCGTACCAACTATAAGTTCAGAAACTGAAGTGCCACTCGGTGTAGAGCCTAGCAGCCTACTGTTTGCACTGAGTGTCGCCAGTTTTGCTAAGGTCACTGCACTGTTTGCAATGGTCGCTGCGAACGACCCTGTTCCCGTTCCGGTGACGTCCCCAGTAAGAGCGATAGTTTGATCACCAGTGTTAGTGCCACTTAAGTTAGTGCCGCTCAAAGCTCCAGTAGATGCTACCGAAGAAGGTGTAATGGCACCTAGCGTAAGGCTTATTGCCGGTGTTGTCGTTGGGTTCGCCACCGTACCGCTGACTCCATTTGCAGTGGTTACAGATGTGCTCGTAACTGTGCCACCAGTGCCGGTTGCATTGAGTGTGTTACCAGTGATTGCTAGGTTAGTTCCGAGTATAAGCTCAGATACCGAGGTGCCACTGGGCGTAGACCCAAGCAGCCTACTGTTTGCGCTGAGTGTCGCTAGTTTGGACAGTGTAACCGCACTGTTTGCAATCGTTGCTGCAAATGAGCCTGTGCCAGAACCGGTGACATCTCCCGTTAGACTTATAGTTTGAGTGCCAGTATTTGTGCCGCTCAAATTACTACCTGTGACGGTGCCTGTGGCGGCTACGGATAACGGTGTAATGGCACCTAGCGTAAGGCTTATTGCCGGTGTGGTTGTTGGATTGGCTACCGTACCACTGACTCCATTGGCAGTGGTTACAGATGTGCTCGTAACTGTGCCACCAGTGCCGGTTGCATTAAGCGTGTTACCTGTGATGGAAAGGTTTGTCCCCACTATAAGCTCAGACACTGAAGTGCCGCTAGGGGTAGAGCCTAACAGCCTACTGTTTGCACTCAGTGTTGCTAGTTTTGCTAACGTCACCGCACTGTTTGCGATGGTCGCTGCAAATGATCCAGTGCCTGTTCCAGTAACATCTCCAGTCAGACTTATGGTTTGATCGCCAGTATTGGTGCCACTTAAATTAGTGCCACTAAGAGCGCCTGTCGCTGCTACTGAGGACGGTGTTATGGCCCCCAAGACAATGGTGATGGCCGGCGTAGTCGTTGGGTTCGCTACTGTTCCACTAACTCCATTGGCCGTCGTGACTGAGGTGCTTGTAACCGTGCCACCGCTACCGGCTGCATTGAGGGTGTTGCCAGTTATTGAAAGGTTGGTCCCAAGTATAACTTCAGAAACAGAAGTGCCACTAGGGGTAGACCCAAGCAACCTGCTGTATGTGCTAAGTGTGGTTAGTTTTGCTAACGTCACTGCACCGTTTGCGATAGTTGCCGCAAATGAACCAGTGCCAGTACCAGTGACATCACCCGTCAGGCTTATGGTTTGATCACCAGTGTTTGTCCCAGATGAGGTGCCGGTATGTGTGCCACTAATGTTTGAGCCTGTCACCGTCCCAGACGCAACCACCGAGGTGGGTGTTATTGCACCTAGCGTAAGGCTTATCGCAGGTGTGGTCGTTGGGTTTACTACCGTACCACTGACTCCATTTGCTGTCGTGACAGACACACTGTTGACCGTCCCCGCACCTAGAGTCGTCCTCTGATCCGCGGCATTAGCGTCGTCGAGTAGAGCCCGCCCTGCTGCCGTGCAAGTAATCTCCTCTATGAGACCAGGCCCTGCAGATTGTCGACCTAGCACTACATCGCTGCTGCTTACAAACTGCATCTGATTGTAGCTGACAGCCTGCGGACTAATTATAGCCGTTATTCGACCAGTGCCGGAACCAGTGATGTCTCCAGTGAGCAACAAATTGTCGCCCCCTTCGTTGACTAGGAAGTTGCTGTTTTCAACCAACAGCCGGTCGCCTGTCAGAATGATAACCTGATCGCCCGTATTGACTCCCGCTAAGTTAGAGCCTGTGACCGTAGCCCCGGCAGATATTGCACCACTAGCAGTCACACTCGTCGGGGTGATTGCTCCGAGAGTCAGCGTAATGGCTGGCGTTGTCGTGTCATTCGCTACAGAGCCCGACACCCCGGATGCAGTGACTACGGAAACGAGTGTGACCGTGCCGGCACCAGACGGACCCACTGGTCCTGCGGGGCCTACGGGACCCGCTGGTCCAGGTGCACCTTGTATACCCGAGCCACCAGTCGGCTTGGTCATACCAGTGTCGAGACGGGTTATTTCACAAACAGCGTATATTTCTGAGATGCCTGTTAGGCCTGCAGCAATACCGAGGTGGTCGGCGCCGGCGGTGGAGATGTAGTACTCCAGCCTGTAGACGTTGTCCTTGTGGGGCTGCACCCGCACATTGAGTTCATTGTAGAGGTTAGCTTGGTTACTCACCTCCACCGAGACGCTGTAGCCTATAGCAACGCCAGCCGTGACGTCGTACAGCAGCATCCGCGTGTGCCCTGTGTGCAAGAAGGCAGCCATCGCGTGTATCTGATAAGCTCCCGCCGCCAGCGTGAACTGGTTAGACGTCAGATCAAGAACCAGACTGTTAGGGTCGCTGTCTATGGTGTTAAGGTTACGGGTCGTCCAACTCGATGCCACCCCAGCTCCCCCACTTGTGCCCGAGGGTTTACTGTCGGTGATGACAGCAATCTTCAGGGTCAAGCTGTCGACGTCCTTCCGTAGCTTATTGACTAATGCCGTGCTGGTCTGTGAATCGTAGCTCATTTGTTTTTACGTCGAAGGATGCGTTGCGCTTCGTCAAGGCTGCTGGCAATGCCTACGAGGTTGCCTGCGGGGCCGTAGAGGCGAAGTGAGCCTTTGGCCTTGCCTGGGAGGGCTCGGTAGCCGCCAGGGAACGAGTAGGCGCCGGGCATGGCGGAGTCGGGCTGGGGCATATAGCGGAAGTCCTCGGGCTTGCCGTACACTGGGTTTTTCACAAACACCGTGTTGCCTACGCTCACAGCCTCGGAGCCACCGATGACAGGCTGGTCAGTGCGCTTGTCGTAAAAGAAGGCGTGTTCCTTCGGGTCCATTCCAACCGCCACATAGTTCTCCAAGTCAGCCGGTATAGATCGGTCAGCCATGATCTTGCCGTCGACCGTTGCGACTGGGAACTTGGCAGACCTGCCCTCGTAAATCCGCTGCACGCCAGGTTTGACCACGAACTTCGGGTTCTGCAAACGGGTCACGGTATCGTACCCAATGACCTTGCCTGGGCCACCTGCAGCGCCATCGGGCTCATGCACAGCAACCACATATTTGCCCGTTCTAAGGAAGGCCGGAATGTCGATGCGTGCGGCCACCTGTGTGCCTGGCTTGATGCTTCTGGCAGCACCAAACTTTGCCTTTTTCTCCGAGCTCAAAGCATCGACCGCCTCGGTGTCTGTAGGCGGGTTGGCGAAGTCTTGATTGCGGCCTACATCACGCTGGATTTTTTCCGGCATATACCGGATGTCCTCCGAGGTCGCCTTAAACCGCTGCGAGAGGGGGATGACGTTGCCGGCGTTGTCCTTGGTGATAGGGTCGGCCAGCTTTAGCTGCGATGGGTTAAACGCCACAATTGATTGAACTTGTTTAGTCGCATCGTCTGCTGAGAAGTCGTCAATTTTAGCTGAATCGTAGCCGCGCTTTTTGAGTTCTTGAATCAGTCGAGACGATTTACCAGGGCTTATCTGCGGGTCCAATACCGAAAAAGCCATGTCGTTCTCGACCTCAAATCCCATGTTTTGCGCAACCTGTTTAACCATGTCTTCGGAAGCAGTTTTATTAAACTTTCCGTAGAGTCTGTACATCACAGGTTCTGCTCCTTCTCCGTACATCATCGCACGATTTTGCGCGTAGGTAGCTGCCATACCCTCGTCACCAAGAAACAGTGGCGTATTGGGTTTCGTAAAATTAGAGGATGAACCGTGAAACACTTTTGTAGTGTAGCCAGCAGCTTTAGCGGCTTTATCCACCATGCGCTGCACCACCTTTGTATCTCCCTGCTTCACAGCAGTTAGGTACTCAGTGTCGGTTGGCATATACCGGAAGTCCTTGTTTACTTCTACAGGAGCGCGTTGCGAGCGGAGTACATAGCGCATCTGGCTTTCGTCCTCGGATAATTGCACACTCTCACGCTTTGCCCCTAAACGATCCCACATTGCTCTTGCAGCAGCAGATGGATTCTCGTCCGAAATAATTGTCCTCCCTGTCATTTCCTGCAACTTGCGTATAGCTTCTCCACCATATCCTTTGCCGCGCAATTCCTCACTGAGATAATGGTTTTCAACAACGATCTCTCCGTTCGGTCCATCGCTGGTTTCTAGCCTTCCTTGAGCGTTAGGTTTTACCGTAGATGAATATCGGATTTCTGCTGTTGCTGGGTCAATGTCCGCAACGGTTTTGGCATCAAGGTTAATCCTTACACGTCCACTTTTTTCCCCAATCTCAGAGGGCATATAGCGGATATCCTCCGAGGTAGCCTTGAACCGCTTCGATAACGGAATCACGTTGCCTGATTTGTCGTAGGTGATGGGGTCGGCGGATTTGATTTGGTTCGCTTGCTTTAAAATGACAACAGGAATGTCAGTTTGACCGTGTTCAAAAGTCCGAATGGCATCAAATCCCAGCGGCCAAACTGCACGCCCTAGATTGTCTGTGAAAGAATTAGACGGGTCTTCTTGAAAATCCGTCCAAGACATATCTTTTTGTAACTGCGTGAGTGCTTCGCTAATCGTCGACGTGTTTTTGTAATCCTTGTTTCGACTCCAATCAAATATTCGGGCTGGCGTATCCATTGGTACACCTTGTTTTGTAATATGTTTGCGGAATTGCTCAAACGATGTGGATTCAGAAAGGGCTAAGTCAACCCTTAGCGCGTTTGTAATTTTAGCGTAACCCGAAATAACATTCGCTTCATCGCCTTCACCATAACTTCTGGCGTATTCTTTAATTGATGTGAAATGAGCACCATCTTTGCCAAAGAAAGGGATGGAAGAGTTTTCTGAGCGTCCCCTGTAGAGCAGTTCGCTATCATACCCCGCCTTTTTTGCCGCTGCATCAACCATTCGCTGGGCGGTGGCCGTGTCGCCCTGCTTCATCGCGGAGAGGTAGTCAGTGTCCGATGCAGGCATATTCCGAATGCCAATGTCCCTCGACTGCTTCTTGGATGGCACCGCCCACAAGTTTTCAGGATCGTAGTTGTCGATTTCGGTGACCTTCTTCAGCCGGATGGGATCCTCCATGCCGTCGTAGGGAGCACCGTAGATCCGATAGCCCTTCTCAAACAGATCCACAGCCTCGCCGTGATCCTTGACGCTACGGCCTGAGGCCATGTCCGAGGCAGGCATGAAGCGCTGCTCGCCGGCTACTTTAGGCCCAGGCGCTTGGCTCGCTTGGCCTGCGCCCATTCCTTCGCTGCCTCCATCGCTCCCGATTGCGCGAACTCGTCCTGTTCCTCCTGCATAGACGTCAGACGGTCGTCCAGCCACTGACTGATAGAGGGAGGAGGCTGCGGAAGCATAGTCTGACTCTCCTGATTTGCTGCGATAGTTGAGTTTTTCATAGAGTTCCTTTTCGAGATACCACAGCACGGCCTGAAGGTCCGCATTCTCCAGCTCAATGCCGCGAGACCGCAACTCCTTCTGCACCTCTGCAATACGTTCCCGGATCCACCGTCGATGTGTCCCGTCGACCGGAGCCTCGACCAAAGGATTCAAGCCCTTTTTTAAGGCATTGGCAAATTTTCTTGTTTCCTCAAGCGCGGATTGACCGGACTCGGCTGATTGTTTGGCAGTTTCCCGCAGGGCTTTCTTTGAGAACCTGCCAGAGATTGTGGTGGCAGTGTCGTCAATAGAAGTGCCCCTGAGATCACCACGTTTGACTCCAAGTAGTGCAAACTCAGACGGGGTTAACCTAGAGACTGAATCACGCAAGTTGTTGCGCATCTCGCGCAGCTTGGCCTTTGAGAGCGGAGCCACCTGAGTGCCTGTTAAGCGCCCAAGCGTGCGCATGAACCACCGGTCCATGGTCACCGATGAGAAGTCTCCGTACAGGTTGTTAAAAAACGAACCCAGCTTGGGTCCGAGCACCACCGCAAACGGAACAACCTCGTCGACCCGTTCTGCTGATCCGACTGAGTTGGCTTGTTTTTTGGTCCAACCGAAGACATCTACCAGGGACTGACGCAAACTTTTCACGGTGCCTTTTTGCACCATGAAGTCTTTGGTTTTTTCCCATCCGATGTCCTTGATCATTTCGTTGAGCATTACCAGGTTGTTCTGGATGTTATCAATGCGATCACCGGACACGAACTCCCCGGAGATCTCGCCGGTGTTCTTCCAGTTGGAATACTCCTTCCAAGTCTGCTGGAATTGAGGGCCGACTTTGTTGCCATCGGATGTAGCCGCCAGAATGGCCTTGAAGATGAAATCGTTCTCTGGCTTTGAGATGTCAGGATCCAAATCCCGCATCACGTCCATGGTCAGCTTGACGTTCTCGTCGTACCAACCTTTGGCCTCGGGGTGTAGTTTGACAGCGCGGTCGATTTCCTGAACCAACAGGCCGACCAACTTGGCGTTGTCCTGCGGGTTTGCTTTGCGGTACTCAATCGCCTTTCCAAACAGATTTTGGAATGCGTTAGCAATGTCGATGACCTTGGGTCTACGCGGAAGCTCTAGCTTCAGCACGTCATCCAGAACGGCAAGACCATCGCTTTTGCCATCCGGCATGAACCTCACATCATCCGCTTGTCGTACCGCCCCGCCTTCGCCTTGGCCTTCTTGGCCACGCTCAATGCGATTGCGACCGCCTGCTTCTGTGGCTTGCCGGCCTTCATCTCCGAGCGGACGTTGCTGCTGACTGATTTCGGGCTGTAGCCTTGTTTGAGTGGCATAATCTTTTTCTGCTTTGAGTTTGGCTTGTTCCTGAGTGTCGAAGATCCCAACGGTCGATCCATCGGGGCCGTACAGGCGGAACTTTCCGTTCTTCGACAAGATTCGATAGCCGGCATTCTCATCGGTGCTGACCTTGGTCTCACCAATGTTCTCAGCAGGCATGAAGTTAAGTTGAGTGCGGCGGTAGCTCGACTGCTCGCCCATGTCGCCTGTCCAGAAGATCTTGGCGCCAGTAGAGTCGGCGTTCTGGATGCGCTCAAGACGCAAGTCTTGGTAGACCGATCCTCCCTTACGGTTAGCTACGTAGCCGGTAGTCGGGAAGTTAACCATGACGTCCCCCTTCTTAGGGACTGCACCCATGATCTCATTGAACATATTGCGCTTCTTAGCGCCATTGATGCCGCCCCCAAGCGCTTCAGCGGATGGCACAGCACCGGTCTCAGCAATGTTCTTCAGGTACACATCGCGCATTGTCGACATGGCCTGATCGTAGTTGTTGAATAAATTCTTGTAGGCCTGTTTACCAAGAGCCTTGTACATCCGAGCTTGCACTTTACCCCAGTCGACCACCTTGACGTTGACGCCGCCCTTGCTGTTAATCGAAATGCCGTAGGGCAAGAACAGCTTCTGCGATTCACCAAACACACCGGACCTCCCCGTAGGTCCATAGACTTTCCAGTAGTTACCTTCAACTAAACTGCCATCTCGGATTGCGGTGGCGATGTCGATCAATGTCCTAGAAGAGGATGGCCCGAAGATGCCGCTCTTCGATACTGCATCAGCCTCGGCTAAACTAAGTCTTCCTTCGATGACTGGGTTTCCGTAGGCATCCATGCCCGAGATGCTGGTGCGGTCAGCCTGCGGCACTGACTCGACGACACGCATCGTGCGGTTGGCTATGTCAGCAGTTCGGGCTGCAACCTCTGCTCTAGACAACGGTCTGACAATGCTACCATCTGGGGCAGTCATGAACAGGTCCGAGTAGCCTCGGGCCATGATGACCGCATTCTGCTGCGCCTGGGTCATCTTGCGGATGTCGACCTTCTGCTCAGTGGGCTCGTAGCCTTCCTTTGGAGTCACCAAGTTTTTGATGGCATCCTCCATCCAGTCGAGCTTGATGCGCCGTCCGTTGGCGTCGTAGAAGGTACGAGCAACAGGGTCGAAACCAGCCTGCAATGCACGCCGAGTGAACCGTTCCGAAACAGCCTCCTTGGCGTTGTTCAGCGCCATCTCAAGGAAGGAAGGAATGCGACCCGGAAGCATCGTCTTCGGGTCTTTGCCTTTGAGCATTTCCTGCGTGTAGTACGCGGCAAACTCATCGGTGATGCGCTTAAGAGACTCAACCTTTTGAGCCCGTTGTTGAGCAGGATCAAAAGCATCCCGTAGCTCGGTGCGGATACGGTCAGCAACCACGCGCCCACCAGCCGATTGTAGTTTGTCGGCGTACTTGTTAGCGAAGTCGGTGAATTGCCTCTGGAAGTTGGGATCAGCAGAGGCAGTGTCGATGGCTTTGGCCCCAAGCTGACTCACTATGTCCTGCGTGATGCGTGCGTGCAGGATCTCGTGCGGTAATGCTTCGGGGCTGGCCTTGTCGACATTGATCAGGATCGTCGGCTTTCCGCTCTTGATGTTGTCGGGACCGATTGCAACACCGGCATAATTCACGTTCTGCAGTCCAGCAGGGACCGTGTCTGCATCGGTGTGAAAGATAACATCAACCCCAGCGCCTTCAGCACCTGCAACCTCGGACAGCGCCTTGGTGAGCTGCTTGTTGTTGAGGCGTCCGTACAAGGTGGCGCGTGCCTCGGAGTCCTTAATGGTCGCAGTCTGCTCACCGGCCACGGGATCAATGTAAGTGAACTGCACGTCGATGGGACGAGTGTTCAGATCATCCACCGCGGTCTTGCGAACACGGGCACCATTAAACACGTTTGCTTCAACGGTTTTACCAAGTTTGAATCCACCGTCAAACACACCAAAGCCAATACCACTGCCGATAGACGCAGCAATAGCATCACCTTCTTCACCGGTCATTGCCGTAAGCGCACCGCCGGCGGCGCCTGCACCTGCCATTGGTAACAGAATGGTTGCCGCACCACGAATTGGTGTCTCAAGTCCACTCCTAGCAAGTGCGGTCCCTAATGCCCGAGCACTAGCTGATGCGCCTTCAGCAGCGGCAATACGTTCACCAGCTCCTAGGAGGCCGCGCTGAGTTGCCGTAAGGCTTTGACCACCTGATACTGCTGTAGCTTCTCCAACGGTCTCTGCAGTGGCGCCCACTGCTTTAGTGCCTGCGATTACTTTAGCGGCAGTCCCAAGGCCAGGGACAACCATGGTCATTGGGATTCCAGCAGCTTCCTCTACTAATGTGATGCTGGTTGCTCCTCGGGCAATACCTTCTTGCACCGCTTGACCCATCCGCTCAGAGCCCGTGACGCCAGCAGTAAATCTACCTGCTAAATTTTCTGGACCACGACCTAAGCTAGAAATGCTTTCGCCGGTGCTTTGTAACATCCTTCCTGCGCGAGGGATAAACGGCAAAGCACGTTGTGCCAATGTAGACGCCAGTTTACCGCCTCCAGCAAAAGCAATTGATGATGGGTCAGCTAAAAAGCCACCGACCTCAAGACCTTCTTGGCTGATTGCTTCCTGAGGGATGCCATAGGCCTGTAAGACCTCTTGAGAGGCAGGAACACGTTGGTCTTCTGGTGCATTAGCACGAGCCAATTGACGTTTGATTTCAGCGGAAGCAAGAAAGGCTGCGTACTTGTCGTCGTTGTTACGCAGTTTTCCGGTCAGATCCGATAACTTGTTGAGTGCGGTATCAATTAAACCACGGCCCATGCTTTGAGCCTTGAGCTTGGACTGCATTGCAATCTCCGCAGCGGTTGCGCCGGCAACCTCTAATGACGACACGCCTTCTGGCGGGTCTATATATTGCCCGATGGCTTCACCTAACTTGTACGGTATTGACGCGATGTCTTTAACCGTCTGCACAGCAGCAGTGCCGATAGTTGACAGCGGTGTCTCGCCAAGTAGTGGCTTAGTCTTTGACACCTGCAGGAAGTCAAGGTACTGCCGCTTAGAAGGCACAAAGTCTGTCTGAGCTGCATTGTACTGCAGCACCATGTTGTAAGAATCGTCAGGAGTGGGATCTGCGGTGATACCCCCTTCTACGAATCCACTTTGAACCGCTTGAGGAGCGGTCTGTTGTTCCGGTTGTTCCGCGTCTACAACGATTCCGCCTTCAACGAATGGCATAGGTCAGTCTTGGAACTCTTGGTATTTTCCGGTGGCAGGATTGAAAACTAAACCGCGTGTTACACCGGCAGCTTTCATGTCGGCTGGGGATTGGAAGCGCTGCATGGTTTGGGCAGCGTTCTGGTTCTCAAACTGCTTTGTTTGCTGGAACATATTCTTTGGCACAACCAAGTACTCAGGAATACCACGGTCAGACGCCATTAACTTGTATCGACTTGCAATATTCTCAGCCTCTTTTGAGATACCGGTGTAGCTCTTACGGGCAGTCTCAATAAAGTCTCGACGTTGCTCTTCAGTAAGAAACTTGCCTGAGCGAGCCTTGTTGTATGTGTTGATTATAGTCTCAGGAATACCACCAGCATTCTTGGCAGTGGCATATTCACCTTCACGCACAGTGCTACTTGGGTCTAGCGTTTTCATAAACGAGAACACTAGCGCAATATCGTCGCTTGGTTTGTACTGAGGAGTTCCAACACCAAAATTGTTCATTTGGTTCAAATATGAACCAGCAACGCTTAGGTTTTGGATCGTCTTCTCGTTTCCAAAGTCGGTGATGAACTTGTCAGCAATTTTCTGCTGAGGCTCACTCAATCTCAAATAAGCGTTATCGGTTTGAGGAGTTCCTCTTACTGGAGCTCCGGCAGCTTTTCCAGAAACCATTGGTTGAACCAAATCAGTTCCAGGAATAGGCATAGAAGTAACACCTGGAGGAGCACCGTATTCCGTTTCTAGACCACCCGGTCCCATCTTTGCTCCGGTAGGAACCAAATTAGCAGGCATTGTCTGATTCATCCTTTGAATCTGCTGCATAAACGAAGGAAGCATTTCAGGAGTCAGCTTGTTGCCGTACTTTCCAATCATCTCTTCAGTTACGTTAGCATAAGGAACACTTGGGCCTTGACCCGGCTTCCTACTTGCTATGTCGAGCATTGCCTTGGTTAAGAAAGGAGCGGCTTCAGCTTGCTTTTGTGCCTGACCTAACTGCAACTCAGTTACCGCCAACTGCTGCCTAGCCGCCGCATCGCGCACCTCGTTCGACTGATCGTTCCGATACTGGTTCAAGACCATCACCGCGTCCCCGAGCGCCGCCTTCTTCTTGGCTAGGCTCATGTCTGGGAACTTCTCACCGAGGGACGAGAACTTGTTCAGCATCTCACGGTCGGCCATGACCTTCTGAGTGAATTGAGGAATGTCCTTCTCAGAGACACCCTGGGGGAGCGCCCCGGTGTCCATGTACTGCTGGATCGCAAGATACTTAGGGTCCGAGGACAACTGCTGCTGCATCATGCCAGAGACAGTCTCCCAGCTCTGAGTGGCAGACTCAGTGTCCGCTTTCTTTGTGCGGTACTGCTCAATGGCCTTCCCAATATTCTGGCCCATCGAAGCGATGCCCATCGCTAAGTTACGACCAGGGGCCGTAGCCGCCTCCATGTAGCCCGGAGGTAGAGTGGGCACTTGTTGACCGGTGTATGGTGTTGAGTAGCTGTATTGTGCCATAACTAAGAGTGCTGTGAATGGTATGCTGCCTCGCGAAGACTTAGACTAATGGCTCGCATCCTTGGGTAGCCTCCAAGAATCCATGCCACCTGTAAAACCATGTCGTTACCGCAGCACCGAATAACATCAGCTATACGAGTCTTCCATTCAATGTCGGATTTTTCCCAAGCTACAGAATCAGCATAGGTGTTTGTTACCTGCGCAACCATTGGGGAAAGCCTCATTCCATTCTCAACATAGAACGGCATTGAGTATAGGGCATTAGCCTGTACCAACAGGTTGAGCATCGACTCAGTGTTGAGCACAACGTCACCGTCAACCAAGTCATCAATTACGTGACAGTAGAAGTGCCAGGCAGCAAGCCATTGGCGTGCAGATTCACTCCCTAATGTTGCTTCGGCATAAATGGATCCGATGTCTTTGATTTCAGCAGGCATTTCGTTTATAGAATTCGTTTTGCATCGACCTCAGTCCTTTTGCCGCACTTAGATCATTGAACACAGACTTATGAATACTACTCATCCCAAACATGGATGACTCAATCAGATCAACCCACGTGCCGCAGTGCAGATGATCAAACGAGGCAATCTGATCAGCGGTAAAGAACGTCCCCCCTATTGCGCTGTAGAGGAGCGCTAGAGTGTCGTAGAACGTGTTCCCGAATGGGGTAGGCATGACCATCGGGTAGAACAGGTTCACCTTCGGCGTGAACACTGAGTTCGGGCACATTGCGTCCCATCGTGCGATGCGTTTGCGCACTAGAGACGGGTTGATGTATAACAGGCAGGTGTGTAGTCGTTCCATCGTCACGCACCTTGAAAACGGATCTCGGAACCTAGGCGTCAATGTCCCGACAATGTGGGAGCCGATAAGGTTGCTTTGATCGAACTTCCTCCAGAAAACCATGTCGGTGTCGCAGATGAAGAACGGCTCATTCTCCAGGGCAACCAAGGATTCAATCCACTTGTGATGGATGGTTTCAACCTCGACCACTGTGCAGCCTGCTGCCTCTCGGATGGCCTCTACAGCCTCCGGGAGGGCGTTGATGTAGACAGTGACCTTTGCGTTAGGAAAGCCCGTGCGCAGGGTTTTGAAGACAAGAGTGGCTGCCGGTAGCAACTCCAGCTTCCTGCACGTCGCAAGGATTTTGACGTTCATTGATGGAAGTCAATTGCCGCAGATGTTGGCTTGGATTGCCATCGTTCAAGGTTAAGGAACACCGAGAAAGTGTCTGCAACCGCTGAATGACTCACACCGGCAGGCACCGGCTTAGACCAGCCACAGTGCCAAGTGCTGACACTCTTGGATTTATCTCCCATCTTCCAACGCATCCTTCCGAGAACATGGATGATCCGAGAGCTGAATGATTTATGGGTGTGGGACGGGATAACCTCTCCAGCAGGGCAGCACCAAACCTCAAGCTGCCAAGTCCTAAACTTGAACAGTTTGAGTCCAATGCATCGCTGGAATCGGTGGATCACAAAGATTTGCCAAATTGCATTATTCCAGCGCCGGCGTCTTTGATGCCAGACCCAATGGTGTCTTTAAATTCTTGTCTCATCTCATCGCGTTTCTGAAACAGCCCAGACTTAAAATTCAGCGCGTCGTCGATCATAGTGTCATCCAGACCAAGATCTTTAAGACGGCGACGCTGGGCTTCCACTTCCATTGTGGTGTTGGCTCCGTTGGGCATCTGGGCCCCGTAACCGGTGCCAGGCATCATGGGAGGCATTGGAGGTGCGAACTGGGACATCCCGCCACCCATGCCGTATTGGTTACCCTGTTGAAGGGCTCCTTGGTAGCCGTAGATCATAGACTTGATATTCCCGCACCAATCATTGCGGAAGTGTTGGCTGCAGATGCAGTGCGTGCAGCCAATGTTGCTTGTTGATTACCACCAATCAAGTTGGCGGCGTACTGGCTCTCAGGGTTGAACAACTGCCCCGGGTTAAACCCTTGGGCCTGACCAACGAAGCCCTGTGAGGCACCAAAGGCTTGGGACGGTCTGCCTAATATCTGCTGGAACACGTCACCGTACACACCTTGCGATGCTCCGAGGGCTCCCATGGCCTGTTGTTGCCGTTGTTGTTGCATTCCTGCTCCAGACATCTGGGAGCGCACAGCTTCTTGCAGACCTGCCGTTGGGCTTCCTGCAAGGCCTCGGGCTGAAAAAGAGCCTCGGGTCTGTTGTTCGACTTGGCGCTGTTGCTCGGGCGTTAGTCGTGAGCCAGCGTTAAGACTAGACTGAGCTTGGGCGGTAAGGCTGTCAGCCAGTGCTGCCTGCTGTGGTGAGGCAGCCTTGATGGCAGCACGCGCTTGAGGCCCGAGGGTTGAGATGTCTGCAATGTCCCCAGCCCGAGAACGAGAGCGTGCGGCGGCCTCGACCTCTCCCATGGCCGGCGCTATCTGATCTCGGTAGAGCTGCAGTAGCTCCGGCGTAGCCGACCGTAGTAAGTCGAGCTGTAGTTTCTGGTACTGCGGGGCATACTTAGCCTCGGCAGCATACTTTTCAGGAGCAAGCTCAAGTTGAGTACGGAGAGTGTCCGTGGTCTCCTTTGCGTAGTCCCGTGGTGGTGGTGCGCTAACTGATGCCATATTTTTTGTCTGCCCCTTTATAGATCGGCAAGGAGCCCTTCTTATAGATTTTTAATTTACCGTTCCGAATGCCGATAGCCGGTAGCATTGCTGACTCCGGGTTGTCTTGGAAGAATTTAGCCGCCACTGCCATCGCCAAAAAAGCGGAGTCGGCAGAGAACTGATGCCAGTACCAATGGTCGCCAGTAGGGTCTGACTTCTGCCAGGTCCACTCCTTAGGCTCGGAGCCCATCTGCCGCCATCCCACTAGCACAGCTCGAAAGTTACCGTCCTGTATAGCCGCCTTGAGTGTGCCCTGATTGCAATGGAACATGACATAGTCCTCCACAGCCTCACGGGTCCAGCCCTTGAAGGAATCCGGGAGCTTGTGCAGCAGGTAGTCTGTGACGGCGGCGATCATGCCCAGGTGGATGCGTACATCAAATAGGCTTTTACCTGCCAACTAGCACGGGTCAGAACAACGCGAGAGCCGCTGCTGTTGAGGTAGACAATTTGTGAATCAGTATCTCCAGATAAAAATTGGTTACCAGGACGCAACTTTGCAAAAAAAACCTTTAGAAAAATGTTTGTAGTGCTTGGAGCTTCAAGACCGGTGCAGACGTTTATTGGATACGCTGCTGTAAAATTACCACTGCTCCAAGTCTGATCCATCACAACGCTAGTCACGTCTAGTTCATTACCGACAACAAAGGCGGCGTCGTTAGTATTGCAACGTAGAACAACACGAACAAATTGCGGCAACGTCGATGAAACGACAGCAGGAAGCTCTGTTAAACTTGTCAGCCATTCAACCATTTGACTCGCAGCATTCCCGACAGGAATATTTTTAAGCGAAGTCGTATACCTCAGAATTTGATTAGTAAGAGCACCACCCGACAACGTAAGCCCAGCTCCAACAGTGAGTTCTTGAACAACGCCAGTAGATCCCGCTGATCGCCCTAACAACCGAGCATCTACAACATCCTGAATCTTGGCATAAGTGACGTTTGAATTGGCAATCTTCGCAGTGGTGACAGCCGCTGCCTTGATCGCAATCGTGGTAGGCGTAAACGCAAAGTCTGTTGATGCAACTAGTGCAACAGGTGAAGCACTGCTCCCTAAACCATTTCCAACTATTGTTTGATCGGCCTGAGCGTATAATGAAGTAAGCTGAACGGATTGTGGCCCGAGCGTAATCGACCCGCCATCTACCGTACCGGTGACGTCGACACTGGGCGTGCCTAGCAGGTTGAGTGTGGCTGCATCCAACGTGGTCGAGGCTGAGACAGTGGTGCCGGGTGTGACTGTGACAAAGAGGGGCATAAGTTAGACGTCGGTTTTGCCGTAAAGTCGGAAAGGAATTGCGATGGATTTAACGCTGTGAATGTTTAACGCACCAGTGGTAGTGGTGACCACAGGCTGCATACTAATTGAGTGTCGGCGTAGACGAGCTTTTTGCGAGAACGATTGCACTAAGCCAGCCTTAAACCCCGAGGTGTTAGTTCTAATGACAGGGAGCGTAGAGTAGTCCTCGCGGTAAGGTGCAAGGAAGTTGTCCCCAGAATTGTTCGGCGTATAAGTCCCCGACCCATAAGTATAATACCCTGTCCGACTCTTAGTCTCGTTTGTCGCCAGCGTGTATACCTCGTTCACACCGTCAAAGACTGCTCCTATAGAGTAGGTAGGGTTCCATGAACTCATCTCAAATTGCACGTTGACCCACTGCTTGTGGTCGACGTTGTTATTCGTTGCGTTGGTTTGGGAGTACGGATTTTTGTCACCGGTGTGACCTCGGAAATGAACACTGGTGGCAATCTGTCGGATGGCGCCGGTACGGTTGCGGTCCTGCAAAGCGTTGAAGTCAAAGTTGTGGACGTAACCGCTCTCGTCACCCCAGCAAAGTGTGTCGGTACCTGCTACTACCAATCGCACGTAATACCTCGGAATAAGCAGTTCACCTTCCCAATAGCCCTCCCACGCTTGATTAAGGAAGTTGTAGACTAAGGTGCGCTGGTTTGTCCCGTCGCCACCTTCGACAGGTACGCTCAATATGTAGCGGTTGCTAAAATAGGCGGCGCATGACTTCCGCCAGTTGACTTGGTCGATTTCCTCAATGACATCCTGAATCGGATCCGACAGCGGAAGCACCACAGACTGACTGATACCGTACTCAGTTTGCTTGAGGCTAATGACACCGCGTTGCGATAGGAAAATGATGTCTGACCCAGTCGAGGCAATGGAGTTCTGAGACACGCAACCAAACTCCCGAGTGACCTCAGTTAGCCGAGTGGTCGATAGGTCGCCGTAGAGGTTCTCCACAGCGAGAATCGACCTCTCCTTAAAAATGATGAGAGTAGTTGCGTTGAACGGGTACAGCGCCACCACAGCGTCATTGGCACCGGTGTTGAGCTTGAACTCATTCAGAATCGGGCTGTAGTGCAGCGGATCCAGCACGTCGGACACCGCTAGGTAATCGGGACCGTAGAGCAGCAGCAGACGGTTCTGGAAGTACAGGCCCTCACGGCCTGCAGGTACGTTGGCCCCTGAGGCAGATGACTTCTTGATTGTGCCAGTAACGGTGTTGGACGTTATCTCGGTGAGAGTCGATGGTTTGAGTGCTGTGACAACCGCTGAAGAAGCGGAATGCCCAGGGTTGGTAATTGTAACCAAGGTTACCTTGCCGTCAGTGATGGTGGCCGTTGCGGTTGCTCCAGTTATGGTGCCAGATATTGCCAAGGTTGGTGCGGTCACGTAACCAGCGCCTTGGTTAACAATGGTTAAGGCGGTTATACCTGAACCAGCAGGAGCGGCAACGGTCACTATAGGCGACGTAGTGTACCCTGTCCCATTCAGCACCATTGTAAACCCAGTGACTTTACCGCCAGAGACGGTTGCTGTAGCGGTAGCTGTTACTCCTGGCCCAGGTGAAGGAGCTGCGATTGTAACGGTCGGGGCTGTGGCGTAACCAGCGCCACCAACTCCAAGAGTAATTGAACCAACCGTTGCTAATAAAAGCACTGCTGTTCCGGTGGCTGTCACTGCACCAATGGTCGCGGTTATGTCAGCCACAGCCGCCGTGTTAAGGGAATCAAGTTCCTCCGAGGATCCGCTGAACAACTTAAGCGAGTTCTTGTCGGTGGGGAAAACATAGTAGATTCCGTTTGCAACACCTGCGGTGACATTGCTTATGGTCACTTGATCACCAGCAACAAAAGGATGGTTTGGAACGGTGATTGTGTCGTCCGTAATTGATGACGCTACGATAGCGTTTACTGATGCAATCCTGTTAAAACCGTTATCAAGCGCTGATATTGGCACTCCAAGACTATATGACGCCTCCATTATCAAGGGCAGACCATCGTTGTAGAAGTCGCTGACGCCTTGAGTCACGTCGTACCCAGTCGTGTTGTTCGATAGCTCAAAGTAGTACCGGTTGGAACTAGTGAGGCCTGATGAAAGCACAACGGGAGATGTTCCTGTTTGAGCAGCTCCTTGAGCAAGATGTAACGTGCAGACTCCTCCGCCCCGCACGTTCACAAACATTGCAAAACCTTGTCCGGCTGTGGTCGATGCTACTGTCCACAGGTTTGGAGCCAAACCAACCTGAACAACCCCAATGCGATCACCGGACTCAATGTCTGGCAAGACATTGAGAGTCACCGTACTGTTGGCTACATTAACATCAGCGCCGGTAAAGTAGTACCGAGCATTGCCGGGCCTCAACATGACCACCGCATTAGTCGCCTGCATCAAGCGCACAGGGCTGTACATATCGTGGCCGTTCATTGGTATCTCTAGGTTCGACTGAT
>Ga0334722_10002902_pt1 | contig 18883 bp, 11 predicted proteins | sample C3_bottom_MG_FD_207210 | JGI IMG/M metagenome (GOLD analysis project Ga0334722, IMG submission 207210) | Sediment microbial communities from Yellowstone Lake, YNP, Wyoming, USA - C3_bottom | ecosystem: Environmental > Aquatic > Freshwater > Lake > Sediment | place: USA: Wyoming | collected...
AGAGCAGTAGAATGGCAGCAAAGCGTCTCACGAGGGGTCTCCGACAAAGGACGAGGTTTCTACCCCAGACGAACGCGAAAGTCACGCGTCACGTGCCGGCTGACATCTGACGTCCGACATCTGACGTCTGATGTCTGCTGTCCGCAGTCTACCGTCTGAATTGGTACGCCAACTTCACGAAGAACGCATCGTCGCTCCGCCGCAGCGTGCCGTACGCATCGGACTGCGGCGCGTCCATGCCCGTGCCGTAGCCGAGGAACGCCACCGTTCCCGGCACGGGCTGGTACGACATCAGCCAGTCCACCCGCAGCCGGCTGGATTCGCTCGGCGCACTCGGTCTCCCCGCGATGTACAGCACACGTCCATCCGGCCCGCGCAGGGCATCCAGTCGCTGGGAGTGGTATTCGCTGACCACACGGAAGAACATCGCCCGCGTGAGCTGGTACTCCACCTTCACGCGCGGGATGACGTCGTTCGCGTACACCGACGCGTCGTTGGCACGCGTGATGTGCGACGTCGCGAGCGTCCCTTCCACGCGAACGGCCGCAGTCGGCCGCAGGCTCACCCCCGCCGAAAGTCGCAGGTCATTGCCGCGCGACCCCTCGGCGAAGATCGGCAGCGTGCGGCGTTCAACCCCGAACTCTGCATTCGCCCATTGCAGCACGGGCGTGGACACCTGCGCGCTCACATCGGCGAGGCCCGTCTGCCGAGTCGCGGGATGATAGGGCACCAGCGTGGAACCCGTGACGAATCCGGCGCCGCTGAGATCGGTGCTCGTGGCGTAGCTCGCGTACGCCGACGGATCAACGGCATAGAACGCGCGGGCCGCGTTGAGCCGGATATCCCACCCGCCGCGCAACCGGGCCCACACCATGAGCTGGTCGCTCCCTTCGATCGGCGCGGAGTTCAGCGCCCCCGCGGAACGCCAGATGCGCGAGGGGAACATGTTGAACGAGATCTGCTCGACAAGCGCGCCCTTGTCGCCATACGCGGACAAGCGGTTGAACCAGTGGAAGCTCGTGATGCCCGTGCGCGGCACGAACCCGGCCTGACTCTCGAAGCCGCGCGCGATGTCAATCCACTGAACGTTGTAGCCCCAGTACCGGCCCGTGCGGTCGTTCTCGAGCTTCCAGATCGCGCCGTCGCGCGTTGCACCGCTCGGGTCGCGCGTGCTCGCGCTCCCGATTTGCGCCTCAAGGTAGTACAGCTTCTTGAAGACGATGCGCGCATCGGCCGCGGCCACGCGGTTGTACGCGCCGCCTTCCTCGCGATCGGTTACGGCGAGCCCGATGTTCGAGTCACCGCCCAGGTCGCGCCGCACGCGTCCGATCGTGAACTGCGCGTTGTCGGTTGTGAGGTGATCGTTCGCGCTGAGCAGCGCGACGCTGTAAGCACCCAACTTGCCCGTCACCTTGCCGCCGACTGACGGGTCCTTCAACTGACGTGTGTAGATGAGCTGGTTCGGCGTGGCGAACAGCTCAATGCCCTCGAGAAAAAACGGGCGCTTTTCTGGCACGTAGAGCGCGAAGCGCTCGTTCACCGTCACCAACCCGGCGTCGCTCTCGACCTGGCTGAAGTCGGGATTGAGCGTCGCGTCCAGCGACACCTGCGTGAAGCCGAGTCGCACATTGGCGCCCGTCGTCGTGTTCAGGCGCCCGCGCATGAACTGGCCGTCCGCGCCACGCTGGCCGGCGGCGTTTCCCGTCACGAACGGCTGCACCTCGGTCACCACGCCGCGCTCCAAATCGTGCAGTCCGGTCAGCGCCCCGCCCTGCCCCAGGAAGCTCGCCCCCGCGCGGCGCACGTCGGTCCACGTGTCCTCGTACCCGGTGGACGGCGAGAAGCGGTGCACGTTGAAGCCCCACTCCTGCGCGCGCGTCCCCGGAAACCGCAGGCTCTTGAACGGGATGCGGACCTCCACCACGTAGCCGTCGGCGGTCACGCGCCCCTTCGACTCGTAGAAGAAATCGGGGCTGTAGTCGATGCTGCCGCCGTAGATGTGCGCGGCGCTCGCCGCCCCCTCTGTGCGCACGCCATCAAGCTGCACGCCCAGCGGATTGACACCGAACATGAACGCGCGCCGGCGATCGTTGAACGTGTCGAGATAGAGCACCACGTGGTCGTCATTCTCGATCCTGTCGCGATCCGCAAGCGTCGCGCGCAGCGTCGCAACATTCGCCGCGTGCGCCTTGATGCCCACCATCAGCGCATTGGGAGCGTACCACACCAGCACCTCGGTGCGCTCGAGCGCCGCCTGGCCGTCCACCGGCTGGTATTGATGAAAGCCATCAAGCACGGCGGCCTGGGTCCACGCCGGTTCGTCGAGCACGCCGTCCACGACGACGCGCGCATCGAGGCGCGGGATCGTAATCGTCGGACGGCTGGGCGCCTGCGCGCCGGCCGCTGCCGCCCAAAGCGCGGCGACCGTGAGGAGTCGGGGGGAAAGCATCCGCTAAAGATATTCGCGGCGCATCCCTCGGCATATGGCAGCCGCCAGAGACGAAAACGAAAGGGCCGCCCGTCGCCGGGCGGCCCTCCGAATCCCACACAAGCGTCCTTAGGCCCGCATCGCCCGCTCTGTCACGACGCGCACGCTGTCGTCCACCACCTGCACGAACCCGCCCGACACGGTGAACTTGGCCGGCGTGTCGCCTTCGACGCGCAGGATCCCGGTTCCCAGCACCGTGATCATCGGCGCGTGGCTCGGCAAAATGCCCACCTCGCCGTCGAACGCGGGCGCGACGACAGACGTGGCGTCGCCCTCGTAGAGCGTCGCTTCCGGCGAGACCACCGAGACCTTGAGCATGGATTAGCCCTGCAGCTTCTTGGCGTTTTCCACCACGTCGGCGATCCCGCCGGCCATGAAGAACGCCTGCTCCGGCAGGTGATCGAACTCGCCCGCGCAGACGCGCTCGAACGACGAAATGGTCTCCTCGATCTTCACGTACTTGCCGGTGATGCCCGTGAACTGCTCGGCCACCGCGAACGGCTGCGACATGAAGCGCTGAATGCGGCGCGCGCGGCCCACGATCTTCTTGTCGTCTTCCGACAGTTCGTCCATGCCGAGGATCGCGATGATGTCCTGCAGTTCCTTGTAGCGCTGCAGGATGCGCTGCACCTCGGTCGCCGCCTTGTAGTGGCGCTCGCCGATGAACTGCGGATCAAGAATGCGCGAGCCCGACGCCAGCGGATCCACCGCGGGATAGATGCCGAGCTCGGTGATGGCGCGCGAGAGCACGACCGTCGCGTCGAGGTGCGCGAACGCCGTCGCCGGCGCCGGATCGGTGATGTCATCCGCCGGCACGTAAATGGCCTGCACCGACGTGATGGACCCATCGCGCGTCGACGTGATGCGCTCCTGCAGGTCGCCCATCTCCGTCGCCAGTGTCGGCTGGTAGCCCACGGCGCTCGGCATGCGGCCGAGGAGCGCCGACACTTCCGAGCCCGCCTGCGTGAAGCGGAAGATGTTGTCAATGAACACCAGCACGTCGGCGTGCTCGCGATCGCGGAAGTACTCGGCGACCGTCAGCCCCGCGAGGCCGACGCGAAGGCGCGCGCCCGGCGGCTCGTTCATCTGGCCGTAGATCAGCGCCACCTTCTCGAGAATGCCCGCTTCCTGGAACTCGAGGTAGAGGTCGTTCCCTTCACGCGTGCGCTCGCCGACGCCACAAAACACCGACTTGCCGCCGTGGCCCTTGGCCACGTTGTTGATCAGTTCCTGGATGACGACCGTCTTGCCCACGCCGGCGCCGCCGAACAGGCCGATCTTGCCGCCCTTCACGAACGGCGCGATCAGGTCAATGACCTTGATGCCTGTCTCGAAGATCTCCGTCTTCGGCTCGAGATTCATGAAATCCGGACGCTTGCGGTGAATCGGCCAGCGCTCCACTTCCGGGCCGATCGCGGCGCCGTTGTCCACCGGCTCGCCCAGCACGTTGAGGATTCGCCCAAGCGCCGGAGCGCCCACGGGCACCGAGATCGCACGGCCCAGATCCACCGCATCCATGCCGCGCACGACGCCGTCGGTGGAACTCATGGCGACCGCGCGCACCTGGTTGCGGCCGATGTGTTGCTGCACCTCGGCGACGACGCGAATCGGCTCGGCGCCATCGCGCGCTTCCTTCACCTCGAGCGCATTGTACAGGTCGGGGAGGTGGTCCGCGGCGAACTCGACGTCGAGCACGGGGCCGATGATCTGGACGATCTTCCCGATGTGTGTGTCAGTGGCAGTGGTCATGTGGTTGGTCAACCCTGGAGAGCCGCAGCGCCGCCGACGATTTCGGCGATCTCCTGCGTGATGTTGGCCTGGCGGGCGCGGTTGTAGGTGCGACGGAGGATGTTGAGCATCTCCCCCGCGTTGTCAGTGGCGCTCTTCATGGCGGTGCGCCGCGCCGCCTGCTCGGCGGCCGCCGTCTCGACGAGCGCACGGTACACCGCGTTGCGCACATACGAGGGAAGCAGTTCGGTGAGGATCGCATCGGCCGACGGGAACAGCAGGTAGTCGCGCTGCGCGCCCTTTCGCTCTGGCGCCTTCACCGGGAGCACGCGGTCGGTCGTCGGCGGCGTCGACAGCACCGAGTTGAACTTCGCGCGCACGACGTACACCGAGTCAATCACGCCGGCGGCAAAATCCGCCATCAGCTGGTCCACGAGCCGCGCGGCGTCCTGCAGCGTCGGCACGTCGCCGATGTCGGTGCGCGACGACGCCAGCTCACGCCCCACATACTTGAAATAGCCGAGGCCCTTGCGGCCCACGACGTGCAGGTCCACGTCGATCCCCTGGTCTTCGAGCGCGTTGACGGTCATGCGCGCTTCCTTGATCAGGTTGGCGTTGAAGCCGCCGCACAGGCCGCGATTGGCGGTGATCAGCAGCACCACCGCGCGACGCTCGGCGGCCGGCTGTCGCAGGAGCGGAAACCGCTCCGCCAGCTCGGCGTTGAAGAGATTCGAAATGACTTCGGCGAGCGCCCGGGCATACGGCCGCGCGGCCGCCACGCGGTCGGACGACCGCTTCAGCTTCGACGTGGCGACCATCTCCATCGTGCGCGTGATCTTCCGCGTATTCTCGGTGGTCTTTATGCGGCCGACGAGTTCTCTGCCTTTAGCCATCGATCAGACGGTAGATGGTAGTCGGTAGTTGGTAGAGCACGGCGATCACGCGATGGACTTCTTGTAGGCCTCGATGGCCTGCCTGAGGTGCGCTTCCGTCTCCTTCGACAGCACCTTCTCCTTGCGAATCGTGTCGCCCACCTGCGGATACTTGGCGGTCATGTACGCGTGGAAGCCTTCCTCCCACTCGCGCACCTTCGCCACCGGCACGTCGTCAATGAAGCCGTTCGACACCGCGTAGATGATCATCACCTGTTGCTCGACGACCATTGGCCGGTACTGCCCCTGCTTCAGCACTTCCACCGTGCGGGCGCCGCGGTCGAGCTGGCGCTTGGTGGCGGCGTCGAGGTCCGAGGCAAAGGCGGCAAAGGCCTCGAGCTCGCGGTACTGCGCCAGGTCGAGGCGCAGGCGGCCGGCCACCGACTTCATCGCCTTGATCTGCGCCGAACCGCCGACGCGCGACACCGAGATGCCGACGTTGATCGCCGGGCGCACGCCCGAGAAGAACAGGTCGGACTCGAGGAAGATCTGGCCGTCGGTGATCGAGATGACGTTGGTCGGGATGTAGGCCGACACGTCGCCGGCCTGCGTCTCGATGATCGGCAGCGCCGTCAGCGAGCCGCCCGGCGCCAGGATGTGCACGCCGTCCACGACCTTCGGGTCGTTCGAGATCTTGGCCGCGCGCTCGAGCAGGCGGCTGTGGAGATAGAACACGTCGCCCGGATACGCCTCGCGGCCCGGCGGACGGCGCAGCACGAGCGAGATCTGGCGGTACGCGGCGGCCTGCTTGGACAAGTCGTCGTACACGACGAGCGTCGCCTTGCCTTCGTTGTACATGAAGTACTCGGCCATCGCCACGCCGCAATAGGGGGCGATGTACTGCATCGGCGCCGGGTCGGAGGCCGTGGCCGCGACGACAATGGTGAACTCCATCGCGCCCGACTCCTTCAGCTTCTCGACCACCGAGGCGACTGTCGAGGCCTTCTGCCCGATGGCGACGTAGACGCAGATGACGCCCTGCCCCTTCTGGTTGATGATCGTGTCCACCGCGACGGCCGTCTTGCCGGTGCCGCGGTCGCCGATGATCAGTTCGCGCTGGCCGCGGCCGATCGGGATCATCGAGTCCACCGCCTTGATCCCCGTCTGCAGCGGCTCCTTCACCGGCTGGCGGACGATGATGCCGGGCGCAATGGACTCCACCTTGCGTGAATGCTTCGCCTGAATCGGTCCCAGGCCGTCAATCGGGCGGCCGAGCGGATCAACGACGCGGCCGACGAGCTCGTGGCCCACCGGCACTTCCAGCACGCGCGCGGTGCGGCGCACTTCGTCGCCTTCCTTGATCTGCAGGTAGTCGCCCAGCACCACCGCGCCGATGTTGTCCTCTTCGAGGTTCAGCGCGAGCGCGGTGATGCGCTCCCCCGTGGCGGCGACGGAAATCTCGAGCATCTCGCCCGACATCGCCTTCTGGAGGCCGTAGATGCGGGAGATGCCGTCCTTCACTTCGAGCACCGTGCCGATCTCTTCGACGTCCAGCGTGTTCAGGTCGGCGGCTTCGATCTCACGAAGCAGGATGTCCTTGATCTCACCGGGACGGAGCGACGTAGCCATAATCGGGTGCAGGGGAAGGGTGCAGAGTGTGGTGCAGGGGATGAGGGGCAGCGGGCGAGACGCACACGTCCTCGGGCACGCCAGCCGCGAGACCGGGAGCCGTTTGGGTATAGCTTGTGAAATTAGTCACATGGCCGACCCGACTTCAAGGCGTACAGGACCCCGCTTGTTCTGATTGTGCTGCGCGCTCCCAGGGCCTCTTGACGCTGGTGCTGGCTGACCGGTGGCCGCATACTCAGCGAAGGACCATGCGACACCTCGCGCTCTGTCTCGCCGCTGGCGTCGCGCTCCCTGCCTTTGCCCAGGGGACGCTGACCGGTCGCGTCCGCGACCAGCTTGGGACGGCGATCGCCGGCGCCGAGCTTCGGGTGTCCGGCGGCACGCTGGGCGCCTACGCCGATGACAGCGGCGCGTTTCGGCTTCCCGGCGTGCCCGCCGGCCCGGCGACGCTCACCGCGCGACGCATCGGCTTCCGCCCGGTCACGGTGAATGTCGTCGTCGCCGACGGGCAAACCACGGACCTCGCGTTCACGCTCATGCCGACGCCCGTGCGGCTCGACGTCATCACCGTGCTCGTGCGCCGCGAGCCGTTTGACGCGCGGCTGGCGGCGTATGAAGCGCGACTCCGGAAGCACGTCGGCACCTTCATCACGCGCGAGAAGCTCGACGCCAATCCCTCGGCCACGCTCAGCGACTTTCTGCGCGAGGTGCCGGGCGTGAAGGTCTCGATGATGAGCTCGGGCATTCGCAATGCCCTGCGCTTTCGCGGACAAAACTGCGCGCCGATCGTGTACATCGACGGCTTTCCGGCGACGGCGGACGAGTTCGACATCGACATCGTTGACCCGGCGAGCGTCGAGGGCGTTGAGATCTACATGAGCATGATGACGGTGCCGCCGGAGCTGCTGGCGCCGCGCGGGCTGTCGGCGTGCGGCGTGGTCGCCATCTGGTCGCGGCCGTTCCGGCCGGTACCGAAGCCAGCCACGACGGTTTCGCAAGCCGAGTTGCAGAAGATGCTGGAGACGCAGCAGGTCTTCACCGCTGATCAGGTGGACAGGCCGGTGCGCCTCGACCGTGAGAGCTTCACCCCGCCCTACCCCGACTCGCTGTGGAACACGTACACGAGTGGCCATGCGACGGTGGAGTTCGTGGTGGACGAGATTGGCCACGTCGAGATGGAGACGTTCAGCATCGTGTCGGCGTCGCACCCGCTGTTCGGCGCGGCCGTGCGCGTTGCGCTGCCGACGGCGCGGTTCGCGCCGGCGTCCAAGGGCGGCCGTCGCGTGCGGCAAATCGTGCAGCTGCCGACGCGATTCGCACGTCCCAAGAGCTAGCGGCGACGCGCGCGCACTCGACACGCCGCGTGTCAGTCGCCAGCTTGGCAGTACACGCCGTTTTACGACATACCGCTCACTCACTATGCCACGCACATCGTTCCTCATCGCGCTCGCCGCCATCTCGGCGTGCGCCAGCGGCACCGGCGGCCGGAGCGCCGCCCTCAAGCGCGAGCCCGGCCAGCCGTCGGTCAGCGTCTCCATCACCCGCCGCGGCACGTTCGGCAACCTGCTCTCGTCGAGCGCGCAGGTGCAGGGCGGCGTGCAGGTTCGATCCAGCGGCACGGTGACCGTCTACTCAAGCGGCGAGGGCAACCGGCAGACGCGCGTGCGTCTTGATATTTCGCTGCCATTCACGAACGAACAGTTCCCGTGGGCCATCGCGCCCGGCAGCTGCGGCAACGGGGCCATCGCCGTGGCGCCGGTGAGCAAGTTCGGAACGATAGATGTGGGCTCGAGCGGCCAGGGGTCGGTCAACCTTGACCTCGCCGTCGCACTCACTGAACGAGAGCAGTATCACGTCGAAGTCTACCGTTCCGGTCAGACGCTCGCCGACGTCATCGCCTGCGCCAACCTGAAGATCGTCGAGTAGAGGGCGGGTTGGGCATGCAACGAAACCGGGGGCGCACCATTCGGTGCGCCCCCGGCTCCGTTTGTGCCTGACGGTTAGGACTTACTTGCCGCCCGGGTTCTGCGTCACACCACCGAACGTGTAGACCGGCAGGCCCAGCGTTTCCAGTTCCTTGGCGGGAACCGGGAGATGCCGCGGCGTGCCAATCTGCAGGTTGTCAATGCGACGACGCTCGTAGAGGCCGTTCGCGGCGGTGGTGAAGAGTTCGATGTCGATCTCGTACTGGATCGCCTTCAGCAGGTTCGCCTTGCCGTCCGCGGCCGTCACCGGGGCGAGGCCGCCGCGCGTCACGCGCGTCTTGTTGATCAGCGTCGCCGCGCGAGCCAGATCGCCGTTCGTGCGCACCAGCGCCTCGGCGATCAGCAGATCGTTCTCGGCAATGAGCGTGAACGGCGCGGGTCCTTCGGCGCCCGGACTCTGGTCCCATCCGTAGTAGTAGTACCGGAGGTACCAGTACGGGCTCTGCTTCCAGATGCCGCGTGCCACCTGGCCGACCACCTGGTTCTCGAACGAAATGTCCACGCCCGGCTGATGCGTGTACTCGTACGTGGACCAGTTGACCTGGGGCGTCGCGCTGAGGCGCTTGTCGAACGTGCCCGTCGGGGCCACCTTGGTGCCGTTGAACGTCGCCGGGACGTTCGGTGCCATCATGTTGATGGTCTTGACGTCCACCGGAATGCCCCACGTGGAGTTGGGCGCGCCAAGGCGGTCGTCATACCAGTTCACGTAGCCATCGCCGATGACCGTGAAGTCAAATGGCGTCACGCCCGTGCCGCTGATGCCCTTGTCGGCGTAGCCAAGAATCTTGGCCCAGTCGAGCGCATCCGTCTCAGCCTGTGTGCGCGCCGAATACGCCAGCGTGCGCGCCGCCATGGTGTTGGCGATGCGATACAGCGTGGCTCCGCTGAACGCCACCTTGTCGAGCGGCAGCACCGCCGTCGGGTACACGTACGTCTTGCCGTTCGCGGCGGCGATCACCGCATCCCACTTGGTCATCGCGGCCTTGATGACATCCGTGTACTTCGACAGGGTGGGAGCACCCTCGGAGTTCTCATCAACCACGAACGCCTGGTCGAAGATCAGACCCAGCTCCGCCAGCGAGGCCGCTTGCGCGAACATCGCCAGCGTCTTGTACTGATCGGTCTCCGCGTCGGACGTCAGCTTCACGCCCGCCTTGAACGCCTTGAGTGCGTCGTTGGCGGCGCCGAGGGCGCCATAGAACCCGTTCCACGGGTCTTCCGCGACCGAACGGTCACTGCCGGCTGAACTGTTGCCGTACGGAATGCGCGGCTCTTCGTTGTTGAAGCGCATGCCGAAGTTGCCGTAGTTGGCCGTCAGGTGGTCTGACGTCACCTCGAACATCAAGTACGGGTTGACCGAGCAAGCGCTGAGGTACCACGTATTCAGCGCCGACTGCGCGACGTTCTTCACGTCGGCTGGCGTCGCCAGTGCACGAAGCACGTCTGGCGCGTCGTTGTTCTTGATATCCAGCGGCGGATTGCACGCACTTGTGATGAGCAGCGCGCCCGCGGCGAGGATGCCAAATCGAATGTGTCGCTTCATGGGATTATCGCTCCTCATCGGTCAGAAGGTGAGTTCAATCTGGCCGGTGATCTTCCGGAAGTTCGGATACCGGAAACCGTCCACACGGAAGTTGAAGTCGCTCGCCGACGTCACTTCGGGGTCGAAGCCCGTGTACTTCGTCCACGTCTTCAGGTTGCGGCCGATGAAGGCCACCTTCGCACCCTTGAGCACGCGGTTGAGCTGCATCGACTCGAGCAGCTTCTGGCTGAACGTGTAGCTGACCGACAGCTCGCGCAGCTTGATGTACGAGCCATCTTCCACGTACGCGTCGTTCGCCAGCAGGGCGCCATAGAGCTGCTGATAGAAGCCCGACGGACGGCGGTCCGCGACCGGGCGGTTGCCCTGGTCCTGGAAGCCCGCGCGCTCGTCCTGCGTCATCCACTGCTTCGAGAAGTTGTAAATGTTGCCGCCCTTCACGCCGTTGAACAGCGCGTACACCGAGAAGCCCTTCCAGCGCACGGTGTTCGAAACGCCGTACGAGACGTCGGGATTCACGTTGCCGATCACGTGCTGATCGCTGCCTGTGGCGTCCACGTACTTGATCGGCGCCTCCGTCATAAGGCCGAGCTTCGCCTTCTCCACCACGTAGCCGTCGCTGTTCACGACGTAGTTGTCGAGCGAGAAGGCCGTGTTGGCCTTGTTCGCCGGGTTGTCGAGCAGTTCGTTCTTGTTGCGAATCCAGTGGACGCCGTAGATGATGCCCAGCGGCTCACCGGCCTTGTAGTAGAACATGTCCTGGCCCTGGGCGCCCGTTGCGTTCACGCGGAACGGCGCACGGCCCAGCTTCTCGATCCACTGGTGCGTGTGGTCCGCGGTGAGCCCCATCTGCCACTTGAGGTTCTGGCTGTCATAGACGTTGGCCTGCAGCGAGTATTCCATCGTGTTCGCGCGGATCGTCGCCGCATTCTGCACCTGCGTCTGGAAGCCGCCCGACTGCGCCAGCGAGAGCGGCACGGCCAGGAAGGCGCCCACCGTGCGGCGGTCGGCCTTCACCACTTCAAGGTCAAACCGGTCGAGGAACTGCATGTTCAGGCCGAATTCCTTCTCGGTCTGGATGGCCGGCTTGAGGTCCTTGTTGCCGAGTTGGTTCTTCGAATACGAACCGTTGCTCAGCGTGTACGTCTCGTACTGGTTCGAGAATGCCGGGCGCAGGCCCGCCGTGCCCTGCGCGGCGCGCAGGCGGAGTTCCTGCACGTGCGGGATCTGGAAGTCTTCGGTCAGCCGATACGTGCCGGCGACGCGATAGAAGTCCGCCCAGCGCGCGTCCGGACCGAACAGCGACGATCCGTCCTTGCGGTACAGCGCGTCGAGCACGTAGCGGTCCTTGTAGTCGAACGCCTGCGACACCATGTAGTTCACGGTGTTCATCCAGTGGTCGTACGAGCTGACGCTCAGCAGCGTCGGATCGAGCGCCGACATGTCCGGCACCTGCGACACGTTCAGCTTGCTGCCGCCGCTATAGTGGTTCACCTCGTGGAACTTCTCCACCAGGTAGCTCGCGCGGGTCGTCGTGTTCAGGTTGCCGAACCACAGCTTCGACGCGATCGCGTTGACCTGCATGTTCTCGGACACGTCGTTCGACACACTGTTGTTCAGTGAGCCTTCCGTCGGCGTCGCGGTATTGTTGCTGAAGCTCAGGCTGCCGCGCGGCGTATAGTTGTCGTTGCGGCGGTTTGACCGGTCCGTGCCGTACGACGCGTCGAGCTTCAACCACTCGAACGGGCGATACCGCCACGACGCCGAGCCGAGGAACCGCTCGCGATAGTACAGCGTGGATCGCACGGACAGCGGATAGAGCGGATTGCCGCGCAACCCGCTGCCGTACTTCGTTGGTATCGCCGGATAGTACGGGATGTCGGCGTGGGCCGGATCCGGCGTAAGCAGGTTGACGTCGGGCGGCGCCTGCAGCAGCGCGAACCAGACGTCCGTGCTGCCGATCGGATAGTCGTACTTGCTGTTGCCGTACGTCACGCTCGCCGAAATGTCCATCTTCGAGTTGATGGCCTGGTCCACGTTCAGGCGCGCCGTCTGGCGGAAGAACCCCTCGCGCATCGGCACGATGCCCTGGTCGTGGTCGGAGGTGAACGACGACGCAAAGTTCGTGTTCCCCTTCTTCAGGGCGAGCTGGATGTTGTTGGCGTAGAACGGCCCCTCCTTCAGCCACGTCTTGAGCTGGTTGCGCCAGACGTCCGGACCAGTCGTGGGATACGGATTGTCGTTGATGCCGTCCGCCTTGATCTCGCGGTTGCCGCTGGCGTTGTAATAGATCGTGCCGTCGGCATTCAGCTTCCAATAGTGGTGCTTGTTGGTCGTGATGTAGTGCTCCACATCCGACTTGCCGAACTCACTGCGGGTCCGGACTTCCACCACGCCCTCCGTGGCGTTCTTGCCACGCTTGGTCGTGATGTTGAGCACGCCGTTGGCGGCGTCGGAGCCGTAGAACGAGGCCGCCGCCGCGCCCTTCAGCACTTCGACGCTCTCGACGTCGCTCGCATCGATGTCGGCAATCGAGAACTTCGTGATGACGCCGTCAATGAGGATGAGCGGCGAGCTGTTGCCGGCGCCGAGGTTCGTCGCGCCGCGCAGACGGATGACCGGGGCCGCGCCCGGTTCACCCGAGCCCACCTCGATGCGCGTGCCAGCGACCTTGCCGGCGAGCGCCGCGATCGGTGAGGCCGCAGGTACTTCCTTCATCTGCGTCTCCGAGACCTTGGCGATCGAGAACGGCACCTTGTTCATCGACGTTTCCGTCGCCACACCGGTGATCACGAGTTCCGTCAGGCGGAACGGGTCGGCCTTGAGAACGAAGTCGATCGTCATTGCGGCGCCGGAGAGCACGACGACCTTCTTGACGGGCTGGAACCCGAAGAAGCGCGCGCTCACCGTCACTTCCTGCCGCGTCACAAGGCGCGCGGGGACGGTGAAGGTGTAAGCGCCTTTCTCGTTCGCCACGCCGCCAAACAGCTGGTTTTGGATGTTGACCGCGACGTTCGCGCCAGCGACCGGTTGGCCGGCCTCCGACGTAACCTTGCCCGAGACAAGCACCGCCTGCTGGGCACTGGCCACGCCGGCAATCAACAGCACGAGCGCCGGAATCCGCAGCGCTCGAGCAAGCCGCCGCGGCCACGATCGAAGTGTGATGTGAACCATCGTGTCCCTCGTATACTGGGGGTGGGAGTGAAACAGCACTGCGCTTGGCGCCACGGGGGGACGAACGCACGTGGACCGAACGATCGCAGTCACCCTTCATTACCTGGGCTTTGGTGACTTCATCACGACCGCTTGTGCGAACCTGCCTCCAAACGACACGCGGCGGAGCCCGCGAACACCACGCTCGCGCGGTCCCGCTCGTTCGTCGTCAGGTGCAGAGACCATGGATATTGCGAACGGAACGAGAGGCTGGATATCGGGGAAATCCGACGAATGCTGTGAGGCAACATCCTTCGCGCATTCCCTGCGCGTTTAACCTCCTTGTGCGGGTTTCGCCGGGGTCGTGCGGGAATCACGTGACGTCAACGCGGCGCACGCCACCCCACGAATGCAAGGCGGGGCATCCGTTCGGATGCCCCGCCTTCCATTACCCCTGCACCCTTCCCCTTCCCCTGATGTTTACTTGTCCCACCACATGCGGGTCGTGAGCGCATCAGCGCCCTGGCGCGCGACGGCCGCCAGGTAGTTGTCGTTGTTCACCGACTGCTCCGTCACCGAGTACTGCATGCGGCGCGGCATCGTCGTCTGGAGCGCCTTCGGCCCCGGCGCGATCTGCGCCGGAACGCCCGTACGCCGCCAATCCGACCACGCTTCGCCACCCTGCGAGAACAAGGCAATCCACTTCTGCGTGAGGATCTGCGTCAGGCCCGTCGCGCCGCCCGCATACGCCACGTTTGGATCCGCGAGGTACGCCGCGGCCTGTGCCGCGGTGCCGCCCCACTGCGTGATCGAGGCGGTGACGCCGGCGTCGTAGAAGCCCTTCGCCTGCGCCGAGGTCAGCCCGCCGATGCCACGGTTGGCCGCCTCCGCCTGGATGAAGCACTGCTCCGCGTACGTCATGAGGTAGGTCGGCCAGGTGCGACCCGTGCCGCCGAACGTGCCGTACGCCGTCTTGCCCGGGTAGAAGATCGCCCCAGGACGCGACGTCGTGTTGAAGAACGAGTTAGCGGTCGGGTTGTCAAGGCCGTTTTGCAGGCCCGTGTACTTCGTCGGGTCGGCGACCGTCGGCATCGCGTAGATCGGGATGCGCGGGTCATTGTACGCGGTCATGACGTCCATGAGGGTCTTCGAGATGCGATGGTCGTCGCGCGTCGCGAAGTTGGCTGCCCACGGATTGTCGAAGACGTTGTCGCCCGGCCAGACAATGCGGGCGTTGTCCGCGTTCGACGTCATGAGCGGCTGTGCGAACGCCGCGGCCAGCTCGGCCGTTGCCTTCGCCGGATCCGCCTTCTGGATGCGCATCGCCATGCGCGCGCGCAGCGCGTTGGCGAACTTCTTCCACTTCGTGACGTCGCCGGCGAAGATCTGGTCGGCCGAGCCGAGGCTCGTGCCGGTGCCGAGCGCCGCGCTGGCATCCGTGAGGGCCTTCAGCATGCCGTAGTAGATGTCCTTCTGCTGGTCATACGCCGGCTTGAGCGGGCCCGTGAGCCCCTGCAGCGTCTGGCTGTACGGGATGTCGCCCCACGTGTCCGTCATGTTCTGGAAGACGAGCTGCTGCATGATGCTGGCCGGCGCCCAGACATTGCCGTCGTTCGCCTTCTTCCCGATGAGACGCACCTGCTCATAGTCCATCAGGTCGGTGTAGTACGGCTGGTCGAAGAACGCCTGGATGTTGCCGACGCGGTACGAAAAACGGTCCTCGTCCACGTACTGCACCTGGGCGATGTGCTGCGCGAGGAGCTCCATCATGGACAGCTGGTACGCCGCGCCGCCGTAGCGGCCGCCCGTGGTGGCGACGGCGCGCGTGAAGATGGTGCCCGCGGGTGGCGGCGTATCCACGGAGGGACTGTTCGGGTTGACGTTCAACCCGGTAAGGTCGGTCGAGCAGGCCGTTGCCGTCAGTGCGACAGCGGCCAGCAGCGCGACCGAAAGCCGAGTGTTCTTCATGAGTGATTTCTCCCGGTTGACGGTCACGGAGTGATCGTGAAGTTGATGCCGATCGAGCGCGTCGTCGGAATGGCGCCCATGTCGAAGCCCTGGCCGCCGTTGCCGGAGTCCGACGCGTTCTCCGGATCGTAGTTCGGGAACTTCGTCCACGTGTGCAGGTTGCGGCCCACGAGGGCGACGTTCAGCGCCTTGATGTGGAGCCCCTCGAGCATCGTCCCCGGGACGTCCCAGCCAAGGCGCACTTCGCGCAGCTTCACGAACGCCGTCGAATAGATGGCGTCTTCCACCACCGGATAGATGTTGTGGTGGTAGTCTTCCGCCGTGACGTTGATCGTGTTGGGCTTGCCCGTGTCCACGTCGATGCCGTCCACGACGATGCCCGGCTTGTTCCAATCCTGCTCGCGGCCCTTGAGCGTCGACGCCAGAATGCCGGCGTAGTCGCCCCACCAGTTGCCGATCGAGAAGTTCTGTCCGCCAGCGCGAATGTCGAACAGCGAGCTGAGCGTCCAGTTCTTGTAGCGGAACTCGTTGCTCACGCCGCCCGTCCAGCGCGGATTCACGTTGCCCAGCACCTTCAGCGTGGACGACGCGAGCGGCAGGCCGCCCGACGTGCGCCGCTTGCCGGTCACCGAGTCACGCTGCCAGACCCGGCCGAAGATCACGCCATACGGCTGGCCCACGCGCGCCTCGATGTTCGTGCTCCACTGCCTCGCCAGCACGATCGTCGACAGCCCGGGCGCCAGCTCGTCCACCTTGTTGCGGTTGCGCGTGTAGTTGACCGTCGTGCGCCACGTGAAGCCGTTCTTCAGCTCGAGCGTCTTGAGGTTCAGCTGGGCCTCGATGCCGTGGTTCGACATCTGGCCCGCGTTCACCACCGCCGAGCTGTAGCCGATCTCGCCCGCCATGGCGAGCCCGAAGATCTGGTTCCGCGTGATCTTGGTGTACGCCGTCGCGTCAATCGTCGCCCGGTCGTCGAACAGCGAGATCTCCAGGCCAACCTCTGAGCCGTACGTGCGCTCGGGCTTCAGCACCGCGTTCGCGGCCTGGTCGGGAAGCGTGAAGATCGTGCGGCCGCCAAACTTGCTCGACGAACCGGTGAACGTCGTCTTCAGCTGGTACGGGCTGGCGTCCGCGCCCACGGTGGCATAGCCGCCGCGAACCTTCAGGAAGCTCACCCAGCCGTTCGACGTGATCGACGGGAACATGTCCGACACGACGAGCGACCCGTTAATCGACGGATAGAAGTACGAGCTGTTCTCCTTGGGGAGCGTCGACGAATAGTCGTTGCGCCCCGTCACTTCGATCGTGGCATAGCGGTTGTACGTCGCCACCGCCGATCCGTAGATCGAGTTGACGCCCCAATGGAACTCGGAGTTGCTCAGCGTCGGCGTCACCGCGGCGTTGGCCAGGTTGTAGATCTTCTCCACGACGATGCCCGACGTCGAGTAGGCGTTGTTGAACTGATTGTTGCGGCGGATGTTGCCGCCGAGCGTCGCCGTCACGTCGAACTTGCCGTACGACTGGTTCGCCGTCAGCAGCCCTTCGACGTTCCACTCCGCCGCGCGCGTCTGGCTGTTCGTGAAGGCACCGTTGTACGAGGCGTTCGCGTGGTCAATGTTGCCCTTCGCGAAATGCTCGTCCCGCGCGAAGCGGTAGAAATCCTCGCCGCCGCGCAGCATGCCCTTGAGCCAGGGCTGGACCTGGTACGTAACCGACGCCTGCGAAATGACGCGGTCGCGCGTGTCCACTTCGCTGTTGTCGAACGCCGTCCAGTACGGGTTGTTGTGGTAGTTGTAGTTCCAGTTGAACAGGCTGCCGTCATCCTGGTAGTACCGGGCCTTCAGCGCCTTCGTGTCCACCTGGCGCCCAAACCACGTGAACCCCATGAACGGGTTGCCTTCGTCGTAGCCGTTGATCGGGCGGTTGAAGCCCTGGTTCTGCACGACCTGCAGCGAGCCCGACACGTTGATCTTGTCGGTCAGCGCCGCCGTCGCCGAGACGACGCCCGCGAGGCGCGCGAGCGACGCGTTGGGGACGATGCCCTGCGTGTTGTCCTTCGTCAGCGACATGCGGGCGGCGCTCTTCGAGCCGTTCGCCGTCACGTTGACCGAGTTCGAGATCGTGTGGCCGGTCTGGAAGAAGTCCTTGACGTTGTTCGGGTGCGCGACCCACGGCAGCTGCTTGCCGTTGAACTGGTCAATCAGGCGGCCGTCGAGCTTCGGGCCCCAGGACTCGTCCGCGCCGTCGTTGACGCCGCCGCCGGCGCCGTCCACGAACTGGAACTCGCCCGCGAAGCCCTGGCCGTACTGGTTCTGGTACTTGGGCAGCACCGAGAACTCGTCAATCGTCGCGTAGCTGCGGTACTGCACCGTCACGCCCTCGGCCGCGCTGCGGCCGGACTTGGTCGTGATGACGATCGCGCCGTTCGAGGCGCGCGAGCCGTACAGCGCCGCGGCGTTGGGTCCCTTGAGCACCGTGATGGAGGCGATGTCGTCCGGATTGACGTCGGAGATGCCGTTGCCGTAGTCACGGCCACCGCCCGCCGAGGCGGTGGAGAAGCCCGCGTTCGAAATCGGCACGCCGTCCACGATGAACAGCGGCTGGTTGTTGCCGGTGATCGAGCCCGCGCCGCGGATCACGATGCGCGAGGAGCCGCCGATGTTGCCGCTGCCCTGAATCGAGATGCCCGACGCCTTGCCGGAGAGCGCGTTGACCAGGTTGTCCTGGCGCGTCTGCGTGAGGCTGGTGTTGTCGAGCGCCTGCTGCGACGTGCCGATCGTCGCCTTCTCGCGCTGCACGCTGAGCGCCGTCACCATCATGCCGGTGAGCTGCACGGCCTGCGCCTGAAGCGTGAAGTCCACCGTGATCGTCTGGCCGTTCAGGTTGACGTTGCTCTGCGCACGCTTGTAGCCGATGCGCCGCGCCGTCAGAATGGCCGGCCCGCGATTGCGGCCTGCGACCGTAATCGTGTACTGACCGTCTTCATTCGTCTGGGCGCCGGCCTTGATCGCGTCGATGAAGACACTGGTGCCGGGCAGGGGCGCTCCGGCCTCGGAGACCACGCGTCCCTTAATGGTAGTGGCTGTCTGGGCCTGCGCGACGCTTGCGGCGCCGACGAGGGCCAGGCCGACCACGCCCGCAAACCACGCACGGGCCAATCGGTTATTCATTAAGAACTCCTCCATGTGGGGGTAGTGCATTGAAGCAGTTCCCGGCAGAAGCGGGAGAAAGACCGTGACGCTAATAGGCCGCCCCATCCAGGAAGACAGGAAGGCAGAGCGCACATATCGGAATACCGCCGAAATGTGCGGTCTGTCACAGTAAGCCTTGCATCAGGATTTCCCAACAACTATGTAGAGGGATACCGGACTACGCCAGCCCAACCGGGGTGGCCGGCCTAGTACTACAGTTTCAAGTATGACAATTCGGTCGTCTGAGAGGTAACGACGACCGGAGCGAGGCGATGCGCGAGCAGCGACTGGCGGCAGCGTGGGCGCGCGAGTTGGAGGCCGTGGCGGCC
>Ga0334722_10002903_pt1 | contig 18880 bp, 17 predicted proteins | sample C3_bottom_MG_FD_207210 | JGI IMG/M metagenome (GOLD analysis project Ga0334722, IMG submission 207210) | Sediment microbial communities from Yellowstone Lake, YNP, Wyoming, USA - C3_bottom | ecosystem: Environmental > Aquatic > Freshwater > Lake > Sediment | place: USA: Wyoming | collected...
CTTTCTCGATGTGCGCGAGGACCACGAATTTGCGAAGGATCATGCGAGAGGTGCCCGTCATCTGGGAAAAGGGATTATCGAGCGCGATGTGGAAACGCGTATTCCCAATAAAGAGGAGGCCATTCTGCTGTATTGCGGAGGCGGCTACCGGTCGGTCTTAGCCGCGGATGCGCTTCAGCAAATGGGCTATACGAATGTGGTGTCGATGGATGGGGGAATCAACGGCTGGCGGGATGCGGGCTACCCGATGGAGCGTTGATGGGACCAAGAGAGGCCGAGGTCCCATCCACGTTTGATCACCAATTCAGGTGTGCGCGCTCGGGAGGGTTACTTGCTGTTGGCTCGATCGAATTCCTTGATCACCTGGTCGGTTAAATCGATAGTGTCCTTATTGTAGATGACAATCTTGACCGTTTGTTCGCTGCCCCTATCGACGACGAGAGCAAACCCGCCTTTTTCCGCCACGGTCTTCGTAGCCGAGGATATTCTCTTCATGTAGTCATCGACCAATTCCTTCTGCTTCCCCTGTAACTCCTGATTAAATTCCTGCGCGCGTTTTTGGTAGTCCTGGACCTTTACGCGGAATTGGGCCTCTTTTTCTTTTTTTTCGGTGTCGCTTAACTTCGCGATTTGCTCCTTGAGGGACTTCTCCGTGCTGCGCAACTCCTCTTCATCTGCAGACAACAACTTCTGTCTGGTGGATACATATTCCTTGAGCCCGTCCAAGGCTTTTTTACCCGCTTTTGACTTCTCTAAAACAGCCTGAGGATCGACGACACCCATCTTGAAAGCCTCGGTAGCCTGTGCTGTTGGCAATAGGCTCAGTCCCAGAGTTCCCGCGACGGCACATGCCATTATGGCGATTCGCAGGGTTGTCTTCATATGCATGACGCGCTCTCCTTCGTTGGTAAGAGAAGCCGAGTTGGCGAATGGATGCGAGAATAACGGGGGCCGGGGGCTCTGTCAAGGACTGGGCAGGTGGGTTACAGGAAGTATCGACTTGTATCGAATTTGTGCTCGGTATTATCGATGAGACGGACGATATTGTACCGATACTCGCCGGATTCGTCCTTCTCGTGGAGATCGATTTCGCGTCCGCTTTGGATAGCGGTCCCGTTCTCATCGGTGATGACTTTGACGTACGGGTGCTCCGCGTCGCCTGGGTCGGCTGCAGGCTTTAGGACGACCGCGAGTTCGTTCGTATCGAGCATGACGAGGCTGCCGATGGGAATAATTCCCACGCAAGTCATAAAGAGTTTCATGAGGGTGGAGTCGAAGGATTTGCCGGCTTTTCCGAACATAAACCCCAGCACTTTGGCTGGAGAAATCGGTTCGCGTCGGTACACGCGTGACGATGTCATCGCGTCGTAACAGTCGGCGATCATCAGAATGCGGCCGGTCATCGACAGCTTCCAGGACACGTTCAACTTGGGATAGCCGGAGAAGTCCAAATTCATGTGATGTTCGAAGGAAGCTGATGCCATACGCCCAGGCAGGTTAGTAATTCCCCGCATCTTGGTCAAACTCAGCGCGCCTTCGGTCGGGTGGTTCCGCATTAGCTGCCAGTCTTCGTCGGTAAACTCGCTGGGCTTATTCAAGACATCCATCGGGATGTTGGCTTTCCCCAAATCGTGAAAAAGGGCGGCCAATCCGAGGTCGGCCAACTCAATCTTCGGGTAGCCGGCTCGGTTCCCCAAGGCCATCGAGAGCAAGGAGACGTTGACGGAATGGTTGTGGGTGTATTGATCGTGACAGCGCAATGTGGTCAGACCCAATATCGAGGCTTCGTCGTTCATCATGAGATCCACGATGCTCTGGATCGCGCGTTTGGCTTGCTTGAATCCGATTGTGCCTTTTTCGCGGGAGTCTAGAACGAGCTTGCCGACGGCAGCCGCGGCATTCACATAGCGGGTTTTTGCGGTCGCTTTGCCTCGAAGGACACGTCGCCCTTCGAGCTTAATCCCCTTGACGGAACTTTGCTCTAGTGCGGTTCGCAATGTCGAGACGGAGCTGATTGACGCATCGAAGCTTGCAAGCTGGAAGATAAATTCCCGAAAATCACGCGATTCTATTTCGTTCGAGAATGAAATCCCACCGATATCCCAATGGTTCAACGTGTCGATCACCGTGGAATATACGGGCATCTGTGCCGAGGTGACTTTTAGGTGTCGCTGGCCAAGGAAGAGAAAATCATTCTGGAGGCGTATGGAGATCGGTTCGTCATAGGCCAATGTCTTGATCACCGTCAACGCACTCTCGATGGGATTGTCGAGCGCGGCGTTCGTACGCCCATGAAGCCGAGACATCTTGATCAGGATGCTCACCTGTGTGACCAGTTGGGCTCCCAGCATCAAGATCTGCTGATCGTAGATGTCGCCGGCTTCCGAACCCTTAGCCACCTTCTTGGTCAGCGACCTTTCATGGGTCAAGATCGGTTGAGTCGTCGGTGCCGGAGAGGTTGCTGGATCGGAAGCACGCAATGGTTCAGCCATGAAGAATATCCCTTATGAGCAAGAGCGAAACTACGCTGTTCGTGAGTGCTCTCTGACGCCGGCTAGTGTTGTGGCACAAGCTTGCTTGACGGCCGCCGTGCCTTTTTGTGTGCCTGTTTCAAGGGCGGCCTGAGCGGCGGGAGTCCCCAGTTTCCCTAGAGCATCGATCGCCATCAGGGCAAGCTCTCCCCGTTTCTTTCGATTCGTCCATCCCCATTCGGTCAACAGGCTGGTCCAGTAAGGGACCGCTTCATCACCGGTCGTTGCGCGCATGGCATGAAAGATATTCCGTCGTTCTGCCGGCGGGCGATCGCCGAATGTGTCGGCATAGACGATGGGCTCCCAGTTCGAAAAAGGAGCCGAATAATTGCCTGTGAGCAGCAATTTGAGCGTCGCAAGCCGTACGCCTTCGTCGGAATCATTCAGCATGGGGATCAGTTTAGTCGCCGTCCCGCTCGGTCGTAACGTGGCAAGGGTCCTGATGACTTCACGCCTGATCAGCGGATTGGGATACCGCAAGATTTTTTCCACGTTGTCCGCGAGCCGTGGATTTTTCCATCGAGTCATGATCACCAGGAGGTTTCGGACGAACGTGGGACGACGATCCGTCAGGTGCTTTGCCACGATCTCGGGAGTGTCTTTCGCCAGTTCCATCAATGCATTGACGACAAGGGTCTGATGCGCCGGCTGTTCCAGATTGCCAAGGAGCGTGCAGAGCGCAGGGACGGCGGTCGGTTGCATCATGAGGAGAATGGTCGGCAATCCATCCGTGCGAGGCAGTTCAGCCGCATTCAAGTACTTCTCGATCAAGTCGACTATTTCAGGGGTGCCAAGTTGCTCAAAGAGGTGTTGAATTTTCTGCTTGTGCCCTTCTGTGAGATCAGGGCGAACCGCATCGGCTTCGGAGAGGAGCGCCAGCACGTGCTCCGTTGTCGACCAATGGCCTCCTTGGATGAGCGACTTGAGTATGCCATCGTAGATCTCGAACAGCTTGTTCAGAAGATCTGGAGATCGCTCGGAGGAGAAGATGGCAGTCAACGTATCGAGGATGTACAGCACGTTGTCACGGCTGGATTCCGCTGCGATCTCCTTGGACAAGGCCGCCAGCTCGAGTTCCGAAACCTCGTAGCCTGTCACGCCGGAAGAAAATCGTGGCTTCTGTTGTCGGGCCTCGCTGGCTTCCTTGACTTCTTTCGCCTTCGCCTCGGCGAGAATGTCTCGCAACGAGCTGTCTAGCGGCGCTTTTCCTTGAGGAGTCAGCACATCGTCGAGATCGGAGATCTTCATAACCTCGTCGGCGGTCACGATTGTGATCGTCGGAAGATTCTTCGTCCACAGGCGGGTCACAATATCATCGTCTTCAGTTCCGGCGGCTCCAACGGTGTCCCACAGAGCGTCGAAGAAGAACAGCACGTCTTCGTCCGAAATGTCCTGGTGGAAGGTAATCTCCCGAATGCCGTCGCTGTAGAGCTTGAAGGCGAAGTTTTCACTTGCATCCCCGGTTTGCGAGCCGTAGACGAGTTCCTCCTTGAAGAACAGACCGTCTCGGTGCACCACGAAGGTGAGGACATTGTATTGGGTCAAATGTGTCGTAAGTTCTGTGTAAAATTGCTCAAAAAACCTCTCGGCGACGCTGTTACCATGGCCAAAAGTCCGGACATTCTTCGATGCCCGGTCGAGCGATTTAAGGAGCTGGGTCACCGAGGTCAACTCGGGGTCGGCATTCTGCATGGCGGCCATGGCAGCCGCCATCACGTCTTGAGCAGCCTTGAGGTCAGACATATAGGGTCATTCGTACCGGGAACTCACGGTTTGGTCAAGAAAATCATCAGTTTTCGATAGGCGCAGGATGCCGGTAATGATGGAGCGGCCGGTTGTCCTACAGGGCTGCAACTCAGTAGAATCCAGCCACGGTGATCGAGAGTATAAGATGCGGGGGGCAATAGATCACATGCCGCAAGGTGAGTGCTTATCATGATCGTCTGTTTCGGCGATAGCTTGACGGCAGGATTTCAGTCCCCAACTGCTGAGAACCCGATGGGGCGCGAGACGCCCTATGGGCACTACTTGCAGGAGTGGTTAGGGGCTTCAGCGGAGATTCAGGTACGTGGGATTTGTGGCGAACTTACGGGGGAGATGGCGATACGGTTTCGGCGTGACGTCCTGCAGCAGCAGCCGAGCCACGTTGTCTTGCTGGGAGGGACCAATGATTTGGGGTGGAATGCACAGCCGGCGGAGATCATGAAGAATTTGGTGAAGATGTATGAATCGGCTCGGGCTTCACAGGTCATGCCGATCCCGGTCACGGTTCCGTCCATCCGAGTGGATGCTGCCGGCGGAGGGCCTGATACGGAAGCGTGGATTGGGCAGCATCTGTCCCGCCGTATTGAATTGAACGGCCTCATCCAGGAGTACGCTCTGTCCAAAGGCCTCCCCTGGATCAACCTGTTTATGGCTACGGTAGAATCGACAACGGGCCAACTGGCTGCTCAATACTCCAACGACGGGCTGCATTTGACCACGGCCGGCTATCGGCTGTTAGCCCAGTTGCTCTATGACCAGGTATTTGCCGAGGCGTTTCCAAGAGTTCAGGAATGAACCCATGATCTCCGATGTGACGGATCGAGACTTTGATCAGGTGGTTAAACAATCGGCGGTGCCGGTGCTGGTGGAGTTCTGGAAACCAGGATGCGGGAGTTGCCGAGCCCTGATGCGTGAACTCGAGAAGCTGGAGCCGGACATGATCGGCAAGGTACTGATCATGAAAATGAATGTGGAGGAGAACTTCCAGATTCCAGCGGAATTGGAGGTTCACTCATTGCCGGTGCTGGCTCTCTATCACCGGGGAGCGTTCGAGCGGTTTATCGGCGGGCTGGGAACCAGGGAGGAAATTCTCAAGCAGTTGAGGCTGACATGACATGAGTCGCTAGGAGTCTGCGGAAAAACTGTTGCGGCACGATGTAAATTCAATCGTCCCCATTTCTGGGACAATAGGATAATGCCATGCAGGATGCTCAAAAAGGCCAGACATCTCACCCGCCCAACCCCGGCGCGCCAAGACACGCCATTCCGCGGGCAAGGCCGCAACGAGCGAAGAGGCGAGGAGGTACATACCGCACTTCGTGTGGGCCGTTCGCCCCTCGAATGATTCCTGGCGAACGGATAAAGGCCTCCAGTAATTATTTTCTTCTATCCTTGAGCCCCTGAGCGAAGCGAGAACGCCGCATGGGAACAGGCGCGTCACTGGGCAAAGAGGCTGTCTTGGCAGACTCAGGGCGGGCGGGTGAAATCGCTGCCGGGGTCGGGCGGGTGAGAAGAGCGAATTTTTTAGCATCCTACTAGAGGGTTCGCCAGGTCCGCCCATCCTTCTCAATGAGGCGATCGGCCTCGACCGGCCCACAGGTTCCCGCCGGATATTCAGGCAACCACCGCAACTCTTGCCGGTGCCATCCTTCCAGAATGTTGGTGATCCAGGCCCAGGAGGCTTCAACGGCGTCGCGCCGCATGAATCGGGAGGCATCGCCGGCCATCACGTCCAAAAGCAACCGCTCATAGGCTTCGGGCGATGGGCGGCCGAAAACCTTGCTGTATTGAAAGTCCATTTCCACTGGGTGTGTCTGCGCACGAGTTCCCGGCACGCGCGAAACGATGCGGAGAGAGAGCCCTTCCTCCGGTTGGATGCGCAACGCCAACACGTTCGGCGGTTGCGGCTGCTGCGCATTGGCGTTGAACAGGATTTGCGGGATGTCCTTGAATTGTACCGCGATCTCGCTGGCGCGATGGGGGAGCGCCTTCCCGGTGCGCAGATAGAAGGGTACGCTGGCCCAGCGCCAGTTTTCTACGAAGCATTTGAGCGCGACATAGGTTTCCGTCGTGGAGTCAGGATGAATTCTGTTCTCACGACGATAGCCCGGGATGGGCGCGCCCTGGGCCGTGCCTTCACTGTATTGGGCACGGACGGTGACATGCTCGACATCCTGATCGGTGATGGGCCTGAGGCAGCGGAGGACTTCCATTTTTGCGTTGCGCACCACATCCGGGTCGAGCGAGTAGGGGGGCTCCATCGCGACCAAGCAGAGCAGCTGCAGCATGTGGTTCTGCACCATGTCGCGCAACGCACCGGCTTCTTCGTAGTAGCTGGCCCTGGTCCCGACGCCTTCCGTTTCGCTCACCGTGATCTGCACGTGATCGATGTACTTGTGGTTCCAAATCGGCTCGAAGATGCTGTTGGCGAACCGGACAACCATCAAATTTTGAACCGTTTCTTTCCCCAGATAGTGATCGATACGGAAGATCTGCGATTCGGCGAACACACTCCCCGTCACGCGGTTGATGGCCTGGGCGGAGGCCAAATCGCGGCCGACTGGTTTCTCGACGATGATGCGGGCGTAGGGTGCCTGAGCCCCCTGCTTCGTCGCCAATCCGGCTTGCTCAAGCCCCTCGCACACAGACGCAAATGAACTGGGAGGGATGCTCAGATAGAAAATTCGGTTGCCGGGTAACTGGAGGTTCCGCTCAATGTCTTCTGCTCGGGACTTCAGTCTGGCATAGGTGTTCGGGTCGTCATTTCCCCCCGACACGTAAAAGAGGTGTGGCGCGAAATCCTTCCACTTGTCCTCTGCCAAGGCTTGCCGGGAATGTGCCACGACGCCGTCACGAACCGTGGTGCGGAACTCCTCGTCGGTCATCAGCGTGCGGCCCAGTCCGATCACCGCGTAGTTTGACGGAAGGAGTCCATCGAGGAGCAAGTTGTAGAGGGCAGGAATCAGCCGACGACGCGCCAGATCGCCTGAACCTCCGAAGATGACGAGGGTACAGGGCTCGACCGGGGGAATCGTTTCCTGTGATGGGCTGATATCGATACGTGGGCTATTCAGTGGCATAGGGATCCGGCGTTACCAGGCTGCGGAAAAACTCGATTGATACACAAAACACCATTGGAATTTTCCTTTTGCCGCTGATGCCTGAAAATTTTCAGGATGCTCAAAATGGCTGTCCAGCGAGGCCGCAGCAAGCGAGGAGGCGAGGCGTACTCTTCGGTACGTTGAACCTCTGAGCGAAGCGAGAACGCCGCTGGCGGACTTTTTCAGCATCCTGTTACCGGCGGACCGCATGGCCGCCAAAGGCATTCCGCAACGCGGCCAGCATCTTTTCTGCGAAGGACTCGCTTTGCCGCGATCGGAATCGAGTGAACAATGCCGTCGCGAGCGTCGGGACCGGTACATCCTTCTCGATTGCATCGGCGATCATCCAGCGACCCTCGCCGGAATCCTGCACATAGCCTTTCAACTGTTCCAGCCGGGGATCCTCTTTCAAGGCGCCGGCCGCCAATTCCAGGAGCCAGGATCGGACGACGCTACCGTGCATCCAGAGGTCTGCAATCTTCGCGAGATTGAGCTGGTAGTCGCTCTTCGCCATCAGCTCGAAGCCTTCCGCATACCCCTGCATCATGCTGTACTCGATTCCATTATGCACCATTTTCACGTAATGCCCGGCGCCCACTCCTCCGACGTGAGCCCAGCCCTGCTCCGGCGCCAGCGTGGTGAAGATCGGCGCGAGCTGTTTCACCGGCGCGTCGTCGCCACCGACCATCAGACAGTAGCCGATGGTCAGCCCCCAAATGCCGCCGCTGGTGCCGGCATCGACATAGTGAAGCTGTTTCTTCTTGAGGCCCACGGCCCGTCGAACATCGTCGTGGAATCTGGTATTGCCGCCATCAATCACCGTGTCGTCCGCGTGGAGCAGCGCCGCGACGGCTTGAACGGTCTCTTCTGTCGGCGCGCCGGATGGGACCATGATCCAGACCGCGCGCGGGGCCTTAAGCTGGCCGACGAGATCAGCTAACGTCGAGGCGCCGACACAACCCACGTCTTCGGCCTGCTTGATCAGATCCGCCGATCGATCATAGACCACCACCCGGTGACGGTCACGTTGCAACCGGGTGACCATATTCATCCCCATTTTCCCGAGCCCGATAAATCCGATTTCCATAGTTACTCCTTCTAGCAGGATGTTGAAACAATTCGCCAGGACGAAGAAGGTTGAGGCTCAGGCTAAGGTTGAGATAAAGAGAGTCTGATCGTCGCTCAACCTTGACCTCAGCCTACCTCGCTCGCTGCGGCCTTGCTGGACGGCATTCCGCAGATTACGTTCCTCAAGAGGAGCCTGTCCTCTGTTCATACTTACCCGCGATGCCTGGCTGACAAGCCCCGTGCGACAGCATTCTAATGATCAATCCCGGAGCCCTGTCAGTCGATTCTGGCAGGATTCGGTACGTCCTTAAAGAGAGTATCGGCAAGATCGCGGCCAAAGTTGAGCCGTTCCGCCAAAGTTGCCGCAGTCAGGAACCGCCCAGCCAGCTCACCCAGCCCCGCATCGCGGGAGGCGATGAACCTTGGCACGTCACCCGGCGCGGTCAGCCAGAAGCCCCGTAGCCGGAAAAACGCGTTGACGACGTCATCGAAAAATATCGAGAGTAGATACTGCGCGGTCGCCGGTTTGTCGGCCAGATCTCGTGCCTTTCCCAGCAAATGGAAACACTCCGCCTTCATCCGAATCTGCTCATTGATGCTGACAGGGGGCGGCCCCTGTCGGAACCGTTGGTTGACGCGTTCGATCAGCTTGGCGCCGATGCTGTCGTGATCGAAAAGGATGCGGGCTTTCCGCAAGAGAGATGGGAGGCGCGGTGAGTAAGGGAGGTCCTCCTCAAGCTCTTGATGCCCGCGATACCGGATGTCGGCCAAACGATCGGTGACACGGACGATCTCATGGCCGTCGGCCTGTCCTTTCACGAGCGCAATGAGATCGATGTCGCTGTGAGTCGTGATGGCGCGCCTAACGCTGGACCCCACCAGGAACACACTGACGAGATCGCCCCCGCGGCGGCCACGGACGTGGCGCAAGGCCACCTCGACAAGCTCTTCGAATCCCGGTTCGTCGATCGGGTCCGGTTGTTCCGGCGGCTCCGGCATCGCCAGGAGTTCCGCCTTCAGTTCTTCTGACGTGGGGATAGGGTGGGTGGCGGGGCTATCCATTTTTAGGCTCCCTGTACGAGCTGAATATGTTTCGGGAGCGATCCAAGCCAGTCCTCGAACGGTTGCTCCGCATCAACGATGATTTCCAACTTGCCATTGGTCAATCGCCGGACGACACCTGGGCTTTCTGGAGACAACGGGATTTCGACCCACTCGCGATTAAGACCGAGCGAGTCGGTGACCTCAAGGATCCGGCTGATGTGTTTGAACGACACAACTTCTAACGGCATTGGTGCTCCATCACACGGCATTCTAGATTTCAGTGGGAGAGGTGTCAATGCGCGGACGTCTCAGTTCGCCAATACACGGGTAAAGATCTCGCAGGCTTCTTCGGTCATGGCACTGGAGACATCCAAATGGGTGACGGCACGAAAGCTGTCGCCACCGATCGCATTGATCAAGACCCCCTCCTGTTTCAAGGCGGCGACGATCGCCGCTGGAGTCAGGCGGTGGCCGATCACATCGAAGATGACGATGTTCGTGTCGACATCTTGAGGACTAATCCGGACCGTCGAAATTTGTTGCAGACGTCGCGCCAGGCGCTTGGCGTGGTCATGGTCCACTTTCAATCGTCCAATATGGTGTTCGAGCGCATAGATGCCGGCGGCGGCGAGGATGCCGGACTGCCGCATCGCGCCGCCATACATACGGCGCAGCCGCTTGGCCTTATCGAGCAGAGTCCGATCGTTCATCATCAGGAGCGAACCGGCCGGCGCCCCCAGTCCTTTCGAGAGACAGACCGACAGGGTGTCGAAATGCTGGGCATAGGAGGCCGGCGGCAAGGTGGTAGCGGCGATGGCATTGAACAGCCGTGCGCCGTCTAAATGCATCGGGATGCTGTGGGTGTCAGACACCGCGCGAATCCGTTCAATCGTCGCCAGCGGATAAATCGTTCCACCGCCGCTGTTATGGGTGTTCTCCAGACAGATCAGTGCCGTTTGAATCGTGTGCGGCTCTTTGGGGCGGATTGCCGCCTCAACCTGCTCGGATGAAATGAGGCCCCGATTTCCCGCGACCCAATGGAGTTGTACGCCTGCCAGTGCCCCGGCGGCGCCCTGCTCATACCGGACGATATGCGCCCTGCTCTCGACGATGACTTCTTGGCCCGGTTGCGTGTGAAGGCGAATGGCGAGTTGATTGGCCATCGTGCCGGACGGCACGAAGAGTGCGGCCTTTTTCCCGAACATCGTGGCCGCCATCTCCTGGAGGCGATTGACGGTTGGATCTTCGCCGTAGACATCGTCTCCCACTTCCGCGCGTGCCATTGCCTTTCGCATGGCGTCAGTGGGTTTCGTGACCGTATCGCTGCGCAGGTCGATCATCAAGCGTCCGTGAGAATGCCACAAGACCGTGGGCTTTGCGCATTCTAGCAAATTTTCTCCTTGCGTGGGAGAGTCGGGCACGGCAGGATGCTGTTCGTATGGCGTGGCTTCGAGAGGTGCTCCCTTCGGTGATCGATGCAGAACCGGACGAAGCCGTCCCGGTAGGCTGGGCATTCCTCTATTTTTTCTGTCTCCTCTGCGGCTACTACATTCTGCGTCCCGTTCGCGATGAGATGGCGATCGAGGGTGGGGTGCAGCACCTGCCCTGGATGATGACCGCCACCTTCGTGACGCTTCTGCTCGTGACGCCGCTCTTCGGGTGGCTCTCCGCCCGGGTGTCGCGGTATCGGTTGATCCTGACCGTGTACGCATTTTTTGGTCTCAATTTGGTCCTCTTCTTCGTAGCGATGACGAACCACCTATCTCCGGAGTGGGCCGCCCGCACGTTTTTCGTATGGCTGTCGGTATTCAATCTGTTCGTCGTGTCGGTGTTCTGGAGTGTCATGGCCGATCTCTTTACACCGACGCAGGGCGCCCGACTCTTCGGTGTGATTGCCGCTGGCGGCAGTATCGGCGCGATGGTCGGCCCGCTGCTCACCACCGGGTTGACCTATCTCATCCCGATCCCCGTACTGCTGCTCATCTCGGTAGGGTTTCTCGTCGCCTGCGGGTTCTGCGTTCATCAGCTGGATCGATGGGCGATAGCGCAACCCCCTCGACAGATCAGTCGGCAGGGTGAACCGATCGGCGGCAGTATCTGGGCGGGGGTCAGGCTGGCGCTCTCGTCGCCCTATCTTCTTGGCATCTGCCTTTATCTGTTCTTCCTCACGACGACCGCGACATTCTTGTATCTGGAGCAAATGAGGCTGGTGGGCGAGCAGATTCCCTCCCCGGAAGGGCGCACCCGTCTGTTTGCCCTCATCGACCTAGTCGTCAACGTGCTTACGTTTCTGATGCAGGTGACGGTGACGAGCCGGGTGATCAGCCGGTTCGGGTTGGCGTCGGCGCTCGTCGTTCTTCCCGTTGCGAGCGCCATCGGGTTTGGCGTGATCGGCGTCATGCCGTTTTTGGTCGTCTTCATTCTCTTTACCGTCGTGCGGCGAGTCGGTGAGTATGCACTCGCCAAGCCGGCTCGCGAGGTCCTCTTTACGGTGGTGAGTCGGGAGGAGAAATATAAGGCCAAGAACTTTATTGATACAGCGGTTTCGCGCGGGGGCGATGCGACGACCGGGTGGATCGTGAGCGGAGTGAAGGTGCTGGGTGTCACAGCGGGGCAGATGGCATGGGTACTGGTCCCGCTGGCGCTGCTCTGGGGATGGGTGGGGTGGTTCCTGGTCCGGCAAGAGGAGAAGTTGAGGGGAGAGTGAAGAGGGAGCGGCCAGGTGCCCTCCTTGCTCGCAGAACGCGCTCGATGAAACTGTGCTCGCCTGGGACATGGCGCGTATCGGCGCGCTCGGGGTTGGGCGGGTGATAATGTTGCGCGCAGTCGAGGGCAGCCTTGGCCGCTCCCCTGGCGAGGGGAAGAAAGAATGAGAAAGCCCTCGCTCAGGCTAATGGCATGTCTCGGCGTGCCAGAGGGTGGGCGGGTGAGAAAGTTGTGCGCAGTTGGATGTGCCCAGGCCACCCTCCTTCTGCTTTACGTGCGAAAAAATCGCATGCTATAGTCGCCAGCAAGCTTTTGAGAGAGTGTCGTTGGCGAATACGTTTCACGTCTCACGATTCGCGTTTCACGGAGGTATGATGCCTGAAGCTCCAGTTAAGATTTACCTTGATAAGTTATTGAAACAGAGTCGCATTATGGCGCGATCGCTCGCGTTAATATCTGGTCCTGTCAAAGCGAAAGCCGTGCGCGCGATGGCGGATCGATTAGCGGCTGACGAAGAAAAGATTCTGGCGGCGAACGAGAAGGATGTGGACGCGGTCGGGAAGTCCTTCGAGGCCGACGTCATGAAAGACCGGATGAAAGCCGCCGTGGCCCGCCTGCGCATGACGGCGGACGATATCAAGGAGATGGTCGATCGTCTCCGCATGATCGCGGACCTGCCCGATCCGGTGGGTGCAGTCACCTCACGGTGGGAACGGCCGGACGGATTGCAAGTTAGCCGTGTCCGCGTCCCGATCGGGGTGATCGGCGTCGTCTCGGAACTGAGTCCACTCATTACGGTAGAGTCAATCGCGCTCTGCTTCAAGTCGGGCAACCTCTGTGTGTTTCGTGGCGCGCCGGAGTGGAGCCTGACGCAGCAAGCTATCGGGACCGGATTGCGCGAAGCTGCGGAACAGAATGGGGTGCCGGCCGGCGCATGGATCATCATCGAACGTCCGGAAAAAGGCGTGGCGATCGAGCTGATTCGGTCAGGCAAAAGTCTCGATGCGATTATCCCGCGTGGCGGGGCCGGCCTCCGCAAAGCCGTAATCGAGCAGGCGAAGATGCCGGTGCTCTGCGACGGCGGGGGGCTCACGCATATGTACGTGGATGCTGACACCGATATGCCGATGGCTCAAAACGTGGCGATTAACTCCAAGGTACAGAAGGCCGTGGCATCGAACTCACTCGACACGCTGCTCGTGCAACAGGTGATTGGGCGACAGTTCTTGCCTCCGCTGATCAACCGCATGCTCGAAGAATTTAAGATCGAGGTGCGAGCCTGTCCGAAGACCATGGCACTCATGGGGCAAATGGCGATGACCGGACATGCCTCGATCGTCCCGGCAAAGGAAGAGGATTGGGACACCCAATTCCAGTCGCCCATGTTGGCCGTCAAAATGGTCGCGGACATAGACGAGGCCTTGACGCACATCGTGGCGCATGGACCCTGTCTCACCGCCGTCATTGCGACCACGAGCTATGAGTCGGCGCTGCGGTTCACACGTGAAGTGGACGCCAGCGCGGTGTTCGTCAATGCGTCGTCCCGGCTCAATGCCGGTGATAGCTATGGTATGGGCGCCGATATCGGGCTCAGCGGCTCGCGTCTCCATGCCAAGGGTCCGATCGGTCTTGAGCAATTAACCTGCGAAAAGTACGTGGCATTCGGTTCAGGCCAGCTGCGCTACCCGCATCCGGTGCCGGAGGCATATTTTGACGCGATCATGCTCAAGAGACCCTAGTCGCCAGCTGAAAACGCTCCCCAGCTTCGTTCTCAGTCGCACGAACCACTCAACGTACCCTCACCGCGTACGCCTCGTGGTTCGCACTCCTTGCGGCCTTGCTGGAAAACGTTTTGAGCAGGCGTGCCGAGGCGGAATCAATGATCAACGATACACTGTTGCAATCGCTCCATTCGCACTTGGCCGGGTGGGGCCTCCGGCAATTCACGTCGGATGAGACCTATTTTCAGTGGCAGCGCGAGATCCTCTCAGCGGACGAGATCACAGCGCTGCATCGGCAGGTGGAGCAGAAGCGTGGCGGATCCTCTGCCGACGAGGCCTCGTTCTACGATGCCGCGGCCCATCCGAATATCCTGCCGGTCCTCTATAGTCAACAGTACGACTATTATCTGGCCATCGGATCGCGCGTGGCAGATCGCATCAGCGGAGCCCAGTCCATACTGGATGTGGGCTGCGGGGTCGGCATCCTCACGACATTCTATGCGAGGCAGTTTCCCGATAAGACCTTCGTCGGGATCGATCGTTCGACTGCCTCTATCGCGCGCGCGCGCGAACAGGCGAAGGTACTTGGTCTGACCAACGTGCAGTTTGAATGTCTCGATCTCGATCACACGCCTCCCCCTCGCTCCTTTGATTTGATCCTCACTACGCATGCCCTCGTGCAGGCTGAACAGGACCCAGGCAGTCCCAGTCACAGGTGGAACACCTTCGAGCGTGCCAAAGAGAATCAGCAACAAGCGGACTTTGAGTGGCGAACGGGGATCGGCACCAAGCTCGATCGCCTGATCGCGCTGCTTTCTAGCCAAGGGCGCATGATCGTGTTTGAGAAAACTCGCCAGTTGGCAAGACGAGTCCCGCTGCAGCGGGCCTTGGCTGCACGAGATCTTGGCCTGATCGAGCAGCCGGAATTGATTCGATACCGTCTCGTCGAAGAAATTGCCGACGATGGACCGTTCTATGTGTTGGGGAGGGGAATGTCACGTCAGCTTCTCTGGGATGAATCGCCCGAGCCAGACGAAGGCCGTCCGTTCGATCAAGCCACGCTGAAAACTGGCTTAACCGATCCGGACGCGCCGCTCTATGAGAACCATTGGCCTTCCGCCCAGCGCGCATGGGAACAGCTGCACAATAAGCACCTCCTCAAAGAGACCACGCGCCAGGAGCCAGACGGCCGCCAGCTGCATATAGAACTCGGTCAGGCGGAGGAGGGGGTCTATCTGTATTGCGCCAACACCTTGGATCAACGCCAGTTGGTGCTTGTTGAACCAGCCCGCAAGGTCATGCTGGAATCCTATTATCAGGAGATTGCGAGCAGCGCGCTCTAGCAGCATGCTGAAAAAGTCCGTCCAGCATATGAAGATCGGTACGCGTGAGACGTGAAAAGTGAGAGGTAAAACGTAGGATTACCGAAGGCTCTTCCTCTGAAACCTTTCACCTTTTACGTTTCACCTTTCACGAACGACAAGGACGGCCTATTTGAGCATCTTGCTAGCGTGCCAAAATATTTTCTCGAAACCCGATAGATCTCTTATACGAGCCCACCCAGTTTACTTTTTTCTTCGATAGGTGCAAGCTCGGACCGGTCACATTCTCTTCTTATTCAACGGGGATCCGACCGCGCATGGATGCCAGCCCACTCTCACCCCCTCTCCCTTCCGTGCTCATTGTGGACGATGAGCCGGACATCTGTATGGGCCTTGGCGATTTCCTGAAGCATAATGGGTATACGGTTCGCGCGGTACAGGCGGGACATGATGCCTTGCGCGAGGTCGAAAGGGGACAGATTGGGGTCGTAATTTTGGATCTTGGGTTGCCGGATCTGAGCGGCTTGGATGTCCTTCGAGGAATAAAGAAATTGGACCCCCTTCTCCCGGTTATTGTGCTCACCGCATCCACACAAGAGAGTCATACGGTGGAGGCTCTCCACTGCGGTGCCTTCACCTACCTGACCAAACCCTACAACTCATATGAACTCCGATTCGCTCTCCGTCAAATCGGTGATGCGCAGAGATTAGCGTCTAAGGTGGCACGTGTCGAGGGTGATCTGAGTGCCAGTGAAGAACGGTTCCGAACTGTGGTCGGGACTACCCCCGACGTGGTGGTCTTGGCCGATCGCAACGGGACCATTTTCATGTGGAATCAGGCTGCCGCGCGACTCTTTGGCTATACCGAGGGGGAAGTGATCGGACAGCCACTCACGTTGCTGATGCCACAGCGATATAGGGAGGCGCATCAAGCAGAAATAATGCGCCTAGGGACAACCGGCGAGACCCGCATCATGGGAAGGACAGTGGAGCTCCATGGCTTGAGAAAGGACGGCACCGAATTCCCGTTGGAACTTTCCATCGGAATCGGAAAGACCCCCTCGGGGGTCTTTTACAGTGGAATCATTCGTGACATCACGAGGCGAAAGCAAGCCGAGGAAGCGCAACGACAGGCTGAAGCGCGCTACCAAAGCGTCGTCGAGAATGCGGTGGAGGGTATCTTCCAGACGACGCCGGACGGGCGGTTTCTGATGGCTAATCCAAGTTTGGCGCAGATGCTGCACTATGACTCCCCTGACACGTTGGTCTCGACCATCACGGATATCCGCCAGCTCTATGCTGACCCCAAGAAGCGGGAGGAGATCCAAGCGTTGCTGAGCCAGTCCGGGGTCGTCCGGGCATTTGAAACAGAGCTTATATGCCGAGATGGTGACGTGATCTCGGTGTCGGTGAACGCGCGGGCGGTGCGCGATCTGCAAGGGACCCTGCTCTACCATGAAGGGACGGTCGAAGATATCAGTGAGCGGAAGCGATTGGCCGCCGATCTCCTCGAAGAAATCAAAATCGCGGAAATAGCCCGTGCGCTTGGAGATATTGGCCACGATGTCAAGAACTTGCTGATGCCGGTGCAGACTGGTGTGGACCTCTTACGGGAGGAAGTACAAGAGATTCTGGTCAGTTTGGCCGCTGCGGGGGAGGGAGCGCAGGCCGAAGCAAGCCGGAAGGTGAGCAATGAGCTGATCGAGATGATCGTCAATAACACTCGCCGCATCCAGGACCGTGTGAGGGAGCTTGCCGATGCGGTGAAGGGGGTGACGACGGCACCAGAATTTAAGCCCTGCCGGATTTCGGTGTGTGTGGAAGCCGTGATCGGGTCCTTACGTCGGTATGCCGCAGAGAAAGGTGTCGCATTGCATGCCGACGGTCTCGAATCGTTGCCGGTTATCCAGGCGGATGAGCGCCGCCTGTTCAATGCTTTGTACAACGTGATCGATAACGCCATTCCGGAAGTTCCCGCTGGTGGATCCGTGACGGTGCGTGGACAGATTGATGTCGGAGCGGACATGTTCGTGATCTCCGTCGCAGACACGGGGAGCGGGATGTCCCCTGACGTGCGGGACGCGCTGTTCACCACACAAGTTATCAGCCGAAAAGCTGGTGGAACGGGGCTTGGAACAAAAATCGTGAAGGATGTGGTGGACGCCCACAAGGGATCGATAGGAGTCGAAAGTGAACTAGGAGTCGGTACGACGATCCACATTCGTCTTCCACTCAACGGAGTCCGATAGCGGATTGTGAGAAGGGCGCGAGCTGAGTCTGTTCAGGGACAAGAGACCTCTCTGCGAGCGCCATTCTTGATGGCCAGCACGAGGAGGTCCTTTTCTCGAATCGCATAGACAATCCGATAGTCGCCCTCGCGAATCCGATAGAGATGGTCCATGCCCTCGAGTTTCGTGACGCCTGGGGGACGAGGACTGGTGCGAAGTGCCTGGAGCCGTTTCACGAGAATCTTCCGAAGCGGCTTGGCGAAGGTGTGGAGTTGCTGCTCAGCAGGAGGGGCCACAAAAATTGTCGAGATTGCCTGGTGCAATCAGAGCCCCAATTCTTTCAAAATGACATCAAGTGATTGGGCGCCCTTCTTGTTCGCCTGGGTCAACGCTGCGCGGGCAGTGACGAGATCGATACGATCTTCAAGAGCCTCCAGGAGTCGCAGGTCATCGATTGGCACCACCGCGGCGACCGCTCGGCCACGTCGGCGCAACAGAACACGCTCGTTGCCGAATGCCGCACGGTTGATCGCATCGGCGAATTCCTCTCGCTCCTTATTGCCCGCTGGATTTCCCATGGCGCATCTCCACAGACAGCGTCCGGTTAGACGGACAGATCATTCGACTGGTGCAAGCTGTACAGTGGGTAGGAGGCAAAGTCAATCGACGAGAGAACGTCACATTCCCCATTCCATTTTTTCCGTAATTAGGGTATGAAATAGGGGCGGCGATTGCGTCGCGGTGCAATATTACTCATCCACACATCAGAGGAGACACTCAATGGCTAAGGGCATGACGCAGAAGAAAATGACCAAGAAGAAACCAGCTAAGACGATGAAGGAAAAGCGCGCCGACAAGGTTGCCAAGAAGAGGGGCTAATATAGCCATTGCTTCGGCCATTCCGACCGATACAAAATCCACTGTGCCCATTCGTCTGGTTGCGCGATGCCTCTGTAAGAGTCGAGCCGACTGGTGTGAACGGCATCCAATCTGCCGTTTTGATCTCTTGCTTGGCCGACCGGCAATGATGCGTATCTGCACGAAAGTCCCTATCCGATGGCTGCCGTACGGGTGATCGCACGCTTTTCGGACGCCACGAACGCGATGGAGTGGCGTGTCTCAGCTAGGAGCCTGTCCGGCATTGCCTTCGTAACGAGGCGAAGGAGGTGCGACCAGATGCGAGGCCGCAGGCCCGAGGCTGACCCTCGTTTCACGTTTCACGTTTCACGCCTCACGTTTCACGGTTCTTGGGAGCGGGCCGAGCACGACGCAGATGGTCGCAGATCGCTCGCCGCAGTAGAACGGTCAATGTCGGACAGACTCCTGTGATCACGCTATGGCAATACTGCCGTCAGTGCTGAGCCCTGTCTGTGAGACCATCACAGGTGAGGCTCC
>Ga0334722_10002905_pt1 | contig 18877 bp, 20 predicted proteins | sample C3_bottom_MG_FD_207210 | JGI IMG/M metagenome (GOLD analysis project Ga0334722, IMG submission 207210) | Sediment microbial communities from Yellowstone Lake, YNP, Wyoming, USA - C3_bottom | ecosystem: Environmental > Aquatic > Freshwater > Lake > Sediment | place: USA: Wyoming | collected...
AGTCCAGAAAACTGAGTGACTCAGGGGATCAAGGCCCGTCATACCGAACAGATGCTCCGGCCGTAAAAACGCCGCGCCCCATGGGCCCTGGTCGATGATATTCATCGATATCCAGCCACAGGCGGCGAGGGTCGGCACGATGAGTGTATAAAACCACGTCAGAAATCCCGAACTCAGACCAAGCAGAGCGCCGGCCTTGTTTCCCTTGTGCCAAAAAATTCCTCCCAAGATCACTGGGGCAAACTGCAGCGCGGCGGCAAAGGATATCACCCCCATGTTGACCAGCATGAGCGAATTGCCGACCAGCAGTTCGAACCAGTAGCTGATGACAATATAGAGGATGATGATTACCCACCGGCAGTGCAAGAGATGGTGGCGCAGAAAACCGAGTTTTCTGACCCGACCGACGATGGGAAGCATCAGGTGATTGGTAATCATGGTGCTCATGGTCATAGAACTTACCATGATCATGCTGGTGGCAGCAGAGAAGCCACCGATAAAGACAAAGAGGGAAAGTGCTTTCTGGCCCGCCTGCATAGGCAGTCCGAGGACAAAGGTGTCTGCTCCCTGGATTGGCAGTCCCATGAGCAGGCCGCCTTTGGCGATCGGGTAGACGAAAATGTTAATTAGGAACATATAGAGAGGAAAAAGCCACATGGCAGTCCGCAGGTGCTTTTCATCAAAGTTTTCAATGACGGTGATATGGAACTGCCGCGGGAGAAACAGTATGGCGGACATGGCGAGCACCAGGTAGGTCATCCAGGTCAGGTATGAAGATATACCTGCATTGCCCTGAACAGCCGGATAGCCCATCGAGCTCTCAGCTAAACGGTGAAAAATATCTCCGAAACCGTCGAAGAGAAAATAGGTGACAAATATGCCGACGGCAAGAAAGGCGATGAGCTTTACAGTGCTTTCCACTGCCAGGGCAACCACCATGCCCTGGTGACGCTCTGTTGCATCGAGGCGTCGGGCGCCGATAATAATTGTAAACACGGCCATGAGGATGACTACCAGTGGGCCCACATTCATACCGGAACGGGAGAAAATACCCTGTGGATTTGGTTCAAGGAGGAGTCCGAAGGAGGAAATAACCGCTTTGAGCTGTAAGGCCATATAGGGAACAATGCCTGCCAAGGCGATGAGCGTCGCAAGGGCCGCCAGCGAGGCTGACTTATCGTAGCGGGCAGAAATAAAATCGGCGATACTCGTGATTCTGTATAAGTTTTTGATCCGTATTATTTTGCGAACAACCATCCACCACAAGGTGATGGCGATCGTGGGGCCGAGGTAAATTGCCAGGAAGAGCATGCCTGATGTCGCGGCGGCGCCCACACTGCCATAGAAGGTCCAGGAGGTGCAATATACGGCTAGAGAAAGTGAATATACTGCCGCATTATTGCCCAGGTTTTTGCCCAGTGACGACCATTTCTCTATCCGGAGAGCAATAAAAAACAAGAGGCCCATGTACAGGCAAATGAGGGCAATGACGGTAAGTGGATTAAACATCCCTGTCGTCACCGTTTTCTTGTTCCGGAGTCGTTGCACTTTCCTTGCTTTTCCTCATCAGGAAAAGACACAGGATGATGACAGCCCAGATTAAAAAAAAGTAACCAAAGATGTCTTCAGAATCTTTATCAAGAATTGCGGAAAGGAATGGCCAACTTAAAAGTACAATGCTGAGAAAGAAAAGCAGGACATAAGGTTCCGGTTTGCTTTTTACCCCGCTAAATCTTTTCATGGCAGTACTTTGTCTGACTGATACGTGACTTTTCCATGGCGATGAAAGGAGGGCAGATAATGGTTGTCGTCGTGTTCCACTGCATGGTTTCGATACCTTAATCTTCCTGGTTGTATTTACGGGGTCAGCAAGGAGTCAATAATAAGGGCGGCGTATAAAATAATACGGGCCGTCTGTCAAGCCAATAAAAGCGGTTCCACAAAGATCCACATTTTTCCGCCGCAGACGTCGCCATTTTTTGTGCCCAGGTCATCAGTCAAGTCTACTTCCAACAGCTCCGGGAGGTGGGTCTTAAGGATGCAGCGGAGGGCCGCGCTCCGGACCTGATTTTCCCCGCAACCCCCGCCTACGGAGCCGTAGGTGACGCCATCGACGCACACCAACATCTTGGCGCCTATCTCGCGGGGCGTCGAACCGATGGCTGCGGTAACGGTCGCAATACAGGCAGGTATGCCGCGTGCCATGAGTTCCGATAGTTTTTGAAATAGTTCCTGGTCCGTCATTTCTCTCCTCCCGAGGCGGCTCTCATGGCTCGTGCCAGCCGCACTCCTTTGCGTCTGATGCACACCAGTTCCGCCATGATGGCCAGGGCGATTTCCTCTGGCGATTCGGAGCCGAGGGGAAGACCGATTGGGGTAAATACCTCGTCGAGCCGCTGGTGAGAAATGCCTTTCCGACTCAGCATCTCGAGAACGAAATGGATCCGGCGGCGGCTCCCAATGAGGCCGACATAGGCGGTTTCTTTAGGCAATATCGCTTGCAGACATTCGGTATCATGCTCGTGGCCACGCGTAATCACGACCACAAAGGTGGATGGTCCCAGCGGCATCTTCCGCAGAGCCGTCGTGAAGTCTTCCGTCATGACTTGGCAGCCGGGAAAACGAGAGGAATGAGCGAAGTCGGAGCGGTCGTCCAGCACGGTCACCCTGAATCCGACTTCACGGGCAAAGCGGACAAGCGGCATGGCGATGTGACCGGCGCCGCAAACAAGCAGTTGCAAATCAGCCGTGAAGATGTCGAGAAAGGCCTGCATACTGTCTTCCAAAACCACAGTACGTTTTTTCTTTTCCTTTAGAGATTGCAACGCCAATGACTGCAGAGATGCATCAGTACGGGCTGAGCCCACGCTCCCCTCCGTTGTGCCATCGGGAAATACGATCAGCTTGCGGCCGACGGCGACATTCTGAACATTGGAAACTATGACCGTGGCCAGGCAAAAGCTTTGTCCCCTGGTTTGCAAGTCCAAGAGACGGGAAAAAATCTCTATCGAGTCATCCATTGAAATAGGTTTCCTTATCAGGGGTGCGGCGAGTCAAAGGTTATCAGATGCTGTAGTCCGGGATGATCGTCTCGCGACGGAGCAGCTGAAAAATGCGGCTTATAGTCACCGCTATCTCGGCATCTTCGCCTACCGAAAGATCCACCTGAAAATTGTTGAAATTATCGGGTCCCACGTTGACCACGAGGATTTCATTCGGGCTGTTGAGCAGTTTCAGAATTTCCAGATCGTAATCATCAATATCACTGACTGCCGTAATGAAGATCTGTCCGGAATCCGTGAGGATCCGCGCAAGTTCACCAAGCCGCCGGATGTGCTCTTCCCGGTATTCATGGCTGTCCGTGACATCTGCTTCCAGGCCGCTTTCCAGATTCTCCATGCCCAGATAATAGGTGGTAAAGTTTTCGGCAAAGAGGCTTTTTTCCAGGCTCCGGGCGATCTCCCTTTTTTTCAGATCTGCTCCGCCCGTAAAAAGGATGAACTTGGCTTTGTGGCCGTAACGGCTCTGGCGATGGCTGGGCGTCACATCGCCCTTTTCCCAGGCGGTTTCGCGGCGCCGGATATGGTCTTGGAGCGTCGAATCGGCCGCGCCGAGATTCTCCATGATTATCCCTCCGCCGGCAATCTCATAATGATCGATGATGACAAACCGGCCCGTGGCCTCGCTTTCTGAGACTAGGTCAAAGGCAATGGGCCGGGTGGTTTCCAGGATGCACTCGGCTACGTCGTAACGGTCGATTTGCTGTTTGGCCTGGCTCCGGGTAAGATCGGAGGCATCAATGACATTCATTATCTCCACCAGTTGCACAGAGGCGCGGCTGGTGGCCAGTTTTAACTTGTACTTCCGGTTCTTGATCAGGGGAGATCGTCCCATCCAGAAGATATGAACCCGCAGGCGGGAAGAAACATGGGGCGGCGTTTCACCGATTTTGCAGACAATTTCGCCTGGCCGGACATAGACCTCTTCGGAGAGGGTAAAACCTGTGGCCTCACCGGCTCCGATTTCAACCCTGACCTTGGTGTGGAAGCCCTGGATTGATTTGAGTGCGGATTTTTTTCCCGAGGGCAGAAATACAATTGGTGTTCCCACGGCAATCGATCCGGTCTCTACTGTTCCGGCAAAAATACGGCGGTCATCCTTATGGGCGGTGAATTTGTAAATGTCCTGCAAGGGGAAACGGAAGGGCTTATCTTGATTGCTGGCTGTTTTCTCAAAGGCGTCCAATTGCTGCAAAACCGTAAGTCCCTGATACCAGGGAGTATGCAAACTCGGCGCGGCGATATTGTCCCCTTCCCGGGCGGAAATGGGGATGAAGCCCACGGGTGTGATACCCACGCCGGCGAGAAAAGCGGCAAAATCCTCTTTGATTTGTTGATAGACGGTGCTGTCATAGCCGATGAGGTCGATCTTGTTGATCAAAACAACGACCCGGTTGATGCCCAGCATGGCGGCCAGATAGCCGTGACGGCGTGAGTTTTCGGCAATACCCTCCCGGGCGTCGATTACGAGGAGCGCTGCTTCCGCCCGGGCCGCGCCGGTGACCATGTTTTTCAGAAACTCCAGATGGCCGGGAGCGTCAATAATGATGTAATCCCGCAGGACCGTCTTGAAGAAACAGCGGGCCGTGTCGATGGTTATGCCCTGTGCCTGTTCGTCCTTCAATGCATCGAGCAGGAAGGCGTACTCAAAGGGCCGGGCATTTCTTTCACAGGTAGCCTTGACCTGCTCCAGTTTCCCCTCGGGCAGGCTATGGGTATCGGCCAGCAGACGGCCGATGACCGTACTCTTCCCATGGTCCACGTGACCCAAAACAACTATGTTCATCTGTTCTTTCGGCTTATTCACATGTAACCTTCTCGGCGTAGCGTCTCCAGCCCCCCGCCGTCTTCTTTGTCCTGTTCCCGTCCCGACCGTTCGGCGATATTAGCCAGCCGGCCGCTGCTTAATTCCGTGATGATCTCCGCAATATTTTTGGCGTTGGAGGCAATCGGCTGGGTACAGGGCCAGCAGCCCAGCGAGCGGTAGCGCCGGCCGTCACCCTGGTCAAAATAGAGCGGCACTACGGGGATATCCTCCCGGCTGATGTATTCCCAGATATTGAGTTCCGTCCAGTCCAGAAGCGGGTGGATACGGACATGGGTGCCCGGGGCAAAGTCGGTTTTGAACTGGTTCCACAGTTCCGGAGGTTGATCGCCCACATCCCATTCATTTTCCTTGTCCCGGGGCGAGAAATAGCGTTCTTTGGAGCGGCTGCCTTCTTCGTCGGCCCGAACGCCCGCAATGACGCCGGTGTAAGGCTCCCGGTTTGTATCCTCTTGATATTGTCCCTGATCCAGATTCAACCGGTAACGGGGCCATTCGCCCGATAAGGTCCGCTTGAGGGCCTCGCTCTTCAAATTCCGGCAGCAGATCAGGCGATCCACCCGGCCGTCGGGGAAGGTCTCTTTGGCTGCCAGAGCTTCTGCATTCTCTCCATAGATCATGTTCAGGCGCCATTCCCGGGCCAGACGGTCCCGATATTCAATCATGGCCGGTATCTTGTAATGGGTATCGATGTGGACCAAGGGAATCGGCACATGTCCGAAGAAAGCCTTGCGCGTCAGCCATAAAAGCACGGTGCTGTCCTTGCCGATCGACCAGAGCATGCACAGGTGCTTGAACTCCCGATAGGCTTCCCGCAGAATGTAAACGCTTTTTGCTTCCAATTTATCTAAATTATCCATCACCATTCACCATCACTGCTTCTTGTGCAATCCGCACTCTTTGTGTTCCGGTTGTTCCCACCACCAGCGGCCCGACCGGATATCTGCATCGCACCCTGTGGCGCGCGTGCAGGGAGCGCAGCCGATACTTCGGAAGCCCCGATCGTACAAGGCATTGTAAGGAACCTCATGATCCTTGATATAGCGCCAGACATCCGCTTCGCTCCAGTCGGCGAGAGGGGAAATCTTATATTTACCATGCCGCCCGTCCCATTCGATACTCTCGGTTTGCCTGCGCGTCAAGGCCTGATCCCGGCGTAAACCGCATATCCAGGCATCCACACCCGCCAGAATCTTGGCCAGCGGCCGCATCTTGCGCACGGCGCAACAGGCCTCCCGATCGGCCAGGCTCCGGTACATGGCATTGGGACCTGCCTCGGCAACCAGGGTGGCTACCTCTTCGGCTGCCGGGACGGCAAGTTCGTAGCAGATGCCATATCTCGCCATGGTTTGCTGCATGACATCGTAGGTTTCCTGAAATTGCCGTCCCGTATCAAGGGTAAAAATGCGGGCTGAGGGGTTAATCAGGCTCAGCATATGGGTCAATACCTGGTCTTCGATGCTGAAACTGGAGGCCAGGATCACTCGGGTGGGGCCGAATTCTGATAAAGACCAGGCCAGGATCTGACTGGCGTCTTTGCCGGTCAGTTGCTGTTTGTATTCTGCCAGTTTTGTTTCCGTCATATTTCGTAATCCTTTGGCATTGCATATCGTCCCAGGGGGATCTTGGTCCATACCCGTTCATGGGCATAGTACAGGGCTACTTTGGTAAAAAGTTCCACTGCCCCGATGGAGAGGGCCAGTTTGATTTTTCCGGTGACCAGGAAGGAAACCACGATGGTATCCATTGTCCCCACCACCCTCCAGGATACCGCCTTGACCACGCTGCGGTAGTGTTTCTCTGCCATAATCAACGCTTCTTCTCGATTAGGACGGACCAGTAGTCGCCTACTTGGGTTTGTTCCGCCACTTTGTGTCCTTCCTCGGCAACAGAGCGCGGGACATTGTCGATCGGTTCTCCGTCGTCCAGGAAGATTCTCAGCAGTTGACCGCCCTCCAATTTGGCCAGTTCCAGCTTGGTCTTGACGAAATTCATCGGGCAGGACACGCCGCGCAAATCCTTAAATGCCTGGGCGTGCTCCTCAATTTTGGCGACTTTGTTTTCTTTGTTCGCGCTACCTTCCGCTGCTGTTTCTTTTTCCAAATGGAATTTCAGCGAATCGTCCATGCCGGCATAGAGCCGCTCCACCGCCTGGGCGAGGTCAAGGATGTCGTCTTTCAAAGCGGGCAAGAGGGCGGTATTGCCTTCTTGCACCTTGCCAAGAACCGGCAGGAAGCGCTCTTCAATGAGTTTGCTTGCGATGAAGTATTTGATGAAATTGTCGAATACCTCGCCATCGGAGCGCGCCTCTACTCCCTGAGTGACTAAAAGCATCCGGGTGGCGGCCAGAGCAATGTGATAGAGAATCTCGCCCGTAACGGCGGGATCAGGTTGGGCCGCCAGGGCCTGCTGTTTTTCTTTGATCGTTTGCAGATCCACATCGATGAGGTCAAAGAGACCTGCCGAGCATTCTCCTACTCCTTTGCCGACGAGAGAAAAAATCTCTTCAGCCCCCCAGTCGAAATAAAAGTTCTTATCGTCCTGAAAATCAGGAATTTCCCGATACTTATCGCAGATCGCGCGAATATCCTGCCCGCCTTCACCGTCTATATACGCGGCCACATCGGGGTACCGATCTTTTTTCTCCAGGTAAAGGGTTGAGAAATCGAGCACGAAATCAGGGAGATTGCGGGCACTGATGCTGTCGATCTTCAGAGCCAATCGCGGTTCTTTACCGCCAATCCGGGCGCCCGCCACAATGCCATAGGAAGGGTAGAGCCGCTGATTTTTACGTCCGACTTGTCCATAGAACCCGAGGTCAGCCTTTGGATGGCCCCCGCAGCTGTTGGGACAACCGGAGATGTTCAGACGGAAATCACTCAGGCCATCGAGGTTGAGGGTTGATGAGGCCAGCTTTTTCGTCACAGTCGTCAGCGCGCCTCTGGGCAGACAGATACCGAGCTTGCAGGTACTGGCGCCCGTACAGGCAATGGAGGTACCGAAAAATTTCGGGGCTTTCACCAGATCAAAGAAACCGCTGAGCAGCTGATAGAGATTTCCCAGGTAAGCCTCCGGTATGTTCCGGATGCTGAGGTTTTGTTCCATGGTGCAGCGGAGCACGTTCTCACCGTAGGGCGCCAGAAAGTCAGCTAGTTCGATAGCCCGGGCAGCGGGCAGGTTGCCCAGCGGCACTGGTAAAAGAATGGAAAAAAGGCCTCCTTGCTTTTGCGGGATCACAAACCTCTGTTTCCAGAGAAAAAAGTTTGGTGATTCATCTTTATGCGCCGTCCCGGAAAACAACCCCGAGTTTGTCATTTCTGTTACCCCATCTAAGGGTACATTTCCCAGCGCCTGGAACTCTCTTCCGTAGAGATCGCGGAATGTATCTTCTCCCAGTTTATTCCAGAGGAACCGCAGGCGGGCGGCGTGTTTATTTTTGCGGTTGCCGTGCTGGTCAAAAACCTTTTTGATGGCTTCTGCCACCCGGTAGATCTGGGGGGCCGGCAAGAATGAATGCAGCAGATGTCCAATTTGGGGTTTTGATCCCATACCGCCGGCAACATAAACCTGGAAGCCCTCGATGCCGTTTTCCTTCCGGGCGATAAAGCCGAGATCGTTAAAAACGCTGTGGGAGTTATCATTTTCCGTATTGGAAAAGGCAATCTTGTATTTCCGCGGCAGAGTCCAGGAATCTGCTTCTTCTATCAACCTGCTCGTCAGGCCAACGGCATAGGGCGTGACATCGAAAGGCTCGGCAGGCGATATTCCCGCATCCCAGGACGCCATGATGTTCCGCACCGTATTGCCGCCGCCGCCGCGTGTGGAGAGCCCGACGGACAATAATTCCCTGAGGATGAAAGGGATGTCTTCCAGGCGAACATCGTGGATCTGCAATTCCTGACGCGTAGTGACATGAATGTTTTCATCCCCGTACTGGCGGGCCAGAAGAGCAATCTTTTTCAGCTGTACCGGCGTAATGCCACCGCCCGTGCACCTGATGCGGGTCATGTAGGTTTCTACGGTCCTTTGCTCGTAAATCCCGAAGGGAACGCGGTGGGCCTTGAATTTAGTGGCCTCTAATTCGCCCTGGCGATATCTTTTGATCAATTGTTCCAGTTCGTCGATTTCAGTACTTAAAGAATCCGGTATTGCATAGAATTGCATGATGATTTGCTCCATTACCATTTATATATACTTGATTTCCTGAGCTGTTCAGATTACCTCGATGTCTTCGGCAGTCACGAGTGAGCCCTTTATTGAAAATGACTTGACGGTTTCCGCACCTTGCAGGAGAGAAACAATGACATAGCTGATCTCAGAGTCATGGGCCAGCTTGATGTCTTCTTCCGAAGGCCGGGCCGGTGAAGCGGGATGACTGTGATAGACGGCCTGCAGTTTCAGACCGGCTGCCCGCATCTGCCGGACTGCGGCAAACTGCTCTTCCGGCTTCAGGGAATAATGCTCTGCCGAGGCGTCGGCATTGGTGAGCGGGAAGTGTCTGACAACGATGCCTTCCTGCGCTGCCAGATACCCGCAGGCCTCCAGAGGGGCTTCCCGGCGGGCCTGGGCAATAATGCCATCCCAAACTTCTTTTTCTATTCTCAGCATGATATTAGCCTTGTTGTTTCAAATCGCAGACTGCCTGCTCCCCATCCGTAAGACTGGTGATGATAGGCTTTTTGCCGCAGATGGGGCAGTTTTCATTGGCACGGATCTCCACCTTCCTGAAGAGCATGGTCTTGGCGTCAAAGGTGAGCAGAGCATTGGCCAACAACGTACCGGTTTTGGTGATAAATTTCAGCGCTTCGGCCGCTTGAATGGTTCCCAGCATCCCTGCGACAACGCCCAGCACGCCGGCCTGGGAGCAGCTGGGCACGGCACCGCGGGGCGGCTGGGTGGGGAAGACGCATCGGTAACAGGCCGACTGGCCGGGCAGGATGGTCATGGTCTGGCCGTGGAAGCGCAATATCCCGCCGTGGGAAAAGGGCTTACGGGCCATGACGCAGGCATCATTGATCAGGAATTTAGTGGCAAAGTTATCCGTGCCATCGATCACGAAATCGTAGTCGGCAATGACTTGTTGGATGTTGGCGGCCCGGATGTATTCACCATAGGTTTTTACCGTAATATCGGGATTAATAGCACGCATCTTTTCTGCCGCCGATTCCACCTTCAGGCGACCGATATCTTTGGTAAAGTGGATGACCTGGCGTTGCAAATTCGACAGATCCACCTGGTCGGCGTCGGCAATGCCTATGGTGCCCACCCCGGCGGCAGCAAGGTAGAGGGCAACGGGAGATCCCAAGCCACCTGCGCCGATGATCAGTACCTTGCCTTCCTGAATTGCCGACTGTCCTTCAATGCCGATATCCTGCAAGATGATATGCCGGCTGTATCGTTCCAGCTGTGCTTCCGTAAAATCAATCATAATGCTTCCAATCCTTGCTTGAGATCGTCAATTATATCATCCGGGTCCTCTATTCCCACGGACAGCCGGAGCATGTTGGCGGGAACTCCCAACGCCTTTTTTTCTTCCTCCCCATACTCGCAGAAAATTGTCGAAGCAGGGTGGAGAATCAGGGTTTTATTGTCGCCGATATTGGTTGCCCGCCGGATCATGGCCAGTTTATCCATTAGTTTATAACAATGCTCACGGTCTTGCAATGTGAAGGTCAGGATGCCTCCAAATTTCCCCCCGAACTGGTTCTTGGCCAGTGCGTGATCGGGCGACGCTTCCAAACCTGGATAATTCACAGCTTTAACTTCTCGACGCGATGCCAGAAACCGGGCCAGGACCAGGGCGTTTTCACAGCTCCGTTCGAACCGCAAGGCCAGCGTCTCCAGGCCGAGACTCTGCATAAAGGCATTGTGGGGCGTCATGCAAGAGCCGAGATTACGATGGGTTTCACGGCGCAACTGGGCGAGCAGGGCGTGGGGCCCATACTTTTGGGCTGCTTTTGCCAATCGGGGGCACCGGCTCCAATCCTGGTTGCCATTGTCGATAATCAGTCCACCCACGGTCGCGGCGCCGCCAGAGATATACTTGGTACTGGAAAGCACTTCTACCGCCACGCCGAAATCCTTGGACCGGAAGAGGTAAGGGGTTGTTACGGTACCGTCCAGGATAACGGGAACATGGGCGACAGCAGCAATTTTCACAACCTTTTCAATATCAACCACCTGCAATTGCGGATTGGTAATGCTCTCTAAAAAAATGGCCCGCGTTTTTTCGTTGATGGCTTTTTCCAGCTTTTGCGGCTGAGCCAGGTCGAGATAGTTTACTTCCAGCCCCCAGGGCTTCAAGGTGTGTTCAAAGAGCGAATAGGTATTGCCAAACAGGTATTTGGTCGAGATAATATTGGCGCCCGCCTCCGCCAAAACCAGTACGATTTCAGCAATGGCCGCCATGCCGGACGAGACGGCCACGACGCCCAGAGAACCGGTCAAAAGACGGATGCGCTGTTCCAGATCCTCTACCGTCGGATTGGAGATGCGGGTATAGGAATGGCCCAGAGACCGGCCTTCAAAGGCGAACTGGATAGCCCGGGCATCCTCAAATTCAAAGGCCACGTTCTCATAAAGCGGCATCCGCAAGGCGCCGTGGGCGTCTTTCTTCAGGGCTGCGCAGTGGATGGCCTGGGAGGAAAAGCCTTTCATGATGCCTGTCCCCCACCCATAAAGTAGAGAAAATCCACTTCGTCAGCGGCTACGACAATTTTCGTTCCATAGTCTTTTTTGTCTACAAAAGTGCCGTTGATCTGCACGGAGACCATTTCGGGTTTCTCTACCTTATGGTGGCTCAAGAGGTCGTTAATTGTCACTTTCGCCCCTTCCCAGTTTGTTTCTTCACCGTTTACGGTAATGATCATAACGTCTCCCCCTCAATCAAATATGAAACATCAGGTTTTCCTGCGTTATTTCGTTATGTTTTTGTTGCCGGGCCATTAGCTCCGCCAGGGAGATGCTGAAAACCTGCTTAATGGCTTGCTCCGCTTTTCGGTATAAATCCTGGATAATATCAAGTTGCGCTGCATCATTATCGGCTATTTCCAGACTCCCCTCCATGATCTCCCATACTTGCAAGAAGGTGATTTCTTCGGGGGGTACAGCCAGCTGGTAACCACCCTTGCTGCCGCGCAGGGCCTTGACGATGCCGGCTTTCGTCAGTTGGTTCAGCAACTGCTCAAGGTAGTTAGGGGGGATGGAGCGTCGTTCGGCAATGAGCTTGGTTTGTAACAGGTCTTTCCCGTAATAATTTGCCAACTCCATCAGGGCTGCAATCCCATATTTAACCTTGCTTGATAAAACTAACATATTGCCATCCGTAGTAAGTTGATTAACTAGCTTGGTTATAAACTTAACAAAGCCAATAAGTAAAGTCAAGTATTATTTTAACTTCTTATTATAAGTTTTTCCATGGGAATAAAAGTCGCACTTTATCTGTTAGCAGAGCCATTGGTGCGAATTATATTCGCACTTGAAAAGATAATCAAAACCACGAGGGCAGGTCTGTAAATTTATTATCCGCCGATATTACGGTTGGTTAGCATTGAAAATGAATGAGTTCGCCAAGTTGGTATGTCTATTGCTAAAAAGGATGCAAGGAAATGACAAGACATAATACTCGATGAGGAAAAAAGCATAGACGCTTTTCATAAAAAATGGAGGATGTGATCATGAAGAAAATTTTTGTAGTACTATTTATTGCAGTCTTCGGTCTGGCAATGTTGCCATCTTCTTCGCGGGCACAGCATGAACACGGGGGCGGTGCTGCCAAACAGCAGCCGGCAATGAAGATGGACAATACGGATGTTTTTGCCGATGGGGTACAGATAACTTTTATGGTTATGCGCAACGAGATGCATAAGGGTATGCTCGAGAAAATGAAAATGAACAACGATCTGGAACCGGGAACTACCCACGACGTTATGGTGCTGATCCGGGACGAGAAGACCGGTAAGGAGCTCGCCGATGCACAGGTCACCCTGAAAGTCGTCGGCCCTGATGAGAAAGAACAGGTCAAGGCGGCCAGTTACAAAAAAATGATGAGGACCTATGATGCCTATTTCAACCTTGCGGAGCCGGGAAAGTACCAAGTATTAGTTCTCTTTGAAAGCGGCGGACAGAAAAGGGCCATCGGCATTTCTTATGAGAGATAAGGCTTTAAACTCGTTACAAAACAACATGAGGAGGTTAGACGTTGCTTAACAGTTGCCGGCTTTGCGGGAAAGAGGCTGAGGAGGGGAAGCTTTACTGTGCAGACTGTACGGATGGATCAGGCACTGTCAAAATAGGAAAAATTTGGTTGTTCGTTATTGCTTTTTCGATCTTGCTCTTGGTTTTAGCGGTTATGCTTCTATGGAGCGGTAATTGCTGCAATTTGAATCTCTCCTGGAATGACCTTATTGGCAAACCAGCGGCCCTGATCAATGGAGAGACCATCACGAAGAACGAGCTGCGGAATCGATTGGATGTTGCCCAGCGTTTTGCGGAGAGGCAATATGGCGGAGACATGTTCATTGGCAAGACTGGCCAAGAACGTTTGGATACTCTGAAGAGTGAAGTCCTGGACCGGATATTGGAGGAGCGCCTTGTGGCTCAGGAGGCACGCCGCCTTGGCCTCACGATTTCTGACGTCATGGTGGAAGATGAATTACGGCGTATTGGCAGGGAAATTAACGGTTCCGGTGAGAACTTCCAAAAAATGCTTGGAGGTGACGGCATCAATCAGGATGCTTTGAAGAATCACGTTCGCAATGTCATAACTTATCAGGCCTTGGCAAAAGCTAAGATTGCCCTGGTCGATGACGGCGGCCAACGGGAAGCATACTTTGCAAGCTGGTTGGATCAGGCGAAAAAGACCGCGAAGATCGTTGTTTATGATTCTTCACCGGCCGTAATCGGCAATCCGGCGCGACGCAGCGGATGTTGCGGTTCGAGCACCGATGTGAGTCCGGCAAAAGGTTATTTGGGACAGATTAAAGATTAAGGAGATGTTATGACGCAAACAAAGGTTAAGCCCAGGACGAATTCGCAGCAGTCGATATTGATTGTCGCCGGCATCTTGGCGCTCGCAGTTATTCTCTTTTCATTGTCAGGGGTAAAAGAGGCTGCGGCAGCCAACCCGGCCGCGGAGGTCGTTTATCCGGTAAAAAATTTCCAGAACGGGGATGCCCGATTTTACAGCTACCCGGCCGGCAATGGCATTACCATTAAATATTTTATCCTCAAGAGCGCCGATGGTGTGATCCGGGCAGCCTTTGACGCCTGTGACGTCTGCTTTCACGAGGGGAAAGGCTACACCCAAAAGGATGACTTCATGGTCTGCAAAAACTGTGGGCGGCGCTTCTCCTCCGTTCGGATTAACGAGGTTCAGGGAGGGTGCAATCCTGCCCCCCTTACGCGGATAATCCGAGAGGACAAGGTCATACTGCAGGTGAAAGATATTCTGGAAGGGAAACAATACTTCAGCTTCGGAAAGGGCAGCGGAAAATGAATTTGTGGGATATAGCGCTTAGGAACCTGAAAAGACGCAAGTCCAAAGCAGCTTTCGTACTTGTCGGTTTGATGATCGGCGTGTCGGCCGTAGTGGTTTTTATCAGTATCGCGGAAGCCCTTACCCAGAACATCAACAACAAGCTGGAGGAGTATGGTGCCAACATCCTGATCGTTCCCAAGACGGAAAACCTCTCCATGAGCTATGGCGGAATTGCGCTGGGAGGGGTTCTTTTTGAGGTGCAGGAGATCCATGAGGAGGAGTTGGCGAAGATCGGGGAGATAGACAACGCCAAAAACGTGGCCGCCCTGGGGCCGATGCTCCTGGGGGCGATTGAAATCGGAAGCCACAAGGCGCTCCTGGCCGGGATGGATTTTCAGGTCGCTTCCCAACTCCGCCCCTGGTGGAAGGTTCAAGGGAAGCTGCCGGACGAGGAGGGGGCTCTTGTGGGGGCGGAAGCCGCCCGGGTCTTGGAACTCGGTGCCGGGAAGACGGTGACTGTGAACGGTCGGAATCTTGTGGTTTCGGGAATCCTCGAGGCCACCGGTTCCCAGGATGACAACATTATATTTACCCACCTTGCTACAGCGCAAGCCATTCTGCACAAAGAAGGACGGATTTCCCTGGCCGAGGTAGCCGCTTTGTGCTCCGGTTGTCCCATCGAGGATATGGTGCGACAGATATCGGCAATCCTTCCCGGGGCCAACGTCATGGCCATCAAGCAGGTGGTGGCGGGTCGGATGGAGACGCTGAACCAGTTTCGCAAGGCATCCTACGGCCTTTCGGCAATTGTGGCCTTGGTGGGTGCGCTGGTAGTACTGGTGACCATGATGGGCAGTGTTCGGGAAAGGACCGCCGAAATCGGCATCTTCCGGGCTATCGGTTTCCGGAGCAGCCATATTATGAAGATTATTCTGCTCGAGGCGGGGATCGTTTCGATTCTGGCCGGTGTGCTGGGCTATCTACTGGGTATGGGGATGACCAAGATTGCGCTACTTTTCTTTGCCGCGGGAGGAGGCCACAGCGGCCACGGCATTGCCGTTCCCTTTGACCTCTGGTTGGCCGGAGCGGCCCTGGCCCTAGCCGTCGTTCTTGGTCTGGCGGCGAGTTTCTATCCGGCGCGTTTGGCTGCGCGGCTGGACCCCTGCGAGGCACTGCGGGCACTGTAGTAAGTTGGAATATGCTTATCCCATTCATCGGGGTTAGGAGAAAAACGTGAGTTATATTCAGATTAACGACTTAAGCAAACAATACGGCGAGGGAGAAGCAGCGGTCCTGGCCGTTCACGGCATCAACTTTGGTATTGCCTCTGGCGAATTAATCGCGATCATGGGTGAATCGGGATCGGGTAAGTCGACGCTGCTGACCGTGATGGGAGCGCTCAACAGCCCCGGCCAGGGAAAGTATTGGGTGGATAAGATCGACGTCTATGCCCTCGGCCAGGAGGAAAGGGCCGACTTTCGTCGGAACTATCTGGGCTTCGTTTTTCAAAGCTTTCACCTGATACCTTACCTGAGCGTACGGGAAAACGTGATGCTGCCGCTGACCCCGGTCAACATCAGAAAAAAAGAGAAACGGGCCATGGCCGAAGAGGCACTTGGCCGGGTGGGTCTGGCGGGGAAGGGTGGGCGACTCCCCAGCCAGATTTCCGGGGGGGAGCAGGAGCGGGTGGCCATTGCCCGGGCGATGGTGAACAAGCCGCCCATCCTCTTGGCTGACGAACCCACGGGGAACCTTGACAGAAAGAACACCCGGGAGATGATGAGTCTCCTCCAGGAACTCAATTCCGACGGCATGACCATCATTATGGTCACACACAATCCTGAGTGCGCTCAGTATGCCCGGAGGATTATGCGGATGTCCGATGGAATTCTCCTGGAAGATGAAAATGATATGAAATCGAACAGTTGTTACGGGTGTTGAATAATGATGTCCAAATGATTATTATACTATACAAAATGACCAGGATGAGGGTTGGGCAGGTTAGTTTTTGAATATTTGAGAAAGAAAGGAGCTACATATGAAACGAACAAAATATGTTCTTATGGTCGCGGTGGTTAGCTTCATGATGTCATTGGTGGTTTCGCCAGCACTAGCCCTATTTGAGGGTTATGGCAGCCTCGTCGCCAGTAGTGAAGTAACACAAGCCTTTGACGGTTACCGGCTGGATTCCGATCTCAACTACTATTTCAGCGGCGCTGAGTCGTGGCCTGACGCCATGATTGGATTGAATAAGGCTTATACATTGGATTCCACGCTTTGGAGAAAGGTCGCGACAACGTCGGAGTCGTTCAAAAACCTCGTTTCCGGCATGAAGTCACGTCCCTCAACAATGACCCTTTTTGGCTACGCCATCCTCGATGATAAGGGAAAACAGATCGGAGTATGGTATTCCATGTTCGGGGTTCGGGGCTATGTAAAAATGGTGGGTGAAAAAACCGTTGATATAGAAACTCCCGTCAACCCCATCAGGCCCGAACTGATCGCTCCCTGAAACCGGTAGAGAGTACCCAAAGTATCTGAAAGAAGCATAGACGGAAGTATTCACATTATAAGGTAGTTAGAGGAAAGGAGAAAAAAATGAAAAAGATGGTGTTAGCAGCGATGATGTTTTTTTTGATGGCCGGAGTGGCTGTGGCCAAGGATTATGAGGTGACAAAGAAGGCCGGGGATTATACGGTTACGGTAAAAATTGACCGTAATCCGCCTGTTACCGGCGAAAATACTATTTCCGTTGCCCTCAAGGGTGCCGGCGGTGCTGAGGTAAAGGATGCCAAAGTCGCCATCGAATATTCGATGCCGGCCATGCCGGGCATGCCGGCGATGAAATACAAGACTGATGGGACGTTGAAGGGCAGCGAGTATCAGGCAATGTTGGACTTTTCTATGGCCGGGGCCTGGGATGTAGCTATCCGAATCACTCAAGGCACGAAGAAAGCTCAGGCAAAATTTAATGTTGATGTGAGGTAGGGAAATGCGAAGAAGAGGAGGCGTCAGGCCTTCCTATCAGGACTGGAGAACGTTGTTGACAAGGGCGGTTGGGTTCTTCCCGGCTGCCGCTCTTTTCTTTATCGGTTTACTGGCCGTTCTGTTCACCGCTATGCCGGTCCCGGCTAGTGAAGGGGAATTGAAGCTTCAGTCCCTGATCGGGGAGGCGCTGAAAAGCAACCCCGAAATCCATGTCAGCGAAGCCAAAACAACGGCCGCCGAACACAGGATTCCCCAAGTGAAAAGCCTGGCAGATCCGATGGTGATGCTGGGTTATGAGAACGAAGGGACAGACAGCCTGTATACGTTCAACAAGGATACGAAAGGTATGCCCGCCGCTTCCCGCTGGATGCTCTCTTATTCTCAGATGCTTCCCTATCCGGGGAAACGGGCTCTCAAGGGAGAGATGGCCACCCAGGATGCAGAAAGCCTGAAAGCATTGGTTGGTTCAGTGAAATTGAATATCATTGCCCGGGTTAAGGAGCTCTATTATGATCTCTCCCTGGCCTATACGACAATTGACCTGCTGCGGGACAAGACGGCGCTGTTTGCTCGTACCGAGGATGCCGCCCTAGCCCGGTACGCCTCCGGGGTGGGGCCGCAGCAGGAGGTGCTGATGGCCCAGACGGAAAAGTATATGCTGCTGGAACGGGAAGAGATGGAGAAGCAGAAGATCAAGTCGCTGGAGGCCATGCTGAATGCGGCTCTGGGCAGGGATGGCAGTTTACCGCTCGGAGCCAGGCCGGAGAAATTATTCTATGTCCCTTATGGAAAGGGCGTTGAAGAGCTGATCAAGAAATCCCAGGACAACAATCCGCTCATCAAATCGAGAGAGAAGATGGCGGCCGGAGCTGCCGCCAAGGTGCAGATGGCGAAGAAAGAATTCTATCCCGATTTCACTCTGGGCGGCACTTACTTTGCAAAACCTCCCCAGTATCCGGACATGTGGAACATTACGGCAACAGTAAATATACCTTTATATTACAAAAATAAGCAGGAACAGGGAGTTTTGGAAGCTGAATCGTCTTTGCTGGAGACGAAGAAGGATGTGGAGGCGACGAAATTGATGGTTTCCTCCTCTCTGCGGGACAACCATTCCATGGTAAAGACCGCAGAGACATTGATGGCCTTGTATAAAGACGGATTGATCCCCAAAGCCTACCAGGATTTTGAATTGTCCCTGGCCGGATATACAACGGGCAAGGTGGAGGCGATAACCGTCATTACCAGATTGAAAGCGTTGATCGATTACGAGCTGTTATATCAAGGGCAGTTTGTCCAACGGGAAAAGGGTATCGCCAGACTCGAAGCCATTGCAGGAATCATGGATTACGAAATGGGGGCAAAATGAAGCAACGAAAAATGATAATTATTGTGATCTGTCTGCTCGTCGCAGCCAGTGCGCTTTCTTATATTATTTATCCTGGGTCCTGGAAAAAAGTGGCGGAAAAGATCGGCATCACCAAAGTGGAAAAAACAGCTCCGGCGGCGCCATCAGGACATCAGCAT
>Ga0334722_10002906_pt1 | contig 18876 bp, 8 predicted proteins | sample C3_bottom_MG_FD_207210 | JGI IMG/M metagenome (GOLD analysis project Ga0334722, IMG submission 207210) | Sediment microbial communities from Yellowstone Lake, YNP, Wyoming, USA - C3_bottom | ecosystem: Environmental > Aquatic > Freshwater > Lake > Sediment | place: USA: Wyoming | collected...
GGGCCTCCGCGATGGTCATCCGGCAATCGATCGCGCGGATGCCTTTCCCTTTCGGCAGGACCAGCAACGGGTTGATGTCGAGTTCCTGGATCTCCGGGAAGTCGCACGACAGGCGCGATACCCGGATCAACGCCTCCACGATCGCTTCCTCGTCCGCGGGCTCGCTTCCCCGGTACGCGGCGAGCAGCGGCCAGGCGCGGATCTCCCGGACCATTTCTTCGGCGTCGCGCCGCGAAACCGGCGCCACCCGGAAGGAGACGTCCTTCAGCACCTCCACGTAGATCCCTCCGAGGCCGAACATCAGGAGCGGGCCGAACTGGGGATCGCGGCTCATCCCCACGATGAGTTCCCTGCCGCCCGTGACCATCTCCTGGATCGACACGCCGGCGATCCAGGCTGATGGGGCCAGCCGGCGGACGGAGGAGGTGATCTCCATGAAGGCCCGGGCCACGTCGTCCGCGCCGCAAAGGCCGAGTCGCACGCCTCCGACATCCGTCTTGTGGAGGACCTGCGGCGAGACGATCTTCATCACCACGGACGCGCGCCCCATCTCCCGGTACGCCGCGACGGCGGCGGCGCTCGTCCCGGCGAAGGCGTGGCGCGGAAACGTGAAACCGTACGCCTCGAGGATTCCGCGGGACTCCTCCTCCCCGAGCGCTCTCCTTCCCGCGGCAAGGGCTTCGCCCACGAGGCGCTCCGCGTTTTCCGGGCGGATCGACGGGGCCTCCGCCTCCCCCGGCCCCCCGGCCGAGCGGATGCGGGAATATCGAAGCATCGCGGAAAGGGTCCGCACGGCCCGCTCGGGAACCGGGTAGTTGGGGACGCCGCCGTCGCTGAGGATCCGGCGCGACGATGCCACCGTGGCTTCCCCGAGGAAGGAGGCGAACACGGTCGTGCCGGAGCCGGCGAAGGCGGAAACGGTCGCTCTCGCGGTTTCCTCCGGTTCCGTCATCGCCTGCGGCGTCAGCAGGACGAGGACGGCGTCGACCGACGGCTCGTCCCGGAGCGCCGAGAGGACGCTCCTGTACCGGTCCGCGCGGGCGTCCCCGACGATATCCACCGGATTCGCCAGGCTCGCCGTGGGCGGCAGCGCGAGAAGGATCCGCTCCCGAAGGGACGCGGAGACCCCGGCGAGGGGAATGCCGAGGAGCGAAGCCGTGTCCGCCGCGAGGATCCCCGGACCCCCCGCGTTCGTCAGGATCAGGAGCCGATCCCCCCGGGGGAGCGGCTGCATCGCGAACCCGAGGGCCAGGTCGAAGAGATCCTCCACCGTCTCCGCCCGGAGCACCCCGCCCTGCCGGAACGCCGCCGCGTAGGCGCTGTCGGACCCGGCGAGACTGCCGGTGTGGGAAGAGGCCGCGCGCGCGCCCGCGGCGGTCGCTCCCGCCTTCACGATGATGACCGGCTTGCGGGGCGTCACATTCCGGGCCGCGCGCATGAACCGGCGGCCGTCGTCGATGCTCTCGACGTACCCGAGGATGACCCGGGTCGACGGATCGTCGGCGAGGAACTCGAGGATGTCCGACTCCGAGACGTCGGCCTTGTTCCCGAGGCTCACGAACTTGGAGAAGCCGACGTTCCGGCCGATGGCCCAGTCGAGCACCGCGGTGCAGAGCGCCCCGGATTGGGAGAAGAAGGAGATGAACCCTTTCGGGGGCGTTCCGCGGGAGAACGAGGCGTTCAGCGAGGCGTGCGTGTCGATCAGGCCGAGGCAGTTGGGGCCGAGCACCCGGACCGCAGCGGATCTCGCCGCGTCGCGCAGGGATCGTTCGAGGGCGACCCCCGCCCCTCCGATCTCCTTGAACCCGGCGGAAATGACGATCCCCGCGCGCATCCCCTTCGCCGCGAGCCGGGGGATCCCTTCGAGGATGGCGTTCGGCGGGACGACGAAGACGCCCAGGTCGACGGGCCCGGGGATCGCGTCGATGGACGGGTACAGCGGGTGGCCGAAAAGCTCCCCGCCGCCGGGATTCACCCCGTAGATCTTCCCCTGGAACCCGGCCTGCACGAGGTTGGCGAACACCCCGTAACCGACTTTCTCCGGGTTTCGGGACGCCCCGACAACGGCGACCGATCCCGGATGGAACAGTTCGCCAGGGAGCATGGCCCCTCTCCGATGCGGGCGAGCCCGCATTTCTCACCAGGTTTCTACTGCGGCGGCGGATACAGGCATGTCTACTGCGTTGCGCTCGGTCGGGCTCCTCGACGTAGTTTCAACTACGCCTCCGGGGCCCTCGGTCGCGCGCCTTGTATCCACGCCCGTCTCCACCACCTCGCTACGAACCCTGGTGAGAAATGCGGGCTACTTCTTTTCCGGCGCCGTCACCCGGACCGAAAGCTCGCGCAACTGCTTCAGGTCGACCGTGGAGGGGGCTTCCGTCATGAGGCATGTCGCCTTCTGGGTCTTCGGGAAGGCGATCACGTCGCGAAGCGACTTCGCGCCCGAGAAGAGCATCGCCAGCCGGTCGAGCCCGAAGGCGATCCCGCCGTGCGGCGGCGCCCCGAACTCCAGCGCTTCGAGGAGGAACCCGAACTTCACCCGCGCATCCTCCGGCCCGATGCCCAGCAGATCGAACATCCGGGACTGGACATCCTTCCGGTGGATACGGATGCTCCCCCCCCCGATCTCCGAGCCGTTCAGCACCATGTCGTACGCCTTGGCGCGGACCTTCCCGGGATCCGTCGCGAGCAGCGGGAGGTCCTCGTCGAGCGGCGCCGTGAACGGGTGGTGCATCGCCCCCCACCGCTTCTCCTCCTTGTCCCACTCGAGGAGCGGGAAGTCGGTCACCCACAACAGGTGATGCAGGGAGGCGTCGATCATCCCGAGCTTTTCCCCGAGGTGGAGGCGGAGGCGTCCGAGGGAGGAGCACGCCACGTCGAACGAATCGGCCACCAGGAGGATCAGGTCCCCCGGCTTCGCGCCGGCCTCTTCCCGCAGGGAGGCCAGCATCGAAGCGCTGAAGAACTTCGCCAGGGGGGAGGTCAGCCCCGCCCCGGTCACCTTGAACGAGGCAAGGCCGGAGGCCCCCCCGATCTTCGCCACCTCTTCGAGCGCGGCGATCTCGGAACGGCTCGATTCGGCCAGCCCGGGCGCCGTGATCCCCCGGATCACGCCACCGCGCGACGCCACCTCGGCGAAGACCCGGAAGTCGGTCTTCGACAGGAGCGCCGTGTGGTCCGTGATCTCCAGACCGAACCGGGTGTCGGGCTTGTCGACCCCGAACCGGTCCATCGCCTCCCCGTAGCTCATCCGCGGGATGGGGTTCCGGATCTCTTCGCCGAGAACGTCGCGGAAGACGCGGGCCATGAGCCCTTCCATCATCCGGAAGATGTCTTCCCGGTCGATGAACGACATCTCGACGTCGATCTGGGTGAACTCGGGCTGCCGGTCGGCGCGCAGGTCCTCGTCGCGGAAGCACTTGACGATCTGCGCGTACCGATCGTAGCCGGCGACCATCAGGATCTGCTTGAACAGTTGCGGGGACTGGGGAAGGGCGTAGAACATCCCCGGATTGACGCGGGACGGCACCAGGTAGTCCCGCGCCCCCTCGGGGGTGCTCTTGGTCAGCACCGGCGTCTCCACCTCGAGGAATCCGTTCTCGAAGAAGTACTCCCGCACGGAGCGGGCGAGCACCGCGCGCTTCATGAACATCGCCTGGATCGACGGCCGCCGCAGGTCGAGATAGCGGTACTTGAGGCGGACGTTTTCCGCCACGTCCGTGTCGTCCTCGAGGGAGAAGGGGATCGGCTTCGACTCGTTCAGGATCGCGAGCGCGGTCACCGACACCTCCACCTCTCCCGTCGGGAGGTTCGGGTTTTCCGTGCCCGCGGGACGGCGGCGGACGACGCCGCGCACCGAAAGGACGTACTCCACCCGCAGGGCGTCCGCCTTCGCGTGCGCTTCCGGAGAGGTGACGGGATCGATCACGACCTGCGCCAGCCCCTCCCGGTCGCGAAGGTCGACGAACACGAGCCCACCGTGGTCACGACGCCGGTGGACCCAGCCGCACAGGACGACCTCCTTGCCGATATCCTCCGGCCGGAGCAGGCCGCAGTAGATGGTCCTCTTGTGTTCCGGCAGAAACGTGTCCAACGTCACCCCTCCTTGGGTACGCCGCGAAGGCGAAGCATCGCCTCCTCCGCGGGGATCTCTTCCTGGATTCCCTTCGCCATGTCCCGATACCCCACCGCGCCCCGCCGCCCCTCTTCCTCGCCGAAGACGAGGACCACCTTCGCGCCCGAGCGGTCCGCGCGCCGGAACTGGCTTTTCATGCTTCGCCCCTCGTAGTCCATGTCGGCGCGCACACCCGCCGCCACGAGCTCCATCTTCCGGCGGAACGCCTCCGGGAGGAGCGCCGCGGACGTGGTGACGAGGAAGACGTCCGCCGCGGGGGAAGCGCCGCCCCCCTCGCCGAGGAGCATCAACAGCCGCTCCACCCCGATGGCGAAGCCGATGGCGGGCACGCGCTCCTTCCCGCCGAGCAGCTGCGCGAGCCCGTCGTAGCGCCCTCCGGCCGCCACGGTGTTCTGGGCGCCCATCCCGGGGATCACGAACTCGAACGTGGTGCGCCGGTAATAGTCGAGCCCGCGGACCATGCGCGGATTCCGTGAAAAAGGGACCCCGGCCGAGGTGAGGGCGGCCTCCACGGCGGCGAAGTGGTCGCGGCACGGGCCGCACAGGGAACCGAGGATCGACGGGGCGTCGGCCGTTGCGCGGACGCACCGCTCCGCCTTGCAGTCGAGCACACGCAGCGGGTTCCGCACCCGCCGCCGCCGGCAGTCGTCGCACAGCTCGCCGTCGCGCGCCGCGAGGTATTCCGTCAACCGGGCGTTGTACGCGGGACGGCACTCCGGGTCGCCGAGCGAGTTGACCTCGAGGGAGACTCCGCCAAGGCCCGCCCCAGCGAGGAATCCGTGCAGGAACGCCATCGTCTCGGCGTCGGCGTACGGCGCGTCGGTGCCGAACAGCTCCGCGCCCATCTGGTGGAACTGCCGCATCCGCCCCTTCTGCGGACGCTCGTGCCGGAACATCGGGCCGATGTAGAAGAGGCGGACCGGCCCGTCGCCCGTCCCGGGCCGGTGCTCGATGAACGCGCGGACCACCGACGCGGTCCCCTCGGGGCGCACCGTGAGGCTCTCCCCGGACCGGTCGGTGAAGGTGTACATCTCCTTCTCGACGATGTCGGTGGTCTCCCCCACTGCCCGCGCGAAGAGCTCGGTCCGCTCGAGCAGGGGAGTCCGGATCTCCCGGAAACCGTACCGCCCGGCGTGGGCGCGGAACGACGCCTCGAGCGCGGCCCACCGTTCGGACTCGGGGGGAAGGATGTCCTTCATCCCCCGGACGGTCGCCAATGTCATGGGACGTTCTGGGCGTGGGCCAGGTAGACGACGTTCCGGGTGGATTCCTTCCCGCGGTACATCGCCTGGTCCGCGAGGTTGAGCAGGGTCTGCTTCGTGGTCGCGTGCTCGGGGAACGCGGCGATCCCGATGGAGATCGTCAACCGGATTCCGAGCCCCTCCTCCTTGACGAACGGCTCCGCCTCGATCATCTTCCGCATCCGCTCCGCGACGATCATCGCCTCGTCCGCGTTGGTCTCGACGAGGAGGACGACGAACTCGTCGCCGCCGTAGCGGACCACCGTGTCGGAATCCCGGACGCAGGCGCGCAGGACCTCCCCCACTTCCACAAGGACGCGGCTGCCGACAAGATGCCCGTGGGCGTCGTTGACCCGCTTGAAAAAGTCGATGTCCATGAAGAGGACGCAGAAGAAGTTCCGGTACCGTTCGGAACGCTTCATCTCCCGGTCGAGGACCACGTTGAGGTAGCGGCCGTTATAGAGCTTCGTGAGGTCGTCGATGTAGATCAGGCTCTGCGCCTGCGCGCTGCGCTCCGCATTGATCAGGGCGAGGCGCGCCTGCCGCTGGAAGAAGTTGAGGAGCGGGGAGTTGAGGACTTCCGCGTCGGGAGTGCCCCGCAGCCCCAGCATGGCGTACACCCGGGACCCCGGGGTAAGTTCGAAGGGCACGGAGAGAAGGATGCGGTTCTCCTCGAGGAAATCCGCGCCGCCGGACTCGGTCGCGTTCAGCGTGTCGGCATGGATCACGGTCGGGCCGGGACCCGGCGTCGCCAGCGCCTCCCCGAAGCGCCGGAGGAAACCGGTGGGGACGATATCATCCGCGAACCCCAGGGACGCGAGGATCGCGTACGGTCCCCCTCCCTTTTCCCCGCCCCGGAAAAGAATCCCGAAGGAAGCTCCCAGCGCCTCGCGGAACTTTTCGAGGATCGTGGTGGCCAGCAGCCCCATGTCCGTCGAGGTGATCACCGGGATGCAGAAGTCGAAGAGTTCGTCGAGCGACATCCTCCGGAGCAGACCGTAACCGGAGAAGAGGTACTTCTCGACGCACGGGACGAGGGTGTCGGCAAGGGATTCCTCGAAGAGGATCTCGGACACCCCGCCTTTCAGGGCTTCGAGGACCGACGGTCCTTCCTTCTCTCCGAGAATGAGGATCATCGAGGTTTTGGGGGCGAGCGCGAGGAGGGCGACCACGTACGCATCCGTCGCCTGCTCCTTCGAAAATTTCCGGGCGACGATGACGGAGAAATTCTCCTTTTGGAGAGCTTCCACGCCGCTTTTCCAGTCGGAGAGGATCGAGAAGTGGACGCCCTTCAGGGACGGAACCCGAACCATGTTGTCCATGCGCTTCGCGTCGGAGGCGAGGATCAGGACGCGTTGAGCGGTCATCGGCCCGCTCCGACCCCGCGCAGGTCGATCGCCGGGAGGTATTCCGTCACATCAGCCGCCAAAGACATTTCCACACCCCGCTGTGGCCTGACTGCAGAAACGACACACCCCTGCCGTCGGAACGGACCGTAAACGCTCCGTTTTCCAACAGGAAACATTCAGGCGACCGTAACAGATTCCCCCCGGTGAAACAACGGCTATTTTGCGCGACCACGACGGTCGGCCGGCAGAACGAGGCCCATCCCGCGGGGTCCGCCCCGGGCGAACCATGGTGGGGCAGGAACAGGACCCTCCGTTCCCCCTCTTCCGATGAAGGCCGTCCCCAGGCGGAAGGCCCCCCCTCCACATCCCCGGGAAGCCACACCGACAGGATACCAAAACGGAGATCAAGAACCATCCCCCGTTCGTTCGCCTTCCCTCCGTCCCCCGGATTCACGGGAGCCCGCACGACGACTTCGGCTCCGCCGAACCGTTCCCGGACCCCCGCCCGAACGGTCCGCACCGGCCCGGTCCAGGAGGCGACGGCCGGCCCGAACGCCTCCCGTGGGATCCCTTCCGGGATCCAGATCTCGCGGACCGGCAGCGCGGCAAGGACCGCCGCCGCGCCCCCGTAATGGTCCTCGTGGGGGTGGGTCAGCGCGAGGACGTCGATCCGCCGGATCCCCCGGCTGCGCAGAAACGGAAGGACCGCGCGCTCTCCCGCGTTCCCGCGGAGGGCGCTTCCGCCGTCGATCAGCATGTGCCCGCCCCCCGGAAACGAAACGACGTGGGCCGCGCCTTTTCCGACGTTCAATGCCGTGAGGGAAAAATCCCGCTCGGGGAGCGCGGCATAAGGGGCGTGGATTCCGCCGAGAAAGAGCGCGGCGGAGAGGACGGTCGCGGGCCACGGCCTCCTGCCGCGGCGAAGGAGCAGGATCGTCCCCGCCACGGCCACCGCCGTGGAAAGGGCAGGCCACGCGATGCCCGACGGAGGAACGGGGAAGCACCCCGCGCCGGACCCCGACAGCCGATCCAGCAGCGAAAGGGCGATCGTCAGCCCGTCCGCGACGAGGCGGACCACCGGGGCGAGCGGTTCGACACCGAACGCCCCCCCGACCACCGCGACGACCGCCCCGGCGACCCCGGCCGTCCCGAGGATCGGCCCGAACAGGACGTTCCACAGGATCGCGCCGGAGGGGACCGCCTGGAAAAAGGCGGCGGATACCGGCAGCGTCCCGAGGAACGCGACGGTCGCGGCGCCCACCGCCTCCTTCACCCACCAGGTCGCCCTCGTTCGCCAACCCGCTTCTCCCTCCTCCGGCGGCGTGCCGTAATTCGCGATGAGGAAAAAGGTCGCGCCGTAGGACAGGAGGAAGGAGGGGGAAACGATCTCCGTCGGCGACGCGGCGAGCGTGAGGAGAAGCATCCCGGTCCAGGCGATCCCGGGGGCGCGAACGCCCAGCCGCCGCCACAACAGGACCGCGATGGTGATCATCCCGGCCGACCGGACGGCCGGCGTGGGAGCCCCGGCCAGAAAGACGTAGGCCCAGGACGCCGGCAACGCGAGGAGCGGCGGCAGAAGGTTCAGGTCGGGGGTTCCGTGCCTCCTTCGGATCGCCCACATCGTCGCCCGCAGCAGGAAGACGGCGATGATGTGGAAGATCGCCACGTTGACGCCCGATATGGCGAGCAGGTGGGCGAGGCCGGTCCGGCGAAGCAGCGTGACGAGCGGATGGGAGTACGGCGGAACCTCTCCAGTGGCCAGCGAAAGAAGGTACAGGGAGCCGTTCGTGGTTCCGGCGACCCGCTTCACCCACTCCCCCGTTTCCCGGCGCGCGCGCGGGAACAGGTCCCTCCATCGATCCTCCCCCGCCGGTTCCGGGAGGAAGACGGCCTTCGCGGCATCCGCGGAAAAGGCGTATTGCGCCCCCTGCGCCATCGCCGATCCTTCCCGCGGGACCTCGCCGGGATTTCCCATCCCGCGCACCGGGTGCAGGCGGCCGGCGGCGCGAACGCGCGCCGGAAACGAAACGGAGAGGTCCGGATTCCGGATGTACAGGAGAACGGTTCCCAGCCGGATCGATTTCGTACCTCCCGGCATGGAGACCATCGAACCGTGGGTTGCGGCGGCCCATCCGGAATCGGTGACGCGGACCTCCTCGACCCGCCCATCGAGAATCACCTCGTTGTCGATGTACGGCAGAACGTTCGCCGGGGAGACGAGGGGAATCCTCCCCGCGGTCAGGGAGCCGCACAGCGCCGCGACGGCACAGGCCAGCGGTATCTCGCGGAAACGGAAGAAGGCCAGGCCGAGGGCCGCCAGGAGCAGAACCCCGGAGACGGCGATCCCCGCAGGCCCGGCGGCCAGCCCGAGGAGGAACCCGGTGAGGAATGCGAGGAGGAGGAGGTACAGCGGCCCCTGTCCGGAAAACGGATGGTCCATGCCGGCGACAAAGGCAAAACCCGTACCGCTTCAGCCTTTGGCTGCGCCGCCTCGGAGGGCGGGGCTCCGTTCGTGGCTCGCCGTGCGATGAACCTGCACGGCTGCGCTTTACCTCACTGCGCCCCCCCTCCTGCGGCGGCTCCGCCGGACCCTCCCGTTGCATGCGCTTCCCTGTGCGGGCACCTGTCCTGCGCCACCGCGATACCAGCCACAGATGGATCTTTGCAGCGTGTGGTACGGCAGGAAAAAGTTACTGTGAGGTGCAGGCGCTTTCAGGGGACATACCTGGTTCTGACCCGGGAAGAAGGCAAGGGGTGTCCTCCCACTGAAGGGAAGGTGTGTCCCCTGCCCACAAACCACAAACCAGCATCACAAGGTGCAGGCGCTTTCGGGGAGACGCCTCCAGCGGTTCCTCATGTATGGAAGTCCGGGGATAGGCGAGGTGAGGATTCACCGCGTTCGGCCCGTCGGCTTATCCCCGGGGGCAAAGGTATCGTCCGGCCGCTTTAAGGGGTGCCAGTAGGCGCTAAGCCGGTAATATCCGACGGCCCGGAGTCTCTCGATCAACACCTGGCGATCCGTCGCCAGGCCACGCGAGAGCACCAGATCGGCTTGCTGTTCGTATGTAAGCGACGGCTTGGCGTATTTCATGGAGTTGTCCCGTGAAAAAGAAAAACCCGCCACATTTGAGCATGGCCTTGCGGCCAGAGGCTTGGCGGGTGTGCTGATGGAATAGTAACATACCGAAACCGGAAATCAACCGCAATTTGAGATCTTTGTCCTGGGTTCATCCCGCCAGTTTCTCATTAAGGTCCGTCATGATCGGCCGGAGCAGGTCTCCAAAAAGCGCGTGTGCACGACCGAGGCTTCGCTTATGCCTCCAAAATGTTCAAGAGATCATCCCAGGTGAATGGTTTCGATAAAAAACCCGCCGCTCCAATTTTTATTGCTTCCTGTTTCGTCAAACTATCCCCCGCTGTCATGAGAATAACTGGCAGGCCGGGGTAATCCTCCTGGCACCGTCGTAGGAGAGACACACCCTCCATAACAGGCATTCGGATTCCGCTGAGCACAAGGTCCGCATTGAAGGTCCGCAACCGATCCAATGCCTCCACGCCATTTCCTGCCCCTTCAGTCTGATAACCATACAATCCGAGTTTTTCCCGAATTATCTCTACTAAAAATTCTTCGTCATCGACTACCAGGACCTTGGCTTTATTTGCTCTAAGTTGGGCCAAGTCCCCGAATCCCCCGCCGCACCAAATTGGATCGGGTGGCAGGTAATCTTTTTCCGACGGGGAGGGGAAGGTGAGAGGACTTGTCGTCTTTATCGCTCACTGGTCAGTAACTCCGCTGAGAGCAGGCGATCATTTATTCTGGAATCTCTCTCGCATGATTTCCCCGAGAAGCCCCGGCGTGTATCCAGATCGGTTCTCTTTCGTCAGGGGAATCACCTTTATCCCCTGGACCCAGTGAAGCCCCTCTACGACACCGTCATTGGCAGCGTCATAACGACCATCTGCGGCTAGAGCCGCCCAGGTACCATCCTTGAACGAAAGAAGTGACGCCAGCCTCTCTCCCGAACGGACACCCCACAGCATGGAAGAATCACGTGCTCCTGATAGGGCCAATCCGCCATCCGGGGAAAAGGTGACGGAACAGACCCAGCCTGTGTGCCCATGGAAGGTCCGGATTTCCCGGCCCGTTGCCACGTCCCAAAGCTTCAATGTCATGTCAGCGCTCCCCGAGAGCGCATATCGACCATCTGGAGAAAAAGCAACGGATAAGACATAGCTTGTGTGCCCCTCGAAGGTCCGCACTTCCCGGCCCTTGCAGGCGTCGAAGCCCATGGAGATGTCCCAAAGCTTCAAGGTCTTGTCATCACCTCCCGCGAGAGCCCACCGGCCATCCGGGGAGAAAGAAACAGAACGGACCGACCCTGTGTGCCCCAGGAAGATCCGGATTAACCGGCCCGTTGCTGCGTCCCAAAGCCGTAGCGTATCGTCACCCCCCGAGAGCGCCCACCGTCCGTCCGGGGAAAAGGTGACGGAATGGACCGCCCCTGTATGCCCCTCGAAGGTCCGAACTTCCCGGCCCGTCATCACGTCCCACAGTTTCAATGTATTGTCAGTACTCCCCGACAACGCCCACCGGCCGTCCGGGGAGAAAAAAACAGAATGGACCAACCCTGTATGCCCATCGAAGGTCCGAACTTCCCGGCCCGTTTCCACGTCCCAAAACCGTATCGTATCGTCACCCCCCGAGAGCGCCCACCGGGCATCCGGGGAGAAAGCAACGGCACTCACCGGCAATGTATGCCCTTGGAAGGTCCGAACTTCCCGACCCGTCAATACGTTCCAAAGCTTCAATGTGCCTTTATACATCTCCCCAGACAGCGCCCACCGGGCATCCGGGGAGAAAGCAACGGCACACACCGGCAATGTATGCCCCTCGAAGGTCCGGATTTCCCCGCCCGAAGATACGTCCCAAAGTTTCAAGGTCTTGTCATCACTCCCCGACAACGCCCACCGGCCGTCCGGGGAGAAAGAAACAGAATGGACCGCCCCTGTATGCCCCTCGAAGGTCCGAACTTCCCGGCCCGTTTCCACGTCCCAAAGCTTCATTTCAATGCCCCCCGATAGTGCCCACCGGCCATTCGGAGAGAAAGAAACAGAATAGTTCGGCCATGTATGCCCCTCGAAGGTCCGAACTTCCCGACCCGTCATCACGTCCCAAAGCTTCAAGGTCATGTCATGGTTCCCCGATAGCGCCCACCGACCGTCCGGGGAAAAGGTGACGGAATGGACCGCCCCTGCATGCCCCTCGAAGGTCCGAACTTCCCGGCCCGTTTCTACATCCCAAAGCTTCAAGGTCGCGTCAGCGCTCCCCGAGAGCGCCCACCGACCATCCGGGGAGAAAGAAACAGAACGGACCGATCCTGTATGCCCCCTGAAGGTCCGAACTTCCCGGCCCGTCATCACGTCCCAAAGCTTCAAAGTCTTGTCACCACTCCCTGACAACGCCCACCGGCCATCCGGGGAAAAGGTAACGGAGAAGACCCAGCCTTTATGCCCCTCGAAGGTCCGAACTTCCCGGCCCGTCATCACGTCCCACAGTTTCAATGTGTTGTCAGTACTCCCAGAGAGAGCCCACCGACCGTCCGTGGAGAAGGTTACTGACACAAGAGAAGCCCGATCCCCGTGTCCAACTTGCGCGGTTAGTTTTCTCTTCCTGGCAACGTCTGGAAATTGACCTGCTTTGCCCCGCGTGCGTTCAAGGTCCTGGATCCCACGCCGAACCAGATCGCTTGTTTTCGCAAGCGATCTTTCTCCGACAGGGAGGGGCAGATTCGAATAATTGTCTTTTTTATCGCTCATCAACCCGATTCTTTCCTGACGACCCTCAATTTCTCTGTCGCCCCAACGATGTTCTCGTCGATCATCCTGACCAGCTCGCCGAGCAGATCTCTCCCCTCTTTCCCGGCCTCTTCGTCCTTGCCCATCAACCCGTACAACTCCGATTCCCTCAGTTTGTCGATCTCCCGAGCGATGACCTTCAACCGCTCCCTGCCCCGGGCTATCGTGCGGATCACCCTTACCAGCTCGACCGCAACCCCCTCCCCCCTCACGGATTCGGGGCTGCTCTCCCACTCCCGGAGCAGGGAGTTGAGCTTCGCCTCGTCCCCGTCGCGGTACGCGCTGTTCACCTCCGCCATGAACTTGTTCCGGCGCTCCCGGTCCTTATCGTCGGACGCCAGGTCGGGGTGGACCTTCTTCGCAATCTCCCTATAGAGTTTCTTCAGGTCCTCCGAAGGCTCGAATTTCTCTTTTCCCTCTTGCTCCAAGGCCCCCCGGGTTTCGCGAGTCGATTCCTCCGCCTTCTTCCTGGCGTCCTTTGCCTCCACTTTCGCCTTGGCATCCCTGGGGTTCCTGCGGGCAAGCTCCTCCGCGATCTTGGCCTCGATTTCATCAAGCTCAGCGTACCGGACGCCGACAACCCTCTTGTAGCGAAGCTCGAAGGCGTCAAGCCTCACAATCAGGGTTTCGAGTTCCAGTTCCTTGTCGGCCAATTCGACTTCGAGCGCGGCGAGATCGGTTTTCTTCTGCTGGAGTTCGATTTCTTCAGGGGTTCGCATGCGGTCGATGTGGGAATTACTCTTTCGCCCGGGAACATCTTTTTTGTCTTGGCTCAAATTCACCCCCCCGACAACGGTTGGCAAACTCTTTGAGGGCATGCCCCCCGGCTATTTCTTAGCGCGAACGGCTTTCAGATGATCCATACCGTGTGCAAGACGTCATTTGTTTTCAATGTATTAATGTGTGGAGAGTTCCGTAAAATATTGGATCCGGTCGCAGGCCTCTTTCATCGCTTTGTCTGAATTACGGAAAAATCTCGACCCCCGAATTCTCACAAACACCCAGCCCAACCGTTCGAGAATGGCTTGACGGGCCAAATCGTCCTCCAAATTCTCCAGCGTATGGTAGCGGTCACCGTCGCACTCGACCGCAACCTTCCTTCCATTCGCGTGGACAACGATGTCGATCCTGCAAGCCCCCACGCGATATTGCGGTGTTACCTCGTATCCTGCAGCAACCAGTCGTCGCAAGACCTGGCGCTCAAATTCCGACTCGGTTTTCGCTTCGAGCGTTTCGAGATTCCGTACGGCAGCAGAAGGATCGAGTGCATGCTCGATCAGGCGCCGCCGCAAGTCTCTTGCCTTCAAATCGGATTTTGGGTCCAGCGAATAAACCACCCACATCTGGTCGCGGGCGCGACTGGCGGCAACGTTGAAGCGCTTCTTGTACATGTCTCGTGGGCCGGCCTCCCGGATCGGTAGAGGCCCGTCTTTGGGAGAATCGACCAGTGAGAGAAACATCACGTCCCTTTCGTCCCCCTGGAAATGCGCGGCGTTGCCGCAGAGAATCCGGCGGGCTTTATATTCATCAGGAGGAAGTTGACGAATCAGGATCTCGTTGATCTTTCTCGCCTGCTCCTCTCCTACCATCGAGATGACACCGAATGTCTTTCCTGCGTAATCCGGCTTCTTCGTGGCCTCGATCAGGAGCGTCGCGACGATTTCGGCTTCCTTCTCGTTGACCTTATCGTCAGATTTGGCCCCCTGGACTCTATAGGACACGACGGAAGGACTAAGGGACGAATGGGACGCATCGCGCAGTGGGCGGATCTGCCCATTGTATGAAAGCAGGTTGCTGAACTGGATAATTTCCGGCACACACCTGAAGTGTTCCTTGAGCGAGATCAGTCCGCCGAATGAATTCATTGCAAGGTCATAGACCGACATCTGTCCGTCATAAAGCTGAGCGTTTGGGATGCCCTGCAAGTGAGCGTCGATCAGGGCCTGGACCTCCTCAACCTTCTGCCCCACGGCCTCCGGGCTCACCTGCTCGTGGTCTCCGACGATGACGACCTGCTCGGCCATGTATAAGGCGATGAGCCCCATCACGTCGAGTTGGCTCGCCTCATCGATGACGAGCACGTCGAATTGCGCCGTTCGGGGATCGAAGTTCTCCACCACTCGCGACAGCGGCATGACCCAAACGGGGACCGCGGAACGCGATTCCCCCATGAGGCGTCGAGCTTCGGCTTGAAGGCGGGGGGCCCTCTTCCCGGTCCCTCGCCCGATTCGGCGGATCGTCTGGAGCCACCCCATCAGCGCCTGCCTCTGGGGCAGCAAGGTTCGCCTAATCTGCGCACCCCATGCGCGTTGCTCGATCAACTCAGCAGTTACCCGGCGGAGTTCGTCCGTCAGCCGTGAAATATCTTTCTGGATATCTTCAACGGAATCCATAGCCCTAGCGTCGAGTTCGTCGGATAACTGGCGCCACAGCCAGGCGGCCTGAGCGTCCCCGGGAACGGTCGCTCCATCGTGAGGAGAAACCCTCCCTCTCACGGATGCAGCCCAAGCCGGCGCGTGCCCTTCTATCTTGGCGAGGGGATCCTTTCTCTTCGATAGGATCTGCCGTTTTCCGTGAAGGTCAACCAGACGGTCGAAGGCTTCGCGGTATGAGACGATGTCGTGACCGGAAACCGCTTCCCGAAGACGCTGGACGATCTTGGAAGCGTTTTGGTCCCCTCCTGCCAGTTCAAGCAGGCGAGTCAGCCGTCCGAGAGCATCAGTGGTACGCCTGAACCGGATTGCCATGATCCGTGAACGAAAGATAATCTCAAGGTGACTGACCACCGCTTCGCGGATCCGGAGAAGATCCCCGCAAGGGGGTGGATCGGGGGGCATCTCCTCCAGGAAGTTCGTAAGCGGGAACCCCTGAGTATTCGCCTCCTCAACCAGCGGGTTCCAGACGGTGGAGTGCCATTCGAGGGCTTCCCTGATGGTTCGGACGTGCTGGTTGAGGAATCTCTCCGGGTGGAAATCTTCCTTTGGCCAATCTGGTCCCCCGATCGACTCGACCTGCCGGCGCCAGCGTCCTTCCAGTTCCCTGCGGGAATGGCGGAGGTAGCCAAGAGCGTGGAGTGCCTCGAAATGCGTACGCTCGGTTGGGGGGCGGCCGTCCACGCGCGCCCCTTCAATCAAACCTTTCCACGAGGGGCGAACCATTTTGGCTAGCCAGCCGACTGATCCGCCACGGTCGATGTGGTCGAGGATCTCCTTGAGAATGTGTGTCTGATCGAGCGGATCGGCGTCCGGGGCAAGGGACGGACCATGCTGGAGCACCAATTCTTGCACGCTGGCCGCTTCGTCAAAGGCGGTCGTCACTTTCGCGTTGAGGCTTTCCCATGGTTCCCGGTGGGTCCCTCCATGCCAGCCGGCACGAATAACGGAGAGATGCCAGCCGGAGCCATCATCGAGGATGGAAACCGCCTTGAAAACCTTTTCGAGAAAGACGGAGAGTGCGTCGGGATCCTGCGAGTCGTGGTCTTTCTTCCAGAGTTCCTCCCGATGGGTTCGGTCTGCCTCCTTGAGCGAAACCAATTCTTCGACCAGCCGGTCGAAGTCGGAGGGCGAATGAAGATCCTTCGGGTCCGGAAGCGGCGAACACAGTTCATTCTCGTCCTCCGGAGAGATCGCCGTGTTGCTTGCGTAAAGGTCGACCAGTTCTCCGACCGTCAGGGGGAGTTTGGCGGTTAGGTACACAGGCCCGGGGATCCAGTCGTTAATGCCCGATTCTGCCGCCACCTTGCGAGCAGCGTCCGAAGGCGGGTATGCGACGCCGGTGACCACAATATCCCTGTATTCGCTGAAGCAGACGTCCTTGAGGTGCGTGCGGGCCGTTTCAAGCCTGTCGATGAGTTCCGACCTCCGCCGTGATGTTTCAAGGGCCCGCCGCTCGTAATCCTCGGCGCTGCCAGACGTAAACCGGTCGCTCATCGCCATCACCGACGATTCGAGCTCCTGCCGGCTTTCCATGTCCGATTCGAGAACGCTTACGCAAAGGGGCTGGAGATTTTCGACGACCTGCTCGCGAACACGGCGCAATGCCTTGGTCGTGTGGCTCGTGACGAGAACCGTCTTCCCCTGGGCCATCAGGTGACCGAGGAGGTTGGCGATCGTGTGGGTCTTTCCGGTGCCCGGAGGCCCCTGCACCAAGACACACCCATGATCCCTTAGACGTCGGGCGATCTGAAGCTGCTCGGGGTTTGCATGTTTACTGAAAAGGACCTCGCGATCCTCGTTGCTTATGCAACTTCCGCGTCCGTTATCGTCCACGGTGGTCGGTGGCACTTGCCCTTCGATTCCGACAATCTTTGTGAGTGAATCGGGAAGACCTTTCTGACTCTCCATATCCTCAAGGATGGCGTCGATGGCGTTGGTGTAACCCAGAGCCCTCGTGCGCAGGAAGAGGATCGGGGAGCGGCCAATGCGTGGGTAAGGTTTCTCTCCAATGATCGACGCATCCCCGACGAACTCGCCTTTCGGGGAAAGCCGAGTTACCAGTCGTTTCAGGAAACCGTCCGTCGCCTCTTTTTCGAGGGGGTGATACGACCCGGCGAGAAGCTCCTGCTGAGCATCGTTGATCGCCGTTCCGTCTACTCCGGGAAGGAACCGAAGTAGTGCCGTGTACAACTCGACCGGGGTATCCGCCTCCCGAACGAGAAACGACGGTACTGCCGGGTCGAACTCAAGTTGTACCCGCTGGAACAGGACCGGGTGGTGTATTCCACCTTCCTGCAATCCCCAGTTCAGGATACCGTCGCCGAGAACCAGTTCGTACTTTTCGCCCTCCCGCTGTAATGTCCCATGGAGGTCGAAGAACCTTTCGAAGAGGGCCATCGCCTCCCGGGCCGGGCGCTCGTTGCCCTCCCACTCGTCGCGTTTGGCTTTCCATCTATTGAAGACAGCAACCCGGTTCGGATCGGCGTCGAAAGAAACGATCTGCGTTTTCCCGTCTTCCCCTACAGAGTTGATAGACAGACTGTATTCAACTTGGCCGGGGAAAGTCTCCCAACCCGAGAGGAGCCAATCGCTGAGTATCGCGGGAGGTGATGGCGGGGCGGTCAACGTGGGGCGTTTGAGGGTTACCAAGGCATCCAACCCGTCGCCAACCGCCGTTCCTTGGGGCTGAGGGATCCCCGATTCAGCGGGTGTTTCCTCCCCGTTCCCGGAAGACGTCACAGTCGCGACTGACACAAATGGATGCCGAGGCAGGGATGAAAGAGAGAACGTCCACAAGTACGTATCGGTCCTGCGACTGGTGGGAAAGCGAAGCGATGCCAAGTCCCGCAGGTAGGAGAAAACCTGCCGGATACGGGGTCGAGCCGGATTTACCAGATCGAGGCTACCCATTGGCAGGGATTTTACCAAAGCCCACGACTTAATAAGCCATTCAATTTGCGGCGTATCGGCAGGCAACTCGTTCTGTCGTCAATTGGTATCCCGGACGACTGGCTCTTTGCACATTTCAATTTCCGTAAAAGGTTCCCCGAGATTATCCCAAAAACAGGGCCTGACGTATCCAAAGGATTTTCAAGGCGGGATTGTGGGTTGTGGGCGAGGGACACTCCTCCAACCGCAGTACCGACAACCTCCAGGAATGTCCCTCGAAAGCGCCTGCTCCTGTGATGCTGGTTTGTGGTTTGTGGGCAGGGGACACACCTTCCCATCAGTGGTAAGACACCCCTTGCCTTCCTCCCGGGTCAGAACCAGGTATGTCCCCTGAAAGCACCTGCGCCTTCGATGGATTTTTTCCTGCCGTACCACACGCTGCAAAATCCATCTGTGGCTGGTGTCAGGGGTGACACAGGACGGGCGCCCGCTCAGTGTTGCGTTCGGGAAGACAGCACGGGTCCGGCGGCGGAGTCGCCGCAGGAGGGGGGGCGAAGTGAGGTAAAGCGCAGCCGTGCAGGTTTACCGCACGGCGAGCCACGAACGGAGCCCCGCCCTCCGAGGCGACGCAGCCTTGGTTGTGGGCTGCTACTCGGCGGGAGTTCGTGCGCCAGAGAACGCGGCGCGGGTGCGGCGGGAGCGATGGAATGTGACGGCGAAGCGGTGGGCCTCGTCGCGGACGCGCATCAGCAGGTGCAGCACCGGGTCGTTAGGGGGGAGGGGGAGCGGGTTTTTCCGGCCGGGCAGGAACACCCGCTCCCGGAAGATCTTCTCCCCGCCGCGGACGCGCTCCTTCGCGAGGGAAAGGAGAGGGACGTCCTCCCTGCCGGCGGCCCGCATCGCCGCCGCCGCGGAGGAGAGCTGCCCCTTCCCCCCGTCGATCAGGACGAGGTCCGGCATCCCGCCGAAAT
>Ga0334722_10002907_pt1 | contig 18873 bp, 14 predicted proteins | sample C3_bottom_MG_FD_207210 | JGI IMG/M metagenome (GOLD analysis project Ga0334722, IMG submission 207210) | Sediment microbial communities from Yellowstone Lake, YNP, Wyoming, USA - C3_bottom | ecosystem: Environmental > Aquatic > Freshwater > Lake > Sediment | place: USA: Wyoming | collected...
GACCGATGCCCTCTCGCCGCCGCCCTCGAGCTTGATGTTCTTCTTGATGAACTCGACCGCCCGGTAGGCGCCGGTGGTCACCGCCTGGCACGACGCCCCGGAGAACCAGTAGATCACGGCCCCGCCGGTGATCAGCCCCAGAAGGAAGAGCGGGTTCATGATGGAAAGCCCTTCATAGATCCCCTGGGGCCCCACCGTGCCGTATTTCGCCGAAAGAAGCTGGATGATCGAAAAGATGAGGGTGGTCGCGCCGACGACGGCCGTTCCGATGAGCACCGGCTTGGCGGTCGCCTTGAAGGTGTTCCCCGCCCCGTCGTTCTCCTCGAGGTACACCTTCGCGTTCTCGAAGTCGGCCTCGAAGCCGAACGTCTTCTTGATGTCCTGCTTGATGTCCGGGATCGTCTCGATCGAGGAGAGCTCGTACACCGACTGGGCGTTGTCGGTCACCGGGCCGTAGGAGTCGACGGCGATCGTGACCGGCCCCATCCCGAGGAAGCCGAAGGCGATCAGCCCGAAGGCGAAGATCGCCGGGGCCACCATGATGTCGCCCAGCCCCAGCGTGGAGACGGCGTAGCCGCCCGCCATCAGGGAGATGATCGCGAGCCCCAGCCAGTAGGCGGCGAAGTTCCCGGCGATCAGGCCCGAGAGGATGTTGAGGGACGCGCCGCCCTCGCGGGAGGCCGTGACCACCTCGCGGACGTGGCCCGAGTTCGTGGAGGTGAAGATCTTGACCAGCTCGGGGATGATTGCCCCCGCCAGGGTCCCGCAGGTGATGATCGTGGAGAGCTTCCACCAGAGCGTCCCGTCGCCCAGCGCCGGGATCAGCAGGTACGAGAGGAGGTACGTCATTGCGATGGAGACGAACGAGGTGAGCCAGATGAGGGAGGTCAGCGGGTGCTCGAAGTTGAACTTGGCCGACTCACCGTACTTCCCCTTGTTGTAGACGCCGTTGATCCCGTAGGAGACGGCGCTCGTCACGATCATCCCGATGCGCATCACGAAGATCCAGACCAGGAGCTGGATCTGGATGTTCTCCTTCGCTCCGGGGTCGAGCTTGTGCCCGACCGCGAGCAGGATGAAGGTGATGAGGGCCACGCCCGTGACGCCGTACGTCTCGAAGCCGTCCGCCGTGGGGCCGACCGAGTCGCCCGCGTTGTCGCCCGTGCAGTCGGCGATGACGCCGGGGTTGCGCACGTCGTCCTCCTTGATCTTGAAGACGATCTTCATCAGGTCCGACCCGATGTCGGCGATCTTGGTGAAGATGCCGCCCGCGATCCGCAGCGCCGCCGCGCCCAGCGACTCGCCGATGGCGAAGCCGATGAAACAGGGACCCGCCATCTCACCGGGGACGAAGAGGAGGATGATGAGCATGAGGACCAGCTCGACGGCGATCAGGAGCATCCCGATGCTCATCCCGGCCTTGAGGGGGATCTCCAGGGTCGGGTACGGCTTCCCCTTCAGCCCGGCGAAGGCGGTCCGCGAGTTGGCGAACGTGTTCATCCGGATCCCGAACCACGCCACCGAGTAGCTGCCGAGGATGCCGACGATGCTGAAGACGACGATGATGAAGACCTTGAAGGTATCCATCGACCGGCTGAAGTACCAGACCATGATCGCGGCGATGAAGACCCACAGGATGGCGAGGAACTTCCCCTGCTGGATCAGGTACGTCTTGCACGTCTCCCAGATCAGCTCGGAGATCTCGAGCATCGACTTGTGGACCGGCAGGTTCCGGATCTGCGAGAACTGGACGAGGCTGAAGGCGATGCCCAGGACGCAGATCACGAGCCCGTACAGGAGCAGCGTGTGACCCGACATCCCGAGGAAGCTCTGCTTGGCGAGGTCGGGGATCACCAGCTCCGCCTCGCTCGCGTTGGCCGCGGTGGCGAGGAGAACGAGAACCAGCGCCGCCGTCGCGGGAAACAACTTCCTCGCGAGGGCGGTAAACCGTGCGACAACTGTTGTGTCAGTCATGGCCCCTCCGTATCTGTTCTGTATTTAACGGATAGTGCTTGGCGGGAAATCCGCCGGAATTACCGCGATATCGGACGGGTCGGCACACAGTCGACCGCCGCCCGCATCCGAAACGGGCAATTTGTACCACGCATCCCCCTGCGGGTCAAGCGGAAAGCCCGATGATATAGTATCCGCATGGATTTCCGGGGGAAACTGATCCTCGCCCCCCTGGCGGGGGTGACGGACACGACGTTCCGGCGGCTGTGCCGGGAAAACGGCGCCGACATTGTGGTGACCGAGATGGTATCGGCCAAAGGGCTCCTGTGCGATCCCGTCCGGTCCGGGCGGTACCTCGCCTACGAGGAGGCGGAGCGCCCCGTGGGCGCCCAGTTGTTCGGCGCGGACCCCGGCGAGATCGCGGAAGCCGCGGCCGAGGTCGCCCGCCGGGGGTTCGACTTCGTCGACATCAACATGGGGTGTCCCGTGCGGAAGGTGACCGGCGGCGGCTCCGGGGCGGCGATCCTGTCCAATCCGCGCCTCGCCGGCGAGATCGCGCGGGCCGCTGTCCGCGCGGCGGGAATCCCGGTGACCGCCAAGATCCGGTCGGGCTTCGGTACGGAGAAGGAGACGTACCTCGCGGTGACGGAGGAACTGTTCGCCGCCGGTATCTCCGCCGTGACCCTGCATCCCCGCCACCGGGGACAGATGTTCGCGGGATCGGCGGACTGGACGCACATCGCCGCCCTGAAGCGGGCGTTCCCCGGCGAAACGATCATCGGCAACGGGGACGTTCGCCGGCCCGGGGACGCAGCCCGGATGCTCGCCGAAACCGGGTGCGACAGCGTGATGATCGGCCGGGCCGCCATGGGAAACCCGTGGATTTTCGCCGCCCTGAAGCGGGAGATCGCCCTCCCCGCCGGAGTGCTCCCCTGCGCACCTTTCCCATCCCCCGAGGCGCGACGCGCCCTGATCCTGCGCCACGGGGGGGAGATGTTCCTGCGCCACGGGGAGCACGGGATCAAGGAGATGCGCAAGCACCTCGCCTGGTACAGCCGGGGGATCCAGGGCGCCGCGGCCTTCCGCGCGGAGCTGCCGAAGGTCGCCGACCCGGACTCCTTCCGGGCCATCGTCGGGCGCTTCTTTTGACCGATCTCCTCCGGCAAACCCTGGAGTCGGTCAACGTCGGGATCCTCGTCTTCGATCTCGCGGGAAAGCTGGCATACATCAACCCCGCCGCCGAAGAGATTCTGCAGGGCTCCTCCCAGGCGCTCGCCGGGAAACATTTCCGGACCCTTTTCCGGGGAAGCCCGGAGGCCGTCCGGATCGTCCGGAAGGCGATCGAGGAGAACACGCCGGTCACGGGGTTCGACGTTGCGTTGAAACCGGTGGGCAGTGGGCAGCCGGTTCACAGCCGTGGTGTCGCTTCCATCCCGGTGATGCTCGGGGCCTCCCCGCTCTCCGGTGCGACCGGCGACCCGCAAGGGGCGGTCCTCTCGGTCAAATCGTCGGAGATCCTTTCGCTCGTCGGCCAGGAGGAACGGGCGGCGGTCCGCGCCGAGGAGATGCAGATGCTGGCGTACGGGATCGCCCACGAGATCAAGAATCCCCTGGGCGGAATCTTGGGGGCGGCGCAGTGGATCCTGCGCGGGGAAGGCCCGGACGAAGACCGCGCCGAGGGGGTCCGGCTGATCCTGCGGGAGGCGCGGCGGATCAACGACCTGGTGGAGAAAATGCTCGAGATGGGGAAAACTCCCCCGCCCCCGCGGCCCTTCGCCCTCCCCCCGCTGCTGCGCGAGGCGGAGCAACTCCTCCTCTCCGAGGCCCGGGAACAGGGGAAGGAGATCCGGTTCGATCTCCGCGTGGACCCGAGCCTCCCACCGATCTCCGGACACCCGGACACCGTCTACCGGGCCCTCCTCAACATATTGAAGAACGCCGTCGAGGCGATCGATCGGGCGGGATCCGTGGCGATCGAGGCGCGGATGAACGTCAACTACCGCTTCGCCCGGGGCCGGGGCCGGAAGCGCTCGTTCCTCGAGGTCGAGATCACCGACAGCGGGAAGGGGATGACCGAAGAGGAACTGCGCAAGGCGCTCCTCCCCTTCTACACCACGAAGGCGCGCGGTACGGGACTCGGCCTGGTGATGGCCCGGCAGGCGGTGGCGCGGCTCGGAGGGAAGATGGAGATCCGCTCTTCTCCCGGCGCCGGAACCGCGGTATTACTAACCCTTCCGGTCGATCCGGGGAGAAAGGCCGCGACGTGAAACGAATCCTCATCGCCGACGACGACGAGAGCATCCGCTGGGTTCTCCGGAAGACCGTCACCGGGATGGGGTTCGCCGCGGACCTCGCCGAGGACGGAGAGCAAGCCCTCGCCCTGCTGGGGAAGAACACGTACGCCGCCGCCTTCGTCGACATCCGGATGCCCGGCATGGAAGGGATCGAGGTGCTCGAACGCGTCGACGCGCGCAAATCCCCCACCCGCTTCTTCATCATGACCGCCGTCCGCCGGCCCGACGTCGCCGCCCGCTCCACCCGCGCCGGCGCCGCCGAGTTCATCACCAAGCCGTTCGACCTGTCCAGCATCGAGGAGCTCCTTCGCAACGTGGCGCAGGAGGCGTCCTCCCGGGAGAGCCCCTTCCGCCCCGAGGAGCGGGAAGACGGATCCTCGGCCCGGATCGTGGGGAAGAGCCGGGCCCTCCTCGAGGTGTTCCAGAAAATCGGGAAGGTGGCCGATTCGGACGCCACCATCCTTCTCCTGGGGGAGCGCGGCGTCGGGAAGGAGCTGATCGCCCGGTGCATCCACGACCTGGGGAGCCGCACGGGTCCCTTCGTGGCGGTGAACATCCCCGCGATCCCCCGCGACTTGCAGGAGGCGGAGCTGTTCGGGCACGAGAAGGGGGCGTTCACCGGAGCCGAAGACGCACGGGAGGGGAAACTCACGGCCACGCAGGACGGCACCCTCTTCCTCGACGAGATCGGCGACACGCCCCTCGACCTGCAGCCCAAGCTCCTGCGGGTGCTCCAGGAGCGGGAGTACACGCCCCTGGGGTCGAACCAGACCCGGCGGTTCCGCGGCCGGATCATCGCGGCGACGAACCGGAACCTGCGGAAGATGGTGGCGGACGGGAGGTTCCGGGAGGACCTCTTCGACCGGCTGAACGTCTTCCCGCTGCGCGTGCCTTCCCTTTCGGAACGGAAGGAAGACATCCCGCTCCTGGCGGACCACTTCCTGCAAAAATATTGCGCCGTCCTCTCCCGCCCGCCGCGCTCCTTCTCGAAGGAGGCGGTCGAGGAGCTCTCCGCCCGCCCGTGGAAGGGGAACGTGCGGGAACTCGAGAACTTCGTCCAGCGCCTGGCGGTCCTCTCCCCGGGGAAATTGCTGCGGCGCGACGACGTGGCGCGCGAGCTGGCCCGGGCGGATGGCGCTCCCGATACCTCTTCCGCACCGATGGAGCAACTGGTCGAGGAGCGGATCCGGGAGTTCCTCCGGCGCCTCGGATCGGCGCTCGACTCCGAGACCAGCCTTCACGCCTTGTTCGTCCGGCAGGTGGAGCGTCCCCTCGTGAAGGTCGTTCTCGAGGCGACGGCGGGGAACCAGATCCGCGCGGCGGCGATCCTGGGGATCCATCGAAACACGCTGCGGAAGAAGGTCGCGGAGCTCGGGCTGGCGCCGAAGGCCCGGAAAAGGAAAGGATCGTGACCGCCATGGGAAAACGAAGCGGGACGCCGGTGATCCTTGTGTTCGGCGGGTTCGATCCGACCGGGGGCGCGGGAGTCCTGATGGACTATCGGGCGGCGGCGGCCGCCGGGGTGCACGCCTGCGCGGTCGTCTCGTGCCTCACGGTGCAGACCACCGTCTCCTTCTCGCGCTTCGCGTCCGTCCCGCGCGACGTCCTGGACGACTCCCTCGCCGCGGTCTCGAAGAGTTTCCCCCTTGGGGCCGTCAAGGTCGGGATGGTGGGGACCCGCGCCGCCGCGGAGGCGATCCTCTCCTTCGCCGCCGCACACCGCGATCTTCCCCTCGTCGTCGACCCGGTGCTGCGCTCCTCCTCCGGGGCGTTGCTCCTGTCCCCGTCCGCGTTGCCGGCGTATCGGCTGCTGCTCCGGCGCGCCGCGGTGCTCACGCCGAACCTCCCCGAAGCGGAAAAGCTGCTCGATCGGCGGATCGTCTCCTTCGCCGACGCGGCGGAAGCCGCGGGGGAGCTCTCCGATCTCACGGGGGCCTCCGTGGTCCTCAAGGGGGGGCATTTCCCGTGGAGGGGACGCCGGGGGACCGACATCGTCTTTTCCGACGGCCGGGCCACGCTCCTTCCACCGATCGGCACCCGCCGGGGCGATCCGCACGGCACCGGATGCGCCCTCGCTTCGGCGATCGCCGCGCGGATCGCGGCGGGGGACGCCGTCGTTCCCGCCGTCCTGGCAGCGAAATCCCTTCTTTCGAAACTGATCGTCGGCGGCTTCCCCTCGGCGGAGGGCCGCCCGACCCTGTTCGCATGACCGGAGGTTCCCGATGCCCCTGCAACGCTCCCTGCACGTCGTCCTTTCATCGCTCCTGCTCCTGCTGTTCACCGCGTGCGCGGGCCGCGAAGTGACGCCGATCCCGGTCGAGCCGCCCCGCAAGGCCTTGAAGGTGGCTCTCGTACTCGGCGCCGGTGCGGCCAAGGGGTTCGCCCACGTTGGAGTGTTGAAGGTGCTCGAAGCGAACCACGTTCCCATCCACATGGTCGTGGGGACCAGCGTGGGAAGCTTCGTCGGGAGCCTGTACGCCTACGGCTACTCCGCCTACGACCTGCAGAAGATCGCCATGGGGCTCGAAAAGGGGGAGATCGCGGACCTGACCGTCCCCGACAACGGGTTCGTGAAGGGGGAGAAGCTCGAGGCGTACGTCAACCGGATGGTTCGCGGCACGACGATGGAGAAATTGCGGATCCCCTTCTACGCGGTAGCCACCGACATCGGGTCCGGCCAGGAGATGGTGTTCGGGAAGGGGAATACGGGCTCGGCGGTGCGCGCAAGCTGCTCCATCCCCGGCGTCTTCCGGCCGGTGCGGATCGGCGACCGGACGTACGTGGACGGCGGCGTGGTGAGCCCCGTGGCGGTGGACGCGGCGCGGCGATTGGGGGCGGACGTGGTGATCGCCGTCGACATTTCGAAGGGGGTTTCCGGCGCCATCCCCGACAGCACGCTGGACACGATCTTCCAGTCGATCAACGTGATGTATTCGAAGATCGCCGCGGCCCAGCTACCGCGGGCCGACGTGGTCATCCAGCCGAAGGTGGGATACATCGCCTCGGGCGACTTCACGAAGCGCCACGAGGCGATCCTGGAGGGGGAGAAGGCCGCCCAGGCCGCGCTGCCGAAGATCCTGCAACTGTTGGGAGAACACACCAGGTAAATAAGGATTTTCGGGTGGATCAGTCGAACAGATCGGCGTGTGTGCCGGTTCGCTCGAAGCGGATCCAGTCGCCGCCGACCGTGTAGACCAGCAACCAGTCCGGCTCGACGTGGCATTCCCGGCTGCCGACGTAGTTTCCGACGAGGGCGTGATCCCGGTGCTTCGGAGCCAGCGGTTCCTGATGGAGAAGCTTGTGGAGGATCGCACTGATCTTCGCAGGATCCTTCCCACGCTTCTCCATCAGTCTCAGTTCCTTTCTGAACTTCCGGGTAAATTCCGGCCGAAGCGTCACAGGCCCAGCTTCCGGAAGAGGTCCTTTTCATCCTTGCATTTGATAACGTCTTCCCCGCGGGCCGACTTTTCCAGCGTTTTTCGCGTCTCGGCGTTGGGAAGCCGCACCTCGAAGGGCACCCCGCGAGTGAGATCGATCTGGCGGAAGAGGAGGTTGACCACTTCCGTGGTCGTCATCCCGAGGTCATGCAGGATGCCTTCCACTCGTTCTTTCAGATCCTCGTCCGTCCTCGCCCGGATCGTCGCAGACTTGGCCATGGCGTACCTCCTTTCGAAACTCTTGTCCATATCGTAGCTCTTTTGGGCCACAACATCAACTATGCCTGGCCGTATTGACGGCGCGGTAGGCGCCTGCGCGCGCTGCCGAAGATCCAGGCGCTATTGGAAAAACGGAACTGAATGTATACTGAGGACGAATCAAGGAGGGGGAAGAAAGAATCCATGGAAATCGCTCCCCGCATCACGGTGGACGAGAAAATCCGGTTCGGGAGACCGGTGATCAAGGGAACCCGTGTCCCGGTGGATCTTATCCTTGGGAAACTGGCGGGCGGGATGACGTATGACGAGGTCATGGCGGAATACGACCTCGCCCGCGAAGACATTCTTGCCGCCTTGAAGTACGCCGCAAAGGCGCTGGCGGAAGAAAAGATCCGGGCTCTCGGCTGACCTCGTGAAGGAAGCGGTCGAGATCCGGGAAGACGTCGGGCTGACGCGTCTCGCGACCGACCGGGAACACACCTTGCCCCGGCGCCGCGCCCTGTCGCACAAGGATGTGTGGGGTTAGCGTGTCCGTTTCGCCGTATGCTATTTCCGGGTCATCTTTTCCAATTCTTCAGCCGAAACTCTCCAGATAAAGTTCCACGGCCTCTTGCAGGTTGGCCTTCGCTTCCTCAATGGTCTTACCCTGGCTGACGACGCCCAGTTCGACGCAATGAGCGACGTACCATTTTTCTTCCTTGGAGATAATCGCCATAAATCTCCTGGACATTTCGATCCTCCCCGTCACAATCGCTCTCTGGGTATGTTCTCACATATTGCCAACCGATGCACCGTTGCGCGAGCAACCGGTCTCATGTCACAGCTTGTTACAGCCGATCATTTTTCCCTTTGTATTCCCTGAACCCATCCAGCAATTGCATGAAGGAGGAAGGTTTGTATCTCTCAAAGCTTTCCTGGTCCGCGTATACAAAGTCGAATACCACATCCGTCTGCACCCGGTTGATGTCTTCACACCATTGGCGCAGCCGCCGCATCTTGAGCGGCACGTCGAGGTCTTCCAGGCCTTTGGTTTCGACAATGAAAATCCGCCTGGCGGACAGCTTGACCAGAAAATCCGGGTAGTAGTTGGAAATATCCCCGTCCGCGTTCACGTAGTCCAGTTTGAAGTGCACCGCCAGGTAATTTTTGGCGTAGGAAACCACGTCGTCGCACTCTTCCAGAAAGCGGGCGAAGGACAGTTCCAACCCCTTGTCGCCGATGATCTTGTTAAAGACGCTTTTTTTCGGGATGAGGTAGCCCTGATCCTTTGCCACGAAGGGCCGCGTTTGCCGCAGCTTGATGGTGTCGCGGATTTCGGCGTCGCCCTTGTCCTGCACGGTCAACGCGTTGATCGCCTTCTTGAAGGTTTCGAGCACAGTTTTGGTGGCCGCCGGTTCCGACAGGTTGCGTAACGTGTTCGGGCTTTCCAGTTCTACCTGCCGGTCGAACAGTTCATTTTGCACAAACGCCTTGACCTTGCCGTATAGCACGTCGTAGCCGCTGACCAGCCGCAAATCCTTCATCATGGTCTGCGCGAAGTAGCCGATGACGCTGCGGTAATCGGCGATGCCCGCCGTGTCGAGGATGGTGGTATGCGTCACCTCGCCGGTGGTGATGTCCTTGAAGACGATCTCCCGTTGTTCCTCCGCGCTGAACTGCCGGTAGGCGACGCGACGATGCCCCTGCGCGCCCACATCCAGATCCTTCAGGTTCTTGTATTCCCGATAGATGCGCGGCGTCAGCACCGGGATTTCAATATCCAGCGCATCGATGTCTTTCTTCCCGTTCTCCCTGTCAATCTCCACCACCAGCGGAGTTTTCGCCTGCGTGCCCTCTCCCATCGGTTTGCGCTCCAGCACCACGCCTTCCGCCTGGATGGATTCCACGAAATCCATGAAGGCATTCGTGCCGACCACGCTGACGTATTCTTCCACGTCGCCGGGGTACATTTTGCGCAGGCCGCGCCCGAGGGTTTGTTCGGGCAGGATGTTGCTCTGGGCGGAATAGGCGCGCAGGCCGACGATGGTGGTGACGTTGCGCACGTCCCAGCCCTCTTTGAGCACCATCACGGAGATAATGGCCTTATAGGGGCTGTCCGGACCGTCGATCGCGTTGGCCTGCTTGCGGAGTTCGTCCAATTCTTCCTTGTTTTTCCCCGAGGTCGCCTCGGAGATCTCTCCGTTGCTCTTGGTGTGGATCACCAGCACCGCGCCCTTCAAGTCCGGGTAGTGGTCTTCGAGGTATGCGGCCACGTCATCGCAGTTGCGGGTGTCGTCGGTCATCACAAACAGGATGGCCTTCTTGCTCATCTTTTCGTGTTCGGCGAACGCCTTGCGCCACTCGATCACGCCCAGGTGAATGTAGTCGTTGTATTTCTCGGTGTACTTGGCGCTCTGGCGCTCCACCAGTTTGGCGCGGCTGGCGGCGTCGGGCAGGACGGGATGCTTGACCACGTTTTGCGAGATGGCTTCCACCAGCGGGTAATCGGCGACCGTCTGCACGAAGATCCCGCCGTTGTTGTGCTTGGGCGTGGCGGTCACGTCCACTTGCAGGGAGAGGGCGGCCCCTTTTTGCTTCAGGCGGTTGTGGATGTCTTCGATCGATTTGAACCAGGCCATGCGCGGGTCGTGGATATGGTGCGCCTCGTCGTTCAGCACCATCAGTTCGTTTATGTCGCGCACGATCATACCCAAATCCACCTTGGAGTCGGTGGTCGCGCCGCTGGGCCGCTTGCCCAGGAAATAGTCCATCGTGTCTTCATCCTCGGGCGATGCGGGGATATCGTCGCCGGCATAGACCCGGTGGATGTTGGTCAAAAAGATGTTGCCGGTGGAACGGGTGATGCGCACCTCGTCCTGCACGTGCAGGGTCAGTTGAAAATCGTCGCGCCAGTTGCGCCCGTCCACGCCGTTGTCGGGAATGACCGGGTCTTCAAAGAAAATGCGCAGCCCCTGAAAATCTTTATAGATGCGATCCAGCACGATGATGTTGGGGGCAATCACCAGAAAGTTGCGCGCAAGCTGCGACTCCGGCTCATACAGCTTGTGGTAAAAGCTCCAGGCCAGCGCCAGGCTCAGCACCTTGGTCTTGCCGGAGCCGGTCGCCATTTTCACCACGAAGCGCCGCCAGGTTTCGTCGAACATCCCCGCCGAAACCATGCCTGAACCGTCAAAGCGCATCATGTCGTACTTGTCCTGCACCCCCACCACGTCGTACAGGTAGACGATCGTCTCCAGCGCCTCGCGTTGCGCAAAGTAATACTGAAACTCGGCCATCGTGCCATCGGCCTGGGGCTGAAGATGCGGGGTGTTGAACCACCAGTTGAGCAGGCCGCGGCTGGTGTCCGTACCCCCGGCATAGCCGCTGTCCCGCCATTCCTTCACCTTGCGGCGCAGTTGCGGCACCAGGGGCGGCATCAGCTTGTCCATGCTGGTCTCGCGCAGGGCTTCATCCGCCGGAAACCAGCGGAGTGCCGGGTCGAGGATGGCGTGGGGCGATTCGGGGAAGTCTTTGTGCAGGGCCATTATTTATCCTTTGCCGAAGATGTCCACCACCGTCACCGTTTCCTTTTCTTCTCCGGTACCCCAGTGTTGCCGATTTGCTTCCGCTCTTGGGTCCCGATCTTCTTGATGCTTTCGGCCACCGGCAAAGCCTCCGGCATCGTGCCGCCCAATTCCCCGATCGTCTGGCGCACCTTTGCGCCCACTTCGTGGTGCGTCCGGTTTGCGGCGTCCTTCCCATGCACTTTGTCCCGGCGCAATTTTTCCTCCGCCTGGGTTGCCCGGAACAGATTCGCCGCCAGCTCCGTGCTGCCCATATGATCCAAGATCTTCTGGCTTTTTTTCAATCTTTTGCGCCGGTGGATGTCCTCCATCTTCAAGCCACCGTAGAGCCCCATGTAACCGTGATTCTGAAAAATGGCATAGTCGATCGGTTCCACGACGCCGGCGCCCTTGGCCGCGTCGGCCAGTTGGACGTTGTGGCGGCGCATTTCCTCGCGCAATAGAAGCCGCCGCTCTTCCTCGATGCGCTCATCCCCCAGTTCCTGCCGCCGCGTCTGGATGGCGAAATACGTCTGGCCCTGCGCCACTATTTTCTTCTTGGGGTCGGCGTTCTGGATAACCAGATAGCAGGCGTAGCGCGACAGGAGAACGGTTTTGACTGGCCGTTGGCCCCCCTTGCCGATCTCGATCATTTCGGTGACGTCAACGAAATGATCCTCGATGCGGTGCCCACTGTTAAAACAAGACAACTTGGCCTTTTCAATTACCCCCTCGAAATTGCGGTAATCGCCATAGCCCAGCACTTCGGCAATGTCGCGGCTCGACCAATACTCCACCCCGGCATCGTTCGTGCGCTTGATCCGCTCGAAGGGCGAACTATGACCTCCGGTGGTGTTCTCAATTTCCTTGCTCATGGTCAAAAAACTCCTTTTCATCTCCATCCTGTTTTCTAATCCCATTGAATTCGATGGGACAGGAGACAGGTTGGGGTCGCTTTCCGCTATTTCCTCGCTCCCACGGCAACTTCCACAATGGTCATGGTGTCGTTGCCGAAGATGTCCACCACCTTGACGGCCAGCTTGCGCCGCCCGGGCTCGCATTCGTGAAAGACGCTGGTCAGTTCCAGCGAGCGATCTTTCCTGGTGCGGAAGGATTGCCACTCGTTCTCGAAGATGTAATCCCCGGTCCAGACTTCTTCATATTCCGGTATTTCCAACTGTTCGGGCTGCTCCATCCCGGGGATCTGTACCTGGTTCATCTTGTCCCGCGGAATGCGGACGATCTCGCGCTTGCTCTCGAAGTTGAAATCCACCGCCCAGTAATCGATCCAGTCCGTCCACTTTTTTGTGAGCACCTCGCGGCTGACGATCCCCTTCGCGTTCTTGCTCACCTTAACGATCTGCCCCTTCTCCACCACGATCTTGCTGGCTTTGTCCTTGAGCGTCGCCTCCGCGTTGGCGATGGAATCCTGCGAGTAAAAGACCGAGAAGTCGGTCAGTTCCACCGCCATGCTGTTCTTCTTTACGTGCGGCTTGATCTCGATCGCCGCCACGTCGTGAAAGACCACCTGGTTCTTTTCCACCGCCCGCTTATCGAACACCTCGGCGGGGATGTACTTGGGGGCGATGTCGATGCCTTTGGCGCGGGCTTCGTCCAGCACGTTAGGGAACAACCCCATCTCAAACTCAAAACCCAGGATGTCCACACGAGTGATGTGCTTCCGGCGGCATTCGAGGATGACCTCTTCCACGAACAGACGCGTCACCGGCAGATTGACCGGCCCCACCGCCACCAGCCGCCCGGCCTTCTTGCCGTGGAAGGTGGCAAAGCCGTCGGTCTTTTCAGCGCGGTAGGCGCGCAGGATCAGGTCGAGGAAGGCAGCTTCCTTTTCCGCCAGTTGCTTTTGCTGTTCCGCCTCGCGCAGGTTGGGGTTGACGCCGATGTAGTGCTGGCGCTCGTACTTGCCCAGGTTGAGGATTTCAAAAGCGCGGTAATCCTTGCCTTCGGCTTTCGACTGCCGCTGCACGCCGATCAGCCGCTTACGGGTGGTGTGGATGGCGAACTTACCCAGATCACTGACGATCCACTTACGACCGAGCTTTTCGGCAACGGCTGCGGTGGTACCGGAGCCGGCGAAGAAGTCGGCTACCAGGTCGCCTTCATTGGAGGATGCCTTGATGATGCGATCCAGCAGGGCTTCGGGTTTCTGCGTGGGGTAGTCAATACGCTCCAGAGCCTGCGCTCCTACCGGCGAAATATCTGCCCAAATACTTTGCAATTCGACTCCCTCCATCTCGTCCTCGAATTGCATGAAAGAAGGAACCCCGCCCTCCTTATCCGGCCAATGAATCCTCCCCATCTTGTCCAATTCATTCAACGCCTCTTGCAGATGTTCCGTCGCTGGATTCTTGAGCCTTGGACGCATGTATTTTGGAAATGCCCAGTGCCGACCTTTCTGAGTTGGATTGTATCCGCGCCAAGTCTCACCAGATGAACCTGTACGCTTGCCTGGCGCGGTCAGGATTGTAAGACGGTAACGGCGACCAGCGGAATCTCGATAGCGGAAGAAGTTGTCGAGGTAGTCCTGCGAGTATGGGACATACTGCGTGTTCCAAGTGAGGCGGTCTGACCTTGAGAAAAACAAAATCGAGTCATCGATGATGTTGAAGCCAAGGGTGCCACTTCTCGCGCCCGTCCTTTTCCAAATAACTTGGTTACGAAATTTGTCTTGGCCGAACACTTCCTCCAACGCTAGGCGTATGTAGCTATTCACCCGCCAATCACAGTGCACATAAATACTCCCATCTTCGGCCAGCAAATCACGCATCAGGATGAGTCGCTCGTAAATCATGGCGATAAAGGAATCCGCGCCCTTGCCCCAGGTGTCGCGGTAGGCAATTTCTTCGAGGATGTTGGGCTTCTTGGTGAAGGTGTCGCCGCCGATCTCGATGTCCATAGAAAAATCGGCGCCCACGTCGAAGGGCGGGTCGATGTAGATCAGTTTGAGGCCGCCCTGCCTTTCGATTTCCTCGCGGAGGGGGCCGTTCTTCAGCGATGAGAGGATGAGTTTGTTGTCGCCCCAGATCAGTTTATTCGTCCAGCCCTTAAGTTGGCGGCCGCGAGCGTCCAGGTCGAACATGCTCATCTGCAAGCGGGTGTCTTTTTCGGCGCGGGGTTCGTCCACCTGCTCGATCACCTGGAAGGGCAGCACGATGTTGCAGACCTCGCTGCTCTTCCCGTTCCAGACCAGCTCCACTTCGCGCTTGTCCTGGAACAGCAGAAAGCGGTACTTGTCCGGCAGGGGTTTGTCCGCCTCCAGAAACCGGATGATCTCTTGTTGTTCCTGTTCAGTCAGTCGTGGCATAAAAATCCTCTTCTTCTCGGCAATCCTCCTCGGTGTCAGGCCGAGGGCACGATGGAAGAAATATCGCTCAGGCTAAACTGCGGGCGCCCACGACCCCGCTCAGGCGAACCATCAGCTTCAGCCTATAGTTAGACAATGGGCTTATGAGGAAAGTAGGCCGCCATCATGCCATGAACGACAGCGACCCACGGAATCACGTTTGCGCAGAGATCATCACATAGCTCAGGACGGTTCAGGATCTTCGATACGGCATGACCAAGTCCTTTCCCGCCCATCGAAACCAAGTTCCAAGGAGCAGAGTCAGGCTTCGCGTGCAACAGACTGTTCATGGATGCCGTCAGATCGCGTCCGCGAACCGAAGGGTCCCGTTGCTGCTTGGCTTGAATGGCGTCGAACATTTTCGCAAGGCCGGGCGCGTCTTGCTGAAGCCAGCCCCGGTTCCAACGGTCGATCTCCTCCGGGTACAGATGGAGGTAAAGCAGGATGGCCGCACGTTCGACTAAAGCCCTCAGGAGGACATGCGCGCCGAACAGATAGCCTTGCCGAACGAGTTCCCGAATTGAGAGCGTGATGCTGATCGCCTGAGGGATGACCTGGCACGCCATCCCCTGATGATCGGTGAGTGCGCGGCCATGGGAGGTGGGTGCAGTGACGGCATTCTGCTCCATCACGGAACTGATGATCTGATCAAAATGGAACAGCAGATCCCGCCCAAGATACGGCTCGTTGTCCGGGGTGAACACAACCTGCATCGCCTTTGATTCCATCACCAATCCTTCTGTCCGCATAACGCCAAAGTTAAGCTGCGGGTGCTCATGCCTTTACTACAAGCGAGCCGCCAGCTTCAGCTTGTAGTTAGCTTGCCCCCGCGTAAAGCTGTTTTTTGAAACTCATCAAATGAGAAATCGAACCATCTTTTAGCGTTTTTATTCATTCGTATGTTTTTTCCAGGGAATATAGAATATTTTCCAACTTTATGCATATTACTGTCAGGATCGAACCTTATGATCCAACTTTGCATCATTATTGCACCCTCTAGTTCAGTGTCTATGGACCATTTGGCGTCGCCTTCGACTATTTCAATTTTTGCATTGATACTTGCTATAAATTCTTCAAATGTATCGAACCCCAACATTTTTGGAACTGCATCATCAAGACTCCCAACTATATGTTCAACAAAATTCCCTAATTTACTCCCATCTCTTCTATCATCGAGTAGATACCGAAACGCCCTGAGATATATTGACGAATCACCGGTCTTTTTATCTTTTCGTAATTCGTGGCGAAATGTTTTTAATTCAGATAACACATCTTTAATTTGATATTGTAGCGGATCAAACTGCCTTCTAAGTATATCTCCAATGAAATGGGATATTTGTTTTTTTAGTTGTGTACGCGCATCTGATGCTGTACTAAAAGTGATTATCCCATTATTCACAGGCGATGCCTTTATCTGGTCAATGAATTTAAACGTATTTTTCGCATCATCCATATCTGGAAACACTTGCTCTTTCCCTCTATTGGCATTATATACTCGTTGATACGCAAGTACATCCTGTTCTACTAGAGTTATTATTGGGATATTATTTTTCTGTGCGCTATTCAACTCATTATGTGTGACGCTTAATCCATTTTCGGTTATGCTTCCATAACGCTTTGCAACAATAATAACTGCAAGCTGGCAATCCTTAAGGGCAAAATAACAGGCATCAGTAACATTAACTGAAGGCAAGTAGCCTATATCGCCGTGCTCACTCATAACAGAATTAAATCCCAACTCCAATATAGTCTCTCTTATAGCTTCACGTAAGTGATGAAGATCCAATATTGTTGAACTTACAAATACATTGGGTATCATATCGCCCTCACATTAATTATGTGTCAAGCTTACTAAAATAATTAGACAGAGTACAGGACGACCTAATCCAATTGGAAAAACCATATCTGCAAGTATTAATTCCTAATCAACGACAATTCGCGACATTTCAGCAAGGTGTTGCTAAAGAAGGAAGTTGCAATTCCAAGGAGAGTGTTTCTCGATGTAGCAAGGCGCCATGGCTGGCGGCCTAATACCGAAAATCGAAGCCTGAAAATCCCGTTCAAGCTCGATCTCCTTATTCCCCATTTTCCCGCGGAAGCGACAACAGAGGGGGGGCTCCGGTGGAATGTTTTACTCGAGATCCTGCGCCAGGTCCTCGAATCTGGTGAATTGCGAAAGGAAGGCGAGCTTCACGTCACGCATGGGGCCGCTCCGGTTCTTCCCGATGATAATCTCGGCGACCCCCTTCGCCTCCTGCGGCGTCTTCTCCTTGGCGTACATCTCTTCCCGGTAGACGAACAGGATCAGGTCGCTATCCTGCTCGATCGCCCCGGAATTGTGGCTCACGATACCGTCTGCAAGCCACGACGACGGCCCCGGGACGGTCAGGTCGAATACTTCTTCCGAACCGTCCGGCGAAACCTCCACGACCCGATCCCAGAACAGGTCGTTTTCCGCCCACAGTCGTAGAGCGTCGTCCTCCAATATCGCCGCATATCCCGCCACGACTTCACGGGACGGAGCGAACGCGAAGTGGGAGTTCCCTCCGTAGGAAGTACCACGCATCGCCGCCATCGTCCGTTGGGAAATCCCCCGATCCTGCATCGCCGCCTTCACCTGGGCGAACACTTCCACGGGAAGCGTGTCGATGTTGGTATTCGGACTCACCGTTTCCAGTTCTGCCCGAAGACGCTGCGCCGGCGCGATGCGTGGTCCGAACGCTCCTACCGCATCGAGGAAGCGAGCTTGCTGCTCCGCTCCGGATACATCCACCGTAAACACCGGCCGGTAGCCGGTCTTCAGCACAGTGCGGATTCGCGCAACAACGCCGAGCCGGAGCAGAAGCGCCGCCACGTCGCGGGCCAATCCATCGCTCGCCGTGCTGAAGTAGACACGGGCAGACCCCTTTGACCCGGCGCTTCGACACGAAATGCTCCCGTCCGTCGCCCAGAGGTGGCGCAAGAGGACCCCAACCTGTGCGTTTCCGAAACGGAATACATCAGCCGGCAGCCGCTTGTTGTGGGATCGCTGACCGAAGATGCCGAGATCGCGCAGCCATCGGTTCACTCCGGCGGGATGCCACCGGTTCCCGTTCCCGGTGATGAGCAACTGGTGCCACTTTCCCCGCCCCGCGTAGCGCTTCACCGTGCAACCGAAAGCATCTTGCGCCGCCTCCGAGACGGCCCGGCTGTTTTCCTCCGAGGCCGTGGTGTAGCGCATCGGTTGATTGACGAGGTAACTGCCGTCGCCCACCAGCTGTCCGAGCAGCGCAATGTGTTCCTCGGGCCAGACCACCGGCTGTTCCGGCTCCGGGACGGTCCGCGCTACGGCGAGCCGGTCGCCGGGCTTCAAGTCCCCGATGCGTGTCCATACACCTGGACCGTAGAGCAGGTGCTCCGGAGTCGCGCGGATCGTGCGGCCGCTTGCGAGGACGACGCGCAGCACCGGCTTCTCGCCCACCGACCAGACGCAGTCGCTCATCGCCGGGACAATGCGCCCCTCCGGCGACATGGCCCACACGTCGACCTGTTTCCCGACCAGTTCCCGGATCGGCACCCGGCCGCCGTCGGTGGTCAGGACCAAGGTGTCTCCCGTGACGCATTCGCGTAAGTCCGCCATTTGCGGGCGTTTATCGTTCCTGCTCTCAACTCCGCGGCTGAGCTGGGAGACCGCGACCACCGGGATGTTCAGCTCCTTGGCCAGCGACTTCATGGAGCGCGAGATCTCGGAGACCTCCTGCACCCGGTTTTCGGTGTTCTGCCGGGTGTTGGAGCCGTGCATCAGCTGCAGGTAGTCGACGATGATCAACCCGATGCCGCGCTCTTTTTTGAGCCGCCGCGCCTTCGCCCGCAGCTCCATCGCCGACAGCGTCCCGGAATCGTCGGTGTAGATCGGCGCCTCGGAGAGCTTCCCCACGGAGGCCACCAACCGGTTGACCTCCTCCTGCGCGAGGTGCCCCGTGCGAAGCCGCTGGAAGTTGACGCGCGCCTCGGAGCAGATCATCCGCATCGCCAGCTCCTGGCGGCTCATCTCGAGGGAGAAGATCGCGACGGGCAGCTTCTGC
>Ga0334722_10002908_pt1 | contig 18867 bp, 18 predicted proteins | sample C3_bottom_MG_FD_207210 | JGI IMG/M metagenome (GOLD analysis project Ga0334722, IMG submission 207210) | Sediment microbial communities from Yellowstone Lake, YNP, Wyoming, USA - C3_bottom | ecosystem: Environmental > Aquatic > Freshwater > Lake > Sediment | place: USA: Wyoming | collected...
ATCAACTGCCGATTCAGGTGCGCCTCGTCGTGCCATTCGGCCGTGAGCCCCTTCCTGCGGTCGGCGTCCACGCCGAGGGCGATTCGGCGGGAGAGGTCGAGGAACCTTCCCGGGCGCCCGCCGAGGAACCCCCCGCAGAAGTAGCGCGTGCCTTCGTGGGGCGCGACGTAGGCGACGCTCCGCGGGTCGGCCTCGTAGGAACCCCGCTTGCCCACGAACCCCGGGTGCAGCGTCGCCGTGAGGTCGGAGACGACCTCCTCGCCGACCGGGCCGACGAACCGCATGTCGGCGTCCATGGCGATCAGGAAGTCAAGCCCTTGGCGGAGGAGGTGCGGCGCCGCGCCCATGTAGGCGTGGTGCCGCATGAGCGTCCCGTGGGGCCACTTGCGGTGCGGCCACGGCCGCGTCTCCGCGCCGAGGATGTGCCCGGCATCGGTGAATACGAGGGGGCGCTGCTCCCAGCCCGGCAGGAGCCAGCGGCGGGCGGACTCCATAAGGGACGGGACGAACTCGGCGTAGCGCCCTGTCGCCACGACCAGCAGCCCGACCCTCACTCGGACACCAGCGCCGCCATCTGCCGAGGCTCCTCGCCGGCGCTGGAGTGCTGCCAGCCCGCGGTGCGGAACAGGAACCAGTCCACGAGGTGGTACGCCGAGAAGGACGACTCCGTGAACGTGGAGACGTGCCCTGCGCCACCCTCCGCGTCATACCCGTCCGTGCAGGGCTGCGCGTAGGGCACCAGCACGAGGGCGGCCGGGGCCAGGTGCAGCAGTCCGTTGAGCAGGGGCCAAGGGTCGCGGAAGTGCTCAAGCGTGTTCGAGCAGACGCCGAGGTCAAACTGCCCCGGCGTCGGGAGGAGGGCGTCCTGCCGGCGATACGAAACCCGTTCGTCCCCGTGGCGCGTCTGCGCCGCGACCGCCGCCGCCTCGGACACATCAAGTCCGAGGGCGGACGTCCAGCCGAACTCGTCGGCGAGGAGGCGGAGCATCTCGCCCGTGCCGCAGCCGAACTCCACCGCGGAGCGGGCCGCCGAGAGCGCGGCCAGCGTGGCGCCGCCGTGCTTCCGCGCGGCGGCGACGAAGTCCACGGTGATCTGGCGGTTCTGGTTGGCGTGGCTCGCGAGCCCTTCGGCGCGGCCGAAGCGGCCCTCCCAGTAGGCGCGGGCGGCGGGGATCATCGCTCCACGAACCTTGCGACGGACTCCGCGATGCGGACGGCCGCGGTGCCGTCCCCGAACGGGAAGGCCGGCGCGTAAGTGCGCCCTGGCGCCGCCCATCGGCGGACGGCGCCGACGATCCGCACCGGGTCGTGCCCCACAACCTCGCCCATCCCGGCTTCAACGACCTCCATCCGCTCGGTCAACGCCCGGACAACCAGCACCGGCTTCCCGAGGGCAGGCGCCTCCTCTTGGAGGCCGCCGGAGTCGGTCAGCACCAGGCGGCAGTCGGCGAGCGCACGGATGACCGTCGCGTAGTCCTGCGGTTCCACGACCCGCACGCCGGGGCACCCCCGAAGCGGACGCACCGCCTCCTCAACCGCCGGGCTCGGGTGGTGCAGGATGACCACAGGCCACTCCTCCGCAAGCCGGCGCACGGCCCCCATGGCCCGGCGGAGCGGCTCGCCCCACGCCTCCCTTCGGTGGAGGCTTACTAGGATTCCCGGGAGGTCGAACAGCGCCGGGGCCGCTTTCTGCGGCAGCATCTCCCGCATCCAGAGCAGCGCGTCAATCCCGGTGTTCCCCGTGAGTTCCCCGCCGAGGCCCTCGGCCCGCAGGTGATCGAGGGCGCGCCACGTCGGCGCAAACCACATCTGGCTCCCGTGGTCAATGAGGCGACGGTTCCATTCCTCCGGCCACGGCTCCCACGGGTCCGCCGTCCGCAGCCCGGCCTCAACGTGCCCCACGGGGACGTGCGCCGCGTGGGCGGCGAGCGTCCCGGCAAGCGCGGTGGCCGTGTCGCCCTGGACGAGTACGAGCGAGGCGAGGCGGAACACTTCGGCGAGCTCGGGCAGGGCGCGGCCGACGAAGTCCACCACCCCGTCGCGCGGCGGCGCTCCGCACTCCCGGTCGGGCGAGAGGCTGAACTCTGCAAGCGCCGCGGTCGCCAGTTCCGGGTGCTGCCGCACAAGGACGATCTCCGCGGAGAGCCCGGCGCGGCGGAGCGCCCGCACGACGGGGGCCATCTTGATCGACTCGGGACGAGTGCCGGCCACGACGGCGATCACCGCGACCCCTCCTCGATGGCGGCGAGCATCGCCGCCGGCATCGGGCCGCCGTCGAGGTGGCGCCCAAAGGGGATGGGACGGCACCGCGCGAGCAGATCTGTCAGGGCGGCCGCCGTCACCCCCTCAGACCGCAGCCGGTCGCGGAGGGCCAAGTAGTCGCCTCCAAGCGTGTCCCGCAGATCGGCGATCCACTCCTCGCCGAAGCCGAAGACGAGGTGGAACACGAGCCCCTCAATGATCATGCCGTAGAGGCCCATCTTGGGCGTGTGCCCGAGGGCCGCGGTGATCGCCAGCGACGCCATCCGCTCGCGACGCTGCGACGCGCGCCACTGCGCCACCACGCCGTTGTCGCAGTGCATCCCCGGCCACGCCCGCTCAAGCGGCTGGTGCCCCGTCTTGTAGTGGTTCTCCCACCGCAGGAACCCGACCGCGAGGGATGCCTCCCGGGCCGCGGAGGTGCGGCACACCCGAAAGTAGTTGTTCAGGTGGATGTAGGGGCCGGGAATCCCGGCCTTGGTGTACGCCTGGGCGAGCCCAGTATCGCTCCCGACCCAGTCGGCGCCGTGTTCGCGGATGAGGCGGAGCGGCAGCGCGAGCCAGTTCCGGTGGATCGGGAAGGCATCACAGTCAAGGGAGCAGAGGAACTCGCCCCCCGCCACGCGCGCGGCCACGTCGATCGGCCATCCGGCATCTACCCGCTTGGCGTCGAGCACGCGCACGCCGGGGCGCCCGTCGAGCGCCGCGTGCATCTGCGCCTTCGCGGCCGGGCCGCTCTGGTCCACCACCAGCACCTCAACGGACACGTCGGGGTGCGCCTGCCGAAGGATGGCCTCGACGCACCCGATGGCGTAGTGCGGGGTGTCAACGTGCGGGACGCAGACGGTGACGGAGGCGCTCATGTCCAGAGCCCGCCCGCCCCGCGGGAGTGCCCGCACTCTCGGGCGATCTTGGCGGCCGCGCACACCGCTTCGTACCCAAGGCGCATCGTGTGGCCCGGCCAGCGCCGCGCCTGCTCCGCGGCATCCGCGATCAACTCGTCAACCGTCCGCCCGTAGAGGCCGGGCCGCCCGTCGACGAGCATCTCGCGCTTCCTATAGCTCTCCACCACAGCGGCGGGGTCGCGGTCGAGGCACAGCAGCGCGGGATGGTACGGGCTGATTGAAGGCAGCCACTCGTGGAGGGTGCGGACGAACCGGGGGTCCTTCAGCACCCAAGGCTGGCGGAGGGCCGAGAGTTTCGCGGCAACCTTCCCCTCCGGGAACACCTCGCCGCGCAGCAGCCGATCGTTGACCTCGCTCACCCACGGGAGTTCGTGGAAGCGAGGGTCCGGACGGTTGCCCTTCCATCCCAGCGCCTCCATCATCGCGACGACGAGCGAACTGCCGGACAGCCCGACCGCCAAGACGACGACGTTTGGCCGGCCCTTCTTGATGGGCTCGTCCTCCGTCACGCCCGCCCCCGCTCCACCCACTGCCGAAGCGACGCAAGCAGCTCCTTAGACGGGAGGGCGTTGATGCGGTTGAACGCCTCGTCCGCGGTTGCCCCCTCCGAGACGGCGAGGGCCGCCGCGAACACCGCCGAGCGGTTCATTCCGCCGTGGCAGTGGACCAGCGTCGGCCCGCACGCCCGGTGGAAGGCCACGGCCAAGTCAAACACCTTCGGCTCAACGGCGTCATGGTCGTCCACCGGGAGGGCCAGTACGGCAAGGTCCTCGTGGTAGGGGAGCCGCGCGTTGTAGGCCGGGCAGAGCACGGCGTGGATCCCGCGCTTCGTCCACTCCTCCGTCCCGACCGTGAGCCCGGCCGCGTCGGCGACGCCGCATTGCCAGACCTTGCCCGGCACCACCTCGACAAGCGGCATCAGGCGACCCTCCACCCGGACGGGATCAGGTCGCTCGTCGGGTGGTCGGAGGCGAGCGCCTGCCCGAACCACTGCCGGGGCGCGATGACAACCTTGAGGATGCTCGGGTCGAGCCACGCGCCCCACCACGAGAACGACGAGTTCGCGATGACGTGCGCCTCGCAGGCGGCCATCTGGGCGAGGTGCTCAACCTCGTCGGCGGGCTCGGCGAGGCGCCAGCGCCGCCGCCCGCGGACGAGGTGCTCCTCGCACCACGCCGGGTCGTCGGAGAAGACGAGGAACTCGCCGATGCCGTGGTGGCGGAGCGCCATATCCGCGCGCTCGTAGTACTCAACGCCGAGCGGCGGGTGGCACTCTGGCTTCGCGAGGTAGTCTCCGCGGCGGACGTGGACGCTGGCGACGCCGAGGTACGAGGTCCGTGAGATGGCGACGCGCGGCGTGAGCAGATGGCGGATGTCCCGTGAGAAGCGCCCGAAGTATCGCTCCGACTGGAAGTAGCCGTAGAGGCGCAGACCGGGGCGGCGGGGAACGGGCGTCCACGCGAATCCCGGCTCGTGCCACTGCGGCCCCTCCGGCAGCGCGTCGTGGAAGCAGCCGTTGATGCCGAACCGGCCCTCGTAGGCCCACCGGGGGAACCCGTAGTCCTCCCTGAAATCCATCGCGGTCGCGACCGCGGCGGCCATCTGGAACAACTGATTCCCCAGCCGCCCCCACTGCCCGAGCTCGGGGAACGAGATCATGCGTTCTTGGCGCCGTTCGGATGTGGACATCCACCGTGGAAAGCGGCCCAGTTGCAGTTACGACACAACACACGGTAGTTGGGATTTATCGGTTCTTTGAGAAGCCTGTAAAAGAGGGCGCTCTTCCCCTCCCTCTTTCTCTCGTTCGCTCCATCTCCTCGCACATGGTCCAAGGTGAGAAAAATCTGGTTCCCCTCGCCACAGCACGCACACCTAGAGACTTCTTCGGAGTACTTCCGAAAGACAGCAAGACGGACCTCTTGCCATCGGCTTCGGTTTTTGGTTAGCGTCCCGGCGTACTTATTCGGATTCTTCCGACGCCACTCCTTGTTGCTCCTGGAATAAATCTCCGGGTGATCTGCGTAGGCTCTTTTCTGGCGCGCTCGAACACATGCCTTGCACGGACCGTGCCAGCCTCCACGATCAGACCTTTGATAGAAGAACTCCTTCGTGGCTGGAAGGTGCCGCTGGCACACCGAACAGTAGCGAAGCACTGATCCGTTAGGCATTGTCTTATTGGCCGATTTCATTGGTGGCTCTAGGTCGCAGAGTATGGCAAGAGAGCGCGGATGGCCCGGTCGCTGCGAATCTGCTCCTCTCGGTTTACTTTGTGATCATTCAGAGGATTGGCGTCATTGTACGAGTACAACACATCGGGGATGAACACCACTTGGTCGGGAAGGCACATCTCCAGCATAGGGAGCATCAGCGCGAGATCCCACGCCATGGCCCAAGGCATTTTAGTGCGCGGATCGAGCAGATCTTCTCTCTTGATTCTTCGATATAGGCCGTATCGGAACGTTCGCAGATGAGACGCTAGCCCATCGTAACTACGATAGGACCGCGCCGCCTTCACCTCGGCCGGGTACTCGCGGCACCAGCCGATGTCCCCAGAGGTCACCTGGCGGAACTGGCCGTAGGTGAGTTGCGCGCGGGGGTTGCGGTAGACCTGGAGCAACCGCTCAAGGACGCGGGCGTGGGCGAGCCAGTCGTCCCCGTCAACGGTCACGACCACGTCAGACGGGGCCGCCGCGTGCCGGTCAATCGCGCTCATGATGTTGGCGAGCGCGCCGCGTCGCTGCGGGTTGCGGACGAGGAGGAAGCGGTCGTCGCCGCCCGCCGCCCGCTGGACCGCGTCCCACGTCCCGTCGGTTGAGGCGTCGTCCACGACAACGCACCGCCAAGAGCGGATCGACTGCTGGCGGATGGACTCAATGCACCGCCCGACCCACGCCTCCGAGTTGTAGACGGGAACGACGAACCGAAACATCGCCCGCGGGGCGGGCGCCCCGGCGAGGAGCCCGCGACGCCCAAGGATGTCGAGCATCTCGGCCGCCCGTTGCTTCCATGTGTGATTCTGGCGGACGTGGCGGAACCCCGCGACACGGATGGCCTCCCGCGCGGGCTCGTCCCGAACCCACCGCCGCACTTCGTCCACGGCGCGGGCCGGGTCCGGGAGGGGCGCGAAGTGCTCGCCGGGGCGGAGGTGCTTCTCCACGCCCGGGGGGGCCGTCGCGAGAAGGAAACCGCCGTGCGCCGGCACTTGGTACATCCGGTCGGACCAGTAGCCGGGGATGTCGTCGCGGACGTTGCACCCGACGACGACTCGCGTGCGCGAGCAGACGCGGGCGAGGTCGGGGCCGTAGACGCCGTTGACCCCAAGCGAGAAGACCTTGAACTTCGCCCCGAACTCCCGGCCAAGGTCGGAGACGAGGCGCTGCCGCGTCGCGTCGTAGGGCGTCCCGACGAAGGCGCAGGTCAGGTCGTAGTGCCGGCCCCAGTCCACCGCCTCGGCCGTTCCCTCGGCCGGTGTCGCGGCCGCGCAGAGGTAGGCGGCGTGCGGGATCCCAGGGACGGGCGCGTTCGCGGGGTGGAGGAGGAGGTCGCAGAAGGCCGCCCGCTCCGCGTACTGCTCCGGCCTACCGGGCAAGTGCACCAGATCAGGCGTCCAGAGCACGACGCGGCGGTGCTGGCCGGAGGCCGCCAGGGCCTCCCAGAACGGGGCGGCGTGCGAGAGGCAGGCGTGGGAGGCGATCAGCACGTCGGACGAGAAGCGCAGGACGCGACGGAGCGCCTCCTCCGACGGGACGCCATGCACGTCGATCGCATCGGCGCGCGCCCCGGCGGCCTGGAGCCCCTCCACGATGAAGGGCTCCTCCGGCAGCGCCCCCCCGGCGTAGGGGCGGTGCCTCCCGGCGACGGCGATCCGCGGCGGCACCTACCCTCCGCCCTTGGTTGCCTGCTCCGGGATGAGCGGCATCTGGTTCTGGTATTGCTGGTGCAGCAGATGGCCCACGTCGTCGGGATGAACCTTCGCCGTCTTGCCGAGCCGATCCGTGAGCGCCTTGGCGAGCGCGTCCGTGTCGATGATCAGCGGGGGGCGCGGCTCCTGCCCCGGCGCGTTCGGCAGGGGCGACGGCGGGTGGTACCAGTCCACCTTGTAGGCGACGATCCCAAGCGCGATCTGCGCCTCTTCAAGCAGCCGACGCAGCGCCACAATCTCGGCCGCCTCCCGCTGGATCGCCTCCTGTGCCCATTTCTGCCGATGGGTGGACTCGAGGTCGTGCTCGGCGACGCGGTCCGAGAGCGACTGCACGGCGTTCGACATGTGGCCGACCCACCCGGCCGCCCCCGTCACGATGAGTCCGCAGAGCATCGGGAAGGCATTGGTCCACACCCACTTCCGCAGTCGGCGGCCGACCGGGCCCCTTGTGAGCGCCTCGGCCGCCTCCTCAACGAGCCCGCCGGACTTGTCTCCAGACATGCGACACCTCCTGAAAAAACAGTCCCCGCCTGCCCCGGAACGGGCGGGGAGCCGGGCGTGCCCCGCGACCTTGTGGCCGGCCGGCGGGGACCTACCCGGGTTCTTCGCTAGGGACGCTCCGGCGGCTCCGGCATCCCTCGCAACGCGATGCGGGCCACCGCCTCGCCGATCTTGTCGCCTGCCCACCGGCGCCACGTCCCCTTCACCGCTCGGTATAGCGCCTCGGTTCCACCGACGGTGGCGAGCCACCCTACCGGCTGGTCGAACGGCACCCCGAGCAGGCCGACCACGAGGCCCGCCGCCGCACCTGCAAGCGCCGCGGGCACGAGGTAGTGCCCGCGGAAGGCCGTCTCCTTGGGCTTGCTGAAGAAGCCGAGCAGCGTCCAGGCCGCCCCGGCCGCGGCCCCCTTCCAGAGCCCACCCCACGCCCCGGTCGCCAGGAGCCCGGACGCGACCTCGGCCGCCTCCGACACGGGGATCAAGCACGACATGATGTGAGCGTTCACCTGCTCACCTCCTTACGTTCCCTTTCGGAACTCCCGGGTCTCCCGCTTCACCTGCCGGAAGTGGGCGACCTCGGCGCTGATTTCGTTCGCGATGGCCTGCTGGCGCTCCGGCGAGATGGAGGCGAGTTCGATCGCGTGCCGCACCTTCTCAACGAGGCACTCGGGCTTGGCGGCGCGGGGCACCACGGCCCACACGTCGAGCCCGTTCACCTGCTCCTCCACGATCTCGGCGTACCCGTTCTCCGCCACGATGACGAGCCCGGAGAGGGGCGCCTGCCGCCGCACGTCGCGGACGGATCGGATCGCCACGGCGGAGAGGTCGGCGGCAACCACGACGCACGCTGGGCGGAGGGCATCAATCATTCCGCTGGCCTGCGGGCGGGCCACGGTCGCCACGTCGAACCCGGCGGCCAAGAGCGCGTCGCCGAGAGCGGACCGGCCGTCCGGGCTGTCGTCGACCACGAGAACTTGGTTGAGGTTCATGCCGCCCTCACTTCCCCGCCGCCATAATGAGCGCGACCGCGGCCGAGATCACCGCGGCAACCAGCGGACTGAGAACCAGCATCCACATCTGCCAGTTGCGCGACCGGCCCTCGTTCGCCTCGTTCTTCTCCTCCCGCTCCCGCTCCTTCTCCGCCGCTTCGATCTTCTCCTGGAGCCGGCGCGCCTCGGCGGCCCACTCCTTCCTCGCCTCGGCCGCCTCCTCGCGGGTCTCGTCGATCGTCTCGATGAGGCGCGTAACGGACGCCTCCACGCGGATGAGCGTGTCGTGGTCTCCGCGCTGGTGGCCGGCGAGTTCGCTGATCCACGCGCGCGTGTTCCGCAGCTCGGTGGTGACCTCGGCGAGGCTGGTTTCGACCGACACAGGTCACCGCCGCCTCGTCAGGCTGCCGAGGACCACCACGCGGCCACCGTGGACCACGAGCTGGTGAACCTGCGCGCACGCCTTCGTGCTGAGGGTCGTCTCCATCATCCCGGTTCCGTCCGACGGGTCGGGCCGCTCGCCGGGCCGGGGCTCCCGGTACATGACGCGGGAGACGGCGCCGGACATCAGGCTGTAGTAAACCCACACCCGGCGCTGCTCGCGTGCCTCAGCCAGCGACATCGGTGCCCCTTCCCTCTCTCAATCCTACGGGATCAAGTCGTGCTGGGCGAGGAGCCCGGCAACCCGCGCGTCCAGCGCATTCGTGGACCAGCCGTGCGCCACGTACTGCGCGCGGGCCGCATCGAGCGAGGCGATGTCTCGGCGGAGTGCCTCTCGGACGGCGCCGTTCTTCTCCGCGTCCATGTCGGACTGCGCCCGCGCGGCGAGCGCGGGAGTCGGGCCGAGTGAAACCCGGTGGGTCTTCGCCATCGGCAGCGTATCGAGCGAGCCCGCATCAAGGATGCCCTGCCCAGGGAGCGGCAGCGAAGGGGACTCCTTGGGGCCGAAGCGAGACGAGAGGATCGCGCCATCCGTGAGCGCGTAGGTGATGTAGACCGTGGACGCCATCGACTCCGCCTCCTCCTAGAACAGGTCCAACAGGAAGCCGCGCACCGCCACGTTTGCGCCCAGCACCGCCGCACCGGACGATGTCATGAGGAACGTCTGCGTCGGGCTGACATGGATGCGGAAGTCGCTGTTGGAGTACACCAGCGCCGTCGCCGGCGACGTGGCATAGGCCACCTTGTCAGACACCACCACCGGCGTCGCCGCCTGGCCCCCGTCAAAGAACCGCAACTCCTCCCCCGCGGGGGAACTGAAGTTCACGTCCACATACAGGATCACCCGCTGCACGAGCGGGGGCACCCGCGACGAGGCATCGACGATCGCCGCCGGGAGGGCGGGCGAGCCGCCGAACGGGACGCCCGAGAAGATGACGTGGAACCGCTCGTAGTAGACCTCGCGCCCGATCTGGCGGAACCCGAAGAGGCCGCCGAGCGCGTCCGACCGCGCCGCCCCGATCCGACGGAGCAGGTTGTAGCCGACCGGCAGGGCCGGGGCCATCGGGCTGAGCGAGATCAGCCCCGCGTCCGGCAGGAGGCCCTCCGAGTCCCCGATGGCGAAGATGTGGTACCAGTTGTCTTCCGAGCCTGGGTCGCCAAGCACCGGCGCCGCGTCGATGCCGTTCACCCCGACGGAGGCGCCGTCCACCACCGTCCCCGGCGTCGGGCAAAGCACCTTTCGGGCGTTCTCGTCGGCCACGACGACATGCTCAAAGATCAACTCGGTGATCTCTGTCGGCGGGTCGTCAATGTCGAACGAGACAATCTTGATCTCGCCGACGTAGCCCTTCGGCGGGGCGGCGATCTGGGCCGCGCCGACCAGGATCGGCTTCGAGGGCGGGCTCCGCCGGCCGCCCTCGTCCACGCCGACGAGGTAGTAGATGCCGCGCTCCGGCGGGAGCAGCACGCAGTCCTCAAGCTTGCGGAAGCAGACGTAGGGGTTGACCGCCCGCACGGTCGGGTCGAACCGAATCAGCCCCGTCGCGAAGTCCACGCAGGCGAACCCCGCCCCGCCGGCCGGGAGGCCACCATCGAGGCACTTGAGCGTCGGCGAGATCGCGTAGCGGCACACGTCCGGCTTCACGAACGCCCGGGCGTCGGCCGCCACGGTGAACCCCGAGAAGCCGGGGCAGCCCTCGATGTCGTCCGGGATCGGCGGCGCGATCTCCACGTCGCCCTCGGCCGCCGGGGCGGTCAGGCAGGTCGGCACCCCTGTCGGCGTCGTGCTCACCACCGCCCCGACGTAGCCCGGCCCGTTGCCGTCCTGCCCGGAGCAGTCGTCGTCAACGACCTGGATCACGTCGCAGGGCGCGAAGATGCAGATGTCGCAGACCGAGATCGTGGTGTCGCCCGGGTTCGCGTCAACCTTGAGCGGCACGCTTGGGCCGACCGGCGAGTTGAAGGGGAGATCGATCCAGTCGCGCGGGTTGAGGATGTCCTTGGTCGTGTCACCGATGAGCGAGAACCCCGTCGTCTCGCCGTCTCCGTCGCAGACGAAGGCCGCGCCGATCTTATCGGGGCAGGCGTACTTGGTGCTGTTCCAGAAGCGGTAGCTGAACCGAATGATGCTCTGCGACAGGCCGGCGAAGTTCTGGAGCAGCTCAGCGAGCGCCTTGTTGGCCTCCCAGTAGAAGCCCTTTGACCCTGCCGGCGCGATCATGATGGCCGCTTGGGCGGTCACGCGGAACTGCACCGTCTCCTCCGGCGCCTCGAACGCCACAGTGATGTCGCCCGTCACCGCGTTGATCGCGGTGATGGTCCCGTAGATCCCTGTGACCTCTTGGTCCGGGTTCGCCTGCGCCTCCTCCCGCTCGATGTCGACGAGGTGGATGCGGCGCAGCGGGTTGTCGGAGAAGCACTTGTTGAAGACCCAGACCGGCCGCCCGACCGCGAAGCCGCCGATCAGGGCCGGCAGGATGCGGAACGTGCCGCTTGTGTCGGCCGGCGCGACGGTTTGGTCGAGGATGAGGAAGTCCTCGCGCTCCGAGAGCCCTGGGGAACCCGGCCCCGCGTAGACGGTGACGTAGAGGCCATCCTCGGCCGCCGGGGTCGGATCCGCCCGGCCGCCGCCCGCCCAGAAGACCTTCCCGTAGACGTGCGGGTTCTGGCTGCCGAACTGGAGGAAGCACAGCGTCGCGCAGTTCTCTGACATCTCCACGAGGTCGGAGACGAGCGTGACCAAGGTCGGGGGGCTCCCCGTGACCTGCGCCGTGCCCGTGATCTGGAAGTCCGGGTTGCCCGGCCCCGGCGTCTGCACGACGTACTCGAACGTCCGCGACTCCCCGGCGCAGACGAACACGGCAGTTCCCGACAGCGCGCCCGAGAGCAGCGTGTGGCCCGCCGGCAGCGTGTCCGTCCAGTCCACGGAGAGCGGCCCAGTCTTCGATCGGATCGTGACCCGCACGAGGTAGGCGCCGTCCGGGCGGGCGCACTCCGGCGTCTCGCGGACGAAGTCGAAGAACTCGTTGCCGGTGATCTCGCTTCGGTCAAGCCGCGGCAGCGCGCAGTACTCAAAGGAGATGGCCTCGGGGTAGCCCTCCGGCAGCGTGTCAAACTCGTCGTCGGGCAGGAGCCGGGAGAAGCAGTCGTCCGTCACGGGGCCGGACACGTCCTTGGTCGTGGCCGGGAGCACGCACGCGCACATCGGGTCGAAGAACTCGAAGGTTTCCAAGGACGGCGACGCGCCCTCGCACTCCACGCGGTCGAGGTAGACGAGGTCGCACCAGATGTTGCGGCAGCCGGCGGGCGGCGGCAGGGCGAAGGCGAGCCGCCCCCACTTGGCGCCCGTGTCCCGCGCCAGGGCCGCCTCGGCCCCCGGCAGGGGCAGACCCGTGTCCGGGTCCACGCCGCCGCTCCCGGCCTCGCCGACGAGCGCGTCGTCGCGGAACTTCGCCGGGACGAGCACGAGGTCGGCGTCGCGAACCGTCTCCTCGCTCTGGCCCCAGTAGGCGATGACCTTCGTGCGGTCGGCGCTGACCGCGATCAGCGGGGTCGTAGCCGGGTCGAACTTCATCCCGGTGGCGAACACGTTGTCCAGAACCAAGCCGACCCCGTAGCCGCACTCCACGTCGTCCCGGGCGTCGAACGCCGCTTGGTCCGCGTCGTTCCACCCCTCAACGAGCGTGGCCCCGGCGTTCCGCCGCCAGTTGTCGGTGCGGTACACGTCCCCGATCTGCGGGTTCTCAACCGGCGAGAAGTAGACGCCGATCCGGGTGATGGCGGTGATGTCGAAGGCCGGGATCCCCGCCACCGCGGTTCCGAAGTCGGACCCCAGGACGTGGTTCCCCGCCGCGAGCCCGGTGAACTTCTCGATTGAGGCGCCGCCGTTCGACGACCGGGCGACGAGCCACACCGACGAGGCGGAGCGGTTGAGATTGACCGCCACCCGGAACTTCGGCGATGCGTCGGCCGTCAGGTCGAGCGCCGGGGAGAACAGGCGGATGACCCCGACCGGCGCCGGGAGGATGCGCGGCCCGACCTCAAACCGGAGGCCACCGGTTCCCTCGCCGTCGACGGGGATGGGCGTGGACTGCTCGCAGAAGTCGATGTCAATGTCGGGCGGCACCGTCCCCAGCGGGAACGGCAGTCCGCACCCCACCCGGTCAAAGGCGTCCGGGCCCTCGAAGTCCTCCAGCGTCACGCACGTCTCGTCCCCGGCCACCTGGTTGTGCGGGAAGATCGTGGCGGCGATGGCGAAGGTGTAGACCGAGGCATCGGTCTTTGAGCAGACGCGGAGGTTGTCCACGGAGAACTGGCACAGGAGCGGGACGAGCCCCATCGCGTAGCCGATCCAGACCTCCGTCACCTGTGTCCAGTCAAACGCGGCCGAGTCAAGGCGCTGGAAGTCGGCGAGGGGGATCATGACCCCCTTCACCGCTGCGTCGGCCACCGACTCGAATCCGTACAGCGCCCGGCGTCCCTCGTCGTCCACGACGAGGACGCGCATCTCCTGGTCCGGCGCCGGGCCGGTTGTCACGCGCCCGAGGCTGAACTTGAGCGCGGTGTTGTTCTCGTCGGCGCCCGCCGCCTGGAGGAAGTCGATCGGGCTGCCCGCGAGCGCGAACCGCACGAGGAAGAAGCCGAGCTCCGCCGACACCGAGACGCCGAGCGCGGTGTCGGTGATCTCGGGGGCGCCGAACTCGATGTTCCCGGCCTCGTCCCCATACAGATAGCAGAGGGGGACGGCCAGGACGCCGCCGGGGTCGGTGCAGTTGAGCATGCACTGGCACGTTCGGGTCGGCTGCGCGAAGACGTCGACCTCCTTCACGCAGGCGTCGGAGGCGGGGTCGAGCACGATGCCAGGGAAGTTCGTCGGGAACAGCCCCGAGGGAACCCCGCCGACCTCCTCCTCCAGCCGCTCCAGGATGGTTGAGACCTGCCCGATGCCGGGCGTGAAGCACACCTGCCGGATGCCGCCCTCGACCGAGCATTCGGTGATGACCGGCTCCGCCGTCGTGTTGCCCCCCCGGCGGGAGAACTCGCCCTCAACGCCGGTGATCCGGCGCATCTGGAGGGCGCAGACCGACCACTCAAGCCCGTTTGGCCCGACCTCGCACTTGGCGGCGAGGCCGCCAGACGACGGGCTCGGAGAAACCGGAGAGACGGGGGAGACAGGAGACGGGGACGGCGGGAACGGCGACGATGGGAACGCCTCCGGCGGGCCGAGTGGCGCTTGGAAGACCACCTCGTAGCACGGCGTCACGAACACCTGGTCCACGCACGTCGGGATGTTGACCGTCTTCTCAAGCCGCGCGAAGCCGTCGCCCGCCTCCACGCCCGCCTTCGTGGGGTCGTCCGGCGGCGGGGTGAACATGTCGACCTTCATCTGCCCGACGAACTGGCAGGACGAGTAGAGATCGAGCAGGAAGAAAGGGCGCACAGCCTCGTCGCCCTTGGTCACGCAGATCGTCTGGATGAGCTGGAACCGCCCGCCGCAGCGGAGCGCGACCTCCTGGCGGAGCGGGCAGACGAAGCAGACACGGCAGCCGGGGAGGAGGCAGACCTGGAGGACGCGGCAGGCGCAGTCCGTCCCGCAGGGCGATCCGCACAGGCCGAGCGACACGATGGCGCAGCGCGCGGCCTCGTCCGACGGGCCGCCGAAGAGCGGCCGCGGGATGGCGTTCTCCCACCCCTCAAAGCCCGCGTCGAACAGCCCGTTGGCGATGGTGTTCGTCCCGATGAGATTGTCAACTTGGTTCTTGGTGTTCCCAAAAACCGCGACGTACCCGTTGCGACGGACGACCACCGTCCCGGCCTCGACGTTCACGCACCACGCGATGCCCTCGTAGGACACCTTGTCCCAATGCCGCTTGAGGCTCGTCGTGACGTGCGTCTTCGAGATTCCCAGCCGCCACATCCCGGGCGTGTGCGGCTTCTTGATCGTCTGGTAGCCGTGCTTCGCGCAGAGCGCCTGGAGATCATCGATCAGCGCCTCGTCGGCCTGGTAGAACTTCGCGTACTCGGCGTTCTCCCAATGCCCGTCCCCGCCAACCAGTCCCCGCAGCAGCGCCTCAAAGTCGAGATCCTCGCAGTCCATCAGACCGCGCAGATCCTTCCTGAGCCCGAGCCTCCGCGCGTCCTTCGTCGAGAGGCGCACATCCATGCAATCCTCGGTCGTCACCCCTTCGGCGATGACCGTAGAACCGTCCCCTTGACGGAGCGGGATTCGATACGGAGATCCCTTCGCCGTGTTCAGGTACTCGCTGTGCTTGGCATCGAGCAGATCCAGCAGGATCTTGATCCGCTCGAGGTTCGGCACGCGATTCTGCGAAATGCGCTGGTCGCGAGGCTCTCCGGTTCCCTCCGCCACGAACCAGCCGTACAGCTCCCAGTACGCCGCCCGCCGCTCGTCGGGCTGGAGTTCCGGCGCCACCCCGGCCACGGGGATGTGCAGTTCCCCCTTCCCAGGGATCTCCTGCACCGGCGCCTTCGCCCACCGCTTCCCGTGCTCGCTCCCTCGGTTCCAGCGGTAGACGACCGCGTGCTCCTGCGTCATCAGGAAGTCCCCGCGCCGGCTTCGGAAGTGCCACATCTCCTTGAAGTCGGTGTAGCGGACGATCTTCTTGATCGGGTTCTTGATCAGACGCTCCGACCCCATGTCGAAGCTCCAGATCACGTCCCCTTCCTTCAGCGCGTCATGCTTCTTCCATCCATCGGCCGTCAGGATCTCGGTGTCCTCGGAGACGCAGTAATACCTGTTGTCGTGAACCTTGAAGTGGTTCGGGTCCAGCGGGTCGTTGACCTCACTGAACGTCGGCACCTCGCCGCCGTCCCCAAGCAGATGGCTGTCCCGCTTGAAGTGCCGCTGCTCAACGACCTCCGGGCAGATCGCGTCCCCGTCAATGACGCAGACCCCGGTCACGCGCTGGCCGGGGCCCATCTCAATGTCGGCCGCCATCACCAGCGGCCCCGTCATGGTGTCGCCCGCGGCGTTGACGAAGCGGCCCTCCGCCTCCTCAAGCGTGAAGATCCGCGGCCGCAGATCGACGATCATGCCGGCCGTGACCAGCGCGTTCCCCGCCTCCCGGTTGAGCAGGGCGATCGGCAGGAGGACGTGCCGGTTCCCGTCGGCGTCGGTGAACCCCGAGGCCAAGGACACCGGCAGGGTGACGCCCTCCGTCACGAAGACCGTCTGGCGCGCCTTGAGGCGCAGCGCCGAGGTGACCTGGAGACTGCCGATCGTGTGCTTGAGGTTCACGTCCTCGGCCGAGTCGATCTCGTCGAGGTACACGTCGAGGTAGACGAGGTCGGCGCGGTCCGCGCCGGGCGTCGTGAGGTGGACGCGGTACCGCTTGCCCGGCGTCGCGGCCATCGTGGCCCCGACCCGGATGGTGGTCGCCGTGTTGGCGACGATCACGAAGGTCGGGAGGTCTTCAAGGTTCGGAGTCAGCGTCTTCCCGACAAGCGAGCCGGGCGCGTAGTTCGCCGCCGTGTCAACGAGCGTGTCGTTCGCGAACGTCCCCGTCTGGAAGCCGACCGAGACGGGGGCCGTCTCAACCCCGGCGAGGAACGTCTCGTCCGCGAGGAGGTGCGCCCGGTGCCCCTTGACGAACAGCGACTCCGCCCCCTCGTCGCCGAGGTCGCCGCCCTTGACGGTGAAGTCGTTAGCCGCGGGGATCGCGGCGACTTGGAAGGCAGCGCCGCGCGCCCCGTCCCCGATAGAGTTCGCAATGGCTCGGCGGAGCTGGGTGTAGAACGACTCGACCTGCTCGTTCTGGTCGGCGTCCACCACGGGGACGCCCTGTTGGAGCACGGTCTGGACGTACCGCTTGACCTCGTCAAAGGTCCGACGGCTGATGTCTGCGGTGCTCGCGCCCATCGATCGCTCCTACTCCCGTCCTGTCACAGGATCAGCTGGATCCGTCGAATAATTCGGACCGTGTTATCCTTGAAGCGCGCCTTGTGAAAGATGAGGTTCATCAGCAGCCCCGAGTCCAGCGCGGACGTGGCCGGGCCGCCGTAGAGCCCCTGCTCCCGGATGAACTCCCCCGTCGAGGAGGGACCGTTCGCCTCCTCGAAGTCGAACGTCGTCTGGATCAGGATGCGGCTCGTCACCTCCCCAGGGTCGGCCGGGGAGCCGTCGTCCTTCAGGTAGGCGATCGAGTCCGGTGCCTTGCGGAAGTACTCGTCCCGCAGGGCCGTCTCCGAGAACGACGGCGTCGGCAGCTGCACGTCGAAGATGGGGTCGCCGCGTCCCTGGGCGGAGAACAGGATGCCCCCGTTGAAGGTCGGGTCGTTCTTCAGGAGCCCGGCGAGCAGCTTCGTCATCCCGACGACGATCTTGTTCGGCCGCCAGCCCGTGTCCTCGGCCACCTCCTCGGTGCCATCCGGGCGGCGGCGGATGACCGTGTCGCGCCAGATGCCACGCGCCTTTCGGGCGGTCTCCACGATCTCGGTAGAGACGACGGGATCGGCGGCCGGGCGCTCGCGGCGCTCCGTCGGCCGCTCGTGCATATCGCCCCCGCGCTTGCGGAGCTCACTCACCGCGCGCGCCTCCTCCATCCGCGGTTGCCTGGGCACCGCCCGAGTCCATGTTACCACGGAGAGCGGCATTGGCGAGGAAGAACCGCCCGCCGTCCGCCTCCAGCGCCTCGCCGACGGCCATCCCCAGGCGGTCGGCCGCCTCCCGCAGGGCGCGCGCGGCCGCCTGCCGGTCGCGGTCGAGCAGTTCCATGCGAAGGCGGAGGCACTCCGCCGCCTTCTGCGCATAGAGCAGGCGAAGGGCGTCCGCCTCGGGAACCTCACGCCGGGCGCTCACGTGGCGATGATCCCGCACTCCCGCAGCTCGGCGAGGATGGCGTTCACCTTCGCGGCCAACTCGGCGAAGTTTCGGTTGATCGCCGCGTCCGCGCCGGACCCCGCCACAGCCTCGACCACCCCGTCGGCCGCCCCGCCGGAGTTGTCGACGAGGGAGGGCACGGCGTCGCCGTGCTCGACCTCGGCAAAGCCTCCGTTGCTGGTGCGGACGAGAAGGTGCATGCGCGCTCCGTTCGAGCGGCGCTAGCCCTTCAGGGCGCCGCGGTGGATGACCACCTTGTCACCATCGAGGTCGACCTTGTCGGCCTTCGGGTCGGCGCCGAGGGACGCCAGGAAGTCGTCGCGGGTCTTGTCCGACTTCGCCGACGCCTGGTTGTGGATCTGCGCCCGAAGGCCGAGGTTCTCCTGCCGAACCTTCAGCAACTCGCTCTCAAGTTCCAGGGCCCGCTTTCGGGCGAACATCAGGTCCTTCTCCATGATGAGAACCTGCGCCTGGGACTTCTGCGCCTCGGTCAGCATCCGCATGTCGGGGGGCCGCTGCCCGCCCTTCGCTGCCGGAACCGCCTCCCCGTTCACACCAGCCGCCGGCTGCGGCGTCACCGCCGCGCCCGGCCTGTCATGCTTCGCCATCTGTCACTCCTTCCGGGGCACCGCCCCGGTTGTTACTACGCCAGCACCACCGGCGGCTGATGGACGATCAGCCCGAGGACGTTGCCGCCAGGCGTCCCCTGGGACTCGATCGCCACCGCCACAACCTGCTCCGTGTCCCCGCTCACCAGCGTCCCGCCCACGACCCCCGTCGCCTTCTCCGTCTTGCCCGCCGTCCCGCCGCCGCCCGTGCTCTGCGGGCGGAGGTACTCGCCGCGGACGATCGTCTGCCCCGTCCCGAGCGCGAAGGACACGACACCGTGGATTGCCAGCGGGATCGTCGTGGCAGGGCCCGCCGCGGCCGTCGCGACCCCGAGGAACGCCTGGACGCTGGCCGCCGCCGCGTTGAACGCCTTGCCGTTCTTGTCCGCCGCCGTGTCCACCA
>Ga0334722_10002909_pt1 | contig 18866 bp, 31 predicted proteins | sample C3_bottom_MG_FD_207210 | JGI IMG/M metagenome (GOLD analysis project Ga0334722, IMG submission 207210) | Sediment microbial communities from Yellowstone Lake, YNP, Wyoming, USA - C3_bottom | ecosystem: Environmental > Aquatic > Freshwater > Lake > Sediment | place: USA: Wyoming | collected...
TTATTATACAGTTCAAGGGGGTCTAAGACAAATGTCGGACAAGATTCTTAACGCGCCTTATATCCCCACGGCTAAAGCCGGGGGCTTTACGGCGCGACTTGGTAAATTCAATTCCGCAACCAGCACATTTGGAGGATGCTTCTGGAGGTGAGGGTTGATGCTCACATCCTTCGCATAAAAATTTTTGACAGTAATCACAAAAATCTTGGATTCTTCCCAAACTCTGAGTGAATTCAACTTCTACCGTTTGGGTCCGGCTAGGGCGATATGGAATTCCTTTTTGAAAGCGTCCTTTAAAAAGACATTGAGGGTCTTGACATAAGGGATCAATTTGAGCTTGAATTTGAACCCAAAGAGCTTTATCAATTGAGCTATGGGTCAATAAATATTGATTCTTGGCAGCTTGCCATAGATCATCCCAAGATGGGTTTCGGCGAAAATACATGCATCTATTTTAGCATAAAGATGAGTGTTAAGGTAAGAGATTTCATTAAACAACTAACTGAATTAGGCTGTGTTGCAACCAATACTAAAGGCGCAGATCAAACTTGGCGAACGCCAAGGCGCCACTTTTTATCTAAAAATCAACAAAATGGGAGATGATATCAGTGTAGGAACCCTCGGTAATGTGATGCGAGTTCTCAAAAGCAGTGGTTTCTATTTAGAAGATACTATTTTAAAGGCGACTCCTGAGGCTTATCCTGATGGCTTTGTGATTGGAGAAACTTCACAACCATCTCAGGAAACTAGGCCCAAGAAGCACAAAGAGCGCCGTCCAACCTTTACTTGTGTTCTTTGCAATCAAAGCTTTGAAGACCCACCACATTCCAACAAGATCAAAAAACATCTGGAAACTTGTGGCAAAGGTATTAGCTCTTGTCGTTACTGCCATAAGCCAATCGAATCGACGTTAGGGCTTCAGAAGCACGAAACCTGGTGCGCCAAGCAAAAAAACAAAGAGGACCGTAATGAAACTTCCTCCGTGTCCTGATTGCAAACAACTTGCATGGTGTCAATGCCGTGGAAGCAAATTAAAATCTCAATTATCCCTAATTGGTCTTTGTTTTCTTATTACCGGACTTCAAACTTTACCTAATTATCTATCTCAAAAATTAGAAGTAGCATTATTCGTTCACCTATCAATGTGTTTGCTGATTCTTCTTCTTTTAGAAGCAGCTTTTTATATTTTCAAGAAAACTAGAGAATAATACGGCAAAACTATTGATTGCCAACTTTTAAAGTTGTGGAGGATAAATGGACTATAATCCAGAGACGGATCTTCGAGTTTTTGATCCTAAAATCATTGAGTCTATTAAGCGTCATCGAAACTCACAAAAATGTTCGATGATAGGACTAATTAGTGCTGTTAGAGAGAAAAATATTGTAGCTGCTATTGATTTTTTAATTGAACTTCAAGTCCATAGCAGCCTTCTATTCGGTGAAGTATTTAATCAAACCAGGGATTGTGATCCTTATGCTGATTATGCCGATATCATTACCAAAGAATTTGAAGAGCAAAATGAAATCTGCCGAAAATATGTTCATGATTTTTTGGCCAAATCAGGATTAAAGATTAAAGACCCCGAATTCGCGACTGAAGAAGAATGTAGGCAATATGTTGAACGTCACAAAATGCCTGACGAAGCTCTGAAGGACGAAGAAAAGAAGATTTGGGAAACCTTTGAAGCTTGGAAAAAGGCTAATTACATTAAAAAGAAATCGCCGGATTGGGAATAGGGCAATGGAATACTCAGGGCTGGAACTCCAATATTGCATGGAATTAGTTAGGAGACTATACAACAAGTCCAATCTTTGGGATCCAGAGACCCATTACTTGATTCGTGTCAGCCTAGAACAGATTGAAACTGAAATAGAATCTATCGATACCCAATATTTAAAAGTGGTTCGCGATGGGAGAGACTTCCGCTTAACTGAATCACAAAAAGCAACAATTAAGCACCTGGCCTTCGATTATCTGAATAAGGGCATCAAAATTAATGGTTGTTTTGTTCCCGAAGTCAGCCAATTAGGAAAAAGATGACTTTAGTCCCCTGTCCTTATGGATTTGAAGGTGAGGAAAAAGATGATATATCTTAGTCCCCTGTCCTTATGGATTTGAAGGTAGTTGGGTCAAATGACTGAGGATCAAGTAATTCTGAATTGCGATCGTTGTCAAAAACAAGTAGAAACAGATCTTAAACTCAATGGCGGCGATCCCTGTTATCTATGTCGCTATTGTCAAAGAATCCTTGCTTATAAGTTTGAAATATGCCCTGGATTCCTTCCAAGAGAGCATAAAAATTTGAAGGAACATAGAGATGAACTTTGAGGCTGTCACTTATCCTTTTTAAGGAGGAGATATATGGAGCCGTATCAAGTTGCCCTGGAAACTAGGATTCGCGAAATCTTAGGAGAAGACTTTAAGCTTGACAGTAACATGGTCTTCAACTATTCCTGGGAGAATGGTGATGAGCGCCTCACCATCAGTTACAGCGACCGAAAAGGTGGCTTAGATTTTCGGGGCATATATCACCCCAACGCTGTCTGCGAAGGTGGGGGCGTCTGCAAATACTGCGGCATAACCTTGAAGTTTGACTAGGAGGAGTTATGTTAGTTTGTAGAAAACCTTGGGGAAGAGGAACACGGGATGATTTTCCTAATCCCTTTGCTCCTGATCCCATTAACTGCTTTTGCTGTGGGACAGAAGTAATTAAGGATCGCAAAATGCTCCAAATGTATGTAATTCCTTATCCGGGAATTAAATGTCCGAATTGCCGGACCATTGTCGTCCCCTCTGCCAGCCATTTTCTCTAAACATGGATTTGCCGATTACTTATCTTCCAAAATTTGTCCTGGAACCTGATAAGGCACTTGCTCATCTCCAAAATGAGTTAGAGTGGGAACGTCGAGATACGGCCCCCAGGAGCGAATATTACAGTAATGACTTCCCTGATGCCTATGTCTATGGCAAGGGCAATGGCCGCCGCACTTACTTGCCTAGGCCATATCATCCAATTGTTTTGGAAATTAGAAAAACTTTAGAAGCACAGACAGGAACAATTTTCGAAGTTTGCTTTCTTAATCGTTATCTCAATCAAAGCGATGCACTCGGCTGGCATTCCGATGATAGCATAGAAATGGATGACGCTCGCCCTATTGCCACTATTAGTTTGGGTGTTGAACGTGAAATTTGGTTTCGTCCCAAAGATCAACTTCAAAATATTACCAAATTGAAATTGGAAAATGGAAGTTGTTGCTTGATGGCTCCAGGAATGCAAGATACTCATCAACATCGGATCCCCAAAGCTAGTTTTCAATGTGGTGAGCGAATCAGTTTAACCTTTAGGGGCTATGTAAAAAATGCAACCTGAGAAAACTAAAGAGCTGCTTGATCGTTTCCCAACACTATACAGCCATCCGAATTTCCGCCAATATGATTTTTGTTGTGGAGACGGTTGGTTTGAGTTATTATGGAAACTCTCCGAAAAGTTAGTCTCTCTCAAACCAGATTTGCAAGCAACTCAAGTTAAGAATAAGTTCGGAAGTTTAAGATTTTATTGTGTCTTTGGAAAAGAGACGTCCTCACCAGAATATCATGCCATTGAAAATGCGATAAATGAAGCGGAACGTCTGAGTTTTCAAACTTGTGAGATTTGTGGGCAACCAGGAGAACTTGACGGAATGCAAGTTCGTTGTTTGGAGCATGCGTCATCATGAGATGGATTATAAATTTATACCGTAAATATAAGCAATTGAACAGACTGCTTGAAACCAATATTCAATTGGAAGTAACTCTGAAAGCTAAAGAAAAAACTTTGACGGAAAAGACTTTTTCATTGGAGAGCTTACGAATTGCACTAGAGGACCAAAAAGAAATTCTCAAACGCCGCAATTTTGATTGCGATATTCGGGAAGTTTTGATTGAGGCTCGGGAAGCTGCGAGTTCGTAAGTTATCACATCGATAATAATCATGAGATTCATAGAAAATAGCAAGGAAAACATCAAATCTTGTGAACTGGCTTGAAGAATTTATCGGATCTGCGATCTTAATTTTTGGGTTAGCTATCCTAAGGTTTCTGGATCTAGCAGATTAAGTCATGTGAGTGGCCAACACGATGAAGGAAATTCTTCGCCTTGATGCGAGACTCCTTGAAGCTGGCTTAGTAATGAGTCGGCAACGAGGGCAAGATCACATCAAAAACGGACAAGTCAGGGTGGATGGCATAACCATTCTCAAGCCAGGGCATCGAGTCACTCGTCTTCAAACTCTAGAAGTCGATAATGCCGATTTTTTGGTTTCTCGGAGCGCCCATAAACTAGGGGAAGCTCTGATTGCTTGCAAAGTTAGTTTGGCAGGTAAAGTCTGTTTAGATATTGGAGCTTCAACTGGGGGCTTTACTCAGGTTTGTCTCCTAGGTGGAGCGAAAAAAGTTTATGCCAATGACGTGGGCGATCAGCAACTTCATCCGTCACTACGTAATAATCCCCGCGTAATTTGCTTAGAGAACACTCATATTAAGGATTTGAAATTACCAGAAAAAGTTGACTTTTCCTGTATCGATGTCAGCTTCATTTCGGCCACTAAGATACTGCATGGTTTGAAAGAACACCTCAAAGCTGAAGCCAACGTAATGCTTTTAGTTAAACCTCAGTTTGAAGTTGGCAGAGAGAAGCTTCCATCTGATGGCATTGTCAAAAATATTTATGACCAGATCCAAGCAACTAAAAAGGTTTTGAATTATGCGCTGAAAGAAAATTATGAATTCGTGTCGCAAATGAAGGCTTGCATCACTGGTAAAAATGGTAATCAGGAATACTTTTTACATCTGAGGACGCCATGAGTAAACGTCGAAAGCCAGGAGATATTGTTCGTCGGAAACCGGGAAGTGGTTTCTTAGGAAGTGCTGATCCGGAACGAATTCGCATTCCTTCCGATGTTTCTATCGAAGATGAGACGATACCTTGTATGCTTGACTGCGGAGATCGAGAATGTCAGGAATGGGCTAATCTTGAAGTAGTTGAAGGAGAATTCAAAGATTCGCGTCTCTATCATATTAGTGAATGCGAAATGTTCGATGATTAACTATTACAAATCACGCCGTAAAGCCTCCTTGGCGCATGCCAAGAACACGGAATAACAACACGGAATGACAACTAGGAATGAGGAATGAAAGGCGACGACATCGCGCGATCCATGAAGGTCGCCAGCTCGCCGCGATTCTGAAGGACAGACTACTCCTGGGCCAAGCTCTACCTTGCAAATCCAAAAGAGAATCCTAAGATAGTACTATGAAGCTGTTCAAATTACGCTCCACACTAAATAAGCGTGGTTATCATTGTGGGCCACTTAAAGAAGACGATAAGATCTCGTTCTTCAATCCAACTAAAACATCGAAAATTAGTCTCTCCAAATCATCAGAGATACTTGTTTTAGAATTATCCGACAAAAAAGTTGAATTCCCAATCAGTAATGCTAATTTAATCAGTGCCATTTTGACTTATCTTGAGAAACCAGATCCAATTTCAGAACCAATCCCCCCAGATGAAATGCAAGGTTTCATTAATTACAGTCGTGACCTTAAAGCTGAAGACGCAGAAGAATTGCGAGATTAAGATAATGATTCTCTATCGTCTAGGACAAATTTTTAACGGCTTTAAAATGAATGATTATTGGAATGGATTTTTCCACGGTGTTCTAGCCACAGCTCTCTTGGTTCTAATAATCATCCTAGGTTTACGAGTGTGCTAACTCTGTTCATTATCTGGAATATTGCGAAGATGACTGCTATATAAATAATAGTCGCGCACGACGGTTTGAGCCCGGCCTCCCATCACCCAGGTTGCTGGACAATACCGCAGACGCTCGATTCGTTGTAATGATCCACAATTAGGACAAAGTTGAGCCCTTTCGGCAACGGGAATAATTGTTTCACAAAATTCATCGTTAACTTTCCCGGCACAATAAGTAAAAATTTTATTGTGAGCAGCTCTTTCATGTTGGACTGGACTCAGATGAGTTCCTGCAGCCTCCGGTCGGGGACGCACGATTCTAGGACCGACTTTCATCTTAATTAGATAGTGGTCGTGAAGTCCAGCTTCGATTTCTTTCTTTTCTCGGGCTTTTTGAGTTTGTTCCTTTTTAGAATGTCCTTTAGGTGCCTCAATCTCCGGTCTTACTTCTTCGGCCACTAAGTTAGAATAACTAAAAATACTAATTAAGCGAATCGCTAGTCGAACATTAGCCAGAATTTCAGCGTCTCCTGACTGCCCTACATCTTCACCACGGAGCGCCCGATTCCAAGTTTCCTCGGTGATATAAAAAGAGATGACCCCGATTTGTCCAGGTGGAAAATAAATTAGTGGCGGTCGCAAAAGCCTAGCCATCGCTTCCGAAGAGCGGGTAGCCTGGGCTTCTTGAATCATCTTTTGATACTTTCGACAATCGAATTGCGAGGATCCAAAATTCTCATTATTTCTAATAAAATGCGTAATACAGTAATACTGATCCTCTATTCCACCACGTTTTTTATCAACCCATTCTTGTAAAGCAGTTATTTGCTGATTAACTAGTTTTGGATCGAAACCATCTCTAATTTTGTAATGCTCCTTAACGGTTGAGTTATTAAAAGGCAACGACTTGAGAGACTCGAATAATCCTATTTTAGCGGTTCGAGAAACCATCATTCCCAGGTAATCAATCTCGTGAAACCACTCTCGTTTTCCAGTGTTTTCCAGCAAATCTTGTAATTGTCTTTCGGCGACGCCAGTTAATTGATTTTTAAGTCGTTCTAAGTCTGGAAATCTCAGAGGTTGGTTGTACTGAAAAATTTTAGCATGACCGAGTTGAGGTAAGTGATGTTGGAAATATTCGAAGCGATATTGCGCCATTGGAATTTTTAAGAGATCCTCAACCAATTGATTGCTCATCACATAAGTTGTATTTTTAGGATTAGGAATTTCCAAGTGAAGTGTACCCAGCATCAACGTATCATTAGCTTCATGATCGCTTAAAATTTTAAGATCAGTAACTAAATGCATGATCGAGTGAGCACTGTGAAAATAATCAAAAACCGTACACCACTCATTGATATATTGATCGGTATTACGAAATTGATTACGAAGAAGTCGAGCCGGATCAAATTTCATCAAAGCTGGATTGCGATAATAACGCATAACTTGATTATAGCATTTCAGCGGATTCTTAACTAATTGACAATTTTGGTCACAAGAAATCCTAATTGACAACTCCTTAGAAAGTGGTATCCTGATCACGCCATCATGGCTAAAAATCGCAAAACACGGAGCATCAGTAGCCACAAGCAGAAGCAAGAACGCCTTGCTGATGCTAAGCAGCGTCGTCATCAGGCCGAAGCGGAAGCTGCAGCACGAATCAAGCAATTAGCGCAAAAAGATCGTTTTACGGAAACGATGATTAACTATCGTAAAAATCGGAATGTGGACGAATTTATTGAATTCATTTGGAGCGGGGGGAAGCCAGATCACTACCTGTCTGACAAACTAACCCACATTCGTAATCTCTATGATGCTCTCAAAAATAGCTATAAAGCCGTGGTAGGGCCAGGACGTAATGACGAAAAGAAGTCATTTTTACAATCTGCCAAAGATTTAGTTTTGATTTTAGAAAAGCGTCGTTGTCGTTTTTTTGATCGTCCCGGTGCGGAAGCAGGAGAATATCGCAGTGCTTTGATCGCCTTACTAGAGCATCGGGAACAGTGGGCCAATCAGCCAGAAACATGGGAGCCCGGCACCAAAAACGCAGGCCGTCAATTCGCGGCCCTCTTGCGCCATCTGTTAGCTAAATATGAAATCCCGGTTTTCATGGATGAGGCTTGGATTCAAAGAGACGAATTACGCATCGGTTGGTGGATTCACGTCGCTCAGGGTGGGAACATCCGAACCGCCAAAGAACTTCCTACCCCGCTGACTAAGATGATGGCGCATCACATGATGCAGGCACCTTCTCACTATAGCATCGATGCGGCGATTCGATGGGGTCAAATTCATGCTCTAGAAGGCAACGAACGAATTGTCAAAGGCTTACTTGATAGTCGTCTTTGCACAATGGGGGATTTCGTCCACGATGAATTTTGGATTACGGTTTTCCGTTGGTTAATTGCTAATCCAATGTTAGATCCGGCTCAGTACGCTCCGATTGTTGACTACATCTACAATCAAAAATACGTGACACCAATTGGAGCTAATGGACCTGTTCAACCTGGCTTTACCATCAAAGATCGTCAAGCCAATACTCTTCTCAAACTAGTCGAAGATTGGCACGAACGTCTCAAACGTGAAGGGCGGGTGCGGGAGCGTCAACACAATAGTACTTCTTGGGAACATAATCCGAAGATTTCCGATTATCAACTTATCACCGGACCGGAAAATAAGCAAACAGTCTATCAGATTGTTCAGCTTCTGACGAGTAAGGATTTGTACAGCGAAGGAGCCCGTCTTTCGCATTGCGTTGGCAGCTATGCTTGGTCCTGTGCGGCGGGTAGAACCAGTATTTGGTCTACTCGACGGCTAGCACATCCACAAAGTACAACCTACGATTTACTGGGAACTATCGAAGTCGAAAATGCTTCCAACCGAATTGTTCAATTCCGAGCTAAAAATAATGATAAGCCATCAGAGCAAGCGTTTAAACTAATCAATCAGTGGGCAGGAATCAACAAGCTAAGCCTCAGCAGTTGGTTATAGGAGATATATTGTGCAAATTCTAGTAACTGCGGGCTCCACTCAAATTCCTATTGATCAAGTTCGGTGCATTAGTAATATTTTTAGAGGAAAAACCGGAGCTGCCATCGCACGCTATTTCATTCAGCGGGATGGTGCCGTAACTCTGCTAACTTCCAGCGCCGATGCTGATGATCTCCTTAAATTACGGCAAGGACTAACGAATAAGGAGAAGGATAACTTCCATATTCTTAAATATCGAACCTTCGATGACTTGGCTCGGTTAATGGAAATAGAAATCCGAACTGATAAGTATGATGTAATTATCCACTCAGCGGCTGTCAGTGATTACCAGATTTCACGAGTCTTTACTGACAATCTTGGAACAGTAGAACAAAATCAAAAAATTAGTTCCTCCCATTCCAAATTATATTTGGAATTAGTTCCAACTATTAAGTTAATAGACCAAATTCGCCGTCCTTGGGGGTTTACGGGGAAACTAATAAAATTCAAACTCCAAGTTGGAATTTCTGATGTAGAACTTTTAGCAATTGCCAAAAAGAGCCGCCGTGATTCTGAAGCGGATTTGATTGTTGCTAATTGTCTTGAATGGAGTCAGGATCGTGCTTATATAGTTAATGATAAAGATCAAGTTGAATCAGTAGAGCGCCACAATTTGCCCCAAACTCTGGCAAAGGCTTTAGGATTATGAAATTACTTTACGGGATCACCGGAAGTGTCGCAGCAATTTTGGCTCCAAAGCTAATTGCAGAACTTCGAAATCATCATGAAGTGAAAGTGATGATAACGAACAAAGTTAAGTTTTTTTGGGATCCCGGGAGAGCACCGCAAACTGAGGAGATTGCCGAACGCGAAGAAATCCTTAAAAATGTTGAAATTTTTCAAGATATCGACGAATGGCGCTCCAAGCTCGATGGCACCAGAGATTATTATCAACGTGGGGATCCCGTTTTACATATCGAATTACGAAAATGGGCTGATGCTCTTTTGATTGCACCTCTGTCGGCTAATACTTTGGGGAAAATGGCCAATGGATTAGCGGACAATCTTCTAACCAGTGTTCTTCGGGCCTGGGAACGAAGAAAGCCAATCTTTTTGGCGCCTGCAATGAATACCGAAATGTGGTGTCACCCAATTACTAAAGAACACCTATCAAAATTAAAAGAGTGGTATCCTCACCTAACTGTTTTTGAACCTGTCTCCAAAATATTAGCGTGCCGAGACGAAGGCTTGGGTGCGATGGCATCCATTGATGCAATCATGAAAGGAATCAAGGATCAAGAATGGATCATTCATCCTTAGAAGCTAAAGGTCTTAAAGTTAACTACAAATTGATGTATCGAGGAGAACCTCCTCGAACTGGCGTTCCCGTTGAAAGCTGTGTCGAGAATATTTTTCTTCCGCTTTCGGCTGACGACTGGTGCAGCCTTTGTATGCATGAAGGTGACTCCTACATTGGAAGTTGCTGCGGACAAACTAGCTATATTCAAGATATGTATAACTCTTTTTTCCGAGAAGGAGCTTGGGTTAGTGGTAATGATTTAATTGAATTGATTTCGCTCTGCAAAAACCACGAAGGTTTTGAACTCTATCACGAACCTCTGACACAAGAAAAATTCGAAGAATATGTTAAAAATTGGGGCACTTTAGGTCCCATTGATAAAATTGGACTTTGTTGCCAAGCCGTTAGTGGCAAAATCTTTACTAGTCGCCTAGGAGATGTTCCCAAGAGTGAACATCAGCCAGATGAGATTCACATTTTAGAACGTGCTTTACGAACTTTGAGTTGGACGGATATTTTCTCTGATAATCGCGATGATGGTAAACAGCACCACGCCGGTCGGCAATTATTAATTGCGAGGATCATTCCATCTTGTAAAAAGGTGTTAGAAGAACTTCCGAAGCGATTCCAAACATTTGATGGCTTTGCTCTCGTCAAAAATGAGACTGAGGTCTGTAGCAATGGTTTTGGGACTTGCGTCTATGCAGATGAGGTCGAGGCGCGCAAAGTTCTAAAACTTTGGCAGGATTCTGATACTAAACAACAAGAAATTGAGGAAGAAGATCACCGGTCTTCAGAACAAACCGAATTTCTGAGCAAACTTCGAGTTCGAAAGATTCGAATTACTCTGGAAAATGGTTTGGTTTTCACGGATTAGCTATGTGCACAATATTTGTCGCTAAAGATGTGTTCGCCGGTTTTCCACTGGTTGTCGCAGCTAACAGAGATGAGTTATTAGATCGGCCCTCGGAGCCTCCTAGCATTAGTGAGAGAATGCGCCAAAACAACCCATCCGAAAAAATCAAAATTTTAGCTCCACGAGATTTAGTTCGCGGCGGAATGTGGGTTGGTACCAATGAAAATGGTGTTTTAATTGGACTTACTAATCGCCTTAATGTTAAATCGGTTAAAGGGCGAATGAGTCGCGGTAAAATAGTCAGCGATGCTTTAGAATCTAGAACCGCGATGGAAGCCTTTGAAAGTATTTCAAAGTTATCTGGCGATTTCTTCAATGGTTTTTATTTAGTCGCAGCAGATGCTAGTAATTTATATACCATTGATGGTGATGGTATCCGAATCCATACGTGCCAAGAAACCAATCCAGGTTTTGTTGTCATTAGTAATCACGGAATTGGACGAGAGATTACAAGTGATACACCCCGCCGAGTTATCAATACCCTCACTGCTGCTGAGGATATTGATAATAAGGAACCAATTCCGGAGAATCTTCAAGTAATTCTTGATGTTCATAGCGAATGTCGCTATGGAACTTGCATCAACGAACCAGAAAATAATTATGGTACCAAATCATCGAGTATCATCCGCCTCAATGCCGTAAATCAGCAGTGGGATTATTGGCATCGAGAACGTAATGGAAGCCAGCATATTTGTAATGAAGTTTTCCAGCCGCGACGAGTATTAAAAATCATCGGCTCTTGCTAAAATAGATTATGGCTCAATTATCTTTCCTAGAAAACCAATTTCTCCTAACAGATGACCCCACTATTTTTGCGAAATGGATGGCTTTGGCGGTGGAACGGGGTCAACTAGACACTAATTTAATGTGGAGTCTTCTCAACCAAAGTCAACATCTCTATCATGTATTTATGTATTATTCCCCCGATTTAGCTTACCACTTCATTAAAGAAGCGATGGAGTTTTATTTAGATCGTCGTAAAGGCGGTTATTGGAGAATTAGAGACCCGAAAATTATTCCTAGAATTACCGGAGTCGCTCAAATTTTAGCTACTTATGATACTCATGATGAATTGAATGAAGGAGCAACAGGAATAATAGCCCAATGTTATCTTCAAAATCAACAAGAAATAAGCTTATACAAAATTGAAGAATGGAGTGCCATTCCCGACGCTCCCGATGCTCATGCTCACGGCTATCAATTCATCAATTTAAGTGCACATCTTCGCCCTCATGCTTGGGGTCTAGCAAGACTCTTAGAAAGTAATGTCACAGAGGAGATGCGAGAAAAAGTTTTGGCAGCATTGCCTGAAGATCTCCGTAGTATTGAACGCTTACGAAACATGAGGTCCTGAAACCCAAATGGGACGCTTTATCCACCTTGACACCGGACTAGCATTGATTAAAATGCAGTGGTAGGAAACTTATGTTAAAGTACTGTCCAAGGATTAAACGGTGAAATATGGAGTATATCTTCACTGATCATCTACGAGAGAGATATGTGGAACGTTTTCGTGACAAAAACGCCAACCTCAAAGACTATAAAGAACGCTCGATTATCAATCATGAAATTAAAGTTCTAGTTAATTCCGCCGAAGAAGTCAAACGATATTTAACCGATACCAATTTGATGGGATATTTATATCGTCGATATGGATTTGATCGTCGTTTTAGTATTCTCGAAAATGATAATATTCTTTTCGTCGTAATTCATGAGCGAGGTCGCCACGTCATCGTTACTTGCTTCGGTCAACGCGGGAGCGTCTTTGAAGGTCGGTTTGTCGATTATCAAGATCTTAAAAAAAAGAAGCGGAAGCATGCGCCGAGTAGCTCTAACCATCAAAAAACGCCCAACCTTTAATATCCATCAGGCATTAGAAGTTGGCAAAAATTTCCGGGTAATAGTTCGTGCTGGGCTCTATCATTGGGATTTAATCACAAAAGACTATTCCAGTTATCACCAAGGAACCACTCGTTGTCTTCATCACGGCCATGTTATCTCCTATGCAGGCCAGGAAGAAGGAAAGCCTCTTTTCACTTTTGAAGGTTATACTGGAATTTTCCGCCCATTGAATTGTGGGGCCGTTCCTCAGGGCTATTTGGAGCCTGTCAATGACGAAAAAGCTCTGTAGAGAATGCCGGGAAAAACCCGTCATTATCTATCCACAAGTTTATCTGCATCCTGAAACCTTTGACTTCATTAAATTAGGTGAGTGTACTAATAATTTTTGCCCCGATTCATGGCTTAAAATTCAATTTATAGAAAAAGAGCTACCTAAAATCGGAGAAAAAATTTTCCGCCTTTTTTAAGGATACTTTGTGGGACGCAAAAAAAAAGAAAAGAAGCTCCACATACGCTGGCACTTGCAACAAGATATCGATGCCAGATACTTAGATTTCGACAAAATCTAGCTAAAAGGTACAAAATTGATGGAAAACACCGATTGCAGTTGTGAAGATCTTCACCAACTTGAATGCCCCAATAATAATGCTGTTTCTAGTACCCGTCGCTTAAAGAAACTGGAAAAAGAAGAAACAACCAGAGAGCCCAACCTAGAAAAATTGATTAACCATCTGATCGGGCAAGTGATTAAAACTCTTCGCACAGATCCCAAGAATACTGGTAAGTACCCCGATCCTGTCATGATTCGTAAATACCTTGATGAAATGATTTTAGATGCAATTAGAAAACACACTGTCGAAACAGCCGAGATTGATGAGACAGTACTTCGGTTTGCAGACAAAAAGACATTCACACCTTAATAGGAGCCTATCGTGGTCAAGTGGACTGACATTAAGGTTGCCCAGACCAAACCCAAAAAGGTAGCGGTTAGCAAAGTCACCGAAAAGCCAATTACTAAAACAGCACTAACCGCCGAATATCAAATGCCGACTTGGATTAGTCAGGATATTATTATTCCGTTTGAATCCCAAACGGCTTCGGTCTTTCTGATTCATGGCAATATTAGTGACTTACAAGCCAATTTTGATGTGGGGCGAGAGCCGGAACAGCCCTATATCACTATTCGGAACTTCCTGGAAAAGTTTCTGGACGAATATAACATTGTTGTCTTTTACAATTTGGCCTCTGGATTGATTTTTCCTACACCTGAATTCGAAAATCGATTCAGGATTGCAATTGGCTATAAGGAAAAAACAGAGGTGCGGAAGCCAATTCGCGATCCCCGAGTTTTTGATCTTGATAATGAGCCTCAGCCTTTACCAGAAGATCCTGATTCCTGCCTCAAACTTTTAGAACACATTCTCACTACCCAAAAGAATATTGCTGTCATTATTGATTCAGTCCACTCCCTCGTCCCATCCGATGTTGCCAATTTACCACAAAATGAACGAGCAATTATTGAACGTTTTCGCAATTGGAGTAAGAGCGAGACGATTCGAAAAGCTAAAAATATTGTTCTTCTTTTTAGCGGAGAGTTAACAAGGGTGGCTCCGGATCTCCGTCAAGGAGATAATCGGATTCGCCCTGTTTACATTCCCAAGCCTTCGGCGGAAAATCGTGCCAAGTATTTGGAATCTTTCCAAGATTCCAACCTAGATGTTAAAGCCTTGACTCTTGCGACACAGGGCTTGGGTCTCTGGCAGATTCGTGAACTGCTGCTGCAGTGTAAAGCTACCAATAAAGTTCTTGATCTGGAGTATGTTAAACAGCGGAAACGTGAGATTCTCAACAACGAATATGGAGATGTGATGGAATTAATCGAGCCAATTCGCGGGCTCGATAATATTGGTGGATTGGAGCACATTAAAGATTATTTCAGAGGAATTCTTAGTTCTATTAATAGTGGAGAAACTCGTCTAACTCCAAGTGGAATTATTTTAGCTGGCGGTCCCGGCACGGGCAAAACCAGTATCGTTGAAGCATTAGCTAAAGAAGCCGGATTTAATTTTGTTAAATCCAAAAATATTCGTTCAATGTATATTGGTCAATCTGAAGAAAGAATGACACGCTTCATTCAGGGGCTTCGATCTTTGGCACCAGTTGTTGTAATGAATGATGAAGCGGATCTCGGTGAATCTAATCGAGAAGGTAACAGTGACACCGGTGTAAGCGAAAGATTAATGAGAGCGTGGATGGAATTATTAAGTGATTCCAAAATTCGAGGGAAAATAATTGTTATTTCCTGCACTAATCGCTTGGATCGAATCGATGCTGCCTTAAAAAGAAGTGGCCGCAGTGATGATCGACTTCTTATTGCGCCACCTTCATTAGAAGAACGAGAAGTAATTCTTCAGATTATTTTCAAGCGACATCAAATCCCATGTAACATCAGAACTTTTAAACTTTTTGCAGAAGTAACTGATGGTTTTTCTGGAGCCGATTTAGAAAAAATTGTTCTAACTTCTTTCCGATTTGCAATTCAGTCCGGCAAGAAAGAAGTTGATAATGAAATTCTCGGAGAAGCCATCGAAGATTTCATCCCTAGTGGATCGCAGGCTGAAATTGATCGGATGACACTTTTAAGTGTTCTAGAATCCTCATCCCGACGTCTGTTACCACGTAACCTCAAAGAGATTCTCAATGGAATCATTAAGAGAAATTTAGTAGAGAATCTTGATAAATACATCAATGAGATCAAAGAACGAAAAATCATCCCTATTGAAGTTGGCGCCAAATCTAAGAAATAGATCTTGCCACCAATTTCGATGTCATTAGCATGAAAGCATGAGTGAACAACTGTATCAAGAACTTGATAAGTATCGAGACGTTGAGCTAGATGATAAAGGATTACATATCAAATAATAATCGGCTCAATAAAGGAGAATTATGAAACTTTTCCAAATCGAAAGTAGTTGCCCCAAATGCGGAGTACCTGCTGATAAAAACAACTACAAATATTTTGGCCGGAAGGGCTGGTTTTTCCGTAGGACGGAAAATTGTCATGATTGGTGCTGTTCCTGCAGCACCAAAGAAGCACATATTTGTCGGAACTGTACGGTTTGTAGGGCTTCTTGGCCCGAGCTTCCTCTGGATCGAAAAGCCTAATGGATCAATGCATTAAATGCGGAACTCGCCAAAATCTAGGACAACGAATCCCTAAAGATGCTTTGTGGCTCTATTCACAAATTGCTCAATTCTTAGAATTTGCATCTCCCCAACTCGATGGCTTTTTTTGTCAAGATTGTGCTAACGAAATCCAAGAGTTTTATTGGCATATTTATAATGGTGTCAATGGAATTCAAGTGGATTGGTTTAATATATAGTTTATTCGTCTTTTTCACGAGAATTACACTTTCGACTTGCATCTAATTTAATTAATGCTAGAAACGCTTTGAAGGAGCAGTTATGTTCAGCTGGCTCAGACAACTATTTCGAAATGATGTAAAAGGTCAATATGCAGGGCACTCCGATGCGGTAATCATTGCCTGTTTCTTCAACCCTTCCAACAACCCATACCGTCTTTTGGCATTCCAAAAATGGTATCGAAGTATTAAACATTTAAATCATCGAATCATCGAATGTTTAATTGGAGATAATGCCAAATCTCAGCTTCCTAAAAGCAAATATATCACTCAGATTAACACCGCTAGTTTATTATGGCACAAAGAGGCTCTTCTAAATCGAGTGTTGTTTAATCTTCCTCAGAATTATAAATATGTATTCTGGCTCGATACCGATGTTTTATTCACCAATAAAAATTGGCTAGTTGAAGGGGTGAAGCAATTACAATCTCACAATATCATCCAACCCTTCGAGTATTGTGTTCATCTGCAACAAAATCAATTGACACCGGATTTCGATTTAAAATTACATCGAGAGACTGTCTCCGATCCTAAGAAACGTCATCCCCAAGTCTGGCGCAGCTTCGCCGCTAACCATGCAACGACAACTTTTTCAAGGGATACCGATTATGACCGTCATGGGCATGTTGGTTTTGCTTGGGGCGCTCGTCGAGAACTTCTAGATCAAGTGCCACTCTATGATAAAGCTCTAATCGGTGGGGCAGATCACATTATGGCTCACGCCGCCGCCGGTCATATTCCTCATCAATGTATTACCAAATCTTTCACCGATAATATTTCGGAAGTAGAGCGTTGGTCCAAAAACTTTCACTATGTAATGTGTGGTAAGATTAGTTATGTCTCTGGAGATCTTTATCATATTTGGCACGGGGCTATTGAAAACCGTCAATATTTAAAACGTATCAAAGATTTTACTCCAGAAACAACAAAAATTCAAACTCGTGATGATAATGGTCTCTATGTTAAAGTTGGAAATAATAAATACATGGAAGAGTACTATCGGCAACGCGAAGTGGTAGCAGTAACAAATTTCAATGGTCTCGACGATGGCTTTACATCCGATATGGGCTATTCAATTTGGGATTATATGGCAATGGTTAGTGTAATCAATTCTAATTCGCCATCACCATCTTCGGCACTCGAAACTAATCTAAATCTTGGAATTTCACCAGAAATACCAGCAGAAGCACCCACACGAAACGAAGATCTAAATAGTATTTTTGATCGTCCTGCAGAGCGATCAACTAACCCAGAATTAAGTGAACTTTTTACTCAGCCTGCAGTGCTTAAGAGTGATTTAAATGAGATTTTCACTCAGCCTACTGTATCACCTTCGAACGATGTACATAATCTCTTTGATACGACACCGCCCGCTTCGTCATCGTCAGAACCAGGTTTGAGCGAGTTGTTTGTCACAACCCAAGATTCACACTCTGATGCCGGACACTCTCATTCAGACAATTTTTCTTGAGACGTTCTGAAACGGAAAAAATGGCTTGACAGGAGCCCGGGCCTCTGGTAAAATACGGGCCTCCACTGTGAGTGATGCTAAGAGATTAGCTGGCTCACACGGGTTGGCATAGCGTTAACTAGTGCCATTGGCGGCGTGAAATCTCTTGTCCGAGAGAGTATTAAAGCCATGCGCTCGGGCTAAGCATGGCAATCTGAGTCAGGACTGGCGCAGAGGATGCGCGCCCTGTGAAGACAGGAAAACCCTCAAATGAGGGGATGGCGTAGCGAGACCTGACATTAAAACTTTGAACGGCTAAGGGTCATTCAAACCTCACCGCTAGCTGCTTCTTTGCGGCTCCGATGACGTGAAGGATGATTCAGTTCAAGATGGAAAGCGACGATACCTTAGTTGGGCTTTCCATTCCTAATGTAGCAGGATAAGCTACAACCTTACGCGATTGTTTGAGACCATAGTCGATTGCGTAAGGATATAACTATGGTCGTGGGTTTGAGATTATCCCACTTGACAAGGCGCCTTGTCAAAATCTCAAATATAAGTGAGGCTATAGTTTCGCTTCCTTCTCTTCGTCCCGCGAAAGCGGAACATTCCTGATAGTGAAGCTAATCTCCTCACCTTGCTCCTGTCGCTTAGTGGCCATAGCACCTGCTTTGTAAGCAGGAATTGATCGTGGGTTCGAGTCCCACCGGGAGCTACATGGGGAATAGAAGTAAAAGACCTTGTGACACTGGAAATGTCCTACGCGCTCTCGCGGACGCTTCAGACATTGACCATCACAATGTTGTTCCTTCTGGACCCCTCCAACTCGTTCGCCATCGGGAAAGCAAGGGATTGCCTATCAACCTTGCAAGAGACTGGATGGTTGGTGCGACGACACCTTCTATAGAGACTTCTAGCAACTTTTTCCTGATTATCGTTATCATTTTGTGGTCGAAGCTTTGGCAGAGGCCGGGTGGTAACAATGTAGGCACGCGCAGGGCGGCACGCCGTTATCAGGTGTCGCATTAAATCAACCGCCGAAGATCCGCGCCAGCGTGCCGGGGCGGGCGACTCGTATTGAGCTTGAAGATGTTGAATGTTCTGCTACAGTCAACTACCCCACGGCTAAAGCCGGGGGCTTGTGACCTATCTTAGAACGCTGCTACAATGAGCGTCCCGCTAAGAGAAGTCACAAGGGTAACTAGGAGACTAGCCATGCGGAGATAAAAGTTGAC
>Ga0334722_10002910_pt1 | contig 18865 bp, 16 predicted proteins | sample C3_bottom_MG_FD_207210 | JGI IMG/M metagenome (GOLD analysis project Ga0334722, IMG submission 207210) | Sediment microbial communities from Yellowstone Lake, YNP, Wyoming, USA - C3_bottom | ecosystem: Environmental > Aquatic > Freshwater > Lake > Sediment | place: USA: Wyoming | collected...
ATAAGTTCCGCTTTTAACAGGGGTTTTCAATTTTTAGGAAAAGTTCTCATGAATGAGGCTGTAAAGGATTTCTGGTTGGAGGCCCAAAAACGTATTTATAAGGAGATCAGCCGCCAGAATTACGATACCTGGATCAAACCGGTCAAGCTCCATTCGATAAGCGGAAGCGGCGTGATACTTGGGGTCCCGAACAAGTTTTTCAAGGAGTGGCTGCTCGACCACTACTACGACATACTGACCAGGACGATGAAGGAGATTCTGGAAAAAGACGACGTGACGCTCTCCTTCAGGATTGTAAAGTCGGACGGCGACAGCGACGACGAGGTACAGGAGCCGGAGAAAGAGCCGGCCACCGTGCCGGACGTCCCGAAGGTCCGCACGAAGTCGCACAGCCTGAACCCCAAGTACACGTTCTCCACGTTTGTGGTGGGCCCGTCAAACCAGTTTGCGCATGCCGCCGCGCTTGCGGTGGCCGAAAACCCGGGCAGGGCCTACAACCCGCTGTTCGTGTACGGGGGTGTCGGCCTGGGCAAGACGCACCTGTTAAACGCGATATGCAGCGCGGTCAAGGAGCGTTCGCCCAAAACGAAGATAATGTTTTTGACCTCCGAGCAGTTCACGAACGAGCTCATCTCCTCCATCCACTACAACCGGATGACGGAGTTTCGGAACAAGTACAGAGGCGCGGACGTGCTCGTGATAGACGACATACAGTTCATAGCGGGCAAGGAGCGCACCCAGGAGGAGTTCTTCCATACCTTCAACACGCTCCACGAGGAGTCCAAGCAGATAGTGCTGTCCTCGGACCGCATCCCGAAAGAGATGCCGGACATGGAGGAGCGGCTCCGCTCCAGGTTCGAGTGGGGGCTGATCGCCGATATACAGGCGCCCGACCTCGAGACGAAGGCCGCCATCGTGGAGAAGAAGGCAGTGTCCGAAGGCATCGCGATACCCAAGGACGTGGCCATGTTCCTGGCCACGCACATAAAGTCGAACATCAGGGAGCTCGAGGGTTCGCTCATACGGCTGGGAGCGTACGCCTCGCTCACCGGCCGGGACATAAGCCTCGACCTGGCACGGGACGTGCTCAGGGACGTCATCACCGAGAAGGATAAGGTGATGAACCTCGAGCAGATAATAAAGATGGTCTCGGACCACTACCAGGTACGCGTGTCCGAGATAAAGTCCAAGAGGAGGACGAGGAAGCTCGTGCTCCCGAGGCAGGTAGCGATGTACATATGCCACAGGGTCGCGGGGGCGTCGCTCCCGGAGGTCGGCAGGGCCCTTGGCGGGAAGGACCATACCACCGTGCTGCACGCCTGCCGCCAGGTTGACGAGCGCCGCACGACGGACATGAAATACGATGCCGAGGTTGAATCCCTGGTAAGGGCGGTCAAAAGTTGATGCACAATACTCCTTCGGGAAAGGAGCAGCACAGATGAAATTCAAGATCAAGAAAGAAGAGTTCCTAAAGGGCCTGTCCAGGGTCCAGTCCGTGGCCGACCGCAAGAACACGATGCCGATTTTGTCGAACGTACTGATAGAGAGCGGTGAGGGCGGCATATCGATAACGGCGACGGACCTGGAGATAGGCCTCAAGGGGCGCTACGAGGCGGAGGTGGGCGAGCCGGGCGGCCTGACCCTTTCCGCGAGGAAGTTGTACGAGATAGTGCGCGAGCTCCCGGAGGAGGACGTATCCGTCGAGAGCGCGGAGAACAACTGGGCCACAGTGAAAAGCGGCTCGGCCACGTTCAGGTTCACCGGGCTCGCCAAAGAGGAGTTCCCGGCCCTTCCGGACATAGAGGGCACGCCGTTTATAACGGTGGACAGGGAAGCGATGCATGAGCTTATCAAAAAGACGATATTCGCCGCGGGCGACAACGACACCCGGTATGTGTTGAACGGGCTGTACACCGTCATAGCGCCCAGGGCCGGCGGCGTATCGATACAGATGGTCGGCACCGACGGCCACAGGCTTGCGGTGCTAAGGAAGGACCTTGACACCGACGCCCCCGGCATCACGGGCGAGTCCTCGGCAATCGTGCCGAAGAAATCCGCCGCCGAGCTCAAAAAGCTGCTCGAGGAGGCCGAGGGCGGGTTCCAGCTCGCGCTGTCCAAAAACCACATCGTATTCAAGGTGGACTCCATATTTATGGTGACCCGCCTTATAGACGGGAACTACCCAAACTACCAGCAGGTGATACCCTCCGGCAACGACAAGTCCGTCGAGGTGGACAGGGGGCTGCTCATGTCGGCGCTCAAGCGCGTGTCGCTACTTTCGAGGGAGCGCACCAACGCCGTGAAGTTCGCCATATCCGACGGCAAAGCGGTGCTCTCATCGCAGAACCCGGAGATGGGCGAGGCGAGAGAAGAGATGGCGGTCGAGTACGCGGGCGGCGAGCTCGAGGTCGGCTTCAACGCCAGGTACCTCCTTGACGCGCTCTCCGTGATGGAGCAGGAGAAGGTCAACATACTCCTCAAGGACTCGCTTTCGCCCTGTATCGTGAGCCAGGCCGGGGACGAGGACTACCGCTGCGTCGTGATGCCGCTAAGGGTCTGATGTACTTAAAGGGCCTTTCGGTCAGGGGTATAAGGAACTACTCCCGGCTGGACGTGTCGCTTTCGCCGGGGCTGAACCTCTTCTTCGGCGACAACGCGAAGGGGAAGACCAACCTCCTGGAGGCGGCCTGTTTCCTGGGGAGCCTCCGCTCGTTCCGGGGCGTGAAGCCCGCGGCCCTTCTGTCGTGGGGCGCCAAGGAGGGGCGGGTTTCAGGCGAGGTGGCCGGCGCCGGAGTTGCGAAAAAAATAGCAGTAGGCCTGTCCGAAGGCAAGCGCCGGGTCACGGTGGACGGAAAGAAGCCGGGCAGCGCTCGCGAGTACCTGCTGGTCCTTAAGGTCTCGAGCTTCTCGCCCGAAGACCTTTTTCTGGTAAAGGAATACCCGGCGCACAGGCGGCGTTTCCTCGACCGGTCGATATTCCATCTCCACCCGGGTTACCTCGACCTTGCAAACCGCTACGCCGCCGCAGTAAGGCAGATAAACGCGGCGTTCAAGGCCGGGGAGGCGGGCGTGATAGGCTCCTACGAAGAGCTGATACTGCCGCTTGCCGCGGAGGTCGCACAAAAAAGACGGGAGCAGGCGGATGCGCTCGCGCCGCTCGCCACGGAGCTCTACGACAGGGTACTTGGCGGCGGCCGGCTCGAGACTGTGTACAGGACGGCCGCGAAGGGCGGCAGCCGGCAGGAGCTGGAGTCCTCGTACCGGGCCCTCCTTGAAAAAAAAAGGCCCGAAGGCCTCAGGCGCGGCTGTCTTATGGCCGGGCCGCACACGGACGACCTTGCGGTCACCCTTTCGGGTAGGGACATGAAGCTCTCCGCCTCGCGCGGCCAGAGCAGGCTCGCAATGCTCGCGCTCGTGCTCGCGGATGCGGAGCTCTACCATGCGGAGCGCGGCGAGTACCCGGTGCTGCTTCTGGACGACGTGGCCTCCGAGCTGGACGTCCGCAGACGGGACGCACTTATGGAATATATAACAGGACGCGGCCAGGCGCTTCTTACCGCGACCGAGCCCGCGCTTCTGGACGGGCGCGAGGGGCAGACCTTTAGAGTAGAAACTAATCCGGAGGGCGAAGCGTTACTTTCTTTTCAGGTGAAAAGAAAGTAACCAAAGAAAGTCGGCCTTTCTGCATGAGGCTGGAAAATGCCGCCGGAGGCAGCGTTGGTTTTCTTTGCCTGCTTTCTTTTTTCCAAAAGAAAGCAGGGGTTGTCGGCATTTAACTCAGGAGAAAAATGGACAAGACTAAAGATCCGCTTGTAGACCCGGACAGGTACGAAGCGGAACAGATAAAGGTGCTCGAAGGCCTGGAGGCGGTACGCAAGAGGCCGGCCATGTATATCGGCAGCACGTCGTCGTCGGGGCTGCACCACCTGGTATACGAGGTAGTGGACAACTCCGTGGACGAGGCGCTCGCCGGGTACTGCGACAACATAGAGGCCACCATACACATAGACAACTCTGTGACCGTGGTGGACGACGGGCGCGGCATACCCACAGGCATGCACCCGACCCAGCACAAGCCGGCGGCCGAGGTCGCGCTCACCGTACTGCACGCGGGCGGCAAGTTCGAGTCCGGCTCGTACAAGGTGTCCGGCGGGTTGCACGGCGTCGGCATCTCTGTCGTGAACGCGCTCTCCGAATGGCTGGAGCTGGAAATCTGGCGCGAGGGCAAGGTGCACGAGCAGCGCTACGAGCGCGGCCACCCGGTAACCGAGCTGAAGGTCACCGGCAACACGAAGAAGCGCGGCACGAAGGTTACGTTCAAGCCCGATTCGCAGATATTCGAGGAGATGGAGTTCTCATACGAGACGCTCTCGCAGAGGCTCAGGGAGCTTGCCTTCCTGAACAAGGGCTTAAAGATCACCATCACCGACGAGCGTGCAGAGGGCAAGACCCACGAGTTCCACTACGAGGGCGGCATAGTGTCCTTCGTCGAGCACCTGAGCAAGAACAAGACCCCGCTCCACCCCAAGCCGATATACATAGCGCGCGAGAAGGACGGCATGGTGATGGAGGCCGCGTTCCAGTACAACGACGGGTACGTCGAGAACATGTTCTCCTTCGCCAACAACATCAATACGCACGAGGGCGGCACGCACCTGATAGGCTTCAAGTCCGCTCTTACCCGTGCGGTCAACAACTACGGCAACTCATCCGGGCTTAACAAAAACCTCAAGGAGACGACCCTCTCCGGCGAGGACATAAGGGAGGGCCTGACGGCCGTGATATCGGTCAAGATACCCAACCCACAGTTCGAGGGCCAGACCAAGACCAAGCTCGGAAACTCCGAGGTCAAGGGCATAATAGACACAGCGGTCTACGAGGCGCTTACGGCCTACCTCGAGGAAAACCCCGCGGTAGCCAAGAGGATAACAGAGAAGGCGGTAAACGCGGCGCGTGCACGCGAGGCCGCGAGGAAGGCGAGGGAGCTGACGAGGCGCAAGGGGGCGTTAGACGGCGCGGGCCTGCCCGGCAAGCTCGCCGACTGCTCCGAGAAGGACCCGGCCAAGTCCGAGATATTCCTGGTCGAGGGAGAGTCCGCAGGGGGCTCGGCAAAGCAGGGGCGCGACCGGCAGAACCAGGCGATACTCCCGCTCAAGGGCAAGATATTAAACGTGGAGAAGGCGCGCTTCGACAAGATGCTGACATCCGAGGAGGTGAAGATACTTATCACCGCGCTCGGAACCGGCATCGGCCCGGAGGACTTCAATGCGGACAAGGCCCGCTACCACAGGATTATAATAATGACCGACGCGGACGTGGACGGCGCGCACATCAGGACGCTCCTGCTCACGTTCTTCTTCCGACAGATGCCGGCACTCATCGAGAGGGGCTTCCTCTATATAGCTCAGCCGCCGCTCTTCAAGGTGAAGAAGGGCAAGGCCGAGCGCTACGTGAAAAACGAGCTCGACCTGGAAAGTTACCTCATAGACCAGGCCGTCGAGGATTTTACCCTCAAGGTCGGCGGGGCGGACAAGGAGCAGTCCGGCTTATCCGGGAAGGCGCTTGCCGGCGTGGTAAAGAAACTCGCCTCATACGAGAAGATACTCGGGCGGCTTATGCGCAAGAAAAGGGAGCCCGAGCTTATCAGGGCGCTGTCCAGGGACCCCGAGTTCAGCCGTTCCGTGCTCAAGGACCCGGGCAGGCTTAAGGACATAATGGACATGGCCGGGGATTACATGGCAAACACATACCCCGGGATGCTCCATTCGATAACGGCCAAACCTGTGGAAGAGGGCGAGGGTTACTACATAGAGGCCGAGGTAATCAAGGAGAACAAGCCGCACAGGGTGGTGATAGACGAGGAGCTTGTCGGCACGACCGAGTTCCGGGAGCTTCGCTCGCTCTCGCCGATAGCGCTGGGCCTCGGTAAACAGCCCTACGTGCTGGTAGAGAAGGGCGAGGAGAAGACCTTCAAAAACTCCGCCGACATGGTCGAATACATACTCACCGCTGGCAAGAAGGGCCAGGGCATACAGCGGTACAAGGGGCTCGGCGAGATGAACCCGGAACAGCTCTGGGAGACGACGATGGACCCGGGCAAGCGTTCGCTCCTGCAGGTGAAGGTGGAGGACGCGTACACCGCCGACGAGATATTCTCGACCTTGATGGGCGAGGACGTCGAGGTGAGGCGGAGCTTCCTCCAGAGGCATGCGCTGGAGGTCAGGAACCTGGATATATAGCCCTCACCCCCGGCCCCTCTCCCGCAAGGGGCGAGGGGGGGCCGATAGGTTGACGGAAATTGCAGGAGGCACGTCATGTACATCGCGGATAACTGCCCGAAGGGCAAAGGCAAGATAATGATAGACGTCTACACGGAAGAGGACGTCGAGTCAGGAAAGCGCAAGAAGGACGACAAGGCCTCGCGGTGCGTCTACCACAAGCGTTTCAAGTGCCATCCCGGCGAGTGCCACTTCCACCCTGGTCACGGGAAGAAATGAGGTATCAAAATGACCCTGCACCCACAGTTAGTGGTTGACGAGAATGGCAAGAGAAAAAGCGTGCTCCTACCCTACAAAGATTACAAGGAGCTGGTCGAGCTTGCCCAGGATGTGATTGACGCCAAACTAATTGACGAAGTAAGAAACGAGCCGACTGTATCCTGGGAGGCGGTTAAGAAAAAGGAGAACCGGAGTTGGGCTTATTAGACAAGTTCAAGAAAACTAAATCTCCTAAATTCTCAGATGAAGAGATATTTCTAAAAGCAAAAAAACTAATAGATGAGTTTGCTTATATAATCGAAACAAAAAATGCCCCTGTTATCAATGAAAATATATTGCCCTCTTCAAAACAGGCAATAAAAACAGCTTTAAAGCTTTTGATAGCATATGCAAGTGAAATTAAAGATGAAGAATACAAGAATATTCTTATTAATCTTTTTTTTGCACTTCCTCAATTTCAAAAACTTACCATAGAAGAGGAAAAACATTTAAAATCCTATTGTTCATTAATGACAAAATTGGCAACAGGTAATTATTCAAACGAACAGATAAAAGAAATTATAAAACAACATTCAGGACAATATCAGGTAGATATAATAGAAGGCATGACACTTCTGGCGGCTTTTCAACCTTTTCTTGAGAAGGAAAGAAATGCATTAAATGAAGAGCTAACGGAAATCCTAAATTCAAACTATAATAACCTGCTTAAGAAATAACTATAGCGTGGTAGGGTGGGCACGGCCCACCATAACGCCCGCCTGGAGACGGGGCCCGATATTTAGAAGCAAAACCTGGATTCCCGCCGGAGCCTGCCCTGAGCGGAGCCGAATGGGCGGGAATGACGATAATGGTGGGCGGTGCCCACCCTACACTAAAAGAGAAAACATAAATGACCCCAACTGAAGAATCAAAGCTTATACCAACAGGAGACGAATGATGTCATACAAGGTTAGTATAGTCATCGAAAAAGATGAGAACGGCTACTATGCATACTGCCCGGAGCTTGAGGGTTGCCAGACCCAGGGCGGCACCTTTGAAGAGGTGATGGCGAACATAAAAGAGGCCATAGAACTTTATGTAGAAACCCTATCCGATGACGAGAAGAAGGAGTACCTCAGCAAAGAAATCCTCACCACTACGCTGGAGGTAAAAGTTGCCTAAACTGCCACGTTTGACAGCGGACGAGGCAGAAGCAATTTTGTTAAAGGCGGGTTTTGTATTATTGAGGAGCAAGGGTAGCCACAGGATTTATATAAAAGGGGACAGAAGAATAGTGGTCCCGTTTCATGCAGGCAAGATACTGCACCCGAAAGTAATAAAACAAGTGATCAGTGCGGTAGAAACAATAGAGGAAGTCTAAATGACCCCAATCGAAGAATCAAAACTTATACCCTCCACGGTGAACATAGAGGAGGAGATGAAGACCTCCTACCTCGATTACGCGATGAGCGTAATCGTGGGACGCGCCCTGCCGGACGTGCGTGATGGCCTCAAACCCGTCCACCGCCGCGTGCTCTACGCGATGAGCGAGCTGGGTTTGGCCCACAACAAGGCCTACAAGAAGTCCGCCCGCGTGGTCGGAGACGTGATAGGTAAGTACCACCCGCACGGAGACGCCGCGGTATACGACACGGCGGTGCGACTCGCGCAGGACTTCTCTATGCGCTACCCGCTCGTGGACGGCCAGGGCAACTTCGGCTCGGTGGACGGCGACCCGCCCGCCGCGATGCGTTACACCGAGGTCAGGATGGCAAAGGTTACCGACGAGCTCCTGACAGACCTCGACAAGGAGACGGTGGACTTCGCGCCGAACTACGACGAGTCGATGGTTGAGCCGACGGTGCTCCCGTCCAAGATACCGAACCTTTTAGTCAACGGCTCGACCGGCATAGCGGTCGGCATGGCGACCAACATCCCGCCCCACAACTTAAGAGAAGTTATTGACGGCCTCGTGATGATGATAGACAACCCGGAGTCCACGGTCTTCGACCTGATGCGCGTCATCAAGGGGCCGGACTTCCCGACCGCGGGAATCATACACGGAAGGCGCGGCATCGAGGAAGCGTATATGCACGGGCGTGGCATCATACAGGTGCGTGCGCGCGCAGAGATAGTGCCGATGGAGAAGGGCGACAGGGAGTCCATCATCGTATTCGAGCTTCCGTACATGGTGAACAAGGCCCGCATGATAGAGAAGGTGGCCGAGCTTGTGCGGGACAAGAAGATAACAGGCATATCGGAAATCCGCGACGAGTCAGACCGTGACGGCATGCGCGTGGTGATGGAGCTGAAGCGCGGCGAGATAGCGTCGGTCATACTGAACCAGCTCTACAAGTACACCTCGATGCAGACCTCGTTCGGCGTCATCATGCTCGCGCTTGTTAACAACCAGCCGCAGGTGATGAACTTAAGGACGGTGCTCGGACACTTCATAGCGTTCAGAAAAGACGTGGTGGTAAGGAGGACCCGCTTCGAGCTGAAAAAAGCGGAGGAGAGGGCGCACATCTTGGAGGGCTTCAAGATTGCGCTGGACAACCTGGACGCGGTCATAAAGCTGATACGCGCGGCCGCCGGGCCGGACGAGGCCAAGGCCGGGCTGATGGTGAACTTCGGGCTGTCCGCGATACAGGCGCAGGAAATACTCAACATGCGTCTCCAGAGGCTGACCGGGCTCGAGCGCGACAAGATACTAAACGAGTACAAAGAGGTCCTGAAGACCATAGAGTACCTCAAGTCCGTGCTTGCGTCCGACTCGAAGGTGATGGCGATAGTACGCGACGAGTTCATCACCATAAAGAACACATACGGCGACGAGCGCAGGACAGAGATAGTGGCCGAGACCACCGAGCTATCCATCGAGGACCTGATAGCCGAGGAGGAGATGGTAATAACCATCTCGCACACCGGGTACATAAAGAGGAACCCGCTGACGCTCTACCGGAGCCAGCGCCGGGGCGGCAAGGGCAAGATAGGCATGGAGACGCGCGAGGAGGACTTCGTAGAGAGGCTGTTCACCGCGTCCACGCATGACTACCTGCTGTTCTTCACCGACAAGGGCAGGGTCTACTGGATGAAGGTATACCAGGTGCCGGAGGCGGGCCGCACCGCAAAGGGCAAGGCTATAGTCAACCTCATAAACAAGGCGCCCGACGAGAAAGTGAACGCGGTCCTGCCGGTTCGGAAGTTCACGGACGACGCGTTCCTCATAATGGCGACCAGCCACGGCATAGTGAAGAAGACCGCACTTTCGCAGTACAGCAACCCGCGCGCCTCGGGCATCATAGCCATAACGCTGAAGGAAGGCGACAAGCTCATAAACGTGCGCGAGACGATGGGAAGCTCGGACGTGCTGCTCGCCACGCGGGACGGCATGGCGATAAGGTTCAAGGAGGCGGACGTGCGGGACACCGGCCGCTCCGCGATGGGCGTGATAGGCGTCAGGCTAAAAGGCGGCGACGAGGTGGTCGGGATGGAGATAATAGACGGGGACACCACCATCCTGTCGGCTACCGAGAACGGATACGGGAAACGTACACAGGCAAGCCAGTACCGCACGCAGGCCAGGGGCGGCCAGGGGCTCATCAACATCAAGACCTCCAAGCGTAACGGCGACCTCGTGGGCATAGCCGCCGTGGACGACACCGACGAGATTATGATGATAACCACCACCGGCAAGGTGCTCAGGATGCCGGTCAAGGGTGTCTCGGTAATCTCCCGGAACACCCAGGGCGTAAAATTCCTCGACGTGGGCGACGGGGACAAGGTGGTGTCGCTTGCCAAGCTGGCCGAGAAGGAAGAAGGCAACGGCCAGGCCGGGCCTGACGAGGAAAACGGAGCCGAAGCCCCGGAACTGGGGCTTACAGAGGGGTAAACCATAGAGGGCGGCCAAAAGGCCGCCTTATTTTTCTCTTGAAAATTGCAAATTTACTGGTATAATACAATACTTACGTCACGCAGTAGGCCTGAGTTATAATGAAAAAGGGCGAGACAAAGACCCCGCCCGACTACCTGAAGGAGGAGTGAAAAGTGAAAGAAGGAATACATCCCAAATACGAACCCGTGAGTATCAAATGCGCATGCGGGGAGGTCATAGAGACCAAGTCCACCAGGAAGAGCATCTCGGTCGAGGTCTGCTCGAAGTGCCATCCGTTCTACACCGGCAAGCAGAAGCTCATGGACACCGAGGGCCGTGTGGAGAGGTTCAAGAAAAAGTACGCAGTCAAAGGTTAGCGACCTTAACCTCCAAGATTCATACAATAGGAAACCCGCGATGTCCTGGCTGGTTTCCTATTGTTGTTTAAGGGATATGGGGCATCTTAAGGGTTTTTCAAGGCCCCGCAGGTGCGAATTAGAGGTCCAGCGCTCTGAGGCGGGCGCATCGCCGTGCTTCATAAGGACGGACGACAGTTCGTCCGAAAGTTAGCGCGGCACGACCGACGAATGGGCTGGCCGATAATTCGTTACCTGCTAAAAAAGTCCCTGGATTCCCGCATTCGCGGGAATGACGGATTCATTCCTCATCCCATAATGGGAGGGGAGAACAAACGAACAAAAAGAAGGTAACATGCAGGAATCAATAAATGTAGGCGGGCAGGCGGTATTAGAGGGCGTGATGATGCGTGCGCCCCGTTCAATGACGGTGGCTGTGCGGACCCCTTCGGGCGAGATAGCTCTCAAGAAGGACCCGCTTCGGCCCTGGGGCGACAGGTGGAAGCCGTTCAAGTGGCCGGTCCTGCGCGGGACGGTGACCCTTTTCTCGGCGCTCGCGCTCGGCATGAAGGCCCTGAACTTCTCGGCAACCTGCGCGATGGAGGAGGTCGGGGTCAAGGAGTCAGGGGACGGGGCTCAGGAAAAGGGCAAAGGGAAACCGATGTCCGACCTGGCGCTCGGGCTGACGATGGCGTTGTCCGTGGGCCTGGGGCTCGTGCTGTTCTTTTACCTGCCGCTTGCCCTGACCCAGATGCTTAAGGGCATCCTGCCGGTTACGCAGGCGAGCTCGCTTGCGTTCAACCTCGTGGACGGGGTGATAAGGATTATCTTCTTCCTCGTCTACATAATACTCATATCGAGGATGAAGGACATACGCCGGGTGTTCGAGTACCACGGCGCTGAGCACAAGACGATCTACGCGTACGAGGCGGGCGAGCCCCTTACCGTTGAGAACACGAGGAAATACTCTACCCTCCACCCGCGCTGCGGGACGAGCTTCCTGCTCATAGTGATGGTGATGAGCATCCTTATATTCTCGCTCGTGCCGAAGTCTTCGCCGTTTTACATGAAGGCGCTCTCACGGCTGGTGTTGATACCACTGATAGCGGGCCTTTCGTTCGAGTTCATAAAGTACTCGGCCAAGAAGCGGGACAACAGTATAATGAAGATGCTGGTTACGCCGGGGCTCTGGCTCCAGAGGCTTACGACGCGCGAGCCGTCGGACGACCAGCTTGAGGTGGCCATACGCGCCCTCGAGGAGGCGGTGGCCATGGAAAAAGAAAAGACAGGAGTTGTGCCGTGTTTGGGAAGTTAGAATCGGTAAGCAGGAAATACGACGAGCTCACGAAGCTTTTGTCCGACCCGGAAGTCATCACCGACCAGCAGGCCTTCATGCGCTACTCGAAGGAGCAGGCTGAGATATCCGACGTGGTCGAGAAGTACCGCGAGTACATGGAGGTCGGCAGGGGCATCGCCGACGCCGAGGAGATAATAGCGGACAAAAAGAACGACGCCGATTTCCGCGAGATGGCCGAGGTCGAGCTCTCCGAGCTGAAGGCCAAGAAGGCCGTCATCGAGGACGAGCTTAAATTACTGCTTGTCCCGAAGGACCCGAACGACAGCAGGAACACCATACTCGAGATACGCGCCGGCACCGGCGGGGACGAGGCGGCGCTGTTCGCGGCCGACCTTTTCAGGATGTACGCGAAGTATGCCGAGAAGAGGCGCTGGAAGGTCGAGATACTGGACTCCAACCCAACAGGCGGCGGCGGCTTCAAGGAGATAGTAGCGCTGATGACCGGCAAGGGCGCGTACGGCAAGCTCAAGTACGAAAGCGGCGTACACCGCGTACAGCGTATACCGGCGACCGAGTCCTCCGGGCGCATACACACCTCTGCCGCGACGGTCGCGGTACTGCCCGAGGCGGAAGAGGCCGAGATAAACATAGACCAGAAGGACCTCCGGATAGACACGTTCTGTGCGTCCGGGCCGGGCGGCCAGTGCGTCAATACGACCTATTCCGCGGTCAGGATAACGCACATCCCTACGGGTGTGGTGGTCTCGTGCCAGGACGAGCGCTCCCAGCTAAAGAACAGGGCCAAGGCGATGAAGGTACTGCAGGCGAGGCTCCTCGAGCAGAAGACGCTGGAGCAGGAGGCCGAGCGCTCCCAGGACAGGAAGTCGCAGGTAGGCACCGGCGACAGGAGCGAGCGGATACGCACGTACAACTTCCCCCAGAACAGGGTGACCGACCACCGTGTAGGGCTCACGCTGCACAAGCTCGACGTGGTGATGGAGGGCGAGCTGGACGAGATAATAGAGGCCCTCACTACTAACGCGAACGCCGAGCGGCTAAAGGCGATTTAAGCCGGCCGGGATGCCCGGCTGCAATGGACAATCCAACGGGCGTGGCAACCATACACTCCGCTATCACAGAAGCAGAAGCATTGCTGGCGAGTGCGGGCATAGAAGGCCCGAGGCTCGCGGCCGAGGCCCTGATGGGGCATAAGCTCGGCGTGGACAGGGCGGGGCTTTATGTCAGGATGCGGGAGCCGCTTGATGATGGAAAGCGGGCCGCCTTCGATGCACTTGTGAAGAGGCGCGCCTCACGTGAGCCGCTCCAGTACATCACGGGCGAGGCAGAGTTTCTGGGGCATGCGTTTTCGGTTACAAGTGATGTGCTCATCCCCAGGCCGGAGACGGAACTACTGGTGACACGGGGCGCCGGGGTTTTGAGCGGCACTGGCGGTGGCCTTGCCGCAGACATCGGGACGGGGAGCGGCTGCATAGCAGTGAGCCTTGCGCTCCTGGTACCCGGCGCGAAGGTATACGCGGTGGACAGCTCGAAACCCGCGCTTGCGCTTGCCGCGAAGAACGCGGATGCACACGGGGTAGAAGGGCGCGTTAAATTACTATTTGGCGACCTGCTATCACCACTTAGCGGCGAGGGGTTTACAGGGGGGCTGGACCTTATAGTATCCAACCCGCCGTACATACCGTCTGGCGATATTCCCGGCCTCCAGCCGGAGGTCCTCTTCGAGCCTATGTCGGCGCTGGACGGCGGGCCTGACGGCCTGGACGCCATAAAGCGCCTTATAACGGATGCGCCTAACTACCTCAGACCCGGCGGCACGCTCCTTATGGAGATAGGGCTCGGCCAGGCGGAGGCGGTGAGGAGGCTTATAGCCAAAGAGTCCGGCCTTTCGCTTTTAGAGTTCATAAAGGATTTTCAGGGAATAGAGCGGGTCTTGGCGGCCCGGCGGAATTAGTTGTCATTCTGAGCGAAGCGAAGAATCTCGGGGTTAAGAAAATAACAAACCCGGGATTCTTCGGCCCACAAGGGGCCTCAGAATGACATATGGTGGCGGTTCTTCGCTTCGGTCGGGACGACAGGCAACTACCGGACTGGAAGCACGAGGAAGTCTCTATATATAAATTAAAGAGGTGTCCATTTGCAGTCAATACTGATAGAAGGCGGCAAGCGCCTGACCGGCGAGGTCACCATCAGCGGCGCGAAGAACGCGGCCCTGCCCATACTGTGCGCGGCATTACTCGCGGAGGGCGTGAGCACGTTCGACAACGTGCCCGCGCTCAAGGACGTATCCACGATGGGGCAGCTGCTCACCAGGCTCGGTGCGAAGACGGAGGGTTCGGACGGCACGCTGACCGTTGACGCGACCAGTCTGACAGGCGATGAGGCCCCATACGACCTGGTAAAGACGATGCGCGCGTCGGTGCTAGTGCTCGGCCCGCTCGTCGCACGGCACGGCAAGGCCAAGGTGTCGCTGCCCGGCGGCTGTGCGATAGGGGCGCGACCGATAAACCTGCACCTGATGGGCCTGGAGAAGATGGGCGCGAAGGTCGAGATAGAGCACGGCTATGTCGTAGCGACTGCGAAGCGGCTCAAAGGTGCGAAGATATACCTCGACATCCCGACCGTGACCGGCACCGAGAACCTTATGATGGCCGCGAGCCTCGCGGAAGGCATGACCATCATAGAGAACGCGGCATGTGAGCCGGAGATAACGGACCTTGCAAACTGCATCAACGCGATGGGCGGCCGGGTCGTGGGCGCGGGCACGGACAGGGTCAGGATAGAGGGCGTGAAAAAACTCTCCCCCGCCAAGTACTCGGTAATGCCGGACAGGATAGAGACCGGGACGTACCTCATAGCGGGCGCCATAACCGAGGGCGACGTCACGGTCAAGAAATGCTGCCCGGAGCACTCGGAGGCGCTGCTGCAGAAGCTCAAGGAGACCGGCATGGACATCGAGCGCGGGGCCGACTGGCTGCGCATCCGTGCGTACAAGCGCCCGAAGTCGGTGGACGTCAAGACGCTGCCGTACCCGGGCTTCCCGACCGACATGCAGGCGCAGTTCATGGCGCTGATGTGCGTGTCCGAGGGGCTGTCGGTGATAAACGAGACGGTATTCGAAAACCGGTTCATGCACATCGCGGAGCTTAGAAGAATGGGCGCGGACATAAAGGTGCAGGGGAACATGGCCGTGGTGGCCGGGGTGAAGCACCTGCTCGGCGCGCCGGTAATGGCGACTGACCTGCGCGCGAGCGCGTCGCTCATACTCGCGGGCCTGGCCGCAAAGGGTACGACCGAGCTCTCCCGCGTGTACCATATTGACCGCGGCTACGAGAAGGTCGAGGAGAAACTTATAGGCATCGGCGCACGCATCAAACGCGTTGGGTAAAACATTGAGACGCCCTCACCCCCCTGCCCCCTCTCCCGGCAGGCGAGGGGGGTATTATATGTCCCTCTCCTTGCGGGAGAGGGACTACAGGGTGAGGGGGAACAAGGATATTATAATGCGAATAATAAAGTCAGGCCAGAGGAACTTCGAGGAATTCTTCGGCAAGGTCGAGGGCCGCGCAGGCGAGGTCCCGGCCGCTATCGAGAAGCAGGTCAAGGATATTATAAAGGCCGTCGCGGACAAGGGCGACAAGGCGCTCCTTGCATACACCGAGAAATTCGACAAGGCCGAGCTCGGGCCCGGCGACCTGCGGGTCACCGAGGAGGAGATACGCAGGGCGTTCAAGGATGTGCCCGAGGAAGACATAGACGCGCTCAGGCTTGCCGCGAGGCGGATAGCCGACTTCCATGAACGGCAGAAGACCCAGTCCTGGTTCGTGCAGGAAGAATCCGGCGCGCTCCTCGGTCAGAGGGTGCTCCCGCTCGAAGTGGTCGGCATATACGTGCCGGGCGGCAAGGCGGCGTACCCCTCGTCTGTGCTGATGAACGCGGTGCCCGCGAAGGTTGCAGGGGTGCCCAGGGTAGTGATGTGCGTGCCCGCGCCCGGCGGCGTGCTGAACGGCCGCGTGCTCGTGGCGGCTGAGCTTGCCGGAGTGGACGAGATATACAAGGTCGGCGGAGCGCAGGCCGTGGCCGCGATGGCGTACGGCACCGAGACCGTACCCAAGGTGGACAAGATAGTAGGGCCGGGCAATATATATGTAGCCACCGCAAAGAGGCTCGTCTTCGGGCTTGTGGACATTGACATGGTGGCGGGGCCGAGCGAGATACTGGTCGTAGCCGACAGGACGGCACGGCCCGCGTTCGTAGCCGCGGACATGCTGTCGCAGGCCGAGCACGACGAGATGGCGTCGGCCGTGCTCGTAACAGACGACCCCGAGCTTGCGAAAGCCGTCGAGAAGGAGCTCAAGGCGCAGGTGAAGAAGCTTTCGCGGCGCGCCATAGCCGAGAAATCTCTCGAGGACTTCGGCGCTATCATAGTTGTTAAAGATTTGAGCGAGGCGGCAACCATCGCCAACCGCATAGCGCCGGAACACCTGGAGCTTGCGGTGCACAGGCCGTTCGAGCTGCTGCCTCTAATCAAGAACGCGGGCGCGATATTCATGGGCCACTATACACCGGAGGCGGTAGGCGATTATGCCGCAGGGCCGAACCACGTCCTGCCAACCGGCGGCACGGCGCGTTTCTTCTCGCCGCTTTCGACGGACGACTTCGTGAAAAAGACGAGCCTGCTCTCCTATACGAAGGAGGCGCTCGCCGAGATTGCGCCGACCGTGACTCGGCTCGCGAAGATGGAAGGCTTGGAGGCGCACGGGAAGATGGTGGATATAAGGCTGAAGCAGGGATAGCCCTCTCCCCCTGCCCCCTCCCCCGCAGGTGGGGAGGGGTTGTCATCCCGATTGAAGTCGAGGGAACCGCTTTTAATTGGCATTTATAGCTTTAATACTATAGTGAAAGGAACAGAAGCATGAAAGGGAAACCCACCCAGCCTAAGGAAGGTGGCAAGAAGCTTCGTCTCGGCATCCCGAAGGGGAGCCTCCAGGAGTCCACGCTTAAGATATTCAAGAAGGCGGGCTACAACATCTCGGTGTCCAGCCGCTCGTACTACCCCTCCATAGACGACCCGGAGATAGAGTGCATGCTCATCCGCGCGCAGGAGATGGCGCGGTACGTCGAGGACGGGATACTCGACGCGGGCCTCACCGGGTACGACTGGGTGATGGAGCAGGGGGCGAAGGTCGAGCTCGTATCCGAGCTTAACTACGCCAAGGAAGGCCTGCGGCCCGTCCGCTGGGTGGTCGCCGTGCCGGAAGACTCGCCGATAAAGAAGGTCGAGGACTTAAACGGCAAGAGGGTGGCGACCGAGCTGGTCGGCTACACCAAACGCTACTTGAAGAAGCGCGGAGTCAAGGCCGAGGTCGAGTTCTCCTGGGGCGCGACCGAGGTGAAGCCGCCGAGACTCGCCGACGCCATAGTCGAGCTGACCGAGACGGGCTCATCGCTGCGTGCGAACAAGCTCCGTATAGTGGAGGTGATGCTCGAGTCCACCACGAGGCTCATCGCCAACAAGGACTCGTACAAAGACGCATGGATAATAAAGAAGCTCGAGAACCTAGACATGCTGCTGCAAGGGGCTATCATGGCAGAGCAGAAGGTAGGGCTCAAGATGAACCTGCCGATGAACAGGCTCAACGAGGTCTCCAAGGTCCTGCCCGCGATGCACTCGCCCACCGTGTCCCACCACAAAGATTCCGACTGGGTCAGCATAGAGGTCATCATAGACGAGAAGCTCGTCCGCGACCTGATACCGAAGCTCAAACGAAGGGGCGCTTCGGGCATAGTGGAGTACCCGCTCAACAAGGTGATACCGTAAAGGCCAAATGAACATAAAATTGCTCGTCAAAAAAGAGGTCGCATCCCTTAAGGCATACGAGGTGGAGGACTTCTCCGGCATACGCATCAAGCTCGACGCCATGGAGAACCCGTACACCCTGCCGGTCGAGCTACGCCGCGAGCTCGCGGACGCCCTTGCCGAAGTAGCCATCAACCGCTACCCCGACCCGGACGCGCGTGCGCTCAAGGCGCTCCTTGCAGACTACGTCGGTGTGCCGGCTAGTCGTCTCATCCTCGGCAACGGCTCGGATGAGATAATAGGGATGATAATATCCGCGTTCGGCGGCTCGCCGGGGCTCATCGCATTCCCCGCGCCTACGTTCTCGATGTACGGCATCATCGCCCGGTCGCTCGGCCAGGATACTATGACGCTTCCCACGACGGATGACTTCGGGCTGGACTTCGACGGCTCGCTCAAGGCGATGATGGAGAAGCGGCCGAAGGTGATATTCATCGCCAACCCGAACAACCCGACCGGCAACCTCTTCGACAGCGACAAGGTTCGGAGGCTGATAGCGGGCTCCGGCGCGATCGTGGTAGTGGACGAGGCCTACTACAGCTTCTCCGGCGAGACCTTCATAAACGAGCTCGACGAGTTCCCGAACCTGATAGTGCTTCGGACGCTGTCCAAGACAGGGATGGCGGGCCTGCGTCTGGGCATCATGGCGGCGGGGCCTGCGGTGATCGCCGAGGTGAACAAGGTACGCCTGCCGTACAACATCAACAGCATGTCGCAGAGGGCGGCCGAGGTGATACTCAGGAACAGGGCGGCCGTGGACGCGCAGGTGGAGATGATTGTAAATGAGCGCGAAAGGCTGTATAATGGACTTTGCGCGCTGGACGGCGTGACGGCCTACCCGTCGAAGACCAATTTTATACTTTTTCGGGTCACGGGCGCTTTCCGTATATTCGAGGCGCTGAAGGCGCGCGGGATACTGATAAGGAACATGGACACTCCGGGGACGCTCTCGGACTGCCTGCGCGTTACGGTCGGCACGCCCGA
>Ga0334722_10002911_pt1 | contig 18853 bp, 17 predicted proteins | sample C3_bottom_MG_FD_207210 | JGI IMG/M metagenome (GOLD analysis project Ga0334722, IMG submission 207210) | Sediment microbial communities from Yellowstone Lake, YNP, Wyoming, USA - C3_bottom | ecosystem: Environmental > Aquatic > Freshwater > Lake > Sediment | place: USA: Wyoming | collected...
ACGAGAACAGCAGGATGAGCAGGACGCCCAGCCAAAACGAGGGCACAGACAACCCCAACAGCACGAAGGCGGTGGCGACATAATCGGCGAAGCGGCCGCGCTTCAAGGCGGCCAGGATCCCGATCGGCACGCCGATGACGACGGCCACCAGCAGTCCCATGAGCGCCAGCTCGACGGTCACCGGGAAGCGCCGGCCGATCTCACCGCCGACCGGCCGTCCGGTGCGGAGCGACTTGCCGAGGTTGCCGTGAGCGACTTTGCCGAGATACTCGGCGTATTGGACATGCAGCGGACGGTTGAGACCAAACAGTTCCTTCAGCTCTTCGACCCGGCCCCTCGGCAGGCTGCCTTCCAGGCCGACCATCTGGGTGACGACGTCGCCGGGGACGAGGCGGATGAGCAGGAAGACCGCCGTGACCACGCCGAGCACCGTCGGCGTCGTCAGCAACAGGCGCCGGATCAGATACGCGCCCACGTGAGCAGCCTTCGCGATTCGGTGCGCAGACGCATTGTCCAGGAACGATACGTCACGGCGGGCGCCGGCCCCTACCGATGACGCGAATCCGGCGATGACGCGTATCTACCTGATCCGGCACGCCGAGACGACCTGGAACGCCGAAGGCCGGCTGCAGGGGACCCTCGACGCCCCGATGAGCGAACGAGGGAAGCGCCAGGTGACGCATCTGGTGGAAGCGCTCAGACGCGTGCCGCTTGCGGCCGTCTACTCCAGCCCGCTCGAACGCGCGTACGTCGCCGCGAGGGCGCTCGCCGCCGCGCACGGCGTCGTGGCCCAAACCATTGACGCGTTCCGAGAGATGAACCAGGGCGAGTGGGAGGGGCGCCGCGTCGAGGACGTTGCCGCCGAGTCTGGCGAGAGCCTGAAGATGTGGCGGGATTCGCCCGCCGAGACCCGGCTGCCGGGCGGTGAGACGCTGGCGGAGGTCGCGCAGCGAGCCGTCGCGGCATTTGCCGGTGTCGCGGCGCGGCACCCGGACGCCACCGTCGCGGTTGTCGCGCACGGCGGCGTCAACAAGACGATCCTGCTGACGTTGCTGGGCGCGCCCCTCGCCCATCACTGGCTGATCCGTCAGGGCAACGCCTGCGTCAACGTCGTTGAGCTGGACGGGACGGCGGCGCCGCGGATCACCATTCTCAACGACACGCTTCACCTCGGACCCGACGGCTGACTCGGTCCTCCACCACAGGGACGGATTCCCGCTCGTCGTATTCCTCAGGTACCGGGTTGATACTCAGGAGGTCGCATGCTTCGTTTTCTGACCGCAGGTGAGTCGCACGGCCGCGCGATGGTGGCCATCCTCGAGGGACTGCCGGCCGGGTTGCCGGTCGATGAGGCCACCGTCAACGCGCAGTTGAGTCGCCGCCAGTTTGGCTATGGCCGCGGTGGCCGGATGCAGCTGGAACAGGACCAGGCTGAGATCCTCTCGGGTGTGATCCGCGGCCACACCATCGGGTCGCCGGTGGCATTGTCGATTACCAACCGGGATTGGCGCAAAGATGAACCCGACATCACGCGCCCCCGCCCCGGGCATACCGATCTGGTTGGGGCGCTCAAGTACGGGTTCGATGAGGTCCGCCGTGTCCTCGAACGCTCGAGCGCGCGCGAGACGACGACGCGGGTCGCGGTCGGAGCGATCTGCCGGCGGCTCCTTGAAGAGTTTGGGGCGCGGATCTCGAGCCACGTGACCGAGATCGGTGGCGAGGCGATCCGAACGCGGCCGGAGCGATTGGAAGATATCCACACGCTCTCGGAGGCCTCCGCGGTGCGATGCGTCGATCCCGAAGCCGAGGGACGCATGAAGACCGCGATCGACGCGGCCGGCGAGCGGGGCGATACCCTGGGGGGTGTCTTCGAAGTCGTCGTGCTCGGTCTGCCCCCGGGGTTGGGCAGTCATGTCCACTGGGACCGCAAGCTCGACGCGCGGCTCGCCGCGGCGTTGATGTCGATCAACGCTATCAAGGGTGTGGAGTTTGGCCTGGGCTTCGAGGTGGCACGCACACCGGGTAGCCTCGCGCATGACGAGATCTTCTATGATCGGTCGCGAGGATTCTATCGCCAGACCAACCGCGCGGGAGGTCTCGAGGGCGGGACGACGAGCGGCGACCCGTTGATCGTGCGGGTCGCGATGAAGCCCCTGTCAACGCTGCGCACACCGCTGCAGTCGGTGGATATCCGCACGAAGGAGATCGTGCAGGCCGTGGTCGTGCGCAGCGACGTGTGCGCGGTGCCCGCCGCGGGCGTCATCGGTGAAGCCATGGTGGCGTTCGTGCTGGCCGAGGCCTTTCTCGAAAAGTTCGGCGGCGACGCGATGACCCACATCCGCCGCGCCTACGAGCAGTATGTGGTTGAGGTCAAGCGGGCCACGTAGGCGGTCGCGTGATTGAGTGGAGCCACGCGGTGAAAACGGGCGCGACGGCGTTGACGATCGTTGGAGACCGGGTGAATTTGAGGACATTTCGTCTCGATGACGCCCGCTGGCTCGTCGCGGCGATGCGGCGCGGCACCTGGTGGCGGTGGGATGCGCCCTGGGAGGATCGTCCGACGCGCCCCGAACTCCGTGGCATCCCTTCACGAGTGGCCGTTCTGGCGCGTGACCCAGCCGCGCCGCCAAGACGCATGGTGATCGAGACACGGCGGGGCGTGCCGGTGGGATCGGTGTCGCGCTACTGGGTTGATGAGCGCACGCAGTGGATGGACGTCGGCATCGGTATCTACGAGTCTCGGCACTGGGGGCGGGGCTATGGGAGCGCGGCTCTGGCTCTATGGGTTGACCACCTCTTTGACACGATGCCGATCCGGCGTGTGGGCCTGCGCACGTGGTCCGGGAACATCCGAATGATCAAGACGGCCCGCGGATTGGGATTTCGGCCGGAGGCCACGTTTCGTGAGGCGTACGCATCGCCGAGACGCGCATACGATCGCGTCGCGTTCGGCTTGTTGCGCCGCGAATGGCGCCGCGCGCGCCGGTCATGGTGGGCATAGGATGCGTGTGGTTTTTCTCGTCGGGATGATGGGATCGGGCAAGACGCAGGTCGGCCGGGCGCTGGCGTCCCGATTGGGGTGGACGTTTGTCGACACGGATGCCGAGATCGCGTCGCGCGAAGGCCGATCCATCAGCGAGATCTTCGAGCAGTCCGGCGAGCCGCATTTTCGCACGGTCGAAGAGGTGGCGGTGCGCGACGCCGCGCGGCGCGCATCTGTGGTTGTGGCGACCGGCGGTGGGGCGATCCTGTCGGCGCGGACTCGCCGGGTGATGAGACGCGCGGGCCCGTTGGTGTATCTGCGGGCATCGCCCAGCACGCTGCTCGATCGGCTCGGCGATGACCCGAGCCGGCCGCTGCTGGGCGGGGACCCACAGGCGGCGCTGACGCGCCTCTATGAAGAACGGCGCGCGCTCTACGAAGACGGAAGCCTGATTGTCGACGCAGGGCGGCCGGTGGAGGAGGTCGTTGAGGACGTTGTCACGCGGCTGACGTCCTCCAGCCGCGTGACTATTAGGGTCCACCTCGGCGCGCGCTCCTATGACGTGAGGATCGGCGCCGGGATCCTGCCGTTCGTCGGGCATGAGCTCCGTGCGCTTGGCGCCGGGCGCCGTGTGCTGCTGGTGACTCACCGCCGGCTCATGCGCCGATACGGCGCGAGTGTGGCGGCGTCCCTCGAGGGAGCGGGGTGCGTCGTGCAGCCGGTGCTGGTCCCGGTCGGTGAGCGAGCCAAGAGCCTGCGGCAGGCCGCGACGGTGATCGACGCGTGCGCCGCGGCCGGTATGGATCGTACCGACACGATCATCTCGCTCGGCGGCGGCGTGGTCGGCGATCTGGCGGGGTTTGTGGCCGCGACGTACATGCGTGGCCTGCGATTCGTCCAGGTGCCGACGACACTGCTCGCCCAAGTCGACAGCAGCGTCGGCGGGAAGACCGCGGTGAATCATCCGCACGCGAAGAATCTGATCGGCGTCGTCTGGCAGCCGTCATTGGTCATGGCCGATACTGACACATTGCGTTCGCTACCGCCGCGCGAGCGCCGCGCGGGGCTGGCCGAGGTCGTGAAGTGCGGGATGGTGCTCGACGAGGGGCTCCTTGAAGCCGTAGAACACGACAACGACATCGTCGAGATCGTGAGCCGGTGCGTGGCGCTCAAGGCGCGCGTCGTCGAGCAGGACGAGACGGAGCGCGGGCCCCGCCAGGTGCTGAACTATGGGCACACGGTGGGTCACGCCATCGAAGCCGCGCTGCCCGGCCGACTGGTCCACGGGGAGGCGATCGCCGTCGGGATGCGGGCCGAAGCCGAGGCGGCCGTGCGTCTCGGACTGTTGTCTGACGCCGACGCCCGGCGGCAGAATGCTCTGCTCTCGCGTCTCGGGTTGCCGGTGGACGTGCCGGCCGGATCGATCGATGCGCTGTTCGAGGCGATGCGGTTGGACAAGAAAGTCCGCGGCGGCAGGATTCGCTGTAGCCTTCCAGAAGGCATCGGCCGTGCCCGGCTCGGCGTGGATGTACCCGAGGAGCTCATGCGGGATGTCCTGCGCGCGTGTCAGGTCGCGGCGTAGACCGCATCGGAGTGAGCGACGGTATGCACGTCCGTGGGATTCGTGGGGCCATCACTGTAGAGGCCAACAACGAGGCGGGGATCCGCGACGCCACGCGCAGGCTGTTGGGTGAGATCGTCCGCGCAAACGACGTCGAGTCAGACGAGATCGCCGCGATCATCTTTACCGCGACGCCCGACCTCAACGCGGCATTTCCGGCGGAAGCCGCGCGGCAGCTTGGGTGGCAGGCCGTGCCATTGATGTCGGCCATCGAGATGAGCGTTCCCGGAGCGCTTCCCCGCTGCGTCCGGGTCTTGATCTTGTGGAACACTCCGCGGGCACAAGCAGAAATCGTTCACGTCTACTTGGACGGCGCAGAAACCCTGCGCCCGGACCTCAAAGCCAAAGCGGCGGGCGCCGGCGCAAAACGGGCCTGACCTGTCATGCCGGCCGGGCCGCGGACAATCACACCGCTCGCCGCACCGCCCGACGCCGTGGTCTCCATCCCCGGGTCGAAGAGTTTGACCAACCGTGCGCTCATTATCGCGTCGCTCGCACAGGGAGCGACGCGGCTGTCCAATGCATTGTTCAGCGACGATACAGTCGTGATGGTCGATTCGCTGCGACGTCTCGGTTTCGCCGTTGAGGTCGACGGCAGCACCCTGCGGATGATCGTCCACGGTGTCGGCGGCCGGATTCCCGCCGCCGCGGCCGATCTCTTCGTCGGCAACGCCGGCACGGCCGCGCGGTTCCTGACCGCGATGGTCGCGCTCGGGCGGGGACGCTACCGTCTCGATGGCTCACCCCGGATGCGCGAGCGACCCATCCAGGATCTTCTCGACACGCTCGCGGCGCTTGGCGCCACCACGGCGTCGACACACGGGTGTCCACCCGTGGTTGTCGATGCGCACGGGCTGCGCGGGGGTCGGGCCGGCGTGCGCGGCGAGATCAGCAGCCAGTTTGTCTCCGCCGTGCTCATGGTCGCGCCGTACGCGTCGGCCGACGTCGAGCTGACGATCGCGGGCCGCCTCGTCGGCGCGCCGTACGTCGATATGACGATCGCGGTCATGCGCGAGTTCGGGGCCCGACTCGACCATCCGGACCCGACCCACATCCATGTCCCCGGCCGCCAGCAGTATCGCGCGCGCGACTATGCGGTCGAGCCCGATGCCAGCAGCGCAGCCTACTTCTTTGCGGCGGCAGCCATCTGCGGCGGTCGCGTGCGCGTCCCCGGGCTGTCGACGTCGTCACTCCAGGGCGACGCGAAGATCATCGATCTGTTCGAGCAGATGGGGTGTGCGGTCGAGCGCACCGCCGCGTTTCTGGAGGTGCGCGGCGGTCAGACCCTGAAGGGCGTGGACGTCGATCTGGGCGGTCTCAGCGATCAGACCATGACGCTGGCGGCCATCGCGCCGTTTGCGGCGGGTCCAACACGGATTCGCGGCGTCGCGCACATCCGCCATCAGGAGTCCGACCGGCTGACCGCCACGGCGACCGAACTCCGGCGGTTGGGGCAAGAGGTCGAGGAGTTCGACGACGGGTTGAAGATCACCCCACGGCCGGTGACACCCGCCGTGATCAACACGTACGGCGATCACCGGATCGCGATGGCCTTTGCGATCACGGGATTACGCGCCCCGGGCGTGGTGGTTGCCGATCCCGACTGCGTCGCGAAGACCTTCCCGGATTTCTTCGAGCGCCTCGACGCCTTCTCGCGGCCTGCGCCTCGATCCACGTCCTGACGGGCAATAAACCTCCAGAGGCGCTGGCCCGTTCAATCGGGTCAGGGAGCGTGATGGTCATGGGACAGCGGGTGAAGAGGGTCTTGATTGCGGCGGCGCTGAGCGCGTTCGCTGCGACGGCTGCGCCGATCACGTCGTCCGTGTTTGCGGCCGCACCGGCGGCGGCATCAGCGGCGGCGACCGCCGAGCAGCAGGCGGCGGCCGCGAAGCTCGTGGAAGATGTAAAGACCGGGAGCGCGCGCTTTGCGAATATCCAGACCGCGATCAATGAAGGCTATCAGCAGACGACACCGTTCAGATTCGGCCAATGGGGACCGGCCCACTTCAACAACCGACAGTACGCGCGCGAGAAGCGATTCCTCGACCCCGAGCGTCCGACCGCCCTGGTCTACATGCGGACGCAGGACGGCCGCAGCGTGCTCATCGGCGTGATGTTCCTGGCGCCAAAGGGGCAAGGCCCCCGGCCCGGCGGCCCGGTGACCGAGTGGCACGTCCACGATAACCTGTGCATCACCAGCACGGGCGCCGCGGACGTGGCGATGGCCCCCGGCCAGTGTCCACCGGGGTCGACATTCCTCGGCGAGGCGGTCGAGATGATGCACGTCTGGATCTTTGACAATCCCGACGGAGTATACGCCCACAGCCTGACGGCTGCGGCGATGCAGGCGGCCGTGCGATTTGCCGGCCGGACGCGCTAGGGCGTCTCGACGCCGACATCCCTGATGAAGCGATCCCAACGCAGCCGGCCGGGCGGGTGCTCGGCCGTGCGCGCGTAGTTGATCGCCAGGTCGGCCATCTTCTCCACGACCCAATTGAAGTAGACGTCGCGGATCCGCGCCCGCTCGAAATCCGGGGCGGGGTTGAGGAAGTCGATCGCATACGGCACGTTGTCGCGGATCGCGAATTCGACCGTGTTCATGTCAAAGCCGAGCGTCTCACAGATCAGCCGCGCGTCATGGACCACCCGGGCGCCGAGATCGGGCGTCAGGTGCTGATGATCGACGATGTAGCGCTCGGTCCAGACGAGGCGCGGGTCCCACCGGATCGGCATGATCTCGCGACGGCCGATGCAGATGCAGCGGACGTAGTGGTCGTACTCGATGTACTCTTGCAGGATCATCGTCTGAAGACCGGTCTCGTCGTAGCAGCGCCACAGATCCTCGAGCGACTGCACTTTGAACACCTGTTTGAAGCCGCCGCCGATGTTGGGTTTGAGGATGGCGGGGAACCGCACGTAGTCGGCGATGTCTTCCCAAGGAATCGGATAGCGCAGATTGCGCAGCGACTCGGTCGTGATGTCTTCGATGTAGGTCTTGTTCGGCAGCAGCACGGTGCGAGGGACGGCGATGCCCAATCGAGCCAGCAGGGCGGTCCCAAAGAACTTCTCGTCTGCCGACCACCAGAACGGATTGTTGATCACGGCCGTGCCGGTCAGCGCCGCGTATTTCAGGTGGCCCCGATAGTAGGGCACTTCGTGTGAGATCCGGTCGATGATCACCGCATACTGACGCGGATCGTCCAACTGCGTGCCGCCGAGCCGGCAGAGCTCGGCGGTCACCCCGTCGGTCGCGCGTCGATTGACCTCGTCGATAAACGCGGCTGGGAACGACTCTTCTCGGCCGACAAGCAGCCCGATCTTCCGCGATCCACTCATGCACAGGCTCCTTCGCTAGAGGTAGTGCGGGATGGCCTCGCGCCACAGCGGCCAGTCGTGCGTATACCCCCACCAGATCGCCAGCTCGTGGGCGACGTTCTTCGCCTTCAACGTCTCGGAGATCAGGCGGGTCGACCCCAGGGCGATGTCGTGCTCACCGGACAGCAGGACGATCTCCATCTGTCGCATCGGCGTGAGGTAGGCCTCGTCGGTGAGGTTCGGCAGAAAGTCCGTCGGACAGTTGAAGTAGACGTCATCGTCGTAGTAGCCGTTCATGAACCCCTTGACGTCATACCGGCCCGAGAGGGCGACCAGTTTTGTGACGAGCGCCGGGTGCCGGAAGGCGAAGTTGACCGCATGGTACGCGCCAAAGGACGTTCCGGTCACCAACAGCGGGCCGGTGTTGATCGTCCGGATGAACGGCAGGTACTCGTTGACGATGTACCGCTCGTAGTCCAGGTGTCGCAGTACGCGCTGACGCGGCGGAACGGCGCGGTTGTACCAGGACTCGGCGTCGACGCTGTCCGGACAGAAGAGCTGGATCAGGCCGCCGTCGAGCTTTGGCTCGAGCTCGGTGACCATGCCGAAATCCTCGTACTGGTAGAAGCGCCCCATCGTCGTGGGGAAGACCAGGACGGGCGCCCCGCCGTGTCCGAAGACCAGTGTCTCCATCGAGCGCCCGAGGCTCGCGCTGACCCAGTGATGATATTGACGGTTCATGACCGGTTACCGCACCTCACGTGCTGAAGTCTCCGCTATCACTTAGTACGACGCTGGACGATCGAGTTCCCACCCGCATGGCCGCGCGCATTACGCGGTGAGCCCCAACAGACTCAGGCTGTCGCGATGGATGATGGCTTCCATCGCGTCGACCGAGATTGGTGGGAGACCGGTCACCTGCACGGCTTGATTCACGATCCGCAGGTGGTCGATCGTCTCTTTGGGTGTGGTGATGGGGAAGTCCGATCCGAGCAGCAGCTTGTGGAGGACATTCCACTCGGTCGCGAGACGCATGGCATTGTAGTAGGACCACGGCCGGTAGAACTGGGCCGACACGTCGGCGTAGAGATGCGGGTGCTTGCGGATGACGACGCAGGCATCGGCCTGCCACGGGTGGCCGATGTGGGCCATGACGATCCGCAGCTCGGGGAAGGCGATCGCGATCTCGTCCATCAGCAGCGGGTGCGCGTAGCGGATCGGGGCCGTCCGCACAGGTGACGTCCCCTGATGGAAGAGCAGGGGAAGCCCCAACGTCTGCGCCCTGGCGTAGACGTTGCGCGCCTGGGCGCCGAGCGGGTCGAAGTCCTGGTAGTTGGGCCCCAGCTTGATGCCGCGAAGCTTCAAGTCGGAGACGCCGCGGTCGATCTCATCCAGCGCGTCGGGCTGCGCGGGGTCCACCGAGAGAAACCCGATCAACTTGTCGGGGTGGCTGCGGACAAGCGCGGCGGTATCGTCATTCGCGTTTGGACGCGGCTCCCGCTCCACGAGATCCATCCGTCGATGCCCTGGTCCATACGCGATCGAGAACACGATCGCGCGGTCGACGACCTTCATGGCGTCCATGTAGTCCTGCCAGGTGCAGGTGGCCCGGACCGCACGATCGGGCCGCCAGACTGCGTTGACGACCTCTTCGTCTTTTGGGACCACGGTGCGATGGGTCGGGACGTGCGTGTGGACGTCGACGATCACCCGGCATCACCTCGGACACGTGGATTCTCGCTGCGCCCCGGTCGCGCCTTCCAACGGCAGGGTGCGCTGCCGCGGCGCCCGAAGGAGTCTACAGGAGGAGCGTCTGTGAAGATCACGCGCATTGAAACCATTCCCGTCAACGTGCCCATCGACGCGGGCCGGGCTATCAAGGGCGGCGGTGGGTCGCACACGGAATCCCCATTCCTAATCGTCAAGATCCACACGGACGCGGGTCTGATCGGTCTGGGCGAAGTCTCGTGCACGCCCGGCTGGAGCGGTGAGGATCAGGTGACCGCCTCGCACTTCATCCACACGATGATCGGTCCCCGGCTGATCGGCCAGGATCCGAGGGCGGTCGAGCGCCTGACTGCCGTTGTCCGTCGCGCCGTCGCCGCCAACCCGTTCACGAAGTCGGCGATGGAGATGGCGCTCTGGGACATCCTCGGGAAGGCCGCGGGGCTTCCGGTCTACCGGCTGCTCGGCGGTCCGGTGCGCGACTTCGTGCCGACGAAGTTCTCGGTCTCCGGTCAAAAACCGGAGCGCGCCGCCGAGATCGCGGCCTGGGCGGTGGCCCAGGGGTTCCGCGTCATGAAGGTCAAAGTCGGGGTCGAACCCGAGGAAGACGTCGCGCGGGTGCGCGCGGTGCGAAAGGCGGTCGGGCCGGACATCCGTCTTGGTGTGGATGCCAACGGCGGGTGGTCGCCGCGGATCGCCATCCAGACGATCAGACGCTTGTATGAGTTCAACATCATCTTTGCCGAGCAGCCGGTGCCACCGGTCGACGTCGCGTGGCTCGCCGACGTCCGCCGCAACGTCCAGGTGCCGGTGATGGCCGACGAGAGTGTGTACACCTTACAGGATGCGATGGCCGTGGTCCGCGCCGGCGCCGCCGATGTGCTGTCGGTCTATGTCGGCAAGGGCGGCGGCATCGGCCCGGCGCGCAAGATCGCGGCGGTAGCCGAGGCGGCCGGTCTCGTCTGCACGGTCGGCAGCAACCTCGAACTTGGGGTCGCCAGCGCCGCCATGATCCATCTCGCCATGGCCACGCCCGGCATCGGCGCCGAGGAGTTTCCCTGCGATATCCTGGGGCCGTTCTTCAATGAGAGCGACCTGCTCAAGGAGCCGCTGCCCATCAAGGCGGGTGAGGCGCGGCCGCACGAGAAGCCGGGGCTGGGCGTCGAGCTCGACGAATCGCAGATCGAGCGCTATCGGGTGAGGTAATCGCGGTGGCGGAAGGTCTCGAATGCTCGCGTTGCGGCCGGCGCTACGACCTCGCGCCGATGTTTCGGGGCTGCCCGGCGTGCCGCGAGGGCGGTGTCGTCGCGCCGGTGTTTGTTCTCACCGCGCCGGACGACCTTCGTCGCGCGTGGCAGGTCGGTGCGGCGGCCGGCGCGCGGATGTGGGACTATCGGGCTGCGCTGCCGCTGCCGGCCGACGCCGACCCGGTCACGCTGGGCGAGGGCAACACACTGATGCTGCCGGTCGCGATGACGGGTCTCCCCGGCGAGACGCTGCTCAAGGTTGAGCTGCGCAACCCAACGGGGTCGTTCAAGGACCGGCTCAACAGCGTCGCGGTGTCGATGGCTCGTCACCATGGGTTTCGCGGGATCGTGTGCTCATCAACGGGCAATCACGGCGCGTCGCTGGCCGCCTATGCGCATGCGGCCGGTCTTCGGTGTGTGGTCCTGCTGCCCAACGAGGCGCCACCGGTGGCGGCCGAAGACGTGCGCCGATGCGGAGGGCTCCCGGTGGTCACGCCGTGGGGTGAGCGCGCGGCGTGGGTGGCGTGGCTGGTCGAGGAGGCGGGGTTTGCGGTTTCAGGACGGAACTTCCCGCGCCCGTACGGCAACCCCTACGGCATCGAAGGGTACAAGACGATCGCGTATGAGATCGTCCGCGACCTCGGCCAGGTACCGGGCACGGTCTTCATGCCGGTCGCGGGCGGTGACGGGATCTACGGTGTGTGGCGTGGGTTTGTCGATCTGCAGCGGGCCGGCGTCATCCGGTCGCTGCCGAAGATGATCGGCTGTCAACCCGAGGTCTCCGCGTCGGTCTACAACGCGTTCAGCCGCGGCGCGGCGCACGTCGAAGCGGTGGATCTCAAGATCTCTCAGGCGCTGTCGCTCACCGACGAGCGCGGCGGCGATCACGGGCTGTGGGCCATCACCCAATCGGACGGAGAGGCGCTGGCGCTGACTGAAGCCGAGATCGGTGAGGCGATGGAGGCGCTGGCGGCGCTGGGCGTCCACGCCGAGGCGGCAAGCGCGACGGCGTTTGCCGGGTTGCGAAAGGGCGCCGCGCGGGCAACTCCGCCGGTGATCTGCGTCCTGACCGGCCGCAGCGAGCGCTGGAAGATGCAAACCCGGACCCGATCGAGCCTGCGGCACCCGGAGGAGCTTCGGGATTGGCTGGGACGCGAGTGGTTCGAGCCGCAGAAGGTGAGGGGTTGATGCCGACAGTCATCTTCGCGGGAACAGTTATCGACGGTACGGGCCGCGACCCGATCAAGGACAGGGCGATCGCCATTGACGGCGGACGAATCACCGATCTTCATGCCGCCTCAGGCTTCCGCCGCCGTAATGGCGATGAGTGGAACTGCCGGCACCTGACAGTGCTCCCGGGCTTCATCGATGCGCACGTGCACTTGAACTTCAACGCCGGCCCCACGAACGAAGACGTCATCGCCACGCTGCTGAAGGAAAACGACGCCGATCTGGCCCTCCGCGCGATCGGTAATGCCCAGGACGCCCTTCGCGCGGGCGTGACGACGGTGCGCGATTGTGGCGGGCGCGGGCTGGTCACGTTCAGCGTCCGCGAGGCGGTCGCCGGCGGGGTCGTCACCGGTCCGCGCGTCCTGGTGTGTGGGATGCCGATCACGACGACGCTTGGGCACTGCCACTACTGCGGGCTCATCGCCGACGGGACCGATGCGGCACGCGCGGCCGCCCGGGCGATGTGCGAGCGCGGCGCCGACTTCGTCAAAGTGATGGCCAGCGGCGGGATGATGACGTCCACGTCCGATCCGCTCAGTTCGCAGTATTCGCTCGAAGCGCTCCGGGCCATTGTTGAGGTCGCACGCCAGTTCAGGCGGCCCGTTGCGGCGCACGCGCTCAATAGCGAGACGGTCCGCCGCGCGGTGGACGCGGGCGTCGATACCATCGAGCACTGTCTGTGGCAGGCCCCCGACTGGAGCTTCGACCCCGACGAAGAAGTCATCACCAAGATCGCATCGCGCCGCATCTACATTGGCTCCACCTCCTCGGGCATCGTGCGGAGCATGCGCCCCGAGGCCACCGATGCACCGGACGTGCAGGCCGAGAAGCGCGCCGCGTTCAGCAAGCGTTTCCAGGGCGAGCGCCTCATGCGGTCGATGGGCGTGCCGATTCTCATCCACACCGACGCCGGCGTGCGGCACACGCCGTTTCGAGAGTTTTCGCAGGCGATCGAGTGCGGGGCCGAAGGCATCGGGCTCACGCCGGTTGAGGCGATTCGCGCCGTCACGCAGATTCCGGCCGAAGCGCTTGGGCTCGGAGGTGAGATCGGGACCATCGAGGCGGGGAAGCGCGCCGATCTCATTGCGGTGGAAGGCGACGTGGCCGCAGACTTGACCGCGGTGCGGCGCGTGCGCGCCGTCTGGCGGGATGGGCGGCTGGTGATGGTCGATGGGCGTCTCGTCGCGGACCGTTCGGCGCGATGACCCCGCCGCTCCGCACGGTGTCGGTGTCCGGCTCGCGGTACGAGATGGGTCGCCGGCACGGTGAGGCGTGCGCGGATCTCATCCAGCGAGTGTTGGCTGGACGCACGGCGATCATCCAGCGCGCGACCGGCATGTCGGCGGCGCAGTCGGTCGAAGCCGGCCTGCGGTACCTCCCGCCCATTGAGACCCGCTTCCCGCACTTCATTGAAGAGGTGAAGGGCATCGCCGCTGGCGCGCGTCTCCCGTTTGCCGACGTGTTCTTCATCCAGGTCGCGACCGAGTTGGGTTTCAACAGCGATGGCTGCACGACACTCGCGTATGGCGCGGCCAACGGAGACCGGATCGTCGCGCAGAATTGGGACCAGCCGCGTGATATGGAGGGCGTACAGATCGTGCTGCAGGTGCGTCCCGACGACGCGCCGCAGGCCATGATGTTCACGCACGCGGGCGTCATCGGCTATATGGGGATCAACAGTCGCGGCGTCTGCCACGTGTCCAGCCAGCTGCTGTCACCCGACTGGCGGGTCGGAGTGTCGCACTACTGGGTGAAGCGATGGTTCCTCGAGCTCGACTCGGTCGACGCGTGCCTGGAAGAAGTGCGCGAGATCCCCATCTCGTCGTCCGGTTCCTACGTGCTGGGCGATCCCTCGAAGACGGTCGTCGTCGAGTGGCTGCCGTCGGGCATCAGCCTCCTCGCCGGCGACCGGCTGGCGCACACCAACCACATCGTCGATCCCGCCCTGCGTTACCTTGAGCGCTATCTCGACGCGTTACCGGATAGTCCCCACCGGCTCGAGCGTCTGCAGCAGCTGATGAACGGGGCGTCGAAACACGGCGGCGGCGATGCGCTCGCGACGGCGAAGACGATGCTCGCCGATCACGCCGGGCTCCCGGCCAGCATCTGCCGCCACGGCGGGTCGCAGCAGTTGCATACGCGGGCGTCGATCATCTTCGAGCCGTCGAAGGCGACCATGCACCTGGCGTATGGGAACCCCTGCACGACGCCGTACCACACCTACGCCGTCTGACCTCGCGCGGACCGAGTCTATGGACCTCTTCTCGACGGCGCGGCGCCTCACGGATGTGGTCGACCCCGGTCGCCTGCGCGACCTGACCATGGAACTCGTGCGGATCCCGTCGTGGCCCGGACAAGAGCGTGCGGTCTCCGAGCGGTACGCCGCGATGCTTCGGCAGGCCGGTCTCAGCGTCTCGTGGGACGAGTCGTGCCCCGAGAGTCCAAGCGTCATCGGGCGATGGTCCGCGACGACGCCGGGTCCCGTCCTCCAACTCGACGGACACACTGACACCGTCCCTGTTGATCACGCAGCGCCATACGTCGAGAACGGCGTCCTGTATGGCCGCGGCGCCGCCGACATGAAGTGCGGGCTTGCGGCCATGGCGGAGGTCTGCCGGATCCTGATTGCCTCGGGGGCGCCGCTGCGCGGACAGCTCCTCGTCACGGCGCACGGCCAGCACGAAAAACCTGCGCCCGGCCGGCGCCTGCACGAACCGCTCCTGCGCTTGTTCGAGAAGGGGATCAAGGGCGACGTATGCATCATCCCCGAAGGGCCCGAACACGAGCTCGCCATCGCCGGGAAGGGCCTCTTCATCTGGGAGATCACCATCTCGCGGGACGGCGAACCCGTCCACGAAGTGCGCGCCGCCGGCACCATCCCGAACCCCGTGATGGCGGCGCACCGATTCGTCTCGCTGCTCACCGACCGCGCCCGCGGATGGACGCTGACCGACCCATATGTCGGCCCCGAGTATTTCTTTGTGGGAGAGTTTCGAGGCGGGGACCTCTACAACGCGATCCCGACGTCGTGCTACGTGCAGGGTGTACGGCGGTATCCGTTTGGCCGCAGCTTCGAAGAAGCAAGGCGGGATTTTGATGACGTTGCGTCGCAGGTTGCGCGCGAGATGAGTTTGAAAGCCGATCTACACATCATGAAGAGCGGCCAGCCGTATCGGCTGCGTGAAGACGATCCGGTCGTGCGCGCGGTGCGGTGGGGCTATCAGGCGGCGACCGGGCGAGAGATGCCCCTGGCGGGGCTGCGTCTGTCAGGCGACGTGTCGCAGTTCAACAACGACGGCGGCATCCCGGCGGTGTACTGTGGTCTCGACGGCGACCGCGGGCACGCGACACCCGAGTACGCTAGGCTCGATGAGATCGTCAGGGGGACGAAAGGGCTGCTGGCGGCCTGTCTCTACTACCTGACCGGCGCCGCCGGCTAGTTCCCGCCGCGGAGCCGCGGATCGAGGGCATCGCGGAGCGCGTCACCCATCAGGTTGATGCCCAACACGGTCAGGCTGATCGCCAACCCCGGGAAGAGCGTGATCCACGGCGCGTTCTGGAGATACTGACGGCCTTCCGCGAGGATGTTCCCCCATGTCGGCTCGATCGGTGACGGCCCCACGCCGAGGAAGCTGAGCCCGGCCTCCGCCAGGATCGCATATGCAAACGTGATGCTGACCTGCACGAGCACCGGCGCGAGCGTGTTGGGGAAGATGTGCCGCAGGAGGATGCGGCCGGCGCGTCCCCCCAAGGCCTCGATTGCCTGCACATACTCGAGATTGCGGACCGTAAGCACGGCGGCGCGCGCCACACGCGCGATGCGCGGCGTGTACACGAGGGTCAGCGCGATCACCACGTTGATCGCGCTGGGGCCGGTGGCGGCCACAATGGCGAGCGCGAGCAAGATGGCGGGGAAGGCCATCATCCCGTCCATGACCCGCATCAAGATGGCGTCGACCCGCGGGAAGTAGCCCGAGGTGAGCCCGAGCAGCAGTCCAAACAGCGCAGAGGTCATCGCCACCAGTCCCCCGACCCACAGCGAGGTGCGACCGCCGTAGAGGATGCGGCTGAAGATGTCACGACCCAGATGATCGGTGCCGAAGAAGTGCGCGGCGCTTGGCGCGCTCAGCCGGTCCTGGATCACGAGTTTCTTCGGCGGGGCGGTGGCCAGCACGGGCGCCGCCAGAGCGGCCGCCGTGATCGCGCATAGCACGAACACGCCGGCCATCCCCAGCTTTCGTCGCCTGAGCTCGCGCCAAAATCGCAGCATCAGGCGTACCTGATGCGGGGGTCGACCAACAGGTACATCAGGTCGAGCAGCAGGTTGATGACGACGTTGACAACGGCGGCGAGCAGCAAGACCCCCTGGATGATGGGATAGTCGCGGCGCGAGACCGAGTTCACCACCAGCAGCCCGACGCCGGGGATCGCAAACACCGTCTCAGCAACTGTGGCACCGCCGAGCAGTCCGGCCACGGACAACCCGATGACCGTGAGGATGGGGACCATCGCATTCTTCAACGCGTGCCGGTACGTCACCAGTCGTGGGGGCGCGCCCTTCGCCCGCGCGGTGCGGACGTAGTCCTGCCCGAGCACCTCGAGCATCGCCGAGCGCGTCATCCGGGCGATGAGCGCGGAGTTGATCAATCCCAACGACACCGCCGGCATTAGCAGGTACCGGAGCGTCGCCGCGTGTCCCTCGGCAAGCGAGAGATACCCCGAGCTCGGCAGCCAGTGCAGCTGCACCGCAAACAGGATGATCAGGTTGAGCCCCAGCCAGAACTCGGGGACGGAGACGGCGGCGAGCGTGATGAACGTCAGTGATTGATCGATCCACGAGCCCCGGCGCAGCGCGGAGACGACCCCTGTGGGGATGCCGACCGACAACGCCACCGTCTCGGCCAGCAGCATTAACAGCAGCGTTGGTTCGATTCGTTCGAGGATCGCGGCGGTGACCGGCTTATGGATGAAGACCGAATCGCCGAGGTTGCCGCGCACGGCGAGGGCGACCCACCGAACATATTGCTCGGGAAGAGGACGATCCAGCCCGAGGCGTTTGCGCATGGCCTGGATATCCTCTTCCCGAGCTTCGAGCCCCAGCATCGCGCCCGCCGGGTCGCCCGGCACCAGCCGCGTGACGATGAACGAGATCACGCTGACGACGCCGAGCACGATCACCAGCGCCGCCAGGCGGCGCGCGAGGTATTGCGACATCCGAGAGAGCTACGCGATGCCCTGCATCACTCCATCGTCACGCCCCAGAACGGGGGCAGGCTGTACTTTTGCACGTTCTTCACGTTTGAGCGCCAGCCGCGCAGGGAGAAGTAGTCGCCCAACTTGATACTGGTCACCTGCTCGTAGTAGACACGCTGGACGTTGTCAAACGCGGCCTTGCGGTCCTTAAAGTTTGCGCTGGCGTTCATCGCGTCGAGATAGCGATCCATCTCGGGGTTGGCAAACCAGCCCCAGTTGCCCCCCTGCGAGTGGTAGTTCTGCGTGAAGATCGACGGGTCGGGCAGCCCGCCCCATGAGGTGATCAGCATATGCCACTGGTCGCGCCGGCCGCGCCGTCCGACCATGGTAGGCCAGTCGGGGGTCTGCAGATCCACCCTGATCCCGACTTCTTCCAGTTGCGCCTTGATCGGCACGCCCGCGTTGAAGAACTGCTGGAACGATGGACTCGCCATCAGGACGATCGATTCGCCGCGGTATCCGCCCTCTGTGAGGAGCTGTCGCGCTTTGGCCTGGTTGCGCTGGTTGTAGAGCGCCTTGCCCTCGTCGGAGTGCCAGAGGGTCTCTTTGTACATCATGCTGGGATCGAGGCGATAAAACGCTTGGGTCCCGGCCGCGGCAAACATGATCACGTTGTGGTCGAGCGCGGCCTGGATGGCCTGCCGCACCTTGAGATTCGAGACCGGCGCCATCGAGTGATTGAAGAAGAGGCCGATCCACGAGTCGGGTTTCACGACCCACATCGTGACACCCGCGGTGCGGATCAGCCGGGCGTAGTCGTCGTTCACCAGGTTGAGCGAGACGTCAACGTCCCCCGCCACCAGGGCGGCCGAACGGACGGCCGGCTCGGGGATGAACCTGAACTGGATCTGCCGCACGACCGCCTTGCGGTCGCCGGCGAGACCGCTGGTCGGCCCGCCGCGCGAGACGTAGCCGTCGAAGCGCTCGACGGTCACGTACTGGTCGGGGCGCCACTCGACGAACTTGTAGGGGCCGGTGCCGATATAGGTCTTCAATTCGTTGGCCGGGATGTCGGCCTGATCGGCCGGCAACACCACCATCGAGAACGACTGGTTCGCCAGGTTCGCCAGGAACGCGCCAAACGGCCGGCTCAGCTTCACCACGACGGTGTTGGGACCGGTCTTGTCCATGCTGGCGATGGCGGCACCCGTGGTGCGGCCGCCGGGCGAGACCTTGCGCCACCGGGTCATTGACGCCAACACGTCGTCGGCTGTCATTTCCTTGCCGTTGTGAAACTTGATGCCCTTGCGGAGGTTAAACGTGTACGTGAGGCTGTCAGAGGACACCGTGTACGTGTCCACGAGAACGGGCACGATGTCGCCCTTAGCGTCAAACGCAAAGAGCTGTTCCCAGATGTGCAATGCTGGGACGATCGAAAGGAAACTGCTGTTGGCCTGCCAGTCCAGGCTCGGCGGCGATCCCTGCAGTGCGACTCGCAAAGGCCGGTCGGCCGGGGCCGCCGGCGCCGGAGTCCCGATG
>Ga0334722_10002912_pt1 | contig 18852 bp, 14 predicted proteins | sample C3_bottom_MG_FD_207210 | JGI IMG/M metagenome (GOLD analysis project Ga0334722, IMG submission 207210) | Sediment microbial communities from Yellowstone Lake, YNP, Wyoming, USA - C3_bottom | ecosystem: Environmental > Aquatic > Freshwater > Lake > Sediment | place: USA: Wyoming | collected...
CATGGGCGGTTGGAAGTGCGAGCGCAGCACCTATTTCTTCGGCAACTTTCAGACCATCACCGCGACCAAGCTGTAGCAGGCCAGTGCCGTAGACGCAAAAAGGGGTGCGCGTGCGCACCCCTTTTCAATTCGGCCCGCTAGAGCCAGTCGTTTAGACGCAGAGACTCAGACCCGGCGCTTGTACTCGCCGGTGCGCGTGTCGATCTCGATCTTGTCTCCGGTGGCACAAAACAGCGGCACCTGCACCGAAAATCCGGTGTTGATCTTCGCCGGCTTGAGCACCTTGCCCGAAGTGTCGCCGCGCACGGCAGGTTCGGTGTACAGGATTTCGCGCACTACGGTATTCGGGAGTTCGACGGAAATCGCGCGATCGTCGTAGAACACGACCTCGCACTCCATGCCGTCTTCGAGGAAATTGATTCCCTCCCCCATGTTGTCCTTTTCCACCTCGAACTGATTGTATTCCGCGTCCATGAACACGTACATCGGATCGGCGAAATACGAGTAGGTGGATTGCTTGCGCTCGAGCACCACGATGTCGAATTTCTCGTCGGCCTTGTACACATTCTCGCTGACCGACTCGGATAGCAGGTTCTTGAGTTTCATCTTTACGACGGAAGCGTTGCGGCCGGACTTGCTGAATTCGGCGCGCTGCACCACCATGGGCTCGCTGCCGAGCATGATCACGTTGCCTGCGCGCAGTTCTTGTGCGATTTTCATGTCTATCGTCCTACGGATTGATTGGTCCTAAGAGCCGTTTCAGGTTGATTGAATCGGTCCTGATCTAGGGAGTACGAGGCCCAGCAGCGAGAAGATGCGGGCCTAAGCCCTCCGCCACAAGTCCCTCAATTGATAATGGGTTATAAAGCTTTCTATTTTAACAAATTTTCTGAAAACTGCGCAAGGTTATTTGCCAAATCCCCGGTTTGGGCCAGATTCCGCGCCCAGGCAATGGCATGCATACGCAGTTCTATCCGGTATTCCCAGAAGGCGGGCCAGGCTGCTTCGACTTCGTCGGCATCGCCTTTGTTCCAGGCGCGCCAGAATTCTCTGGTCGCCTTGGCCATCGCTTGCGGCAATCCCTCGCAATGCAAATCCAGGAACGCCTCGAGCTTGGGCCAGTGCGCGCTCTCCAACTGCGGGTAGATCTGCCAAACCAGGGTTCGCGCCGCCCATTGCGCGCGCACGAACGAATCCTCACCGCGCACGAAGTTCAGCTCGCAAGCCCACAGCAGCCGGTCATACGCATCCTGCTCGAGAAACGGAAAGATTCTGACTTCGAGCTGATCCTTGCGCAGACTCGCGCCGGCGGCAGGATCCGCGGTTCCGAAGAACGCAGCCAATGCGTCCTGCGCCACCCCTTCCGGCACCAGGCAACGCACCGGTTCCGCGCCCGCCGCCCAAAGCTGGAAAAGCGCGCCGACTGCATCGTGAGGATAGCAAAACAGCGAAACCTGCAATTCGCCCGCGCGCGGCGCGGGTAGGTGCAGCGCCTCCCAGTATCCGGCCTGCTCGGCGGCAGAATGCTGAAACCGGTCGCGCGCCTGCGCCAGCCCTCGCTCGGCCAGCAGCCCCCCCGTGCCTGGGACGAAACCCGGAAAGAAGAAATATTTCACCAAGGGTAGCGCGGGATGCGGGGAAGGCAGAGCGTGGCAGCCCTGCACCCAGTTCTCGGCGCTCAGATACTCAAGATTGATCCACGCCGGTTTCGGCTCGCGCGCCGCCATCGCCGCAATATAGCTCGCCGGCGGGTTACAGGCGAAGGCCTCGATCACCACGTCCGCTGGCCTCACCGCGGGAAACGGTTCACGCCACCACCTTACTTCCACACCGCGGCTGCGCTGCGTATCCAGGCCGGGGACAATTTCCGGGCAGATCTTGTGAAAGCTCGCCAGATCGTCCACCCACAGGCGAACCTGCAGTCCGTGCGCGGCGACCAGCTGCCGCGCCAGGCGCCAGCACACGCCGATGTCGCCGTAGTTGTCGACCACGGTGCAGAATATGTCCCAGCTGCGGCTAGCTGACATCGGGCGATTATGCACCGGGTGGAAATGAAACAGGGCGCTTGCGCGCCCCGATGGCTCCTCTGGCGTGAACTGCTTAGATGCGGCTTTTCACGTAGGCCGCCAACTCCTGCGCCTCCGGGTTGTTCGGCTGGCGCTTGAGCATTTCATCGGTCACCGATTTCATCTCGTTGTAGAGCAGGTGGTCCTGCAGTACCGAGTAGAAGTAAAGCTCGGGCGTGATGTCCTCGGCCGGCGCCTTCTGCCGCATCTGGGCGTAAGTGGCCTTGGCCTGGCTGACTTCGGCCTGCTGTTCGGACGACAAGCGTCCTGGTTTGCCGCCGCCGCGCACCGCGATGCCGCCGGAGCGCCCCAGCTTTGCGATCTGGACCAGATTCGGCACCTGCGCAATTTTCTGCGCGACCCCTGAAGGCAGCTGCGCCGCTTCCGCAAGCTGTCCGCTCACCGCTTCGCTTTGCTGCGCGCCGGCCTTGAAGCTAGACGGTCCCTTCCAGGTTTCCTGGCGGCTGCCGTTGAAATACACCAGCCGCAGCTGCGCCCCGGCGGGAAGCGTAAAGCGATCGCCCTGGCGTACTTTCATGAACGCCTGCGCCTTGGACTGCGCCCCACCCTGGCCGGTGTAGGCGACCTCGCCCGACAACTGGTTGATCAGGCCCACATCGCTGGATTGCGCACTCGCGCCGAGCGCCACGCCCAGAAGCGCGGCAGCCGAAATCGATTGCAGTATGTTCACAGTCAGCCCTCCCTTGCCAAAGAATGATCCGGTCTAAACAGTTTAGTGCCGGCTCCACACTTCATAAGCAAACATTGTACCCGCCCACAGTCCAGTCAAAAGGCTTTGTAAATCAACGGAGTTACGATTTCGTCGCCGCAGCCTGCCGGTTTTCGTCGCTGCGGATTGTCAGATAGTGACCAAAAATCGCCACTCTCGATCGCATGGCCTCGATGAGCGATCCGCGTCCTGTCAGAAATAGACCGTAGAGGACGACGCGGATGCCGTCCGCAGCATGAGGCCAACGCATCACCTGGACGACTGGACGCGTAGCCTGGCCCACTCCGCCAATTGCTGCGCTTCCTGGTTTGCGGGCTGTTTGCGCAGCATCTCATCGGCAACCGTCTTCATATCGTCGTACAGCAGATAGTCCTGGAGCACCGTAAACAAGTATAGCTCTGGCGTGATGTCGTCCTGTGCCAGCTGTTGCCGCAGCTGCGCGTAGGTAGTGCGCGCCGCCGCGACTTCGGACTGCTGCTCCAGGCTTGCGCGCTGCTTTGGCGTGGTCCCACGCACCTGTATGCCGCCCAGCTTCGCCATCTGCAGCAATTCCGGGATCCTCTGGATCTTCTGCGGTACGCCGGCAGGAAGATGCCCCACCTCGTACACTGCGCCGGCCAGGGCTTCGCTTTGCTCGGAGCCTGACCTGAAGCCGGCCGGTCCGCGCCAAGTCTCCTGCCGACCGTTCCGGAAATAGACGATCTTGAGCAGCGCTCCCGCGGCCAGGGTGTAGCGATCACCCTGGCGTATTTTCATGTACGACTGCGCCTTGCCCGCACCGCTGCTGCTGACGTAGGACACGTCCCCCGCGACGAGGTTGATCAAGCCTACATCGCTTCCCTGCGCATAGGCTAAGCCGCAGCAATTGCCAAACGACAGCAGGGCAACAAGCAAGGCGCTCCGTATCGCTCCCATGAAATCCCCCCGGTTCCCAACTCAACAATAAAGCGGCAAATCGATGCGGCCGCGCGTGAATTTGTCACACTCTACCGCGATTTCGCCCGATCTCACGCCTGCCTTGCGCTTGTATCAGCGCTCCAAGCCCAAGATCTCAAATACCTCTATGGGCTCATCCTTGCCTTTGACCTTGATCGTCTCCTGCTTGCCGGAAATGACACCTGCTCCGGCCGCGTCTACCGTCGCCTTGCTGGCGACGAGCACACAATGCATCTCCTTGGTCACCCCCTCCAGCCTGGAGGCCGCGTTCACGGTGTCGCCGATGGCCGTGAATTCCGTGCGTTTGACCGAACCGATGTCGCCTATCACCGCGTCGCCGCTGTGCACACCGATGCCGATGCCGAATTCCGGCAGGCCACGGTCGGGAAAGCGCTCGCGCATCCATTGCTTGAACGCCTCGGCTTCCTTCGCCATCTGCAAGGCGGCGCGCAGCGCTCGACGCGCGTGGTCCGGGTGGCGCACCGGCGAGCCGAAAATGGCCATCACCGCATCGCCGATGAACTTGTTCACCATCCCGCCCTCGGCCAGGATGGGTTCGGTGGTGCGGCTGAAATAGGCGTTGAGCATTTCCACCACCTCATGCGCGTTGAGCTTCTCCGATATCGTGGTGAAATTGCGGATGTCCGAGAACAGCACCGTCACGTGCACCGATTCGCCGGCCAGATCGGGGCGTTCGCCCTCGGTCAATACCTTCACCACGTCATCGGACACATAGCGGCCGAACATCTTCTTGAGCCGCGCGCGCTCGCGCTCCTCGCCCGTAAGCCGCAGACCCAGCGTAGTCAGAAAGCCCACGGCCAGTGCAGTTTGCATCCGGCCCGCCCGCAACACCCAGTCGTCCAGGAACAGAAACCACGCCGGCGCAAGGCACAGCAGGCCTAGCACCAATGCGACGGCCAGGCCGCCCACCGGGTGCAGGCGCAGGAATAGCAGCGCCGCGATCACCACCAGCACCAGCATACAGGCCCATTCCACCGCGATCGGCAACTGCCGCGGATAGCGCCCCGAGAGGATGGTCTCGACGATATTCGCGTGGATCTCCCCGCCTATCATCTGGTCGCTTTGCTTCGCAAAAATGGCGCGCGAATAGGGGCTGGGGTGTCTATCCTGCGTGCCCCGGTCGCTCGCGGCGATGATCACGACGCGATCTTTCAGTTGCTGCACCTCGGGATCGGCCAAGGCACCGGCTTGCAGCAGCTTCTTCATCGACACCGTCAGAATGCTGCCGGGCGGACCGACATAGCCAATCAGCCGCGGCCGAATTTCCCGCTTCAATGTCACGCCCGCGATGTCCCATTCGGGCAAGGCAGGATCCAGCCCGGCCGCGCGCAGCGCGAGCTGGGTGGCGAAGCCCACGGCCGGCTTGCCCGGGTCCGGATCGAACACCGGCAGGAAGCGGCGCACGGAGTTGTCATCGTCAGGATTCAGATTGGCCAGGCCGAGGTCGTTGATGCCCTGAGGCAGCAGGTACAGATGGTCGCGCGGCGGCAGCAGCAGCCTCCCCTCCCCGTTCGCCAGCTCGACCAATTGGGTGATGAGTATCTTGTTTCCCGCAGCGAGCTGCGCGCGAAACGGCGAGTCGTAGCTGCGGCTGCTGTCGTTTCCCGGCAGCTTGAGCTTCCTCAGCCAGTCCTCTGCGCTCACCTGGTACAGGTAGTCCAGCCCGATGACCTTGACGCCGGCCTGAGTCAGCACTTCCATCGCGCGCGCGAAGTGCGGCTGCCAGAACGCCAGTGGATCGTCCTTGTATTCGTCCAGCGTCTGCTCGTCCACGGCGACCACGGCGGCATACATGGCATCGCGGCGCTTGCCGGCAAATTGATGCCAGTAATCGTAGTAGACGTTCTCCAGTGAATCGAGCCAACCCAGCCGCGTCATGGCCTCGCTTGCGCCCAGCGCGATGGCCAGCACGATCACAAAGCGCCAGAATCCGCGCAGGCGAAACGACAGGCTGGCGGAAGCTGGCATCAATCCCCGACGTAGACGAATGCGGCCCAGAAGAACGGATGGCTGCGCGAAAAACGATATTGCCCGGTGGCGTAGCTGCCGCCCCGGAGTTCGCGCTGAGCGTCGCTCACCGCATTGAGCGCCGTCTCGCCCTGCTTGATGTGGCGGAAGGTCGAGGTCATCAAAGCCTCGGTCGACAGGCTGTCCACGCTCCAGTGCGACACCAGCAGGCTCTTCGCACCGGCGAACATGAAGGCCCGCGTCAGCCCGGCGAAACCCTCGCCGTTGTTGGCCTGCGAGGTTTCACCGGCGGTATTGCAGGCCGACAGCGCCACCAGATCGGCGTTCAACTCCACATCTTCGATCACTTCTTTCATGGTCAGCATGCCGTCCTCGCCCTGCAGATTGCCGACTAGGGTCAAAGCCAGCGATGGCTGCGCGCCGCTTTTCGCGCGCGGGGCGCCCGCCGCATGCTCAGCCGCCGCGTCCGCTACCGGCAAGAATTCGCCGCCGAGGAAACCGTGCGTCGCGAACAGCACATAGCGGCTGTTCCTGAGTTCGCCCGATTTTGCCATTTTCTCCTGCGCTTCGTCGCCGATGAACAGGCGATTGCTGCCGCCCAGTATCCGGTCGATACTGCGCGCTTCGTCGGCCGTCTCGCGCAGGCGCGGGATGTCCGGCAGGCCGTCCTTGCCGACGCGATAATTGTTCGCCAGCAAATCCAGGGCCACGCGCGTGGCGGACGAATAGCTCTGGCCGGGCGCGGGTGCAAATACCGGATCCGCAAACGCCGTTAATTCCTGCCGCGGCCCCTTGAGCTGTTTCGGGTACAGGCGCTGCGACGCGAGCGACGACAGGCTAGGCAGGTAGCCGAAGCGATGTTCCTTGCCGAGGTAGTTGAGCAAACCGTACTCGCCCAGGAACGGGCGCTCGATGCTGCCGTCGCTCGCACTGCGCGCCGCTTCGAACGCCTGCTGGTCCGCCTGAGCGTATTGTGTCACGAGGAATTCCAGCGGCACGGTAAGCAGGGGCCCGTCGGCCACGACGATGATCTTTTGCTTGCCGGCGAGCGCGGGGGCGATCGGTGCGACCAGGTCCCGATACAGCGAATTCAGATTTGCCGGGTCGATTTCGCGCAGGAACAGCACCGATTCGCCCGCCGCCACCTTTTCGATCGCGCGCCGGATCGCGCGCACGCGCTTGCCCACATCCTCGCGCTTGACCGGGAGATTGACCATCTGGAAGCGCTCGCGCGTCACTGCGAATATCGCGACCTCCTGCGGCAGCAGCACGTAGGACAGCAACACTTCATCCGGCCGCAGCAGCTTTTGCTGCAGGTCCTGCAAGGTAACCGGGCGCGGATTGGTCAATTCCATGAAGCGCGGATAATCCCGCCACAGCACATCCTCCAGCGCGGTGAGCTCGGTGTTCGCCGCGGCCAGCTGCGCGCCGAGGTCGCCGCGGCGCGCATCCGTACCGGGCTGGTTGGCCGGCATGGTGACGATGGCCAGGCGCAGACTTTCAATCTTCTCGTGCGCGTCCTCGCGCTTCTGTTTCAGGCCGAGAAACACCGGATCGGCGGAAAACTTGGCCACGTCTGCCTGCCGCATCATTTCGGTAAATACGCGGCTCTGGTTACGCGATGCGATTTCCAGCACCTCGCGGTCGTATCCGGCTTGAGGCGAGCCCCGGTGCAACTGCAGCAGCACCTTGATGGTTTCCAGATAGATATTGCCGTACTGGCCGAGGAACGCGGCCCGCGTCTCCTCCGACAAGCCGCGGGTGCGCACGTAAAGGTAATCCAGCGTATTGACCGCCTCCTTGTAGAACGGCAGCGCCTCGCGGTAGCGCCCGTGCTTGGCCAGCGTGAATCCGAGGCGGCTGCTGTTGAGCAGGAGTATGCGCGGATTGCCCGCCTGGCGCGCGACCTCGACCGCCTTTCGATACGAGGCCTCCGCCTCGCTCAGTTTGCCCTGGCGGTCCAGCATGACTGCCAGCGTGGTCAGCATCGCCGCGGTATCGGGGTGCAGGGAACCCAGGCTTTTCTCGAGGATATCGAGCGCGCGCCGCTGCAGCGGCTCGGCCTCTTCCGGCCGGCCGCGCCGGTCCAGGTAGGTGCTGAGATTGTTGAGCGTGTTGGCCGTGGCCGGATGGCTGGGCCCCAATGTGCGCTCCTGAATCGCGAGCGCCTTGCGAAACAGGTTCTCGGTCTCGGTGTAGACCTGCAGGTTGAACCGTGCCTGGGCGCGGGTCTCGCTCGGCGACAGCATTTCGTCCTTGCCCTGCTCCTGCAGCACGTTGGCGAGATTGTTCATGCTGGTCGCGGTGTCGGGGTGCTCCGCCCCGAGGACTTTTTCGCGTATCGCCAACACGCGCCGGTGCACCGCTTCGGCTTCTTTGAACTTGCCCTGCAGGTAGAGCACGTTGCCCAGGTTCGACAGGCTGGTCGCAGTGACCGGATGCTCCTTGCCCAGCGTCTTCTCGTGGATAGTGACCACGCGGAAATGCAGCGTTTCCGCCTCCTTGTACTGGCCGCGGTTGATCATATCCTGCGCACGCACGCTCAATTGCTTGACGTCTTCGCCGCCTTCGGCGCCGGCGGTTTCGCTGAACTTGCCCTGCAGGTCCAGCACCCGCCCCAGATTGGACAAGGTGGTCGCGCTGTCCTGATGCTGCTTTCCGAGCGTTTTTTCGAGTATGCGCAGCGAGCGGCGCAACAGCGATTCGGCGCTGGAGTAATCCCCCAGCTTTTCCAGCACCAAAGCCAGATTGTTCAAGGCGGCGGCCGTGTTCGCGTGTTCCGGCCCCAGGCGCTTCTCGTAGATGCTCAGGGCCGCGCTGAAATTCTTCTGGGCCTCGGCATATTTTCCCTGCCGCAGTTGTGCGTCGGCGACGATGTTGAGGCTGGTGGCGGTATCGGGATGGCTGTCGCCGAATACGCGCACCGCCTCCTCGACCAAAGCTCGGCCGCTGTCTTCGCCACGGGCATACTCGCCCTTCGCGATCTGCGCCTCCGCCTGGTCCATCAGTTCCTGCCAGCGCCGGTCATCGACCGCCTTCGTCTGCTGCGCCGCGCGCGCGCCCTGCAGCTGGCCTTTCTTCTGCGCCACCTGGGCGATGGCCGATGAGCCCGCGCCCAGCGCCAGCGCCGCCAGAACAGGCAACAGCAATCGAGCGGCGTATGCAACCGACGGCATCAAATGTCCAGACAGGAATCGGCGTGGAACGACTGCGTGGCGGAAAAATTCCTTAGAAGCCATTCAAGAATTACCGAAACGGCCTCTGATTTAAGGGGGCACGAGGGGAGGCGCATCGAGCAAGCCCCACTGGGGGATATCCCCTCGTACTGCAATAAGCGCTTATGCAAGCCCGCGCCGGGCGTCCGCTGGCAATGCTTGCCGCTGCAACTAGCTCGCGCGGGCGATCAATATGCTGCACGGCGCGTAGTCCAGGAGCGATGCGCCTACCGACCCCTTCCACCACCGGGCCGCGAATGAGAGTTTCTGCCGGTGTCCGAGCACGATCAGGTCGGCGCCGAGTTCAGCCGCCACGCGGCAGATTTCCTCCACCGGCTCGCCCACGGTCAGGTGACCGGTGGTGTTGAAGCCCTTGTCCTTGAGCAGTTTGATGCCCTCGTCGAGGATCTCCTGCGTACGCTTCTTTTCTTCTTCCAGCAATTCCTCGGGGAGGAAACCTTCCGTCAGAAACAGGCTGGGCGGCATCCCGGCGACAGCCAACAGATGCGTCTCCGCCTTGATAAACTCCGCGATTTCGGCGCTCTCCAGCAGTGCCGAGCGTCCTTCGCGTGAACCATTGAAAGCCATCAGGATTTTCTTGTACATCGCGACCTCCTCAGGTAGCTACCGGCAGGAATCAGTGGCACACGGTATTTTCCGCGCTAAAGCCACTGGAAAGTGAGCCATCATACCAATTCCGCCGACGGAATTGGACGCTCGGCTACCTTACCAATATAATCCGCTGTCGCACGCCGGAACCGCATCAACCATACCCCTCAGGGAAAGCTCAATATGGACAACGCCAAGTGGACCTTCGGATTCACCATGATGATAGTCGGCATGGGAGGAACGTTTCTAACATTGTGGATTCTGGGCCTGGTCATGGATCTGCTGAAAAAGGTCTTCCCCTTGGTCACCGCCGCAAGCAGCCCGGAGAAAAAATAACATGATCGAAAGCCTCCAGACTGGCCTGTACGGATTGACTTCCGGCGTCAATTATCTGTTCACGCAAGGCGGCCCCAACGTGATCATGCTCGTGATCGCCGCCGTCCTGCTTTATCTGGGCGTGAAGAAGGAAGTGGAGCCGCTGCTGCTCGTGCCCATCGGTTTCGGCTGCATGCTGGTCAACATCCCTCTCTCCGATCTGATGGAACCGGGCGGCCTGCTCAAGATTCTCTACGACATGGGGATCGCGAACGAAGTCTTCCCGCTGCTCATTTTCGTGGGCATAGGCGCCATGATCGATTTCGGCTCCCTGCTGGAAAACCCGAAAATGCTGCTGTTCGGCGCGGCGGGGCAATTCGGCATTTTCTTCACGCTGCTGTTGGCCCTGGCCCTGGGTTTTCCGCAGCTCGAGGCCGTGAGCATCGCCGTCATCGGCGCCTGCGACGGCCCCACTGCCATTTACGTCGCCTCCCAGTATGCGCCGCAGCTGCTGGCGCCGATCTCGGTGGCCGCGTATTCCTATATGGCGCTCGTCCCCATCATCCAGCCTCCGATCATGCGCGCCCTGACCACGCCGGCCGAGCGTGTGGTCAAGATGGCGCCGATCAAGCGCAGCGTCTCGCAGCAGACCAAGCTCCTGTTCCCCATCGTCGTGACCCTGGTCACGGGTCTGCTCGCCCCCAAGGGGCTGCCGCTGATGGGCACCATCATGCTGGGCAACTTCATGCGCGAGTCCGGCGTGGTGGCGCGCCTGACCAAGGCCTCGGAGAACGAAATCGCCAACATCGTGACCTTGTTTCTGGGCCTGGCCATCGGCGGCACCATGGAAGGCCACGCGTTCCTGAAGCCCGCGACGCTGATGATTTTCGGCATGGGTTTCATCGCCATCTGCATGGATACCGTGGCCGGGGTCGTGTTCGGCAAGATCGTATGCAAGCTGACCGGGGGCAAAGTCAATCCGCTGATCGGCGCGGCCGGGATTTCCGCGTTTCCGATGGCAGCGAGGGTAGTGCAGGTCCAGGGGCAGCTCTATGACAAGAAGAACCACCTGCTCATGCACGCCGCCGGCGTCAACACCGGCGGCCAGATCGGATCGGTCGTGGCCGCGGCGGTGATGCTGTCGGTGCTCAAGGGTATGGGATTGATCTGAGGGCATGTTTCAATACGAGGGGGTCTCCCACCGCGGTGGGAGACCGAAAGCCGGGACCACCCGAATAGGCGGGGCTATCCGCGCAAGGCGGATCGGAAGCTTCTGGGCGACTCCACTCTTGCGCCACTCCGAGTCGCAGTCCCTGACAAAATGACTTCTGTTACGGGTTCCGGATCATTGCGCGCAGCAATCGCCGCAATTCATGGCACCGGCCTCGGCGCGCGTCTTCAAGCCGAGTTTCGCGAGTAAGGCACGATCGGCTTGCGCCTCCGGGTTTCCGGTAGTTAGCAACTTGTCACCGTAGAAAATTGAGTTCGCACCGGCCAGAAAACACAGCGCCTGCACGGCCTCGCCAAGCTCGCGCCGGCCAGCCGAAAGCCGGACGCGGGCACGCGGCATGGTGATGCGCGCGACCGCGATGGTGCGCACGAATTCGAGCGGATCGAGCGGCTCCGTTCCGTGCAGCGGCGTGCCGGGAACCTGCACCAGGTGATTGATCGGGACCGACTCGGGATAGGGCGCGAGGTTGGCGAGCTGCGCGATCAAGCCGGCGCGCTGCAGGCGCGATTCGCCCATGCCGATGATCCCGCCGCAGCAGACCTTGATGCCTGCCTGGCGCACATGTCCCAGCGTGTCCAGGCGCTCCTGGTACACCCGCGTCGTAATGATCTTGCTGTAGAACTCCGGCGCAGTGTCGAGATTGTGATTGTAGTAATCAAGTCCGGACTGCTTGAGCTGCTGCGCCTGCTGATCGCTCAGCATCCCCAGGGTGGCACAGGTTTCAAGTCCCAGCGCTTTGACGGCGCTCACCATCGCCTGAACCTTTTCGATGTCGCGCGCTTTCGGTTCGCGCCACGCGGCGCCCATGCAAAAACGCGTTGCGCCGCTTTGCTTGGCAGCCTCCGCAGCTGCGACCACTTCCTTCAAGGGCAGCAGTTTTCCGGCCTCGACGCCCGTGTGATAGCGCGCCGCCTGCGGGCAATAGGCGCAATCCTCCGGGCAGCCTCCGGACTTGATCGAGAGCAGGGTCGCGAGCTCGATTTCGCCGGCGGCAAAATGCTCGCGATGAACTTCCTGAGCCCGATACAGCAGTTCGTTGAACGGCAACGCGTATAGCTGCGCAACCGCTTCGACTGCCCAGGTCTTTTCGCCAACGGCCGTTGGCAGCGCTTTTGCGCGGGCCGCTGCTTGGATTGAAATGCTCATGAACGCCTCCTGGCGGCCAACAGGCCTCAACCCTTGATGATACGCGGCAACAACATCTGGTGGCGCGGACAAATTGACTTCGGATTCTGGTAGGACGCGCCGGCAAAGGCCTTCAGATAGCCGCGCAGCGCCTTCAACTCCACGATCTCGTCCACAAAACCGTGGCGCGCGCAGTACTCCGGCCGCGAGGTGTCGAAATACTTTTGCGCCATTTCGTTCATCTTCTGCGCCAACGGCTCCAAAGGTTTGCCCGAATCCTTGTCCTTGATCGCTCGCCGGGCGTAGGTGGCCACCGCAGCGGTCTCCCCGTGCATCACGTAGATCTCGGTCGCGGCAGTGCCCAGGGTGAATGCATTCTGGCGGTTTGCCGTCGGTCCGCCCATGATGTAATGCGCGGCCGCACTGCCTTTCCTGAGCACCACCAGCATCATCGGCACGTCCGCCTGCTGAATCGAATACACCAGCGACTGGCCGATTCCCAGGAGTTCCGCCTTCTCGGCGATATCGCCCACGTCGATGCCGGTCGTATCCTGGAACCAGATCACCGGGACTCGATCGCGCGCGCAGTGCGTCACGAACTCGTTCATCTTGATCAGGCCCTGTCGGTAGAGTTTGCCGCCGATTCCGGGATAGTCGGCATACTCCGGGTAACCCTTGGGCAGCAGCCCCTGCCGGTTGCCGATCGCTCCGACCAGCATGCCGTCGATCTTGACCAGACCGGTGTAGATCTCCGGGCCGTAGTCCGGCCGGAACTCCATGTGCTCGCTGCCGTCGACCAGGCGCGCGAGGATGTCGTCGAATGAATAATCCGATTTCTGATTGATCGGCAGCAGGTTGTAGAGTTGGTCGACCGGGAGCTGCGGCTCGGCCGGCTCGGCCACGCGGAAGAATGCCGGATCGTAGGCCGGAATCATGCGCATGTATTCCTTGATCCCGTCGAGCACGCCCTTCTCCTCGTCGTAGACGCGGGTGAAGAACCCGGTCGCGCCGTAGTGCGTCGCGACGCTGCCCGGAGGCTTGTCCTTCATGTTGCGCGTCACGGCGATCAACTGCTCCAGGCCGGCGACATCGAAGCCGCCTTGCGGCGCCATGCCGGACACGATGCCGACGCCGCCCACGGCGATATTCGCGTCCTTGTGCGCGATCAGAATGGTCGGGCTGATCGCCTGATAACCGCCGCCCGCCGGATTCGTGCCGTAGATGCCGGCCAGCACCGGGATGCCGGCCTGCTCCAGTTCGGCATGACGATAGAACGGCGCGCCCGAGCCGCGGCGGTCGGCATAGAATTTTTCCTGATCGGGCAGCTTGACGCCGCTGCAATTCACCAGCCACACCAGCGGGATGTGCAGGCGCTTGGCGAGGTTGGTCACGCGCAGGATGTTGTCCGGCTGCCCGGCAATCCAGGCGCCGGCGAGCACCTTGTTGTCGAAGCCGATGATCACGGCCCAACGACCGCCGATCTTGCCCAGGCCGTCGACCACGTTCGTCGTGCCCTCTTCGTTGTCCTCAGGGTTGTACAGACTGTGCAGCGGCTGCCAGGTTCCCGGATCGACCAGGTATTCCAGGCGCTGCCACACGGTGAGCGAACCGCGCTCGTTGATCTTGGCGGTGGGTATGCCCACGGCTTCCACCGCTTTCTTCGCCGCTGCGATCTCGGCTTCGACCGCCTCGAGTTTGGCGCGGCTGTCCTGCGTGCGCGCGATGCGGTTCTCTTTCAGTGCCTTGCCGAAGCCCGGCATTTTCTCAAAATACGGTCTCATTCCGATCGGTCCTTAAAGGTAGCAAATCGAGGAAAGCGAGAAAAGGGGTCGAGAAAAGGGGTCAGACCCCTTTTCCGCGCTTGGTCGTCGTCCGCAGGCCCTGCATAGGGGAAAAGGGGTCTGACCCCATCTTTCCCGTGCCGCCCGCATCGCGCCGGTGCCGTCCCTATTCTCGGTTGGGCGTGGTCCCGCAGGCCATGCCCGAGATGATGATCTTCTGGATGTTCGACGTGCCTTCCACCACTTGCAGCGACTTGGCGTCGCGATAGAAGCGTTCCGCCGGATATTCGGTGGAAAAGCCGAAGGAGCCGTAGATCTTCATGCATTCGTTCGCCGCATGCACCGCAGCTTCGGACGCCGCAAACTTGGCGACCGAGGTCTCATACTGGTTCGGCCTGCCGTTGTCTTTGAGCCACGCCGCCTTGTATACCAGCATTTGCGCGGCCTGGTGCTCGACCGTCATTTCGGCGATCTGCGCCATGATCATCTGATGCTGCGATATCGGCTTGCCGAACTGCGTGCGTTCGTTGGCGTACTTGATGGCGATGTCCAGCGCCCCGCCGGCAACGCCGAGCGCCCCGGCTGCACAGCCGATGCGGGTCTGGTTCAGCTGCCACATGCAGATGCGAAACCCTTCACCCGGTTTGCCCAGCACGTTTTCTTTCGGCACCTTCATGCCCTCGAACGCGAATTCGCCGGTGGGCGCGCATTTCAGGCCGAGCTTGGTCTCGATCGCGCGCGAGCTGCATCCCTTCCAGTTCTTCGGCTCGATGATGAAGGCCGTCATGCCCTTGTTGCCCTTGGACCGGTCGGTGTAGGCATAGAGCAGACCCGCGTCGCCGAAATGCGCCTGGGAAATCCACATCTTCGTACCATGGACTTCCCAGTGGTCACCCTTGTCTATCGCATGGGTCTTCATGCTGGCCACGTCCGAGCCGGTATTGGACTCGGTCATGGCGAAGAAACCGAGCTGCGTGCCTGCCACCCAGCCGGGCACATATTTCTTCTTCTGCGCCTCGGTGCCGAACTTGGTCACGGTCAAGGCCGGACCCAGGTTCTGCATGTTGAACGGCACGCGCCAGGACGCCGAGATCTTGCCGATCTGCTCCGCCATCAAGACGGACTCCATGAATCCCATGCCGCTGCCGCCCAGTTCCTCCGGCAGGCCGCAGGAGAACATGCCCAGCGCCCCCATCCTGGCGACGCGATCGGTGCGAAACTCGTGCTTCTCCTCCTCCTGCTCCAGCGTCGGCGCAATATCCTCCGCGGCGAATCGCCGCGCCGTGTCCTGAATCAGCCGCTGATCCTCGGTAAGTTCAAAATTCATCGCTGCCTTCCTCCTGTTCGTTAGAGTCTGTTACGACACGGCCGGATCTGCCCCCAAGGGGCCGTTTCCCCGCAGGCGCCGCCCCCTCGAAGGGGATCGAGTACTTAGCGGCGCCTCACCTCCTGCCCTGCTGAACCAGGGCCGTTTCGGCAATGCTGAAACGAGCGCTTAGCCGGCTCGCATCACTCGAGCACCATGAGCAGCTGCTCATCCTCGACGCTGTCGCCCTTCTTGACCTTGATTTCCTTGACCGTCCCGGCCGCCGGCGAATATACGGTGTTTTCCATTTTCAGCGCCTCGATCACGATCAGTTCATCGTCCTCCTCGACCTTTGCGCCGACCTCGACCAGCACTTCCCACACTTTCCCCGCCAGCGGGGCTAATACATCAGCCATGGTTTCCCTTTCCTGTTTTGATTTCAGTTGAGCCTTGCCAAACAAAGCCGCCGCGCCGCGCTCCGGGCGCGGTCGCCCCATGCTGTTTCCGGGATCGCCTGCAACGTCAGGCAAACCGATGCGGCGAGCAGTCTTGTTGCCCCGCCCGTTCGCGCCATCACGCGCGCAAATCTTGCCGTGAACAGCAGACCAAGCGGCGAGATGCACGATTCCGAAAGAAACGAGATTAGCCTAGCACAAAGCGCGCAGCCAAAAGCTGATTGAGATCAAATCCCGCCCACGCCTGACAATCCCCCATAACGCCAACAAGTTACATGCGCTCCTGCAATTTCGCCGGAAATTCGACTCGATCCGCCGGCAGCTGCAGACACAGGGAATTGACGGGTGAATGACCGCATGCTCCGGCTTTGCGCTTGGCGCTGCCGATGACAACATGGGCTTGATCCCGGCCCGAAGGTAGCGCGCCATACAGACGCTGCGCCAGCGTAGCCTGTGCAAGGAGGATGGAAATTCATGGCTCAAGCGCTGCTGGACCGATTTGTCGCGGGAGAAGCATCGTCCCCGCCCGCCGCTGAAGTCGAAGACGCGGCTGCCCTGCACGCGCGCCTGCGCACGATTACGGCAAACATCCAGACCATGTCGGTCACGCTGGCCGAGGCCTGCCACCGGCTGGACCGATTATCGACCGAATCCGCGGCCGTCGCCGAGCAATCGCAGCTGGTGGCACAGGCCTCGGAAAAGATCCTGGGCATTGCGCGCAAGGCCGCGCGCAACGCGCAGGAAACCACCGAGGCGATGCAAAGCACGCACGCAGACAGCGAGGCGGGCAATGCTTCGCTGGCTGCCGCGATGAAGAACATGAACGGCGTCGCGAGCCGGGCTGGAAGCGCGGAAGCAACCATCAAGAAACTGGTGGTACGCACCGCGGACATCGAGAAGACGGCCGCCATGATCAAGAGCATCGCCGACCAGACGCGGCTGCTCGCATTGAATGCGGCGATCGAGGCCGCGCGTGCCGGAGACGCGGGCCGCGGCTTCGCCGTCGTCGCACAGGAAGTGCGCCGGCTCGCCGATCGCTCGGCCACGGCGGCAGAGGAGATCACGCATACGGTCGAATCCATAAAATCCGAAACCATCAATTCGGCGCGCGCGATCGGCGAGGTTGCGCGCGAAGCGCGCGACGGCGCCGCGCATGCCACTGAAGTCGGTATGCAATTGCACACCATATTGGACAGCGCCCTCGGGGCGCGCACTCGAATCGAGGAAATCGCAGAAGGCGCCGGGACCACCAGTATCGAGATCGAGCACATCTCCGCGATGGCGCAGGAAAGCGAGCAGCGCATGGCGACGCTGGCGCAACGACTGGCATTCGTTTCCGCGCGCACCCAAGGCATCAGCGAGCGCATGTTCGGCACCATGGTGGAAAGCGGTGTGGACAGCGTCCACACGCGCTATTTCCGGATTGCAGCGGAAGCGGCCCATCGGGTCGAAGCCGCGTTCACCGCCGCCATGGCCGACGGCAGCATTGCCGAAGCCGCGCTGTTCGACACGAACTACATTCCCATCGCCAGGACCGATCCGCCCAAGCATCACACCGCATTCGACGCCTTTGCCGATCGCGTGCTGCCGCGCCTGCAGGAGCCCATACTGAGCGCGAATCCGGGCATCAGCTACGCCATCGCCGTGGATCAGCGCGGCTACGTGCCGACGCACAACAACCGCTTCTGCAAACCGCTGACGGGCAGCTACGAAGACGACCTCGTCGGCAACCGCACCAAACGCATTTTCGACGACGCTACCGGCGCGCGCTGCGGTGCCCATACCGACAAGCTGCTGGTGCAGACCTACAGGCGCGATACCGGCGAAGTGATGCACGACCTGTCCGTTCCCATCTTCCTCAAAGGCCGGCACTGGGGCGGCTTCCGCATGGGCTACAAGGCCAGCGCCTAGCCGGCTGCACGCCCGAATCGGCGCCGGGCTCCATCCGTCAGCGCCGCGCCAGGCACCTGCAAGCTGTGCGGGTTCCCGCGCAGGCATCAGGCCGGGCGTGCGGGTGTTCGCGCATCCTGCGGCGCAGGATCGCAGTGCAAGTCCCCCTTCGTTCCGGAAAACAACAGCTTGAACTGATGTTGCTGCTTGCGCCAAACAGGCACGAATGCTGCGTGTAATTGCGACAACTGCCTTTCAGATACTGGAGATTTAACCGTGGAACTGCTGCTGCAAGTTGCAATCATTCTCGTCTGTCTATTCTATGGCGCGCGCAAAGGCGGCGTCGCGCTCGGCCTGCTTGGCGGCGTCGGCATCGTCCTCATGGCCTTCGTGTTCAAGCTGAGCCCCGGCAAGCCGCCGGTGGACGTGATACTCACCATCATCGCCGTGGTGGCGGCCTCCGCCACCCTGCAAGCCTCGGGCGGTCTGGAGGTGATGCTGAAGGGAGCGGAGAAGGTTCTGCGCCGCAATCCCAAGTACGTTTCGATCCTGGCGCCGTTCACCACCTGTTTCCTGACCATCCTGTGCGGCACGGGCCATGTCGTGTACACGATGCTGCCGATCATTTACGACGTCGCGATCAAGAACAACATCCGGCCGGAACGGCCGATGGCGGCGTCCTCGATCGCGGCCCAAATGGGCATCATGGCGAGCCCGGTATCCGTCGCGGTGGTCGCCCTCGTCGCCTTCCTCGCCAAAGTGCCGGTGGGAGGCACGGTCATCGACTTCGTCACGCTGTTGTCGATTACCATCCCCTCGACGCTGACGGGCGTGCTGGCGATCGGCGCCTTCAGCTGGTTCCGCGGCAAGGACCTGGACCGCGACGAAGAGTTTCAGGCCCGCATCGCGGATCCGGAACAGCGCAAGATCATCTACGGCGAGTCGACCACGCTGCTGGACAAGACGCTGTCGCAAGATCAATGGACCGCGATGTGGATCTTCCTTGGCGCCATCGCGGTGGTGGCCTTTCTGGGCGCATTTCAGTCATTGCGGCCGGTATTTGGCGGAAAGCCGATGTCGATGGTATTGACCATCCAGATGTTCATGCTGCTCGCGGGCGCGCTCATCATCATGTTCACCAAGACCAATCCGGCCTCGATCGGCAAGACCGAGGTGTTTCGGGCCGGCATGATCGCGGTGGTCG